>Ga0182024_10000374_pt1 | contig 113985 bp, 91 predicted proteins | sample P32metaG_FD_120480 | JGI IMG/M metagenome (GOLD analysis project Ga0182024, IMG submission 120480) | Permafrost microbial communities from Stordalen Mire, Sweden - P3-2 metaG (Illumina Assembly) | ecosystem: Environmental > Terrestrial > Soil > Wetlands > Permafrost | place: Sweden: Stordalen... | reverse complement strand
TTTGCCACCGCGATAATCATTGAAGCGGCAAGACCACCGACAATCTCGCTATCGACGGAAGCACCCGCGGCCACCAAAACACTCTTTACCTGGGCAAATTTTTCCTCCACCTTTTTTGTCAGCAGGTTCTGCCAATCATCTGGAAATTCGCCAATCGTTGAAATTATGCCTTCGAATGACGGAAGCTCTTCTTTTACATATAGAAGTTTCACCGCGGCGCCCTTGAGCGAAACCAACTTATCAAGCTGCGCGAGGACTTCGTCGTGCGGGTGATCAACATCTATTGGCAAAAGAATTTTTGGCATTGTCTTTCCTGAGTGCTTCCTGACCGAGTCATTTTATATCAGGCTTGAGGGCTACGTTTTGGATACGAAAATATCAATTCACGAATACAGTCCACTTACGTTGCGTATCGATTCAGACCATTGCTTATTTAATTTGGCAATGTTTTCTACAAGGAAGTGCCGTCATTGAAATTGCTTCAATCGCCCAAAAGAAGCTCCAATGTATAGGTTTTCGCTATAAGTTTTCTACAGACCCATGACAACCTGTCAATAATAAATCCTTTCGCTGCAGCTTGGATATGCGAAACAACTTCATCTCACCCCGGCTGGACGATAAGGAGTTGTAGAATAGGCTGACACAAAGCGATTGAAGATTCAGGAACGTAACGCGCGTGATTGATAGATATACTCGACCAGAAATGTCCGCGATCTGGTCGGAACAAGCGAAATTTCAAACGATGCTAGATGTGGAGATAGCAGTTTGTGAGGCTCAGGCGCAGCTTGGTTTCATTCCCAAAGATGTAGTGCCTGATATAAAGGCGAAAGCTCGCTTCGACGTTGCCCGCATCAAAGAGATTGAACTTGAAGTAAAACATGACATCATCGCCTTCCTGACAAATGTCGGCGAGTATGTGGGCGAAAACTCTCGCTTTATCCATCTCGGACTGACCAGCTCTGACGTCATCGACACGGCCTTTGCCCTGCAACTAAAGCGGGCCAGCCAGCTGCTCACGCAAGAGTTGAGCAAGTTGCATGAGGCGATTTTGCATCAAGCGCAAAAGCATAAGCACACGGTGCAGGTCGGGCGTTCACATGGCATTCATGCTGAGCCGCTCACTTTCGGCTTCAAAATGGGCGTCTGGCTGGAAGAAGTGCGCCGCAACCAAAAACGGCTTAATGATGCGACCGACGCCATCTCTGTCGGGCAGATTAGCGGACCGGTGGGTACCTTTGCCAATATCTCTCCGCAAGTGGAAGAGCTTACTTGCCAGTTCCTCGGTCTCACACCAGATACGATATCAACGCAAATCATACAGCGCGACCGCCACGCCCAATATATGTGCACCCTGGCCATTATCGCCAGCAGTCTCGATAAATTCGCCACCGAGATTCGCCATCTACAACGCACTGATGTGCTGGAAGCAGAAGAGCCGTTTGTCGTTGGGCAAAAAGGTTCATCATCGATGCCGCACAAACGCAACCCGGTCGGCTCAGAGAACGTCTCAGGTCTGGCCCGCGTCATTCGTGGCAACGCCATGGCCGCTCTGGAGAACATTCCCCTCTGGCATGAACGCGACATCAGCCACAGCTCCGTTGAGCGCATAATTTTTCCTGACTCGACAATCTTGCTTGACTTTATGCTTAGCCGCTTCAGCAAAATAGTCGAGGGATTGATTGTCTATCCTGAAAATATGAAGCGAAACATGGATGTTTTCGGAGGCGTCATCTATTCTCAGGCGGTTTTGCTAAAACTGGTTCATAAGGGCATGTCGCGTGAAGAGGCCTACAAATTGGTGCAAACAAACGCCATGTCTGCCTGGAACAAAAAGGAAGGAAACTTCAAAGAGAATCTGCTGGCCGACGATAGTGTCGCTCTCCATTTAACCAAAACCGAGATTGAGAGCTGCTTTGAACCTGATGCTTATCTGAAGAATCTAGACCACGTATTCGCGCGTTTGGGAATTTAAACGATGAAAATTGATGCCAAAATCAAGTTAGCCGGAATTTTAGTGCCGGTCTTTGCACTGCGTCACGACGACGATCTGGGCATCGGTGACACCGTGGCCATGAAGAAAGCGATCGACTTCTGTGAACGGCACAAGATAGGCGTCTTGCAGGTGTTGCCAATCAATGAAACAGGCGGCGACAACAGCCCCTATAACGCCATCAGCTCAGTCGCCCTTGATCCCGCCTACCTTGCCTTCTCACCAGATCTGGTGCCCGGGTTGAAGCAAGACGATTTCAATGCCCTGACACCCACGGCTCTTCTGGCAGACCTGCGGGCTGGTTCGGTAAAGTACCCCCAGGTCAAAAAACTAAAATCTGATCTGCTCAGGGCCGCCTATGCAAATTTCAATCTATTGGAGATTGAAAAAGATTCTCCACAAGCAAAAGAGCTGAAACAATTCGTTGCTGAAAATGCTCGCTGGCTCAAGCCATACGCACTTTTTAGAGCTCTCATGGACGAGCATAACGGCAATGCTTGTTGGACACAGTGGGCTGCTGAATTGAGCAGTTACGAAAAGGCGCAAAAGTCATCCACAGCAAGCAAACCCAATCGTGGGCTCGACTGCAACTTCTGGTCATTTGTGCAGTGGGTAGCCTTCAAGCAATGGGATGATGTGAAAGATTACGCCGATAAGAAAGGCGTGCAATTGATGGGCGATCTGCCCTTTGGTATCAGCCGTTACTCAGCCGATGTCTGGGCTGAGCAAAACCTTTTTGATCTTGATTGGTCGTGTGGAGCGCCTCCAGAGACATATTTTCAGGGCGACGTTTTCGTGCAAAAGTGGGGGCAGAACTGGGGCATGCCGCTTTACCGCTGGTCGCAGCATAAACGTGAGAACTACGCGTGGTGGCGTCAACGTGTCGCACAGGTGACCCGCTTCTTCCATTATTTCCGCATCGATCACGTGCTGGGCTTCTTCCGTGTCTATGCCTTCCCCTGGATTCCCGAGCGCAATCATGAGTTCGTAGATCTGACTCCTAAGGCAGCAGCGCTTCTGACAAAAGGTCGTTTGCCACAGTTTCTGCCTCGCTCAGACGAAGAAGAGGAAGATGCTGAAGAAAACTGCAAAGAGGGAGAAGCGCTTCTTAAAGTGCTGATGGAAGCAGCTGGAACCTCCGGCATCGTCGCCGAAGATCTGGGCATGGTGCCCGATTATGTGCGCCCGCTTTTGCAAAAAATAGGGATTCCGGGCTTCGCCATTCCGATTTTCGAGCGCGATGAAGAAGATCGTTCGTTCAAACCGAAAGAGACGCTGCCCGTGCTCAGCCTGGCCACGTACGGCACCCACGATCACCAACCGATCGCCTCATTTTACAAAGCACTGGTGCAATGGTGGCATGGTGTGGATGGTGCCGATGGGCAGCAGGGATGGTTGGAAGTTCAGCGTTTGATGACGTTCCTGGGACTGGAAGAAAAGACGCCGCCAATCACGTTCACAAAAGAGCTGCACTTTGTTTTTATGAGCTGCCTTTTGGAAACGCCTTGCTGGCTGGCGTTGCTCATGATCACAGATCTGCTTGGCACCACTCAGCGCTTCAACGAGCCAGGCATGAGTGGAGATTACAATTGGAGTCAACGACTGGATAGAGAACTTTCACTTTACGAGAAAGATCCTCAATTCGCTCCTGAAATCATCAAATTTGCACAGTTGATTGAAGAAACCAAGAGAGCGCCAAAGGTGCTTTCCACCCCGGGGAGCACGGGCGTCTCGCCTGCATCGAGATCTTCCAAATGAGCAGCCGTTTGATTTTTAAACCGCCTGATTTAGTATGCTTAATAGCCTCAAGGCAAGAGGGGAAGAACGGGGTTCTCTCAACATGATTCCAGCTTTTCTAATTCGTGCAGGCGTTGATTGGGTGCGCCACAACGGAGTCTACAAAGACTCGAATCCGTATTCGCGCTGCGAGGAATCAATTAAGACTTGTCAAACGTTGTGGGAGCAGCAGGTCGGCAAACCAGACCTGGTGCTTCTTGAGCCGGCTATCGTCTCAGCCTACTGGGAAGAGTTTTTTCATGCTGAAGATCCGCTGCCGGATGAAAAGGAGTGGCGGGACGGGCTAGTCAAGCGATCGGGTCAATACGATTCGTTTGAAGGTTGGCAAGAGTGGTTCAAAAAGAGCTATGCCAAGGTTTATAAAGACAACAACATCTGGATGAGCGTCTTGATGACAGCATGGGCGCACACTCATCAGTACGAAGTGCGTTACACCGAAGATGCCTGGGAGTTCAGACCATCTCACTCTTATTTGCCGACCTCGCAGCTGTGGCGCATGGAGCCGCATATGACCACGGCCGCGGAAGTTTTGAAGGAAGTTTGGTTGGATGAATTAAGAGCGTACGAAGAGTTTGGATTTTCCATCGAGGAGCAAAGCTCGGCTTATTTGGGCAGAGTGGAGTGTCTTGGCTTTGACTCGAAGAAATATTATCTTTGCTGGCCGCCACGGGCGCAGCGAGAGCGAGAAATCATAGAACTGGGCGAAATGGTGTCAGATATAGTTTTGCCACCAGGAGATTCCTGGTACCGCCACCCGGACAACATCATTTTTGCCCATGACTGCGTTGATGTTACAGCCCTGGTCAATCGGGCTAAATATGTTTTTGGCAGCCGCCGCCGTCTGTTCGAGTTGACCATCGACTCAGGCTTTTCGCAAGCGAAAATTCAAGCGTCGGCAGAGGGTTGGTTGGTTTCCGATACGGAAGGGGCACCTTTGTAAGAAAGGGGCTGCGCTTTGATTTTGCTCCATTGGCGGGGATAGGTTGAATCTGTGGGCGAGTTTTTGCTGACGACAATAATCACGCGCGCCTTGGCAAAGATTCCCTCATCCAGATCGATGCAGTGCTCCAGTTTGGCACCCAACGTCCAGGTGCAGGCTCTAATATTGCGCAACTCCGCCTCTTTTTGGGCTTGAGACTTTTGTACAAGTAAGAGTCCTCCCAAAGCCAGGAAAGGAAGCGCCAACTCCATAAGCATGTCTGCACAGCCTAAAGCCCGGCCTGTGGCAAAGTCATATTTGTCACGCTGGGATGATTGATGGGCCAGATCCTCGGCGCGGGCAGTAATCACCTCAACATTGGATAAGCGCAAAGTCTTAACTTCCTGTTTCACAAACCTGGTCTTCTTCTGCGTGGCATCCACAAGTGTAAGCACCACTTGCTCAAGCATAAGAGCCAAGACAATTCCTGGAAACCCAGCTCCGGTTCCGATGTCTATCAGCCTCAAGGGCGACTGCTTTTTCAACCTGTTTTTAATAATCGGCAAGAGAGAGAGAGAATCAAGTACATGATTGATCACGATCTCGCCCGGTTCAGCGCTGCCGACAAGGTTTGTATGGGCGTTGTAAGCAATGAGGTCGCTGACGAATTGCGTCAACTTTACGGCTTCAGTGGCAGATATTTCAACGTCAATACTGGCCGCCTTCTCAACTAGCTGTTTAATCGCTTTCTCAAGGTCAGAATCCAAGCAGGTTCACCCTTTTGCTAATGCAGAGAAGAAGACGTTTGTACTGTCACTTCGGCAGTCTCAGTGCCAGGTCGGCGGCTTTGCGTAATCTTCAGGCCAATTTCACGACTGATCTAGATGTCATAAAAGTACTATTTTCTAACCTTATAGCTTAACTAAGAAGGTGTTAATAATGCTTTGGAAAGGCATAATTAGTACGGTGACCGGGCCCAAACACGCCATGAGGCCTTCAACTTACTAAAAATATATGCCCAATGGCAACTTCAACCCAAAATCCAGAATTGAGCTAGAGACGCGCGTCCTGGCAGCCGCATTGAAACAAAGCTTTGAGCTGGGCGATAGCGAGGGTGTCACCTTGGCCCACCGCCAGCTTGTGCTGGTGATGAAGGACAAGGGCAATGGCGGCGGCGGCAACCCAACGACAACGGCAGAAACCCCCGTCGAGCCCTCGATGTCAGATCAGGGAAGCATCGCAGAACCAGCCGACAGTGACGAAGCAGCTGAAATTTCAGAACCAGCCCAGCAAACCATAGCTGATCAGCCGCCTGCTGAGGCTGCTTCAGAAGATAACGGCGATGCCAGGCAAGATGTCGAGCCCGTGCTTGCCAATCAAGCAAAGGTGACTGATTCTGGTTTCTCGCATGTGCCCGTGCCGTCGAAGGATGAATGGGGAAGAGTTTCAAGAACTTTTGAAAGTTATCAGTTTGATGAGAATGGTGAGCTGATCAAAGTCGAAAAGCTGCCTGATCGAGAGGCTTCGTCTGCCACGCCCAACGTGAAAGAATGGGAACCGCAGGTGTTTGACGGAAAGACAGCTCTCTCAGAGCAGCGGCTTGCCACCACATTCGGTAGCACAGACGAGGCAGAGCCTAATCTTGATGAAGCCGTTGAAGAGGCTCAATTCGAGCCACCAATGGCATTTGAATACACCGACTACAGTTCTCAGCAACCCGAGGAACAGTCGGATGAGAGCGAGGAGCAGTCGGATGAGAGCGAGATTGACTTCACCTCGCAGCAGCAGGCAGCATCATTAGTTGAGCCTGAAGAATTTTCTCCCCTGCCATCGGAAGGTTATCAGTCGTTCGCAGAAGTTCCGCCACCGGTGGAGCAAGAAGAATCTACTGTGTCGGCTGCGCAATCAGAAGAGTTTCTTCACCACCCTCCTGAAGACTATTCCTTGTCGCCTGTGGAACTCGACGAGCTTCCGCCTCAGCGTGCGGAGCACTATTCCTCGCCGCCTGTGGAACTCGACGAGCTTCCGCCTCAGCGTCCTGAGCCCTATTCTTCGCCGGCTGCTCAATCGCATGAGTCTTTTCAGCTTGATTCAGACGACCATTCCAGGTCGGCCGGGCAGGCAGAGTTGGCTGGGCAGTCTGCGCAGCCACCACCAAGACAAGTTCCAGTTTTCACACCTCCGGATTTGGGCAGCCTTGGATCTTCGGGCGAGTTTGGGGCACAGCAACAAGAAGAGTACACCGGTTTTGGTGCCCAACGGGTTTCACAAAACCCCGTAGGATCGGCGCCCGACGCATTCAGCGCAATACAAGAGCAGGCGCTAAGCGCACCTAGCTTTTACAAGCCGGAAAAGGCACCATCGATTGAGGAGGAGATCGAACAACCGCAGACATTCAGTTGGGGGCCGCAAACAGATGTTTCTGTTGCACAGGAGCCGGAGGAAAGTGATGCCCATCCTGAGCCCCAAGAGTTGGAAGGTATTGATGCCCATTCTGAGCCCCAAGAGTTGGAAGGTATTGATGCCCATCCTGAGCCCCAAGAGTTGGAAGGTATTGATGCCCATCCTGAGCCCCAAGAGCCAGAAAGCAGTGATGCCGACGCTGAGCCTGAGGAGCCAGAGCATAGTGAAGTTTCGGCACCGCAGGTAGTACCGGAAGAAGTTGGCACAAGAAACTTGTTTGAGCAGATGCAGCAATTCACGGGTGCTGCCTCTGACGAAGGTAGTGGCTACGGCAACGACCTCTCCGTCGGCAGCGGCATGGCTGCGGAAGATTTGCAGCCTCTATCTTTTGACGCCGACACAGCACCACCGCCCTTGACCAGCAAGGCGCCAGCAGTTCCGCAAACTGAATCGAATGAGTGGGTGGAGGTTTCGACCGGGACATTCCAAACGGTTGCACCTAAAATACCCAACCAGGCTGACACTCGATTGCCGCAAGCGCCTAAGGCACCATCGCCGCCGGGCGCAGGCTCAGCTCAAGCGGCTCCTGCCCAGGCGGCTCAAGCAGGGGCTCTTGCCCAGACTCATCCGGCTCAAGTCGCGCCTCCTGCCCAGACACCATCGGTGGCACCAGCTCAAGCAGCAGTTCCTGCCCAGACACCATCGGTGGCACAAGCTCAAGCAGCGGTTCCTGCCCAGACACCATCGGTGGCACCAGCTCAAGCAGTGGTTCCTGCCCAGGCAGCGGCTCCTACCCAGACACCAGCTCAAGCAGCAGCGGTTTCCCAGAGACCGCCGGCTCAAGCAGTCGCCGCTCAATCCGCAAGTGCCACTGCATATGGTGCGCCAGAGAGCGACCTCAGCCAGGCGGCTGCTCGATCTGCTGACGCGGAAATCACCGAAGCAGAAGAAGCACAATCGCTGGAGATACCAAGGCCTGAGAACATGTATGCCCTTTTGGGCGTTTCTCAAATGTCGCCCCAGCGCGAGATACACAAGAGCTGCTTGTGCAAGACGCGAAAGGTTTTACGCGAACTGAAAGGCAAGGCGCGACCAGAGAGAGATGTGCTCTTGAAGCAACTGCGCAAGCTATGGATCGCTCACGATATTCTCGTAGATCCTGTCACCCGCACCGACTATGATTTTCGTGAACTTGGTTTGCGAGGTGTTGATGGAAATTACATCCCAATTCCAGAAGACAGTCAGCGCGGTGGCATTGGCTCTCGTACGCCCCTGCGCATCGGAGAGCTGTTGCAGTGTGCCGGACTCTTGGAAATGGCGGAACTGGAAATCGCTTGTGACATGCACAAAGCCATGCCCGAAGTGCAGTTCGGCACTTTTCTGGTCAAGCAGGGATTTATTCAAGAACGTGATTTAGACTCAGTGTTGCTCGGTCAGAGGCTGTTGCGCGACGGAAAAATTACCGTCGCTCAGTTTCAAGTGGCCATGGAGTTATCCCAATCGAGAGGAGTGCCTATATCGGACATATTGATTGAGCACGGTTATCTTACTGCTGAAGAACTTGTGCCGCAGGAGGTGCACGAGGAAAGAGGGGAGCCACCAGATTCGGTGCCATCGATCAGAGAGGTGCCTGTGCGCCCAAAAGCCCCGGAGCTCATGCGGGCGGAGCTCAATCAGGGGAAATCAGTCCCGACGTGGAAAGACCAGTTAGACTGGAGCAGACCGATTGAGGTGGTTGACGACCACCCAGTTAGCCGTGCTGCTGACAAGCAAGGTTTGGCAGGCCTTTTAGGTGGCGGCGCTCAGGCGGAGTCGAAAAGCCCCCAGGGCGAAGTTTATAGCAACTGGCAAGATCGATTCGATTGGGAAAAGCCCGATGAATATGCAACACCACCGATCCCTGAAGTCGTCCCTGAAGTAACTGTGATGCCATCCGCAAAGTGGCATGAGCAATTCGATTGGACCAAGCCTGAGGAATACATTGAGGAAAAGACGAGCAGTGAACAAGAACCTCACGTCCCCATCGAGATGTTCGAGCCTGCAGAAGAAGAAGCTCGCCAAGACGAAGACCATGACGAATCTGCTGATCTGCAGCCGGTGAACGTGGACGAAGGGGGCAAACCGCAAACAGCCGTGACACCAGATATGGTGCAGGAGAGTGTCCCCGTAATTCCAGCAGTGCATCCTGCGACGACAAGGTCAGAAAGCTCGAAGAAAAGACCGTTCAAGAATAAGAAGGCAGCCGACACCACAACGGAAGTCGAGAGCAAGAAAGAAGCCGAAAGCAAGCGCGACAAGAAAAAGAAACGCCGCTAGCTGGATGTCGGTACCGGAGCGCCTTCTCGCTGTGCATGTGATTGATAGAGACGCAGAACGATGGACAGCTGCTCGGCAATGAGGCGAACGACTTTCTGATCGCCAGGCTTATAGGATTGATGAGGATAGGGAAGAACAATCAACAAGCCCAGTCGTAAACCTGTCATATCGATTGGCTGGGTGAGGGCGTTCTCCGGGAAGTTCGACCCTTTGGGCACATCTTCTCGCAGGGGGGGCAACCCCAGTTGCAATGCCACCTTGGAGACATACGACTTCACCTGTTGCTCCTGACTTTCCTTAGACAAATCAAGCATCAAACTGGAGAAACGTCCTTGATTGACAACCAGTCCACACGATTGATAAGTGATGATCGAGGCCAAAAGCGCAAAGAGCTTTTCCGTAATAACTTCAAGGTCGAGAATGTCTTCACCGATGCGGCGCACCTCATCAACAATGGTTGCCTCAAAGAGCAGTCGTTCCAACAATTGATTGAGCCGGTTGTTGATCTCTTCCGGTGTCGGGCTGCGGCTGGCATCACCCAAAATGCGCAACCGGGGTTGGATCAGACCTTCGCCAAGAATCTCCCGCACAGCTTTAATCAAGTTGGGAAAACCGGGTTCTTTAGGAATGTAACGCTCGGCGCCGGATTTCAAGCCCCAAAACCGATCAACCGAACCGTCGAGTTTGGTCAACAAAATGACGGGCGTGGCGGCCAAATCAGGATCGTTTTTGACAAGACGGCAAAGTTGATAACCGTTGATGCCTGACATGACAACATCCGAAATGATCAAATCAGGCAACTCGTTATAGGCGCGCGCCAATCCCTCAGCACCATTACGCGCCTCGAGAATGGCATATCCCTCAGCCTCTAACGTCTTTTTAATTGTCAACAGCTGGGTCGGGCTGTCTTCAATGAGAAGAAGTCGATATGTCATTTCTGCCTACCGATAGGTAATCTCTGCCGTCACAATAAAGGCAATTCGGTTTGCTGTCTACTTGTGCAGCCTATCTTGATTAAACTGTATATCAGCCCAAACCTCATGCCCCACAACCCATATAGGTTATGTGGAAAGTGCTAGATTTTCACTGGCGCTCTGGAAATTAGGGTCTTCGGGGCTGGCCGGATTGCCCGGTCATGTCCGCCGCCCGGTGCTTCACCCCTAACGCCCGCAGATTGGTTTCAATCGAGTCAGCGAACGAATAGAGCTGTGCCGGCAGAATATACTCAGAGAGCAGGTTGTCATCGGTGTTTAGGCGGCTGCTAAATCTGCCTGCCAGCAAGTCGCAACTGCCTGAAAGCTGTTCCGGCGTCAAGACAATGCAGTCAACCAGGGATTTTTCGCTTGGCAAGAACTGGTTCAGAAAAGGAAGTTTGCCACCCAGGCGCCGCCAGTTTTGTTTCACAAGATCAAGAGTAGTCGAACGACTGAGCCCGACAAGAATAATTTCACCGGCGCCAGGATAATGAACTATATAAGTTTGCGGAAAAATGGTTTGAAAAGTTCTGCACAAGACGCCCAGGCATTCCTCGTTGATTGAATAAAGTTGAATCCACTGGCAGAACACGCCGCCATCTTGCAACCGATCACGACCAAGTTTCCAGAATTCCCGGCTGTACAGATCTGCTGAGCCGCTGATCCATGGTTCGGCCGGCTGGCAGACGATGATATCGTATTTAGTATCACTGAATTGCAAAAGCGTGCGCGCGTCGTCGCTGCAGGCAAGCACGCGCCCACTCTGACGCCAGGGCATCCGCAGCGGATCGCCGTTCACGCTCTGGAAGAAGCGCTGGGCATCGTAAACCGTTGGTTCGATTTCTGCTATGCGCAAATGTTCGACCTCAGTGTTCTGCAACGCCGCACCACATGTAGCACCACTGCCCAGCCCAACAACAAATACGTTGGCTGGCGGCGCAGCGTGGAAAACCTGCGGCAATTGTGCCAGTAAAACGTGAGTAGCTAAGTCGCTGCCTGCAAGCGATTTATTCAAGGGCAGGGCGGCTTCCACCTTTCCGTCATTCTTGAGATAAATGATGCCGGCTTTACTGTTCTCATTTACACTTACCGTCGTGTTCAATCCTTCCCTGTAGAAAAGCAGCTTGTTCACGGCCGAATTTTCGAAGACGCTCTCAAAACGCGATGAGGAAAGAGGAGAAGCCTGAGGAAACGAGAGGAAGGAAACGCCACTGGAAAGAAGGGCTTGATTCCAGGGTGGCGCCGCCAGAATGAGCAGCACTGCAAAAACGGCCGCTGAGCAGGCGATGGCAAGTCTTGCCTTGACGTACTTCCAGGAAGTGGCAACAGCACAAAGAAGCGACAAAATTGCCAGCAGTATGATTGTGCTTTCCATACCGCTGGCAAAGATGCGCCCAAACACAGGAATGAAGCAGATTCCGGTCAGCAATGCGCCAGCGACAGCGCCACCGCAATTGATACCAAACAGCAATCCCGAGTGTCGCACCTGCGTAGCCCTCAGAACAAACGGAAAGATACCACCTGTGATGGCAGCGGGCACAAGTGCTATGAGAAAAACTATAGCCATTCGCTGGCTTACGTAGCCGCCAAAACTGGCAGCAGAGGATGATTCCATGATGGAAAGAAGCCAAGGGATCTTGCCAATCAGACACAAATCAAGGAATAGCCATGCCGCCAATAGGAGTTGCAAGACAACGATTGGTGCAAAACTCTCCGGCGCCCTTTTTGCCGCCATTTTTATGTAGTGCCTGCTGCAAATGGCACCAACAGCCAAACCCAACAGATGAGCGCTGACCACACTGCTGATGGCATAAGTTGAGCTTCCCAAGATCAAACAAAACAGCCGCGTCCAGAGAACCTCAAGCGACATACCGATCAGCCCGGCAAGAGATGCCACCATATAGAGAAGCGATGGGCTCGGGCTCCCGTCTCCATCCGGATCGGCCGTTGCACCGACGTGCAACACCCCACTGGTGCCCGGATCCGTATTTTTATGCAGGGCGCATCTCATGAAAATGATCAGTGCCACGACAACATTCAAACAAGCGGCGAGTATCAAGGTTTTGGACAATCCAAAATTAGGCAAGAGCAACAATCCACAGATAATTGATCCCAGGCTGGCACCCAAAAGGTTGATCGCATATGCGCTGATGTATTGCCACTGCTTATTGCTTGACTCTTTCGCAAGCGCGGCGCCCACCGCAGGAAAAGTAGCGCCCATGAGCATCGACGGAATCAACAAGACAGCACCGACATAACTAGCGCGCAGCCAAAAGTGCCCGTCGAACATATTGCGCGCTACAAGACCGGCGCCATGCGAAAAAGTGTTGACATACAAGCTAAAGGGAGAACCAAGGTCGCAGCTCAGCAGCCAGGCAGAGAGAAAACCGCATAGCGTGATTGCTGCCTCCATTACGGCGTAAGCGAGAAGTGGATTCTTTACCTGCAAGCTCCTGGCCGAGAAAAGACAGGCACCCAAACCGAACCCGGCCATGATGCAAGCCACCGATATAGATACCGCCGGCAGTGTGGCACCAAGATCGCGCAGAATCATGCGCTGCCAGACAATTTGATAAACGAGGGAAATGAACCCGGAAAGGAAAAAGCAGCCAACGATTATGGCTTGCGCATGACTCGACTTTCTGGAAGTGATTTCGGCTGCATTGCCAGGCATCTGGGCGGGTGCTCGCGGCATTCTGTGGCGCTCGGGACAAATTTAATTATTGCACGCGAACTTTTTTGCTCGCTCGTTACGTATTACCAAATTTGGTGCGGAAAGCTTCGCTGTTCACGGCGAGGATGGATAGCACCGCCGGCGAAGCTGACTGTTCCCTGAATATTAATCGAAGTTGCGTTCTCAGCTCGAATGTGATATACATATGTATGGTATCAGGCGAAAACCAAGTCTAGTACTTAAGGGCAGGGCGTGCCCGATAAGCCTGTAGAGAGGACAAAACGTCAATGATTTTGAACAGCATCACACTCCATAACTTTATGAGCTACGCCGACGCGGTGCTCGATCTTAATGGCGTCGATGTTGCCTGTCTGGGCGGGGCAAACGGCGCAGGAAAGTCGGCCTTGCTCGATGCCATAACCTGGTGCCTCTGGGAAAACGCCCGCTCAAGCTCAGACGAGCTCATCAAGCTTGGAGAAAAGGAGATGTGGGTCGATATCACCTTCGCTCATGAGAGCCAACGTTACAGGGTACGGCGCTGCCGGCATAAATCATCATCCAGAAGCGGCACGAAAACCGTCAGTAAAGGCACTCTGGAACTGCAGATTTTCCACAAAGATACAAAAACATTGGTTTCAGCCACGAGCAATTTGAAGGTCGGCGCCAGCAAAAATTCGTTAGCGGCTTGTGCTCAGGCGTCAACTGCTGGTCGTTCCAATAATGGCGCAGCAGAGCCAGAGGGCTTATCGGGGGGCTTATCGGGGGGGTTATCAGAGGGCTCATGGCGCAGTCTCACCTCCGGAAGCATGCGCGAAACGCAATCGAGCATTTGCAATTTATTGCGCATGAACTTTGAGACTTTCGTCAACAGCGTCTATCTGCGCCAGGGCAAAGCCGATGAATTCACAACGCGGTCACCATCCGATCGCAAACAAGTGTTGGCAGAAATTCTTGGCCTTTCCTACTTCGATCGACTGCAAGAGAAAAGCAAAGAAAAAGCGAAGGAACTGAGAACAAGATCCGACTATCTCGAAGCTTCGCTGATTGGCAAATCTGATCTGGAACGCCAGTTCCAGCAAGCCAATCTCGATTTGCAGTCCGCGCGACTGATGCTGACTGCTCTCACGGAAGAAGCGGCACAAGTCACGCAAGAACTGGAATCGATAGACTCAAAATGCCGGCAGCAAGCGCTTTTGGAGCAGAAACATGCGAGCAACGGGCAGCAGGCGCAGCGCCTGGGCAAGGATTTCGAGCAGTTGAGCAAGCAGTTAGAAGAACTCCAGGGCAAGCTTGTGTCAATTGAGTGCATCCTCAGCCAGAAGGCTGAGATTGAAGAGGCTCTAACCAGGTTTAACGAGCTCAAGATAGAGTCGGAATGCCTTGATCTTAAAGCCATGCAGCTGCAAGAACTTACGGCAGCGAAACTAGATCAACAAACGACACTGGCTAAGATTCGCAGCAAACTGGAGTACGAATTTGGCGGCGCTCAATCCACTTTAGATGAGATGGAATTGCGAATCGTAAGACTTACCCACGACACCGCTGATGGTGCCACGTTGGATGGCGCCTTCCTTGCTTATCGAGAGCTTGTGAAGGAAGAGGCGTCCATGGCTGCTAAGCAAGAACTTTTTTCAAAACTAAACAATCGTGTCAACGAACTGCAAGGGATCATAACTGAGTCAAGAATTCATCTGGAAGCCGATGTCGGGCAGAAAGAATTGAAGATTGAGGAGCTGGAAAAGCTGGTGGCAAGCGAGACGATCTTGCTTGAGCGTAAATCGCAGCTGGAAGCATCCATTGCCTGCCTGGAACAATCAGAGATTGAATTCGAACTGGTGGAGCAAACAGGGCTGGAAATCAAACTGAAGCTGGGAAATGCCCGCCTGCAAATAAGCGATTTGAAAAGAACGCAACGGGAGAACGAAGAAAAAATCAAGGAGTTGCATCGGCAACAAGATTCAAGCATTTGTCCGCTCTGCTCGGCTTTTATTGTTGACCGGGCTGCGGTTGTTGATTGTTACCGGCGAGCCAATGCTGAGGCTGATAATCAGATTTCCAGACTGGAACACGACATGACGCTGCTAGATATGGAACGTCTGGAACTGAGGAAAAAATACACCCAACTGCGGGCCCAACTCGAGGGAAGGCAACAACTCGACGTACAAATCGGCCACTTCAATGAAAAGTTGTCCACAATCGCTCGCGCCCGTGAGAGCCTGGAGATTACAAAAGATGAAACGCGAGCGCTGACGACGCGCATCGAGAAACACGACTTTGCTCAGTTGGAACGGGAAAGTCTGATCGCCATCAAAGCCGAAATTTACAAAATGGAATTCGACCCAGTAGTGCATTCCAACCTGCAAGCTCAGTTGCGATCACAACGAGGGATCGAAGCCAGACACAGTCAACACAAAAGAGATGTGGCAGAGCTGGAGCGCCTCATGAAAGAAGCGCCGGTACTGAGGGAAAACACGCAAAAGCTAAGCGATCAACTGATCTCAGAATCTTATGGTGACGAGATCCGCGACACTGTGAGAAGCTTGCAACAGCAAATGAACGAACTTGCTTTCGACCGCACACGGCACGAGCTTGTGAGAAAGGAGTTGGCGCTACTCTTGCCAAACAGCGAACTGTTTCGTGATCTGCAGCGCGCTTTAAATGAAGAACCGAATTTGCGCCAATCTATTCTTGATTGTGCCGAGATGATTGCCAACAAGCAAGAGCAAAAGCGCTTGCTAGAGCAGGAAATCGAGGAAATCGAACTGCTCCTGCAGCAGATGCCTGTTTTGCAAACTCGACTTTCTGACATGCAAAGTTTGGCGCAAGACCTGGCACTCAAACGTGATGAGTATATCAAAACGGTGGCAGTGGGCGAGTCCAGTGTGCATAGACTGACTGGGGAGTTGGCTTTGATCGATGAACGAGCCAGCGAGCTTAATAGGTTGCGGCAGGAGCTGGATGATTATTCATTTCTTGCCGAGGCTTTTGGGAAGAAAGGCATACAGGCTGTAATCATTGAAAACGCTATTCCAGAAATTGAAGTTGAAGCGAACAAGATTCTTTCGCGGCTGAGCGAAAACACGATGCACATCGGTCTGGTGACACAGTACAAGACCAAGTCAGGCTCGATGAATGAGACGCTCGATCTGCTTATTGGCGATGAGATTGGCACGCGCAATTATGAGCTTTTTAGTGGTGGCGAGGCGTTCAAAGTAAACTTCGCGGTTCGTGTCGCCTTATCCAAACTGCTGGCCCGGCGCTCTGGGGCTCGACTGCAGACACTGATTATCGACGAAGGCTTTGGCTCTCAGGACGAAGCCAGTCGAGAAAGATTGGTGAGAGCCATCCGCGCCATTCAAACGGATTTTGCTCGCATCATCGTCATAACGCACATGGCAGACATCAAAGAGATGTTTCCAAAACAGATTCAGGTCAAGAAAATAAACGGATCTTCGCGGCTGCAATTCGCTTATTGATGGACGGTGATGAAATGGCCTCAAACTTCACGCTGGTTACCCAATCAGCGCGTGGACTATCTGTGCGTCGGCGCGTCTGGACAAAGCGGCAACATAGTTCTAGTCATGGTTGACAACAGCTTCCTGATATACTTATAAACTCCTTCGACTTGGACCACGCGATTTGGAAGTGACTGGGAAATCTCCTCCTGGAAAGGTGGTGCATTCATGAAACCGGTTAAAAGCCCCAGCCAATTACACAAGCTGGTCGTAAAAGGCTATAAATCAATTGCTGAATGCGAACTAGAACTGGGCCGTTTGAATATCTGATTGGTTGTAACGGAGCTGGTAAGTCTAATCTGATCTCGTTCTTTCGGATGATTCAACAGATGTTAGACGGCAATCTGCAGGTGTTCGTTAGCCGAGACGGCGGACCAGACTCAATCTTGCATTTTGGGCGTAAGACCACAGAAACTCTACGAACTGAATTATTTTTCGGAAACAACGCTTACCAAGCATCATTTGAAGCCACACAAGACAATCGGTTAATGATCGCGGAAGAGGGTTTCCGGTGGAATGTTTCAGAAACAACGACAATAGCCAGCGGGCATTTCGAAAGTAAGTTTGAGCCAGGCAACACCTCTGGTATGGACGAATCCGCTTTACGTGCTATGAAGAAGTGGCGTATATATCACTTTCATGACACCAGCGACAGTGCTTATGTAAAACAAATTCACCGCATAGATGACAATGACCACTTGCGTTCGGACGGTAGGAATCTCGCTGCATTCTTGTACCGTCTAGAACGACATCACACAAGGGAGTTTTCCCAGATTGTTCAAACAATACGATTGGTGGCACCTTTCTTTGGCCGATTTCAGCTGCGGCCATCTCCTGAGAATAAGGAGACTATTGAATTGGAGTGGTTTGAGCAAGGGCAAGATATACCGTTTAAGGCTCATCACCTCTCTGATGGAACATTGCGATTCATTTGTTTGGCAACGGTTTTTCTTCAACCTCAGACTTTTCAGCCAGAGACGATTTTGGTCGATGAGCCTGAGTTGGGTCTGCATCCATATGCAGTCACGACACTCGCATCACTTATTCGCTCTATGTCGACATCCAAGCAAGTGATTATATCGACACAGTCGGTTGAACTCCTAAATGAGTTCGACTGCGAAGATGTTGTTGTTGTCGATCGAGTCAATAGTAAGTCCAAGTTCAGTCGGCTGCAGCCTGAGCGCCTGAGTTCCTGGCTGGAAGAGTATAGTCTTGGTGAATTATGGAAGAAGAATGTGCTCGGCGGGAGACCATCCAGATGATTCGAGTAAATGTTTTTGTTGAGGGTCAGACAGAAGAAACGTTTTTGCGTGAACTTCTCATCCCATACTTCTCTTATGGATATCTATCCTAATGCGATCATTGTGCAGACAAGCACACTTGGTAAAGGTGGCGTTGTCAGCTACGCAAAAATCAAACGGCAGCTTCAGAATAAATGCCTTGAAGACAGAGCGGCGTTCGTAACTACAATGTTTGACTTGTTCCGATTACCAAACGATTTTCCTGGGACGAGCGAGGCGGCAGTAATTCGCAATCCCTTGGAAAGAGCCTGCCGCATTGAAGAGCGAATGGAGCAAGATCTCCAGCAAGAAAACTTCATCGCCAATCTCATTGTGCACGAGTTTGAAGGGTTGTTGTATAGCGATCCTGATAGCTTCGCAGATTGGTTCGATGATGTTGCTGTTCAAGCACTGCACCAGCAAAGAAATAGCTGTGATTCACCGGAACACATAAATGATGGGGCTGAGACCGCTCCATCTAAGCGCATAAGAAAAGTTTGTCGCGCATATGACAAACCGCTGCATGGCGCCGTCATTGCATTAGGTATTGGGCTGGATCGCATGCGAGCTGAGTGTCAGCACTTTGACGCTTGGCTGACACGGCTGTCCAAACTCAGCGGAGTCCGAAACATGTGAACCGGCTTTTGGAACATTCATGTTTCAAGTCCGAATCTCGTCCACAAGCGCAGGTTGCAAATGATGGTGGGCGTGACCGGCAAATGATCGCAAGCGCCGCCAAGCCACCGGGAATACTTCCCGACCGGCCGCTTGATGCCAAGAGGGCAATTAATGTCTCAGGTTAGCCATCTCGCTACAATTTATCGAATCAAACATATCCGCACTACTGATGAGGCAGTTCCATGACTTCCACAAAAACACTTGACACGCATTTGTACACAACCAGAATCGACATTCCTGAAAGCACAAGAACAAAGACAATCCAGCTCCTCAACACCACTCTAGCCGCCTCCCTTGACATTTGGACTCAAACCAAGCAAGCGCACTGGAATGTCAAAGGCAAAGACTTCTATCAATTACATCTTCTCTTTGATGCTATCGCCGACGTCCTCTACGAGCACATCGACACTATCGCCGAACGCATCACCTCCCTCGGTGGCGTTGCCCATGGCACAGCAAGAGATGCAGCCGCCAACTCTTTTTTGCCTGAGTTTCCCAACACCGAAAAAATGAACGAAGAAGACCATATCAATGCCCTTGCCGATCGCCTTGCCGCTTATGGCAAGCACTTGCGCGAAGGTATTGCCAAAACTTCCGAATGGAATGAGCAAGACAGCAACGATTTGTACATTGAAATTTCTCGGGAAGTCGACAAGAAATTGTGGTTCTTGGAAGCACATCTACAACGACACAAATAAAAGCACCAAAATCGAACCGATCCTGACTGACTGAACGATATATCGCTTAGTCAGGCAGGTCCGATTCTATGACTGCATAAATGTCGGTGTCTCTCCAGACTCCGCGAACGAACTTCTCAACAAAATTCTTGCTGTCAGCCTCGCTATTCGGTCCCCATTCTACATATCGGATCACGTCTTCATCTGAGGCATATTCGTGTACCGATTGCCAATCATCGACCTGGAACTCTCGAAGCACCAGGCGCTTTGTCCTGATTGGCATGTAAGTCAATTGGTTAGGCAATTTCATCTCCAAGCAGGGCAGCTCAATTGGGACTTTCAGTCAGCCAAATCTTGATTTTAGTCTGCCACAAGGCTCCATAATTCGTCTGCAATCCGTACTATTATCTCTTTATGACCTCCAAGCCAAAATCGCAACCGACGACTGACCAGTTTAAAGACCTGGCCAATTCGCTGACGGCACTAATCTGGGAATTTGATCCCCAATCTGACCTCCTGGTCTATATAAATGAAAGTGTTCAGCCTGCCCTCGGATATACCGCGCAAGAATGCCAAGCCGCTTCCTTCTGGAAAAAGAATTTGCACCCCGACGATCTGTGCAGGCTGCAAACTGAAACCAACCAGATACTGCCCTATGAGGCAGTTTTACGCAGACAAAAAAAAGACGGCAGCTATCTCTGGCTGAAAGAGATAGTTTCCTGCAAAGCCAATTCGTCCAATCTTGCCGGCATCTCGATTGATGTTACCGATTTCATGAGGCGCAGCCAGGAACAGGAGCGAATATTTGATTCGGTTCCGGCCATGGTCTGGATTAAGGATCGCCAAAATCGAATCCTCGACCTGAACGCCTCAGCCGCAGCCTCAAGCGGTAAAACAAAATCCGATATCGTCGGTAAGTCCACCTACGATTTGTATCCTGACGAAGCAACCGATTACTACCTTGATGATCTTGAAGTGATAGAGAGCGGTGAGCCGAAATTCGGCATCATTGAGCAAGTGTTGCTGGGAACGGGTCATAAAATGTGGGTGCAAACCGACAAGATCCCGTTGCGCGATGCTGACGGCGAAATCATGGGGGTCATGGTTTTTGCCTGCGATGTCACCGAAAAGAAGCTCGCTCACGACGCATTACATAACGCGCAACTTGAATCTGATGCCCGCTTTCACCACCTCACCAATCATGTGCCGGGAATTGTCTATCAATTTTTGATCAAGAAAGATGGCACCACATCGTTTCCTTATGTCAGCCCGGGCAGCCGCACAATTATGGAATATGAGCCGGAGGAGTTGCAATCAGACGGCACTCTTGTTTTCAGCCGCATTTATCCTGACGACAGGCCGCGAATGGATGCGGCAATTGAAGACTCGAAAAGAAATCTTTCTCTTTTTAAGTGGGAAGGGCGCTTCATCACACGCTCCGGTCACATCAAATGGATTCAAGCATCCTCGTCGCCTATCGTATTAGAAAATGGAGACACGCTCTGGAATGGGATGGTTATGGACATCTCGGACCTCAAGTTAGCGCAAGACGAAATCAAACAGTTGAACCAGGATCTGGCTCAGCGCGTCACCATTCTTGCCGCCGTCAACCGCGAACTTGAGTTTCTCACCCATAAGTTAGAAGTGGCTTACGATCAAGCTTTGCAAGCCTCACGTCTGAAATCTGAGTTTGTCGCCAACATCAGCCACGAGGTGCGCACTCCAATCTCAGCTGTCATTGGCATGTCCGATTTGCTGCTCGACACGGCTCTCAATCCCGAACAAAAGCAATTCGCCAGAGTGGTGAAGGAATCTGCTGAATCGCTTTTAACAATCATCAATGATATTCTCGACTTTTCCAAAATCGAAGCCGGAAAAATCGATCTGGAAGCAGTCGAGTTCAGCCCGGCGGGCATATTACAAGGTTGCGCGGAACTTTTGAGTTCGGCAGCCAGACGAAAGGGTCTGGACCTTCTCAGCGTGGTGGACAGCGGCATGCCGGCTATGGTTACAGGTGACCCCGTGCGCATCAGGCAGATCTTGCTCAACCTGGTCTCAAACGCGATCAAGTTTACCGAGCGCGGTGAGGTGATACTGCGCGCGGTGCCGGTAGAGGAACACCTACAGACTCCACTTCTTCGTTTTGAAGTGCAAGACACCGGCATCGGGCTATCCGAGGAAGCGCAAAGATACCTGTTTCAGCCGTTTGTGCAGGCTGATGGCTCCACCACCCGCCGCTATGGTGGCACCGGTCTGGGACTTTCCATATGCAAGCGATTGGCTGAGCTCATGGGTGGGCAAATCGGAGTCGACAGCCTGGAAGGAGAGGGCACGACCTTCTGGTTTACAGTGCCGTGGCAACGCTTGCCGACTGAGCCTCATGCCGTAGAGCGCAGTAGACCGAACAAGCAATTGCGGGTCCTCATTGTCGATCAGGCGCCGGCATCGCGACTGATCGTGGAAAATTATCTAGCCGCCGCCAACATAAAAAGCGAGCTGGCCACATCATCTGAAGAGTGCCTGTCCAAGCTGCACAAGGCCTTTTTGACGCAAATGCGGTTTGACGCAGCCATAGTCAACTCCAGTAATGAATCAATAGACTACTTAAATCTGGCCAGACAGGTCAACGCCAATGAAGCTCTAAGCCAGACAAAGTTGATTTTGCTCATCCCCTTCGACAAAAAAGACAGGGAGCCGGCAGCCATGGAAAGCGGCTTCGCGGCCTGCGTTTCCAAGCCGGTCAAACAAAATCAGTTGTTGACCACGATCAATAACGTCACGCAGCCAAAACCGGCTGTTTCAGATAAGAGTGCCGCCGTTGTGCCGGCATCGACAAAGAGCGAATCAGACAGCCCCTTGCCAGCGCTCAAGTCAACCGGCCCCGGGCAGGAAGAGCGCCGCGTGCTGGTAGCCGAAGATAATCCCGTCATGCAAGAGTTGGCGCTTCGACAGTTAAAAAAGTTAGGCATCACTGCGTGCGCCGTAAAGAATGGAAAGGAAGTCGTCGCCGCTCTGGCGCAAAGCAACTATGCTCTGATCTTGATGGACTGCCAGATGCCTGAGATGGACGGGTTTGAAGCGACTCGATCGATCCGCAAAGAGGAAGGCGCCACCGGCAAGCATATTCCCATTATCGCTATGACCGCTTCTGCCATGACCGGTGATCGAGAGCACTGCATCGCTTCCGGAATGGATGATTATCTGAGCAAGCCGGTCGGCAAACATCAATTGATCGCGGTGCTTGAACGCTGGCTGAATGCGCCTGAACTGAACTTCCATCCTGAGCAAGCGCCCTCCATATTCAGTGCCCCCTCAGGCGTGCCACCACCGATCGATCTGATCAAGCTAAAAGAGTTGTACGGAGAGAACAATCTTTCCGAATTGCTGGAATCATTTGTTGATGAAGCGCAAAAACTCTTCGCTTCCTGCCAGGAGAAAATCAAAGCCCGCGATGATCGCAATCTGGTCACAGAAGCGCACACATTGAAGGGGTTGTGCGCAGTCATGACCGCCACTGAACTGGAGGGTCTCAGCCTGGAAATAGAAAAGGCGGGCAGAACCTCCTCTTGGGAACAGGCGGCGGAAACAGCCAGGAACCTAGAACCAGTGCTCTTAACAGTAACGAATTTCATCAACCATCTTTTAGGTGGCTAAGGGCAGCTGCGGCCGCCATATAATGATGCAGTGCCGCCATATAATTGCAGCGCTTTTGATGCGGGCAGCTTAATTACCAGTGTTTCGAATCCTCAGTATCGTTTTCTTGCTTGCCCTCATCGCTTTCCCGGCGTTGGGTTGGTGGTTTGCCCAGAGATCGTTGCCTGTGCTGGACGGAGTTGTCACACTACCGCAGCTGTCGCGCAACGTCATGGTCAAGTTTGATGAACGGGCGCTGCCGTATATACAAGCCTCATCCGATCATGATCTGTTTTTCGCTCAGGGCTATCTGACTGCCTCTCAGCGCATGTTCCAGATGGATATATCGCGCCGCACAGCCAAAGGTGAGCTGGCAGATCTTCTTGGCACGCCGCTTCTGGCGCAAGACAAGATCAATCGCTCAATTGGCTTCAACCGCATGGCTGCCAGTGAGTGGAAGCGCTTAAGCAAAGATGCCCGATCGCATCTGTCAGCATATTCAGATGGAGTCAATGCATATTTGAAAGAGTACGGCGGCAAAGCCGGTTTCGAGTTTTTACTTCTGGGCAAAACTGCAAACTATTGGAATCCCGCCGACTGCCTGGCAATTCTCAAATACAAACAGTATGAAATGGAAGAGTCGTGGCGTCTGGATGATTTGAGACAACGAACTGTCGATAAAGTGGGAGATAAGTTAGCGCAAAAACTGTTCAATCAGGTGTTGCGCAAGAACGTGATTTCCTGGCATCCGACAAATTTTATCTCCAGTTTTGCCGGCGTCAAACCGGCACTGCCTGTCTGGGGAAGCAACTCCTGGCTCGTTGCCGGACAGTTAAGCGACAGCAAATCGAGCATTTTGTCGTGTGACAAGCACTCCAGTTTCACATCGCCTGACGAGTGGTTTTTGTGCTCCCTGGAAACAGGCGAGCGTCATCTTGCCGGTGCCACCATCCCTGGTGTGCCGGGAATTCTTCTTGGCCGCAACAAAGACATCGCCTGGTCAAGCGTAGCACTGCGAGCCGATACACAAGATATCTTTGTCGAGCAGTTTTCGCCCCAGTTTCCCGGGAAATATCGCACCTCCGACGGTTGGGAAACGGCCACCGAAATCGAGGAAGTTATTCCTGTGCGCTTCGCCAATCCCATTCAATACAAAGTAGAGGTGACCAAACATGGACCGCTACTGTTTAAGGAAGGCAACGCCGGCGTCTCGCTTCAGTGGTCAGGTGCTGAAGATACAAAACAGACAAAGCCTGTTATGGAGACGATTTTTGAAATCAACGAGGCCAAGGACTGGCAAACTTTTTCCAGCGCCATCTCCCATTACACAGGCGCATCCCAGACCTTTTGCTATGCCGACACCAAGGGTAATATCGGCTACCATGGCGCCGGTAACATTCCTGTGCGTGCAGTTGGTGCCGGCAGCCAACTGAACCAGGCCTGGAACAGCAACACCGACTGGAAGGGCAAAGCCGCCTTCGCCAGTCTGCCAAACACATACAACCCGTCGCAGCATTATGCGGTGGCAGATGATCCGGGCGCTTTCGGCTCTTATAACTTTAGCAATCCTTATCGAGCCTTGCGCATTGCCTCCGTATTGGCCGGCTTGAAGCAAGGCGGGCATAAAATCGGCTTGCCTGATATGGCCACCTTGCAGGGGGATGAGCTGACCAGGCTTTATCCGCTTGTTAGAAAGGAGATTAAACAGGCGACCACACGCGCAGAAATTGTCGATCGCTATGAGCTCAATGCCCTTGATATTTTGAATAAATGGGACGGCAGCGCCTCAGGCGACAGCACTGCTGCCAGCATTTACGAGTCTTTCATCGCCACTTTCGCCAAACGCATTCTTGAGCCTAAACTAGGCACCACCATGACCCATGAATACATGCAACAGTGGCCGCGATGGTCTGTATTCATCGAACAGATTTTGACCGAGAAACCGGTGGAATGGCTTCCTCCGGAAGAAAAAACGTACGAAACTTTTTTCATAACCACTTTTGCTTCCGCTTTGAAGAACATTCATGTCGCTTTGAAAACCGACGACGCCTCCCAATGGCAATGGCAAAACCTGCACCAGGTAAACTTCCAGAACAAACTGTTTGAAAGCAACTCCTTTCTCAGTCCCATTTTTTCAACTGTTTTCTTCCAAGATAAAATCGGCGTCGGCGGCGACCAGGATACGGTCAACGCCTGCAACATTGCCGCGGCACAGCCTCCCTGGTCATTCATGTCGGATTCAGGACCGACATGCCGTCTCTTGATCGATATGTCTGACTCAGACAAATTTTACGAAGCGATTCCTCTAGGACAGTCAGGACATCTCTTATCCGGCAATAGGCAAGACCAGACCAAAGCCTGGCTTACCAACGCTCCGCACGCCGTCGCCTTCTCCAGCGATCAGCTGGAAAAGCAGATGCAGCACAAGCTGATCCTTTCTACAAATTAACCGCCCCGGAGCGCCGGGCAAATGTCAGAAAAAGCCAAATGTCAGAAAAACAGCTGTTTATCTGACATTTTGACATTTTGCCAAACTGTGAAGAAATATTCGGGACCATTGCTTACCCTATATCTTTAGAGTGATAAAAAATGTGGTGTTTTTGCATTCTAGAGTGATAACGATGTGATGGTATCAGGATTTTCGATGTCGTTCTGGCGCTATCTCTCTAGAGTGATAAAAAATGGGCTGTTTTTGCATTCTAGAGTGATAACGATGTGATGGTGTCAGGATTTTCAATGTCGTTCTGGCGCTATCTCTCTAGAGTGATAAAAAATGGGCTGTTTTTGCATTCTAGAGTGATAACGATGTGATGGTATCAGGATTTTCGATGTCGTTCTGGCGCTATCTCTCTAGAGTGATAAAAAATGGGCTGTTTTTGCATTCTAGAGTGATAATCGGGGAAGCCTGCGCTCCCGGGCGAACTTTTGGCACGTAACAAAATGCTTTCCAAATCGAGCAACATGCTCTGCCTGCCCGCAAAACCGGCTAAACTTCAGCTTTCGACTGAACATGCAAGGGCAATGGAAGGGAATCGTGAGCAAGACAGAAAAAGCGCTGAGTGAGATTGACAGCCGTACAAAGACACTTCAGGTTCTGGTCGCTGATGAAATCAGCCCGGAAGGTATAGAGGTTCTCGAACAAGCACTTTCTGTCAGCTACTCGCCGGCGATTTCGGCCGATGAACTGGTCAAGGCAATCGGTGATTACGACGCACTGCTTGTGCGCAGCCGCACCAAGGTAACTGCCGATGTGATCAAAAACGGCAAAAAACTGCGCGTAATCGGTCGAGCCGGAGTGGGCGTTGATAACATCGATTTGCATGCGGCCACGGAAGCTGGAATTCTCGTCATCAACTCGCCGGAAGGAAATACAGCCAGTGCCGCCGAACACACCATAGCGATCATGTTTTCGCTGGCCCGAATGGTGCCGACAGCCGATCAGTCAATGAAAAATGGCAAGTGGGATCGCAACAAATTCACAGGCACAGAGCTGTTTAACAAAACCCTGGGAGTGATTGGATTGGGCAAGGTGGGCGGCCGCGTCGCTCACACGGCACAAGCCCTGGGCATGAAAGTAATCGTCTATGATCCTTTGATCTCAGCCGAGCGCGCCACCTCCTTGAATCTTTCCAGCGTGGCGCTGGAAGAGATCTGGCGCCGGGCAGATTTCATTACCGTACATACGCCCAAGACTCGCGAAACTACAAATCTGATTAGCTCCGCCGTTCTTTCCCGGGTAAAACCGGGTGTGCGCATCATCAACACCTCGCGTGGTGGCATCATCGATGAGCAGGCTCTGGCCCGAGCAATAAAAGAAGGTAAGGTGGCAGGTGCCGCCCTTGATGTTTTCGAAAATGAACCGCTCGGTGCTCAGTCACCACTTCTTGAGCTTGGCGAAAAGGTAGTGCTCACTCCCCATCTGGGTGCTTCCACGGTGGAGGCACAATACAATGTAGCCATCGATCTGGCTGAGCAGATGCGCGATTATTTGACTACCGGTCTGGCAAGAAGCCCTGTCAACTTGCCTTTCATGCGTCCGGAGGTGCTTAAGACGCTGGGCAAATATGTCTGGTTGGCAGAAGCTATGGGAGCCATGGCCGGAGAGCTCGCTGAAGGAACGGTGAAGGAGATCGAGATCATCGCGTACGGATCGCTGGCCGGCAAGGATACCGCACCACTGGCAGTGGCAGCGCTGAAAGGCATGCTCTCACGCCGCATGGAAAGCGTCACTTACGTAAATGCTCACTTGATTGCCCGCAACAACGGCATCCAGGTGAGAGAGAGCAAGTCTGAGGAGAGCAATCAATTTAGAGATGAGTTGTCGATTATGGTTTCCTCCGAAAGCGGTGTCTCTTCGCTGTCTGGCACGGTTCTGCCGCATGACGAGCCGATCATCACGCGCATTAACAACCATCCCATTAATCTCACCCCGTCTAAGTACATGTTGTTCACAGCCCACAGCGATCAGCCGGGCATGGTGGCAAAGGTGGCAGGCGTGCTGGGCAAACATGATGTAAACATCTCGACCATGGGCGTTGGCCGCAAGGGCGTGCGTGAAGACGCAGTCATGGTCATGACCCTGGACGATCCGATTGCACCTGAGCTGGTCAGTGAACTGAGCAACCTGGATGGCATCTTCATGGCCAGGTTTGTTTCGCTTATTCCTCCATCTCAGACTTTCCGGTAAATGGTGGCGGCGCAAAATTTCGGTCAGCTGGCTGGCACTGCTGTGCTTGCCGGTCTGTGCCTGACGCTTGCGCAACTGTGCCTGGCTCTTGCCCCTGTCACATGCCTGGCCGATAGTGTCAACCCGCCTTTGAGTGTGATGCCTCAAAAGGCAAAAACACCGTTACTTCCACAAAAACTTTCCATAGAAGATTATTTTCCCAAGAAATCGATGGATTATGCTCTTGCCGACCCGGTCAATCTGGATAATGCCAGAGTGCCAGGATTGACACCCGCATCAATGAAAATGCTCAGCGACAACCTTTTTGTTATCGTTGATAATACTAAATTCGATACCATGGCGGACATCTACAAAGACAACCGCTTGCGAGGCAAAAGCAACTTCGTCACTGCCGATGCCGTAATCCATCCCTACCTGGCATTGCGCAACTCTATCCTGGCTGGCGTGATTGAAGAGCACCTGGTGCGCGATTTGTCGACACTGCTGAAAGCAATGCTGCAGTCTGCCCTGGACGACTGCAACAAGGCCGAAGACGGTGATGTGCGAGAAGATATCGAGCGCAACATGGCATTTCTGGCCGTCGCCCAGAGGCTTTTGAATCCGGCCGATCAAAGTGCGCTGCCTGACACTGCTAAAACGCTGTTCGACAAAGAGTTCGAAAATATCAAATCTGGGCGCATCACCCCCTCTGCCATCTTCGGCGTGAAAGAGGACTTCTCGCAGTATAGTGCCCAGGGTTGGTACCACAGCTCAGCCAAACTGCGAAATTTCTTTCGTTGCAAGCAGTACATGTCCAGGTTCACTCTGGAGTTGGCTGAAGGCAAGCAAGAATCTTCCAATGATCCATTTCGCCGGTCTACTTTATTGTTCCGTTGCCTCGAGAAAGCGCAAATTGACGGGAAGCCCGCCCTGGTCTTATGGCGCAAGATCAATGCCTGCTGGATACTTCTTGGACCGCAGCCCTATACCGCGGAGAAAACGCTCTTGCCCTCCGACTATAGTGAAATCCTCAACGCTGGCTCAGAAGATCTGAAAATCACTCTTACCAAGCTGGCAGAACCGTTCTTCCGCACTAAACTTCTTTTGTCCGTGAAGAAAAAACGGCCTGTGGAAGTTTCATCCACTTCCATTTTCGAAATGGCGCAACACAAATCGACGCAGGAGCTGCAAGAAGTTAATTTTCGCCTGTTTCCGTTGGTAGAGGAGGCAGAACAAAGTTGGATGCCCAGAGAAGGTCACTCCTTCACAAGAGCGGATCCGCAAACGCCGCCTCCTCCTCTGGCGTTGCTTGATCCGCATAGTCGTGGCGTCCAGCAAGCCACCAATATTCTGGCCGACAACGTTTACAAGGTTGATCCCAATCTCACTTTGATGTTACCGGGTCTGGTGCAGACGATGAAACGACAGCCACCGGCTGTGGTGCCCGATACCTGGGCCATATTAGCCTCGTACTTTAAACTACCAGTGGACACCGCACCGATAGCCCTGCGTACAAACCAGTGGATGACGCACAAGCTGGCGACGGGCTTTGCCGCCTGGGCAGATGCGCAGCTGGCGTTAAATCGCCCCCAACACACCGGGTCTGCCACGGAAAAACCCACTTCGACGATTACAGCGCACATTTCAGCTGGTGCACCAGCGTCTAGCACTACAGCTGGTGGCGCTGCTGCCAGCACTACCCCTGGTGCGCCAGGAACGAGCACCGCCGGTGGTCTAGCGCCCGCAGCCAGCGCCGCCGGCGGTCTAGCGCGCAGACCGGTTGCCAGAGCCAGATTTCACTACTTGGAACCTTGCTTTGAAAGCTACAAGGCGATGAAAACTGCCCAAGAGTCCTTAACAGAAAAGCTAGATGCAGTCGGGTATTTCCCAAAATCTTTGCGCGAGCAAAGTACGGATTTCCTGCAACTGCTGGAAAAGCTAATGTCCATCGCCAGGAATGAGCTCGGCAACAAAACCCAAATGGCGAGCGATTCCCGGTTCTTGGAAGATATTGACACAGTGCTGGAAAAAATATCTCCTCCCACAGTGGGCACATTGTTTTTTGACTCGGGCAGAGAAAATGAAGATGAAGCTCGCATCAGCACAGGGGTCACAGTCGGTCTGGGCCGTCCAGGCATGGTCTTTGTCATTTTTTACTCGGGACCCGGTAAACTGTTCACTCTCAGCCGTGGGGCAATTCTTACTCAATATGAGGTGGCCGGCGGACCAATCACCGCTGAGCACTGGGCCCGCAATCTTGAATATGGGTTCGTGAAGCCGCCATTCTGGACCGATACATTCGAAGTCGAACAGGAACAACCGATCGGAGGAATTGATGCCAGCAAATAGATTTGCTGTCCATGGCCACAGGCAACGCTTGAGGCGAGTCGCAAGCTGCGATTGACCAAAAGTGATTGATCTTGATCGATATGCGCTGGCGGCCCTCAAGCGATATGCGCTGGCAGCGCTCAAGCTAGCCCGCCCAAGATTACCCAGCGGTAATTTTGTTTTATTACAGCCAAGTTTCTCAGCTTTGCGCAACTGATAATCAAGCCCGGCAAAGTTTTTTGCCAATAATGGGAAGATCACCACTTGTCGCATTTCAGGTTTTGTCTCATTATAGGCAGCAACCTCCCCCAGAAGGCCGCATAAAAAGCGTCCGACCATGTCGTGGGCGCCTGCCCAGAGAGACCATGAGTCAAAATACTACAGATACAGAGAAGAAACTGGAAATTCCAGCGGAGATGATTCCGCCCCTGGCCACCCCGCTCAAACCAGCGCGCAACCCTTCCAAGACAAACCTGGAAGCGATGGCTTTCCATGCCGCCAGCCCGATAACTCACTGGGAGCAAGACAACTACTACCGCGCCGACGAAAATCCTGAGAGCAAGAACATTTCCAATCTTGCCTTGCAATATCTTGAGCAAGGTCGGGGAGATGAAGCCGAACGTTTATTCATTCAAGCCTTGCAGTTGGCTGAGCAAAGCGAGCCTGACTGCGACGACTCAGTGGAGCGAAACCTGGAAGAGTTAGCCTGGTTCTACTGCAATCGTGGCAAATATGGGCAGGCGGAACCACTGGTGCAGCGACTGGTAGAGATCAGAGCCGGTAAGCTTAGTGCCAATGATAGCCTGTTAATCCGCACTATCGACCAGTTAGCGAGCATTTACGAGCACACCAATGCGCCCGAACAATCAGAATCAATATATAGGTTCCTCATCGCTCTACAAGAGAACTCTCTCAGTTGCGATGATTTAGTCATCTCCTTCAGTCTCAAGCGCCTGGCTGAATGCTACTGCCGCCAGGGCAAGTATGCCGAGGCTGAGCCCATTTACTTGAGGGCGTTGACCATTGAGGAGCTGAGCTTTGGTGCTTATGCCGTCGAGGTCTCGAGCACTCTGCAAGAACTGGCCACAGTCTATCAAGCGCAAAAGCGTCTGGACCTGGCCACATTTGTCTTGACCAGACAGTTGACCATTTTGGAGACCATTCATGGCAGCGAAGGATTGTGTGTAGCCAGTTGCCTGTTGAAACTGGCTGACCTTTACACCCAAATGGATCGCAATGAAGACGCTGAGCCGTTTTATAGAAAGGTGCTGTCCATCTACGAAAAGGCTTATGGGAAGCACACTTCAACTGTCTCTTCCCTGTCACGAAAAGTCGATTTGCTTTATGCTCCGCTGCAACGGCATCCAAACCCGAACAGCCCAAAAACTACTCTGCAAGATTTCCAGACGATCACAACACCGTTCAATCGCCGCACAGACATCCCGCACAAATAGCCCCCTCCCAAGTAGTCCGACCTGCACCAGTAACTAGATCGCACAAGTGGCGTCGACGCGCACGTTGACCCGTCCGTTACTTGGTGCCAACTTCCGTGCACAGACGCTGGTAAATGCCTGTCGAAGGGGCTAAGTTGATGATTGTTCTGGCATCATCCCCGGTGCCAACCATCATGCCGATGAGCTCATTTTTTTCATTCACCACAGGTGAACCACTGGACGATTGAGCATCAAGCGGTGCATCAAGTTTTACCGTGATGCCTGTTGGGGAGGCGCGTTGCACGGTTCCCGAATAGCTGTCTGCCTCAGTGGAAGAGCTGTTGTTCGACTTCGTCAGCACCTGCACTTTTGTGCCTACCGCTGCCAGTTGCGCCGCCAATCCAAGGACCGTAAGTGAACCGGTATTGCTGGGAAGTTCGAAGGCCATCAAATCGTCGCAGAGATTGCCGGACCTGTGCTCAACTGGGGAACCACGGCGCAGCAATCCACGTGTGGCTGTTGTCAGCACATCCCGTTGCTGAAGATCCATCACATCAACCGACTCGACGATATCAGGAACGGATCTTGGATCGACATAGCTGGGATATCCGCTGGCTGGTCCCAACAAGTGCAAAGGACAAAGCAAAATGTTTTTGTTGCCAAACCAGCGAATAGCAAATGCTTTGCCGATAATAAAAGTACTACCGTTTCTAAAATGGAAAAGCGGCACCCCGACAGAATTTCCGCCAGCTGCCATTGATGATGCCGGGCAGCTGAAAGCGATCAAAAGGCAGGCAAAAATTCTCAGGAGCCGCATTCAGTCGGAAGCTTCTCTGCAAAAAACAACACATGGAAGCAGCGATTCATCTTCAAAAGCACCACACAGCTTCCAGCCCTCGCGGTCGCGCAGATTAATCAAATCAGTAAGTCTTTTGTCATGGCCGACGAAGAATCCGCCGCTGGCATGTTCCACGTGATATTCACACTCAGGTTCTCCTGTGTTCTCAAGAAAAATCAAAACCGGTGCCAATCCGCTGTGCATTATTGAGCGCAGTCTACAGTTGTTGCGCACTTCCTGCTCGCTGATTTCCTTCTTGACGGTGTTGGCGGTGCTGCCCAAAATGCTTATCGGCAAAATGACAAGTTTAGTGGTGCGCTCACCGGGCTTCATATCGGCCTTTTTAAAGACTGCTACAGGCGGGCTCAGAGGGCTATCCAGAACAGTCAAGACAAGCCAGCCATCATCATGACGATTGATCAAAGTGTCGCGAAGGTCGTCAATATCGCCGTGACCTTTAGCATGTGGAACGGCTTCAGCCAGATATTCGCTTGACTTGGCGCCCGGCTCGCTGACGAAGATCAAAGAAGGCCTGCGAATCTCATCGCCACAGGCCTCTACCAACTCCCATCCATCCTTAGCCCTTTCATTGACGATGCGTTGAATTGCTACCGCTTCGGTTTCCCCATGCTTCTTGTGCAGTGCTTCTACACTGTACCTCAGGGTTTGACTCCTAGTTGTGTCCATAGCATCCTCGCAGCTAAGTTTAGTCAAGCGCTACAGTCTAGAACGAACCCTGGGACAATTCAATAACTGAGCCGCACGGTGCCACACCGATCGATGGGGTTTGCAAATCGTATAACGTTGTACGTATAACGTTATACGATCGTCCAACATGGGGTTCAGAATTGCCAAAAGCGGGCTCAATATTGCCGACGCCTGATTCGCACCCAGCAAGCCAGGACTCGGCCTGCACGGCTCCTTGGGAACAGGCGTTACACTTTTGAGGACGTTATGACTGACAGAGATAAATCGCAAGACGGGCACGACGAAGATCTGGAAGCGCAGATGTTGTTTGACCCTAGCAGCAGCAATCCAGTAAACAGAGCGCCTCTGGCTCAGAGCAAATCATCCGGGTCACCTGCGCAATCCGCCTCGCCTGCGCGATCCGCGTCACCGGCGAAATCCAATAAGAGAGCAGCACCGCCGCCAGATGACAATGACGACGACGATGATGAAGAGGATGACAGACCTGTCGCTCCACGAAAGAAGCCATCCACCTCGCCTGGCCCACGCAAAAAGAGGCAGTTTGCGCCTTTAAATGCAAATGATGACAACGATAATGATGACGACGACGACGATCCGCCAGTCGCTCCAACCAAGAAACGCGTAGTCTCGATTGCGAAGAAGAGACCTGTGCCCGCAAAAGTCGTTAATGACGATGATGAGGACGGCGATGATGATGACGACGATGACGATGACGATGATGACCGCGTCGTTAGCCCTTTCGGGGGGCGCTACGTCGATGCAAACGAAGGGTATGTACAAGGTTTTATTCAGGAAGTAAAGTCGATCTTGCTCACCCCCGCTGAGTTCTTTAGGTCGATGCCTAAAACTGGCGGTTTAGTGCCGCCATCGATATTTCTCGGCATCTGCTCCGGTCTCTACGGGGTATTGGGGTCCATATTCCATTGGAACTTCATCATGTTAATCACGGGACCCTTCTGGCATATTGTCGGCACTTTGGTAGCCAGTGGTGTTCTTACTGCAGCCTGCAAACAGATGGGTGGAAAAGGAAACTTTGAAGGGACATTTAGAGTTATCGCATTCAGCAAAGCGACCCTGATCTTTGGCTGGTTTCCCTGGCCCGGATTCGGCGGAATTACTCTTTGCGGAATAGCCTCGCTTGCCTATGGTGTGTATCTGAATATTCTCGGATTGGAGAGAGTGCAAAAGATGCCCCGCAAAATGACGGCCACTCTGGTCATAGTGGTGGCGGTGATCGGCTTAGCTTTGAAATCGAGATTCCCGTTTTAGGAAAGAAATTTTAGTAGGAAGATGCAGGCGGGACGCCTGCGCTCCCGGGTTGCGCTTCCGGGTTGCGCTTCCGGGTTCAGTTGCGATTATCCTGAATCGTCTTCTGGATATCAGGATCGTTGGGCGCCAGATCATAGGCAACGCCTACCTCTTTTTCTGCTTCAGCGCGTTGGCGCTCATTGAGCAAAGCCAGGCCCAGACAGTAATGGGCATCGGCATTTTTGTCGTCTAGCTTGACCGCCTGCCTGAAGGCATTCTCAGCATTCTTATCTTCGCCACCATCAAGATAAGCCTTGCCCAGACCAACGTAACCAGGCGAAAAGTCCGGCGTTGCCTTGACAAAATCCGTAAATCCTTTCAGTCGCTCATCATCTTTCATCGCCGATGTATCCACGAAGTTATTGAACTGATCGGCAGTCAAATTAGGCTTTGGACCCAGTTTCAGATCAAGTAGCTCAGTTTGTATGCGCTGAGTGCTGGCAGTCAAAGGACCAAGCGTCACATGCTGGAAGCGCCGGGTGGCACCAATCGGCACCATCTCGGGAATATGAGCGATGCCACTGGCAGCAGTATCACCACTAGGTCCGAGTATGTTATAGCGGAAGGAGATGTCACTGATTGATTGCGGGTTCAGGTTTTGAATCTTCACATCCACTTTGGCGATTCCGTCAAAGAGTTCCGGCTTTTGCAAAGTCATGGCCACATTCTTGATCGCCTGATTCTTGTCAAAATTGACAATGAACAAGAACAGCTGGTACGCACCGAATACGACACCAGCAAGAACGACAGCGCCCAGAACGATGAGGGGCAGCGGAACACCAGGTTTGGAAATTTCCCGGGCCTGCTTGTCGTAAAAATCAGTCTTTAACGGTCTGTCTTCTGGTCTGTCATCTGGTTCTTGCGACATTTTAATCTTCTTCACTGGTGGTAGTAGTGGTTGAGGAAGTCTGTTTTGGGATGGCAGGAAGTGGGCGGAAGGCAGCACGAGCGCGATATCGGTCCATATAATCGAGGCGCAAACGTCCGTCCGGATCTTGATAATATTGGCGCAAAATCTGCTCGAAATTCCAGCCCCGACCAGCAAGCATATCGGCACCGTGCTGGCTCAATCCGCGCTCTCCGTTTCCTGGACCTCTATAAGTGAAAATCCAGTCTGGTCCGGATTCCCGCACGTCAATGATACCAGCGGTGGTGAGACCCAGCCTTTGTGCCAGTGCTATTCCATATACCTCAGTAGATTTCTTTGCCCCCATAATCTGGATGCTGTGGGCATTGGCGTTGGCATCCCACTGTTTCACGGTGACACCGACGATTTTCTTTACTCCGGTCAACCCCTCGAGCACAGTGCTCGGTACTGATTTCTGGCGAATGTTCAGATTCTCAAAAGCATCACCAACCCAGGCTCGGTAGAAACCAGCCTTCACCTTTCCTGAATCCTTCAATATGATTCCCATAGTGGCTGCGATAGCCGCGTTAGTGGAGAGTGCTTCTGCTGCTCGCCCTTTGTAAGCTTGATCGCGAACATCCGGCACAAGATCGTAGCCCTCTTTCTTGAACCACTTTGAGCGTCCTTCGCCAAGGTGGGCGCAGGCATAGCTGCGAGCGGCGACAGCCTGCGCTTTCAGAGCCTCCTGATGCCAACTTGAGGGCATCTCAGAGGGCACTACTCCCATCAAATAATTCTCCATATCCAAAAGATTGATCACAGTCAAAGAGTTGGTGAAATGAATGATCTCCAGAGAGCCCCGCCACCATCTGTTGTTGCACCAAATCTGGAAGTCCTGGGAAGAGATGCGGCTGCGTTGGTCCATCGGTAAAGTGCAGCTTCGCCCAGTGGCATATTCAGTGATACGCCCATTGGCTATCAAGTAGACAAGCCCCGGATGCAAGACGAAAATCGGCTTAAAATCGACAAACACGGCTCCGGGCGTCCACACGGCCACTCTGGCAGATGAGATGCGGTTTCCTATGCCCACCCTGACTGGATAAATCATATTTGGTGGATATGGCGGGAAATTAACCGCGTTGAGCTCCGCAGCATCTGGACTGACTGGCGCTTTTTTGGCTGCCTCCGCCTTCTTTGCTGCCTCTGCGTCCAGTGAAAGGACAAAATGCGTGAAGGCAAGCACTGCCAGCATCGCCGCAATTCTAAATAATGATCGTTGCCATGTAGCTGATCGCATGCGCTGGTGGTCTAAACTGTCTCAAGTAGGAAACGAGCGAGCGGCCGAACTGTCTCTTGTCTCTCACTGTCGATGATACTATGAAGGTTGTGCCAAAATCGCACTACAAATAATATGAAAAAGTTGCTCATTGTTGATGATGAAGTCGAGATCGCAAATTCGATTCAATATGTTTTGAATCAGGAGGGATTTGCCACCCTGTTGGCCCATGACGGCAATAAGGCGATTCAGCTGATTGAGAGCGAGAAGCCGGATCTGATTATCCTGGATTTGATGATGCCTGGTCTGGACGGATACGAGGTCTGCCGCCGTGTGCGGGCAAACGATCGCAAGACGCCGATACTCATGCTTACCGCTCGCACCTCCGAAATTGACACGGTGGTGGGGCTGGAGCTAGGCGCCAACGACTATATCTCCAAACCGGTACGCATCCGCGAGCTTGTCGCCAGGGTGAAGGCGCATTTGCGCGAGACACCGGGCACCCAGCCCACTCAGACGCGCGGCATCAGGCTTGGCAATCTGGCCATCGACATGGACAGCCGTACGGTCATGGTCGGCACTGCCCAGATCGACCTCACCTTCAAAGAGTTTGAGCTGCTTGCCGCTATGGCCAAGCACCCCAACCGGGTCTTCACCCGCGACCAGCTTTTCGCCCAGGTCTGGGGCTCCGATTTCCTGGGAGAGAGCCGAACAGTTGATGTGCACATCAGATATTTGCGGGAGAAGCTGGAAGAGAATCCCAGTCAACCCAAACATATATTGACTGTACGAGGCGTTGGATATCGGCTCGTCTGGGACTAGTTCCAAAGAGGGGAATTCCCCCACTACATGTGTGGCATTGCCGGTTGGCCTGCGCCTTCATGCGTGTTTTTCCCAGTGACAGTCATGGTCGGCAGAAATAGACTCTAGGCATGGTTAATGGCTGGCGTTTGCAAGGTCGTTGAAATGAAATTTTCGGTAATCCTTATGAGTTTGACCCTTCCCTTAGCGGCTCAGTCCGCCCAGGCGCAAGAGTCAGGATCGGATACAGTCAATTTCTTGAAGAGCAGCATCAGCGCTAATGAGTCTGCCACACCGAAGAAGCGGGCAAAATTGCAGCTTTCGGATCAGCGGGCGGAAGCGCAAACAGTTGCCTCTTCGGCTATAAAGTTGCGTCCTTTTGTGCCGAACAGAAAACTGCCCCGCCAGCGCGACCTCGACAATCAACAATTGATGGCCCAAACCGCACGTATGGCTCTCCCGCCGCCCCCCCTATCTGGCCAGATCAGCGAGTTCTTAACTACCAACCAGCCGGTGCCGGTTCCTTACGAGATAGACGTTAATCGGGTCAACCGCGCGATCGCCACATATGATGCCGCTACTTTGGCCAGAGCCTGGGCACCACGGGTGATGCCTGGTCAAACTGCCACCATTCCCGGGCAAGTGCGTGTGAACAGATCTGCTCGCGGCAAAGCTGCGCGCCTCTCGTCCAATCCGGAGTGGTTTGGGCAGGCGCAAAAGGGTGAGCGTGTGATGGGCCAGAGTGCCGGTTTATTGGTGCAGGCACCAGCGATGGCGCCATCCGAGCAAACTGTGCGTCAGTCAATGGCGCAGTTGGGTTATCCCACTGCTGCTGAAATTGCGCAGCCGGCGTCGGCTGCAGCTAACATTCCAGAAGAGATTATCCGCCCGGCAGGCGTAGGTGAGCAACAAGCCACTGCCGGACCAGCTCCTTTCCCACTCAATATGCTTCCTCAAGACCAGTTGAAGGAATTTATCGCCGCCCGGGCACGCAACCGCATCGATGCACCAAAAGCCTACTTTGGCTCATGGCACAACCCCGGTGGCCAGAATCTTGCCTCAGCCGGGTTCCACAGCAATATCCACCACTCCAGCTCAGGCAGCTACTCGCATCTGCAGCCACGGATGCAGATCGCCCTGGCTCAAAAGGCAGCAGCAGCCAAAGCCGCTCTGCCACGACCGCAGATGTCGCAAGTGGCCCAAGTGCCCCGCAGTCAGCAAGTCTCGCAAGCACCTCGCGGTCAAATGTCGTCGGCAATGGCTCAAGTACGCCACAGCCAGCCGGCTTTGCAGGTGGCTACTTACGCTCCGTACGCCCTGCAACCGCACACAGGAACGGATTAGAGTCCGAAGCAGGCAGGACGCCTGCGCTCCCGGGATTACTTCCATCGGTAGTCAGCCGTTATTTGCCGTCGGCTAGGTGTTCCATGCAGGCACTTGGAGGAGTTACCAAATTTGGTAACCACTGACATTAAACGCCATGTAGCCATTAGCCTCTAAAAGGCAGCCCCTGTCTGCCTTTCCAAAGTGTTGAACCTTTTGGGCACCAGTTGCCAAGGTTGCCATATTTGGTAACCCGACCTCAAAATCTCAAAATTGGCATAGGGACCCAGGCAGCGCAGGCAATTAGCTTGTCCAAAATCCAGGAAGGCTGGATAGATACGGTCGCTTGGGAGTTTGCTGAGGAAGTTTGCTAGCAACAATTTGGAGGATTGAGGCGCAGAGCTTAAAGTGTGAGAATGACGCAAGCAGCGTCTGAATTTAGATGGGCAGGCAATGAATATGGGCAATGAGCCCCAGAACACGGGCAGAAAAAAATCAGCTATGAACCGCTTTGCTAAGAAGGGTTGGGATGCCCTTCAGCTAGGTGATTGGGAGCGCGCCGAAGATGCTTACAAGAAGGCCATATTGCTGGCCCAACAGCTTGGTGACGAAGCTTCCCGCGCCGTCTTTTGCAGCTATCTGGGCGTTACTTACCAATCTAAAGGACTGATCGATGAAGCCAAAGAACAGCTGCAGACAAGCGCAGATATCTCCAGAGAACATGGTTTCGCCAAAATCGAAGCCCATGCCAATCTGCTTTTGGGCGAGCAAGACAGAGACTTTGGCCACAGCGACGATGCCATCCACCACTTCATCGATGCTTTAGATGCTGCCTACAACGCACAAGACGACGTCGGCATGGAGTTGGCGCTGGGAAATCTGGGCCGCTTGTATTTAGAGAGAGGTTGGGCGGAACAGGCTTCTGACTGGTTCTTACACGCATTAGAAGCAAGGGCGGTGACACCAAATAAGGCGTCATGGCTGGGCAGTCTCGGTCTGGCGATGGCAGAGCTGGGACAGTTTGAGGATGCTCTCGATTACTACGTGAGAGCCTTTGCAGAAGCGAAAACTGCAGGCGACGACAAGACGCTGGCCATTTGCAAAGGCAGTGAAGGCAACGTTCACTTTGAGCTGAAAAAGTATATCGATGCCATCGACTGCTACAGCCAGGCGCTCAAGTTCTCGCAAGAAGCTGGTGATGACAGGCGAGTCGGCATCTGGTTGGGAAATATCGGCACTGCCTACATCCAGTTGAACGATCTGGACAAGGCCTTTGACTTTTGCCGGCAAGCAGTCGAATCTGCTCGCCACTCTAACGACAAGCAGTCGGAAGCGGCGCATTTAGACAGTGTTGGCGATTGCTTCATGGTGCAAGGTAATGTAGAGAAGGCGCTGGAACATTACGAGCAAGCTCTGATCATCAGCGAAGATATAGATGACAGACAAGGTGAGCGCATCTACCTTTCCAACGTCGGCAAAGTGTACGAGCGCAGCGGGCAGCTGCAACCGGCCTTTGAGTGTTTTGAGAAGGCGATCGACTTGTTCGATGCCCAACGCTCTTCCATCAAAGCTGATGATCTGAAAACAAGTTTCGCCAATCGAGGGCAAGATTTGTATCGCGATATGGTGCGCGTCTGTCTGTCGCTGGACAAACGGGTGGAAGCTCTGGAATATGTGGGCAGAGCCAAGTCGCGGGCATTGCTTGATTTGTTGAGCAATTCGCCCATCGATATTTCTCAATTGGTGGAAGGCACTGATGAATCGCTGTCGCGTTTGATCAGAAAAGAATCAGAGTTGCGCAATCAGATTGCCCACTTCGAACGGCTGTTCTGGCAAGGACCACCAACTTCTGAGACCGGGCATCGGGGCGGTTTGGCGGCTCCGGAAGATTCGCAGAAGCTCTACGCGGAATGGCGTGACATCGTCAATCAGTTGCGCAGAAGACATCCAAACTACGCCAATTTGATCTCCGCCAGCACCATGAATTTTGCCGAAATAGGCACTCTCTGGACAACTGAGAAAAATGGCAATTCAGGCGAGTTTCTGCTCAATCGCGACACGGCAATTCTGGAATTTTACTGGACAGACGAGTATCTAGTGTCGGCCATCGTTTATCACGGACTGGAAGAACCCGTGGTCAACCTGATCTCAAAAGCAGAAGAGATCGAGTCGTTCAGCGACGACTTGAATACATTCCTGGAAATGTCAGCCACTGAAGGTTGGGAGGTCCCACTCAGTCTGTGCAAACGACTTTATCGCAAACTGGTGGCACCGCTGGTATCGCAACTGCCGGGTTCCATCAAGAGCATGATCATGGTGCCCCACTCCAGCCTTTATCACTTGCCCTTTGCTGCTCTGCATGACGGCGAAGGCTTTTTGTGCGAAAAGTTTTCCATCTGCAATCTGCCGACAACCAGTCTTATACGAGTGCTGGCACGGGGCAAGCAAGAGGTCAATGCCAAGGATAATGCCAACCGCTATCTGGTATCAGCAATCAGTGATTACTCAGCCACACGCCGCGACGGTGTGGTATTCAGCTCGCGTTTGAGATCGGCTGCCGGTTTGGAAGATCTTTCCTACACTATGGAAGAGGCGCAAACCATATTTGGTATCGGCAATGAAAATTCAGGACAGGCGCGTCTGCTCACCAATGAGGAAGTAAAGCAATCTTTGCCCGAGCTCTTTAGTTCGTACCCGGTCGTGCATTTTGCCGGGCACGCCGTCTTCAATCAAGACGAGCCTCTTGCTTCAGGATTGGTTCTCAGTGATGGCAGCATATTGACGGCCGCGGCAATCTTGCAGACCAACGTATTGCACACCACTTGTGGTAAGTTGCTCGTGCTTTCGGCATGCCAAACGGGTGTGAACAAGGTCACCGCCGGTGGTGAGATCCTGGGTTTGGCTCGAGCTTTGATGTATGCAGGAATGCCTAACCTGGTGCTCAGCTTATGGGAAGTAGCCGACCGCTCGACTGCCTCATTAATGCAAGACTTCCACAAAAACATGATGGTAAGCAGGGAAGGAAACCAGCATCAGATAGCAGACGCCTTAAAAGCTGCCCAGGTGGCAGCCATAAAAGACGGTCAGCCGGTGCACGCCTGGGCACCGTTCATCCACCTTGGCATTGATTAGTTCGTTTCATCTTGTCAGTCCCCAGTGAACGTATAATGGTGCGAATTCTTCTTGTGAGGTGGCAAGAATGATCCTGGCAAGCACGTACTACAAGAACACGCCGTGTCCGAATTGCACAGCACCATTGGTGACAGGCACAGGAAGGCAAGGATCCCGCAGCCATAGAGACTTCTATCACTGCAAATCAGGTTGCGGCAAGATCTATCATCTAGACGAACCGGAGCCTGGTCTGTTCCTCTATCTTGATAGCGACGAGCTACTGGATTACCTTCTCAACCTCCTGTGGAAGAATCCCTCCACCACTTCCGAAGAGTTGGACAATGCACTAAAAACCGAACAGATTTCAGTTGAGGAATTCGATCTGTTCGTATTCCAAATAAGGAGCGACGCCAAGGCGATCAAACTCGATCTGACCGAGACGAAGGAGGTGCCCTGGCTCTATTTGTTTCGCAAGTTCCTGATTAGACACGAGCCTCTTCCGATCAACGAAATTCCTGTGCTTCTTGAGTTGGCCGATTTGATGGAGAAGCGCTATAAAGCCTGGAAGCCTGCCGCAGATGCAAGAGCCGCTGCCATAAAGGAATTCAAGATGGCAGAACAGTATCACGCCTCGAAGGCACCACTGATCGAGTACGTAGCCCAGCTGCTCTGGGAAAATCCTTCTTTCAGCGGCGAGTACCTGAAGAAGGAACTCGATGCTCGAGGCATTGCAGTGGAGGGGCTCCATTCCAGCATTGCCACTATAAAGCGCGAAGCCAATCTTTTACAGCAAGATCAAACAGTCAGTCTTTTGTTTCCGGTCGACCACATTCCAGCTCTCGCCCAGCTTGCCGATCTTGTCGAGAAAAAGATAGAAGAAAAGGCCAGGGAAGAAAAAGAAGAAAAGGCGAGAAAGAAGACAAAGAAGTCCTTGGAAGCAGATGAAGATGACGAAGATGAAAATGAAGACGAAGATGAAAATGAAGACGAAGATGAAGCAAAGGTTTCTAAGAAGGGACGCAAAAAAACACCATCTCGACAGGTCAAGGCAACGAAATCGCTAGATCTGCTCAAACGCTATAAAGACGGCAAACAAGAAGAAGTCTGGCAGCAGTTGCTAGAACTTGGCCAAGCCTTTCAAGAAGAGCCTCTGCACGCGCAAGTAAAACAAGTTGTAGATGAAACAATGAAGCGGGTGCGCAAGAACGTAGAGCTGCTTTACAGACGCCTTCAAGAGATAGACTTCCATTTTGATAAGAAGACCGACTGGTGGCAGATGGATCCGTTCGTGGCACCACCAGATGACGTTGCCACGGAGCTTGAAAAGATTGAAAAGACTATCGGGGTGCTACCGCTTTCTTTAAGATCATTTTGCGAACATGTTGGGTCCGTTCGATTTCTTGGGCGCCATGAGGAAATTGAATGTGATTATCAGGACATTTTGTTTGTCGACGTGTTTTCCCTGATTTGGGACGAATTCGATCAGTGGGAGGCCGATTGGGAAGAAGATGGCGAACCTTTCCGCGTTCCATTGGCAATCGATTTTTCCCAGTCTGGACTACCTCCTGGCATTGAGGTGCCAAACTCTTGCGTCGACGCCAAGATTTGGCCCGGCGAAACATTTTTTGTTGAGTATCTGAGGGACAGTTTACACTGGGGAGGATTTCCCGGTCTTCGGGAGAGGTTTGAAACTCCTCCGCCGATAATTCAACGATTGAAAGATGGAATGATTGGTTTTTAGAATGAATCTACGCTCATCGATATTTCTCACAATTTGGATCCTGCTCTGCTCATCAAATACGGTGCAGGCAGCGGATGAGCAGACTGAAACCAATGGCGGTGCCAGTGATCCAATTGAAATTTATAGAGATGCCGGGGCCAATGAAGCACAGACGGAGAGGATCAAAACTCTGGCAGAGCAAATGCAATCAGTGAACGCCGATCGGGCCCGAGAAATCATGGGTCTTATCCGCGATATCAAAAATCTCTCCTTGCAACCAGATCTGGACGAAAAGAAATTATTGGCCGATCAAACCCGGATCAACAACCTGCAAGCGGCAATGGCATTAGAGCGGACCAAGCTTCTGATCAAGGTGAGGAAACTGCTGACGCCACCACAACGAGAGAAACTGGTCGTTCTTATGCGCCAAAGACGAGACGCTGGTTCTCAGCAATAAGTGCAATCACGTGCACCATATTAGTTTGGTCGCCGACAGCTTTTCGACAGGAGCTACATATCAGGCTTAAATGACAGGTAATGTACGGTCGCGAACGAATGGCTGAAATCCACTCGTGATATCGACCCGACCGGCACTGATATGCGCCAAAAATTGTGCACGGACATGCCCAGGGCATAGACAATGGTGGCGCGAATGATACCAGCATGAGTGACTAGAGCCACTGTTTTTCCCGCATGGGTGCTTATTGTTTCAAGCAACCTGTCTTGTATGCGCGAGCACAAATCGACGATCGATTCGCCACCAGGTGGGCGACTGCTGATTGGATCCTGCGACCACGCCTCATACAGTTGCGGATCATTTTTCTTTATGTCCAGATAAGTGCGGCCTTCCCAATCACCAACCTTCCATTCATCAAAACCTTCAATGTAAAGCGGTGGTAGATCGAGGGCACCGCATATGATGTCAGAGGTGGCTTTTACTCTCTTTGATCGATTTGAAATGACCACATCAGGCTTTGCTTTGACAATCCAAGCGGCTACGGCCCTGGCTTGTTCCACGCCTTGCTCGGTTAATTCCGCCTCGGGATCTGTGTAGAGCCGGCCGGCTTCTGTGGCCGCTGTGTGCCCATGGCGGATTAAAAGAAACGAAGTGATCGCCTCTTCAGGGTGCAAGAGTTCCTTGCCTGTCTGTGCCACTACTGTTCTCCGTCGGGTCTGCTGAATGCGGGTGACAACAGTTTCTCAGAGTACACAGGCACCTTCAGACCATATGTGCCGCAAATACTGAGAAGCTTCTCTACCTGAGACGCATACAGGAGCTTTGGACCGCCAAGCATATGCGCAACAAGCATGGTCTGGGCAAAATGCTCGACCGTTTCCAATTTGTAAAACGCGTCAAAAATGTCTGCGCCCAGACACAGAGCTCCATGATGGTCCAATAAAATCGCATCATGATCGCAAAGAAATGGGGCGATGCTTTCCGGCACTTCGTCGGTGCTTGGTGTCGCATATGGTGCCACAGGGATGTTTCCCAGACCACAAACTACTTCTGGAAGCACACACTTGCTTAGCGAAACACCGGCGACAGTAAAACCAACAGCGACCGTCGGATGAGCATGCACAACCGCTCGAATATCGGGGCGCATTTTATAAGCCAAAAGATGCATCTTCAGCTCAGTCGAGGGTCTCAGGTCTGATAATGAGTTGCCGCTGATATCTGTAAGGACCAGCTCCTCAGACCGTATGCGCCCTTTGCAAGTGCCTGTTTTGGTGGTCAGAACAGAGTTCTCTCCCAGTCGAATACTGAAATTTCCTTCCGTTGCGCTAATATATCCCCGCATGTAGGCAAGCCTGGCAACCTCCAAGAGGTCGTTGCGTGCCTGGTTTTCGGTTAATTCGAACTGCAAAGAAATACCCCCGAAAATCTGAAGAAATAAACAATTCTTTATGGTCAGCTATTATATCCAGTAGACTACTTTAGGGGATGTAAATATCACCCCACAGACAAGTGAACCAGTGAAGGCGTGACCTGTCAGAATGCGCTGCCCCGAATGTGACCAAAGAAACTCCGTCGCTGCAAGAAAGTGCAGCGTCTGCGGCCATAAGTTTAAGCGAAAACCAGTGCCCTGGCCAATTTGGCTGGGCTTAGGTGGAATTGTTCTGGTTGCCGGAGCCTGGGGAGTGGCCTCGGCAGTTGTGCCAAGCCTTAACGATCCAAATCGCTCTCTCAACCGGGTGGCCAGAAAAGTTGCCGCCGGCCCCCGATCGGCCGACGAAGCACGCAGCCAGATGCGAGAACTTGACGAGCATGTAAAAGCATTCATCAATAACAATGCCAAGCTGACCACGCCTGAGCTGGTGAAGAAATTGCAGACTACTTTAGAATCCGGAGCTTTCGAAACACATGGTTTCGACCTGCCGCGCGGGCTGCGACTGATAGAAATTGATACCATATTGCAAGCAGCCGAGTATCTGATTATGGGCACCGCATCTGGTACCAAGGTGATTTCTCTTCCCGGCATCGACGTCTTCGACAGCGCCCAAATTGTGAAAGATCAAACCGGGTCATCGTTGGTTCTCATTGGTCATTCGGGAGGTCAAGGCTCCCACCATCCGCAGATAAAAGTCTATGCCTTGCTGCCGGACGATATTCGCGATGAAACCTCCAACGCGGTGCCACCACTGATCGGTGATGGTGCGGCAACATTCGCCCCCAACAGAAAAGATATCATCGCCGACTTTTCTCTTTATTCGATTGCCGTGGCAGAGCACATTTTCAAGCCCTTGGCCGCGAATGCAGGCAAGTCCGAAGAAGAAACTATGCGGGACAATCTTGTCTGGCGCGACGGCAAATACACTTTGACCAGATCGCTGGGCAAGGGCATATTGAGTACAGAGTACGCAGTCGCCAGTTGCTTGCAAAAGCCGGCGCTTGTGAGCGAATATGAGTCATTTCTATCCAGTAAATCGACTCGATTCATCACCAACCTCGATACCAAGCTAGACTCGACTGAGTTTAGCTTGTGTAAAGTATCAATCAAAGATAAGCGCAGAAGCGCAAGAATCGGGCGTTTACTTTTGGGCGGAGAGGGCAAAAACTTCCTCGTCGAACTGCAGCCAGGCGGAAGATCTGCCGACTCGCGTATGATTGCCAGCGCTATCAGCAAGGCAGACGACATGACCGTGGCCCTGGGAATACAGCAGAACCCGCAACTTGCAGCCGGTATCAAGAGCCCTGATGGAGGCGTGGATCCAGCCTTGAATCCACATAATGCCACGATCATTGAAAAGAAACCAGAGCCGGCAGAGAAGAAACCGGAAACGGCAGAGCGCACCAATACCACCACTTCAATAGAAGACAAAATAATCGCGTCGGAAAAAAACGATCAAACTAAAGGTACTCAGACCCAGTCAGGAACGGGGCAGAAGTCTGATTCTCATAGTAAGGAAAACGGTAAGAGCGCCAACAGCACAAATCCTAATGCGCCACCACCACCACTGAAAAACGCAACAATCATCGAAGCATCCGGGTCGGTCAAAGGAGGGGCACAAAATACTTCAGCGCCAGTCAATTCCGCGAACGCTGCCAAGCCGGACAAAAAAACACCAGCGCCAATCATGATTCAAACGGCGCCGAATACCAACTCTAAGCCACTAGCGATGGTGCCGCCGGCGGCGACAAATCAAGCAAGCGAGCCAGACAATAAAGAAGAGCACGGCAAGTCATCCAAATCCAAATCGAAGAAATCCGACAAAGGCAACAGCAAGTCAGGCGAGTCCGAGACCAGCAACAGCAAATCAGGGTCGGAGACAACCAAGTCGGAAAAATCCAAGTCGGAAAAGTCCAGCACCGAAAAATCCAGATCTGAGAAGTCCAAAACAGAAAAATCCACACCGGAAAACGCTAAGCCCGAAAACTCCAAACCTGAAAAATCCAAACCCGAAACTTCCAATACCGAAGCGAGTAAACCATCCAAGCGCGAGGAAAGCACATCGTCAGGGCAGGCTGCCCACCTTGCCATAAAATCAGGTACCGTGCGCGTGCGCACAGGTCCAGGCGCTGAATATCGAGAGATAGGTTTCGTCACCAAGGATTCCCAATTCACGATTTTGGGAGAAAAGAAAGGCTGGTACAAAGTGCGCGCCAACGGGCAGGTCGGCTACGTGCTTTCGTCGCTGGTTTCTGCACCAGGCGGACCAGCAAACATCAACATTGACAATGACGTTACGGATCAAAGCTACAAAGGCTCAAAAAGCTCGCGCCATCACCACCACGATCGCGACCGGCGCAGCAGCCGTTCGCGCCACGACTACTTCGGCACGGGCACAAGCACAAGCACGGGTACGGTGACGACCAACAAAGCCCCGAAAGCCCCAGCCGAGCCGCCGGCGTTCGTTCCATAGCCGAGTCCAGCGCTTCCGATCCCAGCACTTCGAATTTGGCATCGCAAATGATGCGATTCCCAGGGTGGCGCGTCCCGCCTACAAGGGGATCACTATCCACGTGAACCAACCACCTTGACTGCCCTGGAAGGCAATGCCAACCAATGCGAGCGGGATCGAGCGCCCAGACGCTATCGACATGCTATATTTAATACACTTCGGGACGTGGCGCAGCTTGGTAGCGCGGTTGCTTTGGGAGCAATAGGTCGCAGGTTCAAATCCTGTCGTCCCGATAGTTTCAGGGATCGGTGTTTTCAATAACTGGATGCACTCAAGGATCCAAATTGGCTTAAGGCTTGGTCGACTTTGACTGGGAGAGCATTGTTGACTCCCTAGTTAAGGCGTGCCTGGCGTTGGATAAGGCCAGCGCTGACAGATCTAATTTCCGCGCTTTGCTCGCAGCACCGCCGACGATGGCTAGGGCGTCTGAACCCATGCTTTTGGGGCACCATTCACGTAGATCGTTTCAGGAGGCTCTGTGAGACCTTTTCTTAGGTGGTCCATGTGCTCTTTTCTCCATTCCGGTGGCATGTTCTTGAATCGCTCCTCTTCTGCTTGTATATACCGCTCCGCTTCCTCCATATTACGGAACTGTGATCCAGGGCCTTCGAAACTGGGCTTCCAATGTCCAAAGACCTTTTCCGAATTGGATGGCACCGCCACTTTAGGTTTGGCTTCGGGCTGCACTTCTACTGTTCGCTCGTGCGACCAGAAGCCATAAACCACGCCCATGAATAAACAGCCAACTGCTGTGATCAGAGCCATATGAGTCCAGCTGCTTTTTTCGTCTTTTGCATGTCTGCCTCCTAGACCCTCCTAGACCACTTCCAGCATGACATAGAGCAAAGGCGTAAGGTGATGGAGTGCGGGCTAGGCGCTCACCAGCTTGCTTTTGGCGACTTCAAGATCATACCTAGTCTGTAGATTCATCCAGAATTCTGGTGAGACTTTGAAGTACTTCGCCAAGACCAAGGCTGTATCGGCAGTAATGCCACGGCGCCCACGAATAATCTGTGAAATGCGCGTTCCATCTAAGCCACTTTCTTGGGCAAACTTGTTGGCACTCAGCCCCATCGGAACCAGAAATTCTTCCTTCAATATTTCACCCGGATGCACGGGGGGTCTCACTCTTTTCATCTTTCCTTCCTCAATGATAATCCACTATCTGCGCGTTTATTGGACCCTTGTCAGTCCACTCAAAACAAACTCTCCACTGGTCGTTAATGCGAATCGAATGCTGACCTTTTCGATCACCACTAAGTTTCTCTAGCTGGTTGCCCGGCACACCGGCTAAGTCTTTCAAAGACGTTGCAGCATCTAAAACTACCAGCTTACGGTCAGCCGACTTTGCAATACTCTGCCATTGTTTAACAGATCCACCAGCAAAGAATGTTGCGGTGTCCTTATCCTTGAAACTCTGTATTGCCATACCTTTAGTGTATGGCGTTAAGCGCTAAACGTCAAGCGCTAAACGTCAAGCCAACCCACAAAGTCTAAGTATCAAGTGGCGCAGCCAACGCCACCTCTCCCCCACTGCTGTCTCGATCCTGTGGAGTATGATAAATGCACAACAGGTCCACTTCATTGAAAACAAACAGACAAAAAATCGCGCAGCTCAACGCGTACGATGCAAAAGCGGGTTTTTGCAGAAGGTAGAGTATGAAAAGCACAGCCAGGGGTGAATTGCAGTCACGTGTCTTCGGGAGCTTACTTCTCACGGGCTCTGTATTTTTCGCTACGATGCAGGGGTGCAGCGCTCAGAGTGAAATTACGAGCTGGGGCGATGGTGTAGAACGCGACCCCAAGTACAACATTCAACTTGATGGAGAAGGCAAAATTCGAAAGCTGGGAGAATGCCAGCAATTGATAATGGACCCTGCCAAGGGAAAAACGCTCGACCCCAAGTCGGCGGCAAAGGCTTACAACAATCGCGGATGGATATTTCGCAGTACTGATAGAAAAAGGGCCCTGGCCGATCTCGACAAGGCGATTCAGTTAGATCCAACGTATGTCAAGGCTTACTACAATCGAGTGCTGATTTATACAGATCTCGGCGAGTGGAAAAATGTTGTGGCCGACTGTACCAGGATGATGCAGCTTGATCCCCAATGTGTTGTTGTTTACTACCATCGCGCAGGAGCTTATGGTGGACTTCAAGAATGGCAGAAAGCGATTGATGACTGCTCGACTGCAATCGAGCGAAATCCCAAGTTTGCAGCGGCATATAGTTACCGCGGCTTTAGTTATGAGCAGCTGGGCAATAACGACATGGCGAAGCAGGATAGGGAGAAGAGCACTTTGTTAGGACGCGCTGAGCAGTAAGCCGGTTCTGTTAAGTGCGTGCAGGGCTGGGCGAGGGCGTTAATTGAAGTAAAGAGTTATCTGAAAATTGCGACGACTGGAGAAACCCGTCTCTTTCTCGTCTGGATTTTTAAACGCAATATTTGCAACAGAGCCTGAAGAGATGTTTCTCTTTCGCAGGTTGGTGGAAGATGTGAAACGAAGGGAGATATATTTGTGAACTGGAAATATTCGTCTTGTCTGGTTGTCTTTTTCGCTGCAGCCTGTCCTTTAGTGGCGTATGGTGACGACCCAGCGACCTCGCAAGAAAATCCAGAAGCGCAGCGCTTTGAAGCAGCGAAACGCCAGCGACAGCGTGCGGTGGCTTTCGTCTATGTGCGCACTGCCAAAGTCACAGCCGATGGGGCCTGGCAGGTGTGGCATCCTCCGGCCAGCGGTAAGCTGCTGATCACGAAAGTAAAAATGACGCTGGGTGCAAACGGCAAGATAAGTGATTACAAGGTCGTTGCAGGCAGCGGCTCAGAGCCGGAAGATAAATCTGTGCAGGATTGTTTGAGAGGCGCAACCTTCCAGCCGCTTCCGATTGGACTCAGTTCACTGGACTTGTATTGGACATTGATGTCCGATGGCACCATGAATATGGTCGAAAACACTGATTCTTCCGAAGCAAACGCTTACTACACAGATTTGATTGGAGGAAGCTTGCCATCAAATGGTGGTGGCATCAATATGCGTCCACACAGACACGCTTCGCCGTCTCCTGACGGACGTGGAAGTGGCGGCGCGCAAACTGACCCGGGCGCACCATACATGGCCGACTTGCAACGCAGAATCAAGAGAGCCTGGTTTCCTCCGAAAGGTTGCGAAACAAAAAAAGTCGTCGTGGTGTTCAAAGTCCATCGTGGTGGCAACATGTCAGACTTGCGAATAGTTCTCTCGTCGGGTGTGACAGTGGCCGATGAGGCTGCCCTCAAGGCGGTCGAAAATGCTTCGCCGTTTAGGCCACTTCCTGCTGGTTCCAGTGAGGAGGTCGAATTGCAGTTCACCCTCGACTAAACAACGTGTTTAACGGCGGCGGTCACGGCCAGGTTCAATGACTGGAAAAATACCAATCGATGTACGCAAATCTTGCATGATGTTGGGACTTGATCCCAATTCAGTGAATCGCGAACTCGTCCTCGATGCATGCAAAAAACAAGTTCAAAAGGTTAATCCAAATGGCGAGACTGATAGCGAATTGGTTCGGATGTTCAATATTGCCAAAGACACAATAATTCGCTGGCTAGATGGAAACAAAATATAAAACGGCAAACAGGTAGCTGACAAAAGACAATCCCGAAACTTTCGTCCCGGGAGCCTCTAGCCCTAAATTGTTGGCTGGGATTTGTGACGCCCCACTCCATGCATTCAGAATAATGACCATTTGTGACCTTATTGTGACCGAATCCAAAATGTCGATTCAGTTTAACGACATCTATGTGGCCGAGCTCTTCCAACCTGGCGAAAACTGGTCTGGAGCGTAGATTCCCCATTGAAAAAGGTCCTTCTAAGTAGTTAAGTACAGATTCAGGATTAGGGATCGAGGCAAGAATCGACGTATGAAACACGCTGAAGGAACAAAAAGTAACTCGGTTCTTTTCTTATCGGTGGGATTGGTATCTGGCTTCCTAATCGCAGCAGGCGTTTTCTTCACGCTGTTTCACCAGTCGACGCCCTCGGATCGAGCGGCACAAGCTGCTATTACTGCGGACGCACAAACCAACTTACAGCCTCCCTCACTGCAGCCCATGTATGAATCGCCCACAGTTGCACCTGCCGTAACTTTTGTGCCTGCGCAAGTGCCAGGGCAAATGCCGGTCATGATGCAACAAGCTCCCGGAGTGGTGATGCTGCCCGACGGCACCACCGTGTATCCAACTGGGACACTTGACGTAAATATGGCGGAAGCTGGATCACGTGGATATATCAACGTCAGTCCAGGTTCGTATTCAGATAATCCAAATTGGACCGTCAGCGACCGAAACGGGCTGATCGGCAATCCTGCAGTGGATCCGCCCTCATCGAAGGGGCGGGCCTACGGGCTGAGCAGTGGCAGCACCTATTGACGCCATTAAGGCGTCGTGTTCACAGCTGTCGGTGCGTTCGCCGTCGCGTTCGCGGTCGTGGCCATGGCGTGAGTGGACTGCATCATAATCAGACCGACGACTCTGTTTTTGTTGCTGGTCTTATCAATCCATTCCGGAGTCATCTGCAATGAGCTCATCGTTTGAGCCAAATATTGTTTTGCTCGCGTCTCTTCTTCAGGAGTCGAAACGTATCCCCACACATACGGAATTTTCCACATTCCCGGTCCATACCCATAGATAGTCTCTACGACCAGAATAAGGTAGGCCACCATCGGTTTGCCGTGATTGCTCAGATGATAATGTGCATCGGCGGCAGTAAATTCTTGTTTGCCCGGTGGTGCAGGACCCTGCCGATAGATCGTGAAGATGCCGGATGCCAGAGCTGGTTGATCACCAACACCATCGCAAAAGACGTTTTCGTAATTTCGTCGCAGTCTTTCGAGCCCGTATTCAGTCAAAAAAGATGGAGCTGGCTGATAGGGTTTAACGAGCATCTTCATTCCTGATCTGATTTCGTAAACTTCGTCCTTGAAACCATGCTTAGTTAACTTGGGGTCAGGAATGGCATAAGGAGACAGTTTGTTATCACCCATCAACAAAGTTACGCTGTCGTCTGGAGCTGAAATATGCAGATTGGCTCTATGGTCGTTTGGTCCATACTGATACATTCCTCCTTTGACTCTGTACGCCTCTGGTACCATCAAAGAAAATGCCTTTTGCATCTTGTCTGTGAACGGAACAAAGTTACTTGGTGCTTCACTCGGTTCTGCTTTCAATGATGCTGAAGGCTGTGAAGCTTCGGCAGACTGCGTCGCGCCAGTTGCTGCGCGTCTAAAGGAAGGAGCAGGAGCGGGTGCAATGGTTGCTTCCGAGCTTTGATTGGATAGCGAGTCGGCATTTGCTTGCGCCACTGTCCCTGGCGCCACTGTCCCTGGTGCCACTGTCCCTGGTGCCACTGTCCCTGGTGCCAGAAAACCTTGCGTCACTGTCCCCGGTGCTACTGTTTCCAGTGCCTTAGTCTGGGCTGTGCCGGCTTGGAACGCTGCCAAAAAGTTGCAAATCAAGAACGAGAAAACAATCGAAAATGTTGGGCAATTAGTCTTCATTCTAGTCTCTGCGAAGGTAAAGTTACCTGCGTGAGTGACATTATTACGCAGACAACCAGTTAAGCTACTCTATGCAATCCGGCTCGGCAGGAGATGTAATCACTAGAATCAAGAGACTGGGAATCCGCTTCTAATGTTGCCAAAAACTAAATTTCAGATACATTAATTTGATATTTCCGCGATTACACATTTTATTAAACTGATCGCTTCGTCACCTGGTTGCCAACCAGAAAGCTTCGCCAAATGCACCTTAAACGTTGGCCGCTTCCTGCGTTTGCACCCTTGCAGTGGGAGAATCACCACAGACAACAACGAGAGCAAGAGTTAGTCTTAGAGCCGATTGAGGCAGATCGCGCCGGTCCCAGATATTAGAGGCAAAACACATGTCGTATTTTCGCACTTTTCAGGTAATCGCAGCTTCACTAGCACTGAGTGCATCGGCTCTTGCTCCTGCATTTGCGCAAGGCACAAGCACTTTACGCAATCCGCTGATTCCTGGGGCTCAAAGCACTGGTCCTGGAATTCCCGCCGCAGATGGCATGCCACCACCCGTGGGGAGTGGACCGACACCAGTTGGCGTCAATCCCGGCATGACGGGCGATCCGACATTGGAGCCCTGGGTGCCGAGTATTCCCGCAAATAGTATTAACGAAGCCAACTCGGGAGTCAGTTTACCTGTGACGCCTGCAGTCGAGAGCCCTCCGGGCGTTCTCGGACCTGCCCTGACTGGATTTGTGCCACCGGCCCCATCGACTCCAGGCGCAGATCCTGGCATGCTGCAAGTGCCACCTGCCTCGACAAACACTTTCAATCCAGCGCAGCAAGTAGGTCTCGACCCTAACGGAGGACTACCTGGAACAGGCGGCTACAACAGCTCGATTCCAAACGCTCGCCGTGGCGGACAATCAGTGATGCAGTATGAAAGGCGCGGTCTTGATGTCGCATATGGTGCAGGTAGCGGCGCCAAAGGCCACATTCAAGATAATTTGGCTCGGTTTGGTCCATTAGCTGGTGCCGGCATCGTCGACGGTGTACCAAACGGCACTGAATTCGCCAGACATGGCGGAAGCAAGGGTTTGCGCATCAGTGCGATCGACCTGGGCGGCGGGCAGCGTCTCAAATTTGGTGGCGTTAAAATCTCCACCGGATCATCCCTGCAAGACTATGGTCTGAGCGACACTCGCCACAACAGTATTGCCGCTTTGCGCGCGCACCGGTCGACTGAGTTTGGCCAGGGACGCCACGACGCACAAAGCCCCTACAGCAGCAACACTACAGACTTTGGTGGAAACTTCAAACAGTTTAGCCCAGCCAACGAAACTCCACAGAAATTGGATCAGTTGCTACCGCCAAAGGGCGTAGAAACAGATCAATAAATGTTGGCGATTATCCCGGGAGCGCAGGCGTCCCGCCTGCTTCAGTGTTTCGATTCACTAGTGTTTCGAGACTTGCACGCTAAGTGGTCAAGCCACCATACGAGATTGCAACAAACTTGAATTTGCCGTCGCGCCAGAACACAAACGCGCAGCGTGCCCAAATTGACTGGGAGCTGACACATCCAAAGACGGAACTATCGATATTCACACAACTTCGATTGTCACCGAGCACGAAATAACAATTCGGAGGCACCACTATTGGTTCCTGTTGATCAGGGAACGGGTGATGATGCAGGTAACCAATGTCGCTCATGCTTTTTAGCGCATACTCAAATCCAGTTGCCCATGGTTCCTTCAACGGTTGTCCATTGATGTGAAGAGACCCTTCAGATATTTCAATGGTATCGCCGGGCAGACCGACAACTCGCTTGCAAAGATCGATCATGCCAAGCTTGTGCGCCAGCACTGAAAAATCTGCCAGCGATTCACGCAAGCTTGCTGGAATGAACTGAATGATTTCAGGCTTTGCTCGAAAGACAATTACTTCACCACGCTTAAGTGGGCGGGACATAACTCTTGTAAGCCGCTGTACCACTACTCCGTCTCCTTGAATCACAGCAGGTTTCATTGAGTCTGTTAAAACAGGAAAGGAAGGAAAGAAAATCCAGCATATCGGGACCAGCAACATGGTCAGCAATGTCCCAAGCAATATTGCAGGGAAGTAGACAATTGGTGCTGAATACAACAAAACGCCGTAAATCAATATCAGCGGCCAGAAAACAAGAATACCTGTTAGCCAGCGCAGATTTGGATTGTGCAACGGGAATAGTTTGAGCCGGTAAGCCATTGTGCCGCCCGGGGACGGTGTCAAAAAATAGATTGCGTTAGCAATCAGGCAAATCCAGAGGAGCGACTGCAAGACTGAAAAGGACCGGTCTTGATCGAAGACTCCCATGAGGACACCAACGGCGCCGAGTGCGAACGCTGCTACTGCAATCACAGTGATGATTAAGGCAATCTTTTTCAGCCAATGCAGGACAATTGGCAATCCGAAGCTGTCTGGCTGAATAGCACCGGCGGCAGTGCTTTTAGTTGTTTCACGACGTGCAGCAGCCACGCCCAGTGCAGCCGCTTTCTCTTGCCGAACTTTGACTGCAAATTCCACACTGTTTCGAAGAGCATTTGCATCAGCCCCCAGAGTTTTTAACACTTGCGCAAAAACACTTTCCTCCTGACCCAAAAGTCCTAGAAAAATACATTCCTTGGTAACACATCTTTCGCGCAGTCTTACGGCTTCCGACCAGGCATATTCCAGACTTTTCTGCGCTTGCGCTGAAAAAGGAAGTGCTTTTGCGGGGCGTGTATCGCCTGGCTCCAGACCTTTGAGGAGTTCACGTCGTATGTCACCGAGATTGAGCTCGGCTGAATTGAGGGCAATGAATAAAGTATCATCCCGGAGAATGACTAGAACTAAGGGTTCCGAGCCGATCTCCTTGACCCCAACTGTCTCCGCATAGTCCCAGGCTCGTTGAATAGTAAGGATGGCATCTTCGCTATACCAGAAGAATGCCCCGTCTGCTAAATTTGCCTTTAAATTCGCAGTGTCGGCTGGCACCATCGGCTCGCTGGGCAACGGATCCTGGACTGTTCCTCCACATGCTCTGATGATCTGTTTGCGCAATCCAATTATGTCTACGTGAAGAATTTCAAGCACCCGGCTGCCAACGCCACCAGCCTCCCGAATCAACCCAAGCAAGAGATGCTCAGTACCGATATAGTTGTGACCCAGGTGCCGTGCCTCTTCCCAGGAGAGTTCGAGCACCCGCTTAGCGCGGGGCGTGAAGGGAATTTCCGCAGCGACAAAGCCCGAACCGCGACCGATAATCTTTTCGACTTCAACCCGCGCATCTTTCAGATTGACACCGGCCGATCGTAGCGTTCTGGCAGCAATGCCAGCGCCTTCACCGATCAGTCCAAGCAAAATCTGCTCCGAGCCGACGAAATTGTGACCAAGCCTGCGAGCTTCCTCTTGCGCAAGCATGATTGTCTTAATACCGGACTCAGTGAATCGTTCGAACATAGATCTGGGCAAGCAGTCATGGGCTCAATAGCATAGGATTAATGAATGAAGTACCCCTCAATTTGCCACGTTAATCAGAGCAGGCGGGACGCCTGCGCTCCCGGGGTTAACCCCAAGGAAATAGCGATCTCGCTGCTGTGCGTGATGATTCTGTATCAGAATGCTGCGTTGGCTGCGGACCCGCAACCAGGTGAATCTTCCATCACGAAAACCACTGCTCCTTCGCAAAATGCGCAATCAACTCCCGCTGAAGCAGAAAAACCTTCGCCTGCACCGAAGTCCGACGACGAAACGCCAAATAAGAGTGCAACGTCAAATAAAAGCGATTCCTTACTGACCCCAGCGGACGAAAAGGAGATTGAGGACGTAGAAGGAAAACAAAATCACGTAGAGGAGAAGCAAGTTCGCCACATGCCGTTCTTCAAACGCCTGTTGCACAAGGTTTCCTTCTTCAAGCTGAACTATTACTTTGTGGCACAGAATCCATCCAACTGCGATTTGTTCTATGGACTTGTCGTCGACAATCCACTCATCGGCAGAGCCAGCCTGAACTTTGCCTTTCCGAGTGGATGTAACTGTCATGGGATAGCGCAAGTCACTCACAATCCCCCTTTTGGCGGAGGAGCAGGGCAGAGGGGTTACATAAAAGCGAAATGTTCCGATGGTAGAACCATGAAGGGGAAATTCACCACTGCTTCTGTCACCACTGGTAATGGCACTGTTTCGGACAGTTTAGGCAATGAATATCAATTCACCTTTGGGCACACAGCTGACCAGGCAGTTCAACAGGTCAATCTCCTCAGAAAGAAATTAGGCTGTGAGGAAGTTACCGGCAAAGAGATTGAATTGAAGGTACACGCTGAGATTCTCAAGAAGGATTGACTTGTTCGGATTAGAGAGTGGAGCAATTTTCTCATATTAAGAAAACAAGATTCGTGTTCTCTCTCTCGAAATCGAGCGTTGTGGAAAAGAGTTGGCGCATCATTTCACATAATCCCTAGGTACAAAGAAGAAATCGCCGCCAGGCTCGCATTGTCCGAACTGAGCGGTGAGTGCGGTTTTGCGCCACGGTTACTGCAACCAACCGGGGCGACATATCAGCCAAGCTTGTTCACATATATCGAGGCGGTCAGTCACCGGATTTGGTGGCAGCTCTAGAAAGATATGTGGAAGACGCGGCCGCCAAACTGCCAAAATTCGATGGAATTCTGCTGTATTGCTCAATCTGTGGCGCTGGTGATGGTGAGGTTGCTTCCTCGAGTTTTGTGCCTGCGGCGATTAGAACGCGAGCTTTGTTCTATACGCTCGAGCGCAAATCGGCCCTGTCCATCAAATTCGTTCAAGATCTACTTCCAGTCCCGCCACCGGTAATGGTGCTTTGTGTGGGGCTGCGCGCTGCAGTAATTCAGATATGACCGCCACCGTTTGCTGCCGATCGGATCCTAACTCCAGGGTGTAGGCAGGTACACCACGTGTGACCGCGAAAACGCCGTAAAAGTCGTCTACATCATAGCCTCTGAGTTCGGTTGTTGACGGCAAAAGCGCCTTAACAGCGGCGTGGTGACTGCTTGGAGTGACTCTGGTATGAACCTGGTTGGCTATCTGAGGAATGAGAATGGCAGACAACGGTATCCTCTCGGCTATTTGACTTTCAAATTGGGGGTAAAGGAACAGCATCTCCTTTTCCCCCTTAACTCTCGTTTTTTTGCTCAGGGATGGTCTGAATTCAGGTAAGGAATCGATTGTCTCTACTTTCGCGGAGCTGTAAATACCATAAACATAAGGAACATCAGATTTACCAATCAAGCAAAAATCATCGCCACTGTAGTAAAGACCGTTTTCCAGGCAGCCGAGCGCGGTGGTTGATTTGCCGGCGCCACCTTTACCGACGAGCAATGCCGCACCAGAAGCGGTGCCAACGGCAGCAGCGTGTACGAAGAAGAACCGCTTTCGCCTCAGCCACCAGTGGAGAATATCAATGAATGGTCGAGAGTCTTCCCACCATGCAAATTGGTTGAAATCTCTCATCCATAACAGCCCGACACTATTCGACCAGTTGACCGCCATCAGTCTGCCCCCCTCCGATTCGCAATTCAGGAAGCAGTTGCTGTCCGTGAACAAGTTGCCGTTCGGTGTTCCCCAGCGAGAATATGGCGAGAATTGAGCCGGCGCGTCGCCCCAGACGCAGATAGTCAAGTCTGGCTGATCTGACGGTTCGCACAGTAAGTGCGCGATTGCCGATCGAAATCTTGGCAATAAGCGTGAACTGGTGAAGCGCACTTCAACTACAAATCTATCGGCCACACGAAATGAAAGAGTTGCAGTCTCCAACGACGAACTCTCGGCGCGGCGAAATTGATCGTAAACGAGGCTTACGTATTTTGAGAGTTCCATTGTTTAGCAGATCTCACGTCGCTTGATCGCGGCCAGCGATTGGAACTCAATTTCCTGCGGGGCTCTCGACAGCTCCAACTGCCTGACAGGGCCATCCTGATTCGTCGGTGTCGTGAATAGGGTCAAGCATCAGTGCCGCGTCCATGTCCGTGTATTTTTCGAAGTTCACTGGCTCGAATGCTTTTCTTACAATGTCGCCTGATGGCACCGGAAAGGGTACGGGTACCGCCCCCTCTTCGTTCTTTACCAGCAATGAATCGTCTAGTAGCTGCTTGGCGAGCTTGTCCACGGCTGCTTCTATGTCTTGTCGGCTGGCATCATGTGAGAGCAACATGTGATCGGCAATCTGATCGACAGAATGTCCGTTCACCAGATGCTGCCAAATAATTGATCCGCTTCCTGTGATACTGAAATAGATTCCCTTTAGCAAATCTACGACGATTACCTCGCCATCAATATTCTGGTGCGCCACGTGACTGCCCGCAACGCTGTAGCTATCCATAGATCTACTCCATATCGCCCAAGGAGCCGACATTATAAAATGTGCCGCATCGGCAATCAACAGAACCGCACTAATCGGAGATTGCTTGGGACACTGCTTTGTCTTTTTTCAGTTGGCGCAGCCTTGTCGTGGCGAAGCGCAGAGTGGCTGAGCTAAAAGCTCCCAAACCGAACACACATTGCTCTAGAAGCTCGGAAGCATCAACTTTCAGACCTGAGATTCGCTCAAGAGCCGGAACCGTCGGATGGGGCTGGAACTGAGAATAGAAAAAATTAACTTTGTCTTTCAATCTGGCTGTCACTGCGTAACGGTGCGCTCTTTGGTCAAGAGTGTTCAGCTCCAACTCCGGAAACGACGCCACCATCAATACATCTATAATCCAAAGCGCCACTGCGTTTCTGTTAATTGCTAAGAGCGCGTAAAAGAGTTGATCGACAGGGTCGAGAATGCATGCCGTGGCGTCTAAAATTTCGATTCTCGATCGGTGTCGCCACAAGCACTGGTCTCTTCCCGGCCCAAGGAGGATATTTGAGCGCAGGCTTATGGAAAAGCCATGCTTGTCGGGATTCCGGTCTGCCCTGCTGCTTCTCTCAAGCAACGCAGCAGCCTCTCTGATTTTCTCTCTGGGCACAAACAATTCAAAATGACCCAGATTTCTCGCGCCGGAGCTTTCGAAATAACGACTGGCTACGGGCGCATCGCCGATAAGAAGGACGTCAATGTCTTCTTGATTGAGTAGTCGCAATCGCTGTGCAAGCTGATAGCGCAGAAACTGATTCTTGCTCCATTGATAATGGTGGCATCCCTTCAATTTGCCAAATAAATTGTCGCCCTCCAGCCAGGAGACAAGATTTGAAAAAATCAAAGCGAGAAGCTCGGGATGAACATCATCAATGGTAAACACTTCCTTCAGACGACTCCATGCCTCCAGAGCCTCCTCTTTCGGGAAAAGGGCGGCTTTCAAAGCGAGCAGGTTTGGCGGGTCAATTGGCAACAGCTTTCACTCTTCTTCTATCTAACGAAGCCTTCAAAACCTTTGCATAATCTGCGCGATCACAGTTCTGGACGCGACTGGAATTGTTCGCGTGCAAACGCCTGAATAATAGAATCTCATCGACCATCATGCTTGAGAGTGCGGCTTCTTTGGCACGGAGCAGCCAATCGATGAATTCACCTGTTCGTATGCTGGTCGAGAAATTCCCAATTCTCTCAAAAGACTCCGTTTTGATTAGCATCGTGCCCGGCAAATATCCTGGAAAATTCAAACGAAGTTGGGTATTCGATGGAGGCTGCTCCGGAGTGTGGAACTCATCTACCCGGGCGAAGACCATATCTAGCTCTGGCTCGCGATCGAAGTATGCCATTTGTTTTGCCAACTTGCCGGGGCACCACAGATCGTCAGCGTCGAGGAATGCCAGGAATTCTCCAACCACCAGGCGCAAACCGGCATTTCGTGCTGCCGAGATTCCTCTATTGTCCTGCTTAATGTAGGCCACGCCTCCATATTTCTTTGCCACACTCGTGGTGTCATCGGTAGAACCATCATCTACGACGATGATTTGCAGGTGCTCATAACGCTGATCGATAACGCTCTCAATGGCAGCGCCCAAATACGCCGCACTGTTGTATGTCGGGATGACGACGCTGATTGGGCAGTGGAGCAAGGATGCTTTCTTCAAGATTTCACCTGGGCTGAGCGCCTGTTTCAGCTGTTTGCGTTTGGCGCTGCCTTTCAACGCTCTTCTTCAATATTTTCAAGACGAGCTCGTTTTGTGACGCAGTCTCTCTTCGCATCAGGCTACCTTTTCTGATGCGGTAGTACAGCGATAAAGCATCGGTGCGGCCAATCGGCAGACCCTTCTGTTTGATTCTGAGAAACCAATCTGCATCCTCACCGGTGGTCAGGGATTCATCGAAGTTTCCGACAATGTCCAGAACTCTTGAGTGCATCAGTACCGTTCCGACCTGACCAACAAAGTAAGGCTCTGAAAACTCCTGCGCATCGAGCGCTTCAAATGGAAAGGATCTGTCCGCAAAGCTGGAGACAAGTCCCATCACTGCGTGAGCATGAGGATTCGCCTTGAGAAAATTGGCGTGCCTGGTGAGAACATCCTTGGGCCAAACATCGTCACCATCCAAAAATGCAATCAGCTCTGAGCGCGCGTGCATCAGTCCGACATTCCTGGCTCGCGAGACGCCGGAATTGTCTTGATAAATATACTTCAGTCTGTCACCAAACTGGTGCCGGTAAGTTTCGACGATACCGGAAGTGGTATCAGTGGAGCCGTCATCGACAACTATCAATTGGAGCGGATCGTAATGTTGTTGAAGGATGCTTTGCAGAGCATCATCAATATAGGCAGCGACATTGAAGGCTGGCATAATGACAGAGATCGACTTTGGCATCCTTCTAGTTTCCCCGCCCCTTGTTTGCCGCTTGCTTTTCACCAGTTAAGACGCGTGCGAAGACCGATCCCATATCGGTTTCGTCAAGCAGCTCCAACAATTTCTCCTGCACGTCGTCCGTTTGAATTGGTTGCTCGAATGTCCTAAGCGAGACAAAAGCCCGGTTGACCTTAGTCATAGAGAACTCGACGCCGTCAGAGATTGAATGTGAATTGTTCAGCCACTCGTAACGGAAGTGTTTTATGTTCCTCAGGTATTTATACTTGCGCAGGGCGATTTCAACGATCAAAAGATCATAGTTACGAAAATTCTTCTCAAGCAGATTGCACAGCTGCGCAAGCGATTCCGCTCGCATTCGCGAGAAATCTCTAACGACAAAAACGATCGACAGATCACCGAGGTCGTAGCGGTCGCTATCTGATATTCGAAATGCGTACTCCCGCGAGTCGTTTTTGAACTCAATCTCCTTTGTCAAATCCATCTGGATAGAGCGAAACCCATTGTCAACGTACGAGCGCAAAATGGGTCTTGGCATAGCGGCAACCTTTTCATGTTCCTGCTGGTGTGTTGTGTAAAAGTTGTTGAATACGCTATCTATGTTACGGACGTGCTCGAAGTGATAAGCGTTGAAGTTGTCCAGCTTTTCCAGCTTGTATCCCAGTCTCTTGATGCGAAAAAGCATTTCCGTGTCTTCAAATCCATAGGAAATCATGTTGGTGTTCCAACCACCGGCGTTGAAAAAACTTAGGCGCTCGTACATCAGAGCACCTCCTGTAGATTCATATCTGTCGCCATATAACGGTGTGCATCCTGATTTCTCAAAGATCAAGCTCTGACGATTGTAGTCGAATTCGAAAAATGGCAATCTCTCGACTAAGCTTTCAAAGTCGAGTCTGTCCGAAAGCATCCCCTTTTTGATCTGGACCATGATGCCGTTGTATGGACAAACGAACTCTGCTCCTGTTCTCAGCTTCTGCAACCCGAGTGCAAGCGCTGCTGGAGGCAACATGACATCGACATCGCACATCATCAGGTATTTTCTTGCCGAGAGACAAGCAGCCAGATTCAAATTGCGCGTTTTGTAGTGAGCATCTTTGCTCTCAATGAATCGGTGCACAATTTGCGAAGGTCGAACCCAATCAGGGCAAGGAATTTGACTCACCTCTCCCTGTTCTACCACCACGACCTCCCAGTTTATGCAAAATGTATTGAAATACTGGAGGAGAAGATGCCAATTTCTCATGCGATCGGCACTGTCGATTTTGACTGAGGTCACGATTGATAGATCAGCTAAGTCAATAGGATTAGCTGACTGCTTGAGTATATTTCCACTACAGTCCGGCCAGCTTTTTTCGCATTGAAGCTTTCCAAAGGTAGAGGCCCGTGTGAAAACCGACTCCAGGTTGGTGCCGTCAAGCAGCTGCGACAGTTTCGCCTGCACCTCTTCTGTTTGGATTGGTCGCTCGAATGTCTTCAGCCAGACAAACCCACGGTTGACCTTGCTCATGGCCAACTCTACGCCATCAGCGATTGAGTGTGAATTGTTCAACCAGTCGTAGCGGTAGTGTTTGACTTTGTTCAGGAATCTGTACTTACGCAGTCCAATTTCAACGATCACCAGGTCATAGTTGCGGAAGCTCTTCTCCAGCATATTGCACAGGTCTGTAAGTGATTCCGCCCGTTGTCGGGAGAAATCTTTTACGACAAAGACTATGGACAGATCAAAGAGGGCGTAGCGGTCGCTGTCTGATACTCGAAGTGCGTATTCACGTGCGTCATTTTTGTACTCGATCTCCTTGGCGGGATCTAGCCTGACACAGCGAAATCCATTATCAACGTAAGAGCGTAAATCGGTTGTCGTCATGGCGGCAACTCTTTCATACTCCTGCTCGTTGGTTCTGTAAAAATTGTTGTATACACTATCGATGAGACGGATGTGTTCGAAGTGGTAGGAGTTGAAGTCATCTAGCGTTTCCAGCTTATATCCAAGCCTCTTGATGCGAAGATGCATTTCCAGGTCTTGAAACCCATATGAAATCATATTGGGATTCCAGCCACCGGCACCGAAAAAGCAGCGGCGCTCGTACATCAAAGCACCACCTGTAGATGGATATCTACTGTCGCCATATATTGGTGTCAATCCTGATCTCTCATAGATCAAGCTCTGGCGATCGTATCCCTTTTCGAAAAACGGCAATTCATTAATTAAGCTCTTCAAGTCGAGTCTGTCCGAAATCATCTTCTTTTTGATTTCGACCATGATGCCGTTGTATGGACAAACGAACTTCGCCCCGGCTCTGAGTTTCTGCAATCCCAGTTCTATAGCTGCTGGAGGCAGCATAACATCGACATCGCACATCATCAGATATTTTCTGGCCGACAGAGAGGCAGCCAGATTCAGATTGCGTGTTTTGTAATGAGCGTCTGTGCTCTCAATAAATCGGTGCACAACATGCGCAGGCAAGGATCGATCGCTGCAAGGAATTTGACTCACCTCTCCTTGCTCTACCACCACGACCTCCCAGTTTAGACAAAACGTATCAAAATACTGGAGGAGAAGATGCCAATTTCTCATGCGGTCGGCGCTGTCAATTTTGACCGAAGTCAAAATTGTCAGGTCTGATAAGTCAATAGGTTTAGCTGACACCTTGAGCATATTCCTGGCTCCTATTGAGGCGCGCTTCAAAGAACTGGAACACCGTTAGGCATGGGTGAATCACATAGTAGAGACAAAACAACCAGCCCGGCAACGGGACGGCTAAATAAGTCGGCACCGTAGGTGAAAAAAACTCACGCACAAGAAAGGTGAGCGAGTGCTGTTTGCTGTCAAAGGTAAGCGCGTGATATCGCATGTATGCCCTCAGCGAATGATCCGTTCCCTTCTTCGAAAACCAGGTGGAGACTGTGTATGAGCACAGCTGTTGCAACACTCGGTCAGCTCTTATTCGCGTGCAGATGTCTTCGGGTATTGAAGCGCAACCGATTGAATTCAGGCAAATTAGTAGGGCGAGATCGATTTTCCTTTTTATCCCGATGGACGCGCCAAGCGCGTAAAGTTTATCCCAGTCAAAATCGGGAGTGCGGCTCAAAATTTGCGCAATATCCACGAGCCACTTAAGTTCGCTCCATCGATGCTTTGTTCCGTGCTCGAGCAAAAGGAGCAAGAGAAGTTCCTTCTTGAAGCCCGGCACCTCGTGCCGGCACACGTCGATCATTTCCTTGTTTTGCACAAGAACTGCTGATTCAATATTTTTCAACGAGTTCTCTGTTGCTCGCCAGTGGAGATCAATCACGAATGACAGCTCTTGATCAGTACGGGCGAGTCGCCTGCTAAATGATTGCTCGTGGGCCAGCCGGCGAAACATTGGCGAGAACATGAACTTCTCTGTAAACGGCAGGCTTCTACGAGGTTCAGGCGTGTATCCGGCGTCGAGCAAAGCGCCTTGTGCTTTAGCAACATCCCTTTCATCAAGTACGAGATCAAGATCAACAAACACGCGGTCTGAAAGACTGTTGAGAGCCTGCATCGCCAGGGTCGGACCCTTATAAGTTTGAAACGGAATCTCCTGAGCAGCAAAAACTGTTGTGAGCTTCAAAAGCTCCGCTGCAAGCAAAAAATTGTGTTTCGCAATGTGCTTGGCTGAATGGGCCAGGTGGGCTAGGACATTTGGCGGTACTGAATCAGGCGTCGCGAGTTCTAAATGTCTATAAAGCAACGGGGTAAGTCCATGCCTGTCAGCCAAGTCCAGCACCGTTGTCCACTTTGGGCGCAACGCCAGCAGCTGAGAGAGCCTCTTGCGATCAAAATCGGCCAAAACCGCTCTTGCACAAAGCAGAATCATCTGGGCTTCGATTGAGAGAGCTTCACAAGTATTTTGCATAACATGAAAGTTTACCAGCGTATGGGAGGTTGATAGTTAGACAGTTATCAGTAATCGCAGTTGGTCACGTTACCATTCAGCTAGCGCCAAGACGCGCTATGGCAGCACATCGGCACCGATTATCAACGCTTTCTGCATCCATGACGAAAGCGTTTTCGGAAATCACTGCTACCAAAAATCTACTTGCTCCTGGAACTGACACCCTTACCAAATCGCCCAGCACAAGGCAAAATCCAAAACTGATAGACGCGATCGTCACGGCGCGGGCAATCGTCAGCTGGGCAGCTGCCATCGAGTTGAAAGCCAAAATGCGCAAGCAATCGACGTGAGCTGGAGTTGTTGTCTTGGATGCATCCGACGATCTTTGTCGCCCAGCTTTGCATTTTTGCCCATGCAATTGCTTCCGCAGTTAAGTACTCTGAAAGGCTTCCGCCTGAATGACGAAAGCCTTCTCCGTACAAATAGGGCGATTCGACGCTGCAAAATAGCCAGGCGCTATCGCCGCGCCAGCGCAGGCAGCTGGTGACGGCTTTGACCGTGTTGTTTGCAAGTAGAATATTCCAGTAAGCGTCTGCATATTCGAGATGTTGCTCGAGAGTTTTGCTTTCAATTTCCATATTTGCGGTACACATTTTGGTGGACGGAGTCTGCAAGATTCTGTCGATATGTTGACCGACCTGTACAGCGTCAGTCTTGGCAGCTCGCCTTATGAGATAGTCGTCCACTGAAATTTCTCCATTCATCTGGGCACTACGCAGAAGAAAATATTAGTATGATTTGGTAATGTCGTGGGCCGCAGGAGCAACTTTAACCGATGAATGTGAATACTCCCGTGGACGAGGCGCTCGAACAGCCGTTCGTGCATTTCCTGCGGCACCTGCGCACTGAGCAAAGTGCCTTGAAAGTGCGGCGAGACGGAGCCGCTGCCAAATGGGATGACGAGCAACTGCATAAAGCTGCTTTTGAGCGTAACCCGCAGGTGTATGCGCTGATGTCCATGACCGATGCGCACTCATGGCAACGAGCGCGCGTCCTCTTTCAACTACTTCGATCATCTCGTTTAGGACTCGATGCAGACGCACGATGCACTCTGGACCGAGTAGCCAAGGCACTGATTGCTATGCTTCATCCAGATCAAGTGTTTACAGTCTTTTTGGCCCTCAAGCGCTGCCGAGCCAATCACAAGCACACAAGCAGACACATTCTCGATTACATCCTCAATCATCCTTGCCTGGAAGATATGGCGCTAAAGCATCGACCGATCCTGGCCGATTGCATTGAGCATGCGCTTGGCAAAAACGTGGCTCGGGCCTGCGTCAAAATGTTGTCTGAAGGGCTCAGCGGAACTCCATATGTGCGCAACAATCTGCTGCGCTTTGCGCAAAATAAGGAACGGATCGAGACCATCATTCCGTTTGTGTTTGGCAAAGGACAACCGCCAGCGGCCGGTCAAATGTATCCAAGCCAATTAGAATTTGAAGCAAAGCTCAAAGGCGGCAGTGAGCGGCCTGCGACGGTTACTGCAACCAACCGCGGCGACATATCAGCCACGCTCGTTCATATTTATCGCGGCGGTCAATCACCGGATTTGGTGGCTACTTTAAAAAGATATGTAGAAGACGCGGCCGTCAAATTGCCAAAATTCGATGGAAAAATCGCACTGGTTCTAGACGCATCGGCCTCAACACGTGGATACGGTGAACGGGAATTCTGCTGTATTGCTCAATCTGTGGCGCTGATGATGGTGCTGAAAAAGTGTTGTAGCAATTTATCGATTTTTCAGTTTGGAGGTACAGGCGATCCACCAGCGCCAGAAGGACCATCTGACCTTGCCGTTGCCCTGCTTGATGCATTGGAAAGCGACTCAGAGGTTGTAGCAGTCGTTTCAGATGGATATGAGAATCTCTTTTGCGGCGACTTTCGAAAAGTGGTGGCAAGCCTGCCGCATAGCGCAGTGAAGACGCCAGTGGTATTTTGCCACAGCAAATTCACCTGGATGGATGATCTCACCCTGAGGCGACCGACAGCCCAATTACCGGAGCTTGAATTTTGGCATCAAGCCGAGTTTGAAGAAGTGGTGCTCACGTTGATCGCCACTGCCAATGGTGCTACGAAGGACGATTGTTTGCGGAATTTTCTGCTCAGTAAACTCGAACTAAGAGAGAAAGAATTATCCATCACAGCAGATGAACTCAGGTTCCATCAACTGATTCCACAATACCAACAAGAGAGCCGCTCCCCGTGAAAGAATTGATCATCAACTTAGCTGAGAATATGGGATTGAAAAAGAAAGAGGAAGCGACACTGGCTTCTGATCTGGGATCGTACCGCTTTGGCACTCCCCAAAGATCCGGGCCCATGACCATGGTGCCGATTTTCGGCACTGACCATAACGGTAAATTTACTTATCCTCGATCCGGACTGAAGTTATCGAAAGTCAAAGGCTATGGAAATATGGAGCTATCCAATCCATCCGCAACCGGAGTTGCCATTGTTCCTTTGCACATGGGCTACATCCAGGACCAGGCTCAAAATCACGCACTGTGCCGATCGGCGTTTATTGCCGCTGGGCAAAAGGTTATGTTTGAGGATGCATGTTGCGTGCAAGAATCACAGGGCGGATATCTGGAAGGGCGTGAGCAATGGTTCTTCATTTTGCCACTCGCTTTGCGGGAAGAAGCGCTTAAGTTGCGGGGTCAAAAGAATTACGGAAAACTATGGAAAGCGATCACCAGTCTCAACGAGGAACACGGTCTCGGATCACGCGGACACTTAGAGCAGATCTTAAGCAGAGAGCGAGCCTATTTGACTCAATGGCAAAGCAGGCTGGAGCTGCTTCCGGAGCAAACCGGCGCGCTCTTTTTGATTGGCGACAAATTGGTGGGCGTTGAGATGTCACCAAGCGCCGGCTATTTTCAAGAAATGTGGATGCCGCTCGTCTGTTTCTGCTACGGCACTGCCGCTATGCTTAAAGAGAAAGGCAATGGCAATGGTAATGGAACAGCTACAGGTACAGGTACAGAAACAGGTACAGAAACCGAACAGCCCACCTCGTTTGCAGCGGCAAGCATTAGCGAGCTGCGAGCACAACTGCATCAAAGCCGTCGGCAAACCCTCGACCAGATCCATGAAAGTCTCAAGACTCTTTCTAAGGAGTCTCTGGAGAAAACGGAAGAAGAGCGTTTCCTGACCATGACTCTGAACACAGTTCACAGCAGCAACTTTGCCGGACAAATTGTTGATGATGCGGGACGACTGGTTTACGCTTCTTTGTTTGCCAAAGCCAATTAGAACGATTAGAATAGGAATGTCGAGGTCAAAGTGTTTGAGCGCGAACCGCCTGTCCCGCTCGGTTGAAAAATCGGTGGGAACTGTGTAAGGAATAAATGCTGCCGTGGGGCACCGTGCTTGCACGGGCGGGGGTTCGAGTCCCCTCCTCGACTCTTTCAACTGACGAAAGCGATCAAGCCCACTTTGCGGAACGGCACCATGGTTTCGTCACTATTCCAAAGTCATCTGCAGCCCAAGGTAATGTGCGAAGAAACTCAGCATGTCGTACCAATAAGTCGAGTTGGGGTGCAAGCTGTGACCTGAATTCTTCTCCACCTTTAACAGGATAAGCGCAGCACCACGCTGCACCGCCTGAAGACGTGCGGCAAATTTGTAACTATGAGCGGGAGAGACTAAGTCATCGTCGGCGCCGGTAAAAATCAATGTTGGAGGATAAGCAGCCGGTTTCAAATTATGGAGTGGAGAATAAGAATGCAGGATTGCGAAATCCCTCTTGTTGGTGGAGACTCCGTACTCGGATCGCCAAGATTTGGCTTCCTTGAAACGATGATAGCGAATCATATCAAGAACTGCAGTGAAAATGACTGCTGCTCCGAATAGCTCTGGTCGCTGAGCGAGAACCGCTCCAATTAACAAACCACCATTACTGAAACCGTAGATTCCCAGTTTCGAAGGCCGCGTATATTTGTCTGCTATTAACATTTCGGCTGCGGCTATAAAGTCATCAAAGCAATTTTGTTTGTTGCCTCTGCGTCCCTGCTGATGCCAGGTTCGGCCGTATTCTCCGCCTCCCCGAATGACAGCATAAGCCAGAATTCCGTCATTTCTGAGCCAGGAAAGCTCAGAATAATTGTAAGAGAGCTCTGTCGAAATGTTAAAGCCACCATATCCGGTGAGCAAAGTAGGATGGTCGCCGTTGAGCGATATCCCTTTCTTGGCAGTTACGTAGACTGGTATCCGCGTCCCGTCTTTACTTGTAGCCCAGAGCAGAGTTGTCGCGAAATTCTCCAATCCAGATAAACTGCTTTTGGCTCTGCATTTTCTCAGAGCTCCAGATTCAACATTGAACGTGTATAGAGTGAAGGGAGCAAGTTGTCCGCCGATCTTGATCCAGACATAGGGATATTCGACCAAGTTCGCATCGTAGAAGAACCGATGGACAGGCAGTTTCGTGATGCCGAGCAACCGACCGTTTCTGAGCCGCTTGATCAAGAAGCCTTCCTTGTATCTGTATAAACATACGAGGATGTTCTTGCACAGGAATGCTCTATTTAAGACTGAGTCGCCATCGGGTACCTCCTCCTTCTCTAGAGGGCTCTTCCAATTATTGGAGAAATCCACGGATAGAATTCTATTCCTTTGAGCCGAGTCATTTGTGAGGAAATAAATCTTGCCGTTTCTTTCTCCAAAAGGGCTAAAGTAATTGGAACTAGAACTGGTAGTCAGAACTGTCCGGAAACGACCCCTGCTTGAAATTGGACGAATCTGTACTGTGCAGCGATCTCTTTCGCCTGAATGAATAAGCAAATACTTCTTCTGGACAATTAACATTAGATACAGAGACTCGCCAGCGCTTTTGTTTTCGTAGAGAAGGATGTCTTTGCGTCTATCAACATAGTGATACCGTATTTGATATCGGTTTGTTTGTTTCAGATAATATGAATAATAGAAGCCCTCGCTGTTCTCTGACCAAAGCAGCGATAAATATCGCAGTCCAACAAGTTTTGTGGGAAGGTCAGCTCCAGATCGGATCGAGCGAACCTTGATTTCGAGCGACTCTGAACCGGAAATAGAAACGAAGTAGGCTAGAAGACGCCCGTTAGGGCTCAGATGGAAATTGGTGACAACTTGCCCACCTGGAAGTGTGTTGCTATCAAAGATCAATGTGCGTTTTCCATTCACGGCGGCGGCTCTCAGCAAACATGGACCTGAGCTGCCACTCGAGTCATAGAAGTAAAACGACCTTCCTTGCTTGTGAGGCATAAGGCTGTGCGATTCGTAATAGAATTCATGGGCCCAGTTAATCAAAGATGTACGTGCGGGCAGGCTGTCTAGATAGACGTCCGATCTCTTGTTTTGGCGAGAAATCCAAGCCTTCACCAGTGTGCTTCGAGTCTTTTCGAGCCATCTGTAAGGATCTTCTATCGGCACATTGAAATAGAGATCGCTCTCTTGTCCGCGCTTCGTCCTCACTGGTTTCAACTTCGCTTTCTTTGTTTCGAGCTTAGACTGTATAGACTTCGCCATTCTCCTCAGCCTGATTGCAAAGCGAGAACCTGTCTGCGATTCGCTCGCTAAAGAGATCGAAAATAGCAGCCGCGCCAATCGGGATATGGAGATATCGTTATTGGCACTGAGCTTTAGACATTTGCGCAGAAGTTCTACAGATTGGCCGTACCGTCGAGCCTTCCATAAACAGTCGCTAGCCGAAATTAGATAGTCGAAGTGTAAATCCGGATTGGTCTTGTCCTTGCCGTTTTCAAGCTCGGCCTCAGCACTGTAAACTCGCGCTGCCGAGCTATAGCGATTGATTCTTTGTAGTGTCCAACCGAGACGCAAAACTAAGAAGTCAGCCCAGGGTTTGTCGCACTTGCGATAGTGCTTAAGTGCTTCCCTGTAAAAAATGGATGCTTCATTCAGCCGCTTGCAACTGTCATAAGCTGCCGCAATTTGGTAGCAGGTCCAACCTTTTGGTGCCGGCTCCTTTAACCTGCGGATGTGCTTCAAATTGCGCTTCAGCACTTTTATTATGTTGCTTGGTTCGCCCTCCAGAACGGCAGCATGAGCTACTTTACTGAATTCAGTCCAAATGAAGGAGCTTCTCATCGTCCTTTCCCAATTGAAACTATTGCGAACCACTCTATGTCGGTTTGATCAGTATTATTGCCTCAATACCTCAAGAGAATCGGCAGTTGAATATGATCTGACCTTGTTTGTGTACATACCCTGCATTTGTGCGGGATTGATGTTGTAGTGACCAGGCATCTCCATGCGCACAAGGGTCGTCAACTCGGACGTACCGGCCGGGAAGTCGGTCACGAAGTAGACGACACGATCATCGAGCACATCTTGATGCGACCACCACCATCTCATTGGTTGTGTTTCCTTCCCGTTCTCTTTCTCTGCTACGAATTGGAGATCACTGGCATCTTTGCTCACCACCTCCGCCCCGCTGGGCAGAGGCACCTCGATCATGACGTAAGGCACTGTAATCGATGACTTGACTGCGACCCGCATCAACAGCGTTTCACCTGCCTTGATCTGTCCTGACGCAGGAACAAGTTTCAGCTTGACCAGGCTATGGTCGTCTGCGGCACTCACCTTAGCCAACCTGAAGAATTCTCTCGTCACCCCTAGCTCTTTTGGCATTGACTTAGCTCCGAGTGATTCGCCCGCCTTCAGTTTGCGCTGGAATGTCAACAAACTGTTGTAGAAGAGAGTGCCCTTGCCCTCCTTGGAGTGGATGATTTTGGCTGGAACGGCTGTTCCGACGCAGTTACATTTTGTCTCCGCCTGGTACATGTTGCTTTGATTGAAGATAAGCTCTTTCACAAGCTTTCCAGTTGTGGCTTCAACAGCACGGGCTTTGAAATTGGTGGCAACTTTTTTATGGGTGGCCAGATCATCTGCCAGCAATGACATGAAAACCTGTGCGGTAGTCTTTGTGTTTTCCCAACCATCCTTGCCTCTGTGCAAAAGGATCCATGAGCGAATCTTAGCCCGGCGGTCCTCATTGTCCGGTTCCATCGCCAGCACTGCCTGTAGTGCCAGAGCAGTGGTTTCCACACCCGTGAAGCGGTAAGTGTAGGTGGAGGCGCCTCTTACGTGCAGCCGAGCAATCATCGCGGGGGTATGATCCCAATCGAGGAAATCGTCTGTTTTGTTGGCAAGTGCAATCAACTGAGCATATGCCAGAGCAGATGCCTTTTTGTTGCCAGAGTTGTGAAAGGCCATGGTCAGGTAAGAGAGCGCCTCTGGTGGTGCAAAAAGTGATTGCCCCAGGTGCCAGGCGACGGCGATTGCTTGCGGCTTCTCGCCATACAAACTCAAAACGTACAATAGCCGCGCGTGATCGGTTGCCCGTTCCCGGTCCCAGGGTTGGAGAATGATCGTACGCCCGTAATTTCTCAGCCGGGTCAAGCCACGCTCAAGCGACTTCTGATCCACTGGATAGCCAACCTGGGCAAGCTGGTATAACCCTTCCAGGACGTAAGCCGTCAAGTAAGGATCGCTGCGTTGGTCGGTCTTCCACCATCCCCAGCCACCATCGGACAGTTGCAAGTCGGCAAGCTTGGCCAGTGAGCGAGTGCGCACCTTCTCGAACTTTTCCCTGGCGCCAGATGGAAGAGCCACGCCCAGATCTTTGCGCAGACGCATTGCTACCACAGATGGTATCAACCGACTGATTGTCTGTTCGCTGCAGCCGTAAGGGTAGTCGATCAAGGCAGAAAAGTTTCCCAAAACCGGACCAATCTCGGAAGCAGAAAGGTCCAGCTCGTATTGCGCCGACTTGGCATCGCCATCTAAGCCCATGTCAATCGGAAGTGTCATTCTCGCCTGCTCTTCTTTAATTACTCCACTATTGGCGCGGAAATCAGTAAGAGCAAATGGGCGAATGGGAATCTTTATCTCCAGAGCATCACCGCCTGCCTGACCGAGAGCCTCTAGTTTGATGGTGGCAGTTCCAGAACCGGATACAGTCACAGGCCAGCTAATCTCCTGAGCCTGATTATCAAAGATGGTGATCTCGCGAACCAGTTTCTCAGTTATCTCGAAGTGGGGCGAGCAGGTGAGTGTAACACGCACAGGTTGTGTCTTGCCGGAGTAGTTGTGAACGATGCCTGTGATAAATGCTCGGTCTCCCTGGCAATAGAAACGAGGCAGAGAAAGTCTGGCGATCAGACTTTTGCTGGTGATAACCTTGCTTACATCACTGCCGACGCTTCGATTCAAATCTATTGCCCAGGCAGTAGCTCGCCAGGTAGTGAGGCTGTCCGGCAGCTTTACCACAGCACGGGCGATTCCCTTGGCGTCAGTAATCAGTGCCGGTGACCAGTAGGCTGTGTCCCTGAAGTCGGATCGTACAGCAGGGCTGGGCGCAGCCGCTTGGGGTGGGGGCAACCCGGCGATACTAGCCCGACTTTCTAGTTCCATCCTTGCCTGTTTGAATGTCGATTCCTGTTCGGAAACTTTGCCGGTCACCATCATAGTGACTACAACAGCACCTCCCGCAATGCACAACAACGTTATCGCGGGCGGAGCTCTAAGCAGCGTAAGAGCCATGATCGGAGGAATGGCGACGCCTACGGGGATGGCGATGGCGGCTTGATCCCATCTCCACAGTTGTGCCGGCGGCGAAGAGAGGGGGTTAAAACCTTGGAATGTCACCGAGGTCTTGACCAAGTTTTCTAGAGGAGCATAGATGCAGTGTTGTATGTCCAGATTCTTCTGACGACTGATGGCAAAAATGCTTTCGTCTGCGACGGCAAGATTCACTTCCGCTCCGGCTGCCGGTGTGCCGTCCAATCGGGTGGTCTTAATCGTGTATGTGGCAGATTCACCTGGCTCATAGCGTGCTTTATCGCTCTTAACGGCAACTTTAAAGAGTCCATCTTTAGGATAGACCTTAATCTCTTTGGATAGTGTGCAGGCTTTGTGCTGGCGATCCAGCAGTGTCACCGTTAAGAACACATTTGGCGCATAGAGACTGCGAATCGGCAACTCCACTAATTGCATATTGCCGGTCATCTTGACGCATTTGTAATCATATATGGTGCAACCATCAACAGAAATAAATGCTGGCGTTCCTGCTATGCCTTTGATGGACGTCGAAATAAATACTCTGGCGACATCACCGGGACGATAGCATTCTTTGTCCATGACAAGCTTCATCGGCTTCTCGGAATCGGAAAACCAGTCAGGGAATTGGGCTCCCACCGCCCAGATGGAGGTCTCGTCAAAAACTCTGCGTCCTTGATCGTCTTGAGATTCGGCAAAAACATATGCATCGCCAGACAAGTCTTGACTGCCATTGAGCTTCACAGTAGCTTTGCCCATTGCGTCCGTACTCACGGTCTGCACAGAAACAGTGTCCTGTCGATCGAATTTTCCCGAAAGGATGTTGTAACTCCAGCGGCACAAGCCCACCGACAACTTGTGATTGACGATCGGCCTGCCATCGTAGCCTCTGGCGTAAACGGCGACGTCAATTGGCTCCTTTTCTTTCACGATATAGCTATCCATTTTCACTTGCAAGGCAAAATCGCCTGGCACCACAAGAGCACTTCCTTCGCTGCTCACCGTTTTCAGCCCGAGATCTGTGACATCAGCCTTGATCACATACGTGCGATCTGAGCAGCTGGTATCCAGAGGCCCTTTCGGTCGTTCAGGAGCAGCCTGAGTACTGATTTCTATGATCGCAACGCCGGTTTGATCGGTTACTGTCTGTGCCTGCGTTAGTGACGCACCATCGTTAGTGCCAGAATCAAAATCACCGCTGTCACCAGGGGCTGAGTCTTTGAAAAAGTTGATGTCCTGCCCTTGCGCCTCTAAGCCTTCAAGGGAGCGTCCAAGTGCAAGACTAGATGACACCGTATATTGAACTTTCGCATTGGCCACGGGCGCACCGAAGTAGTAGCGAGCCTGAACTTTGACCTTCAGCTTATTTCCTGCAATCGTCCATGGTGTCAGGGGCACGATTTTGACATCGTATTCCGGTTTTCTGTACTCAATCACTTCAAAAGCTTCTTGCAATTCAGCACCATCGGGGTATTTGAACGAAACTGAATAGGTGCCGGTTTTGAGTGTTGGAGCCAGGTGCACACTGCCGTTAAAAGCACCGAATTTGTTAGTGATGAGCGTTCCTTCGCTCACCTTGTCGCCATCGGGATCGTCAATGCGAATTTTCACCGCAATGTTGCCGCCAATGCTACACAAGCCAGTCGGCTTGAAACAGCGTGTCGTCCCTTTAAAAAGTACGGTCTGACCCAATCGGTAGACACTACGATCGGTGGCAAAATGCAGGCGATATAGATCGGCAATCCCGTGTGATTGGCTCTGGTTATCCTGATCCTCTAAATGTCCAAACCTGATCCATTCCGACTCGTAAAACGAGGCGCAGAGGTTTGTAGCATAATCGTGGCCTGCATGAGCATAAAACACTGTTTGCCCGGCAGGTACCCCTTTGATTATTGCAGTTCCATCGGTTGCCGTTCGCACCTGTGTTAACAAGGGCGCTCCTTGCCCGGCTGTCGCGGCTATCTCAACTCCTGCACGGGCCGACAATGTCACCAGATCGACTGCCTGAATGACCGTCTGGTCAGGAGCCTCCTTGACTACTAGTCCAAGGTTGGAGACGCGAAAACATCGCGCCGTACGATCGGGATGAGCCGGAAAGAAGGGGTTAATCGTCTGAGCTAACAACAAATAATCTCCCGGCGGCAATGGTTTAGGCAAGGTAATCAGCGCTTCGGAATAATTTAAGTCCCGTCCTTGAAGATCACCGGCAAAACTAAACAGCGGTTTCGCCTGCAATAGAACGCCTATTGCCTTCTCAATATTCACGTCTGGAATAGGAGAAATCTCAAAAGCCTTTCGCAGTTTTTTAGTGTCGGGCGGCAACGCAGCTTTGGCATAAATACCCAATCGATACTTGCCCGAGCCTGAGGCATGGATTTTAAATTGAGGTGTCTCAACCGTTGTGCATGTGGATGAGCCTTCAATGTCAGACAGGCTGGTAAACCAAAAGCAGGCAATGGGGTTGAGCCCTGAGCGCAGCCATGGTGAACCGCAGACGAGAAAGAGCAGGCAGAAGACCATGCCGTAGATCTTGAGAGCCTTGACAAACTGGGCTCTGGTGACTTTTATGGGCGTTTTCTTGGCGACGGGCTTTTTCTTTTCGGGTGGTTTTTCATCCTTGCCTACGCTGTCCATATCGCCACTCGTGATTGCCAACCGCACAACAGAATACCCTATGACCATGGGCAAGGATCTTCTTGCTGAGGCTGGAGAGTTTCTATTGCACGGACCCATTTGTAAAGGGAACCAATCAGTCGTGACACCATTGTGTTGGCGGGTACCATCGGTCACAATTAGTCCCTCCGCATGTAAATCGTTGTCTGAGATCAAAACAGTCTTGAAATTTCTGCGCATCGCCTGCCTGGACAATGTAAACCTCACGCCTGAGGCTTACCGCCGTCTTGAAGTGATGGCCATAGCACCGTTTATCCCCTGCTATGTTGATCCCACTGACGCGGAAGAAACATCCGGCCGCATCGTCGAAGCGGACTGCGCGTTAGTCAGCTGGCGAACACGTGTCGACGACGATGTAATGAGCCAGTGCAATTCGTTGCGATATATTGGGCTCTGCGCCTCCAAATACACCAACCCTGCCGCCGCTAACATAGACCTCAAAGCCGCTCGACGCCGTGGAATTACAGTCACTGCAGTCGATCAGTACGGCGACGAAGCAACGGCCGAGTTCATTTTTTGGACGCTTCTCAATCTGTGTCGGGGTTTTGGAAAGATTCAGTGGCAAGACACGCCATGCGAGCTGCATGGCAAGCGACTCGGAATCATAGGAATGGGCGCCATGGGCAAGCAAATGCTGGGCCGGGCGCTAGGATTTGGCATGGAAGTAGGATACTTCAGCCGCACACGCAAGCCGGAGTGCGAGCTACTGGGTGCCACATACATGAATAAACCAGAGTTGCTTCGCTGGAGTGATATCGTCTCCCTTCACGTCCCCAAGGGAACTCGCATATTGTCAGCCAGGAGTTTATCTGAAATACGTGCGCATTGCGTGCTTGTAAATACTTGCCTGGGCCAGGTCATTGCCCCGGAAGATTTTGAAGGATGGATCAAGAAGTCGAACACTTTTGCCATTATGGACGAGTCTACAGATGTGGGATATAGGAAATTCCGCGATCTACCCAATGTCATCTATCCAGCTGTGATCGCCGGGCGCACAGCCGAATCGCGCGGGCGCTTGAGCTCACAGGTGCTGTCAAATATGGAAGCTTTCTTGGCTGGTAAGCCGCGCAACGTCATCAATTAAAAGCAGTGACGTTTTTTGAATGTCACTTGCCAATGACAATGTTGTTGAGATAGTTAAACTGACCGGCTCCACATCCTGAGGAGCCGAACTGAGTTATATATCTTCTTCCCACATGAGCTGCATCTCAATGGAGTTTATCCCAGATTCGGAACTACATGCAAGCGATTGCACTTCCCTCACCACCACCGGTGCAAAAATCCATCGGTGTTTTGAAAAAACAGAAGGTTGGCACCAGGGGTGGTGATGTCGATATTCTCGTCGATCCCATTCCTTGAATTTCGCTTGTGATGACGCCTACCACAGTTGCAGGCGCATGGTTAAGAAAACGGCGTATCAATCGGCTTCCACGGTGATCTTGATCTTGCCGGCTGCGATCGCTTGTTCGAGCACAGCAAAATCTCTTTCTGATTGGTCGGCATATCTTCGCGCAAACTCAGCGATGGCCAGATCGAACTCTTCCGAGTTGCCCAGATATCCGCTGATTACCGCCGAGTCTCCTGATCGGGCGTGTGCTCGGGCAAGCACTCCACCCATAACTTCGGCCATGGCGATAAGCTGATTCGCATCCCATTCTTCCGGCAGAAATTTGATTTTCGTATCTCTAAGCTGACGAACATAGAAATGTTTGCCGTTCGTCAGCTTCATCCAGCCGAGGCAAATGTCGCTGGCAGATTGCATGATACGCTGTCCGGCTACAACTCTTTGACCATGATTTTCATACTGGCTGGCACCAGAGTAGTCCTCGAGCACGGAGGCTCGAGCTTCCTTCAGTTGCAGAAACATCGGTTCATCATCGGACCCGGGGCTCAGCAACAACGCTACTGCGCACGTCGTGCCAACGCTGCCAATGCCCACTACCTTGATGGCGACATCAATCAGTTTGTAGCGCTCAAGCAGTCGCTGCCTGTCTTCTTGAAGCGACTGACGATAAAGGTCAAGCCCTTCCTTCATCTCCTGGAAAAATTTTTCGTTGTCTTCAAGGTGGAATATGAGAGGTGGACTGTCTTTTATGACATGCGTACCACCGCGATTCTCCGTCATTTTCGGGAAATAATAACCGGCAATCGACTTCTTTTGCGCCTTTTTCAATTGTGATTGCAGACTTTTTCTGGCTCCGGTGTCCGCCTGATCTAAAACCGATTGCCAATCAAAATTCGCGTACCAGACGTCGAAAATCGCCATGTGGGAATATTTTTCCATATGCTCGCGATAGGCTCGAGCAGCCGATTCGGCCGCAACCGATCCAACCTTCTCTTTCAGTTCGTTGTCTCGCGCAATCAACATAAGGCTTGCTGCCAGGCGTTTTAAATCCCACTCCCAGGGACCGGGCAAGGTTTCGTCAAAATCATTGATGTCGAAAACAATTTTTCTCTCAGGCGTGGCAAAGGCGCCGAAGTTGAGGGCATGGCAATCGCCGCATGCCTGCACATTTACTTCCGTTGTCGGCGAGGTCGAAAGGTCATAGGCCATAATTGCCGCTGCCCCGCGCAAAAACGTAAACGGCGACCGCGACATGCGACCGTAGCGGATAGGTGCCAGCTCAGGAATGCGCCCCTGGTCCGATGTAGACAATATTTCAAGCGGATTCGGGCGATTTACATCCGGCTTCCACTCGCCGTGCAACTTGCGGGGTATTTTCCCGCTTAAAACCTTCCCTCGGGCACGCCTGTCGTCTTTTGGCGTGATCGTATTATCGTGCAAGAGAGCCGAGCCGCTGGTCATTTTGTTTTCATCGTCTGATTTCATGCTTACTTCTTACCTCGCATCCCGCCGGATTAGCAGTATACCTGACCACACTAAAGGGATGCGGTCTCCGGCTCTGCCGTTAACTGTGAACTCGGATAAAATATACGGTGAAGAAGTAGTAAGGCGCAAAGTTGCAAGTGGAAGAATAGTGACTACTCAGCTGGTTTTTTCAACGCGTCAATTAACTTCTGCATATACTCGGCTGGCACAAAGGCACTAACATCTGCTTTCGAATCAGGTTTCGAGAACCCCATCGACATCGTGCCCAGAACCTTTCCATTCGCATCCATCCAGGGTCCGCCCGAACTGCCATGATCGGCCGTGCCCTCTGCCGCGACCATAATCAACGGAAGATCCATCGAGAGATCTGGATTATCTTCCATATTTACACCCTGTCGCGTTAGGCTTGCTCTATTCTCCACACCAAGCAGCCTACCAGTCGCTGCAACAAACTGGCCATTATCTGGAAACCCGCCAGTGGCAACCTGATCACCGATCTTTCCAGTGGGGTGGTCTTCGAGCTCCAGCGGCTGACACAAGCTTTGCGGATCTGAAACATTTACAACCTTCAGCAAAGCCTCATCTGCCGACGGGGCGCGAATGAGCGGTTGAGCCACATATTCTTTACCATCTGCCAAAATGGCTATGTTTATCTCAGGTAGTGTCGGGTCTGTCGGTTTTATCACATGGTCCGCAGTAGCCAGAACACAGGAATCGCCGGCGCCTGCGACAAAATAACCTGTCCCCTGGTCAGATTTGACAATCTCTTTCTTCTCATTGAGCTGAATACTTACTAGTTTCACAACACTGTTGCTGCTTTTGCTCATTACGGATAGAAGATTGATGCTCTGACTGTCATGGTGGTCGGCAGTGGCACTAGGCTCAGTCGACTCCACGTGAGTTGGTTTGTCGGACATCGGTTACTCTCCCGTAGCGGGCAGTAAGATTATGCCCCACTCTAGACTAGCGTAAACCGGCGAGAATCCATTCACCGTATTTTGTGGACTATGAGATTGCATACTTAAGAAAGTTGGACACTCTCTGGATGCTTGTGCTTCCACTGTAACAGCAAGTGGCAGGGGTAACAGCAGTCGATTTCGCATCCGCCCAGCCCCGCTTTCTGCGCCATTTCTTGCCATTCCGCCCTTGTGAATGCGGCGTGTACAGAAGCCGGACCGTCAAAATGCACAACATCACTAGATGAGACAAGCCGTGCTGCCAGCCAGACCACACCAAGATTAAAGTAACTGCGCCGCAAATCGTAGATCAATACAAGTTTCGAGGCTGCGTTTTTCATTTTGCCAACCACTGAAATAATCTCAGGCGGATCGAGATGATGCATAAACTGAGAAGACATAATCACGTCATATCCTTCCGGCAGGGCATCTTCGACGGCATTGATCTGAAAGAAACGAACCGTCGTCTTTTCCTTGTCTGCCTTGCGTTTCGCATAGTCAATCGATCTCTGGCTCAAATCGCAACCGGCAAACTCCATCTCCAATCCGAGCTTGTCTGCTCTACGTTGCAGGGCGATCGGTATGTCACCACTGCCGGTGGCAATGTCCAAAATCCGCAACGGCTTGCGCCCAAGCTTCCCAGAAAGGTTGAAAATCGGGAACCAGAGGTAGTCTTTCACTCTGGTCAACTTATTGACCAGGGCGATCGAATCAAGAGCTTCGAGAAGCCTTGGCTCCGCGATATCAGGATCATCCATTTTTTCGGGTTCGCGTATGCGTTCTAAAACCTTCATCTGGCCTCCAGTTGCTCCGCCTGTTCCAATATGTTGTGCCCCAAAAGAGCACAATCTTGCAGTCTGCTAACTTTCGTGTAGGGCTGCGCGATCGAACATGAGCTGCACGCAGAAATGATCAAAGCAAGAGAGCCAGAGTTGCGTTGGCTCTCTTACAGCTTTGGTTAATCAGAGCAGGCGGGACGCCTGCGCTCCCGGGGTTTAACCGATTAGCCGATCAAATTGGCATCTCTTATCGAGGCGATGACATAGCTAATCACGCCTGGGCTCAGGAAACCAATGATCACTAAGGATGAACCAACCAGCAGTCTATTGGCCGCACGGTAATATGGCATCGCTTTGAATAAACCGTTTACCAATAGAATGGCACCGCATATGAGGGCGCCTATTTGGAAAGCGTTGGCTATTAAGGTGAGCAATGCTTCCAGGTTGGCGAGGTTATTGACCCTTACCGTTCCTGATGTATTTACACCTATAACCATGGTGGCGTCGGCTCCTTGTGGCCCGATTGTACCGTTGGTAGCGCCTTGCAGACTGGGTAATTCTGATTGCCAGTTCATTGTGTGCGGATCAATGATTCCCTTGTCACTGCGCTGCATGTCGGGAGCAAACGCTGCGTCTGCCGATTTGGCAGTACTGGCATGATTGTTTCCAGCTTTAGCAGTTGCTGGAACAACGCTATAGAAATTGCGCTTCAGTCCGGTGTAGTCATAATCGTATTGTGACTCCAATACAACTGCACCTGAGGCCGGGGTCACGACTCTATAGGCGGTGCCGAGCTGCGCCGCAGTTTCCCATTCATTAAGAGCAACGCATTTGCGCGCTTCTTCAGCTGCCCATAATGTTGACATTCTGCTTGCAGTTGGAAAGTCATAAGCAATCAATGATTGAGGAAGAGTTTGTGTCTTTTCAAAGATCGGTTTGATTCCGTTCCAGTTCTGTTCCAGCCGCTCTGTTATGTAGCTGTGGTCAGCACTATGAGTGGCACGAGAAGCGAACGTAGTGAAATTATTTTGTCTATGGATGGAAAACGGCGCATCGCCTTTCAGAGTTCCCGATAAAACGAAGTTGCCGGCGTCGTCTTCGGATACCTGTTGTCCATCATTTGACTCGATTGGCGCATCACTCTCCAGTTTTAATTTGCTCTCGAGCTTTTCACTTTCGAAATTGGCTTCCACTATCCGCGGTGGCACTAGCGAAAAATCACGCCGTGTCTTGATCGTCAATGGTGAAGTGATACCAAAACGGACCTTCATCTCACCATTTTGAGGCACTGGAAATGCTTGCAAGAACACTTCACCTTTCCTGGTTTCGGTGAGCAGCAGTGGATCTCTTCCGGTATTTACGATCCATTGATATGCCGCCTGAGTGCGCGTGCTCGAATTGAAAGCTGCCTCCTGTTCGATTCCATTTATCCACAGAGTAACGCGAGAGACTGCCGCTCCTTCCGGCAGGGCAATTCTGGCTCGTGCTTCCTGTGGCTGCGAGGAAGAATTTGCGAAATCCATTGTCCAGTAAAGCGCTGATGTTAGCGAATTTGTATCGACGTGGCCGGTGAGCTGTGATTTCTTTAGAGACATGCCTGGCAATTTCCCACCGACGACAGTTCGGCCAAGATTGGTATCACCCATATCAGGAATAAATGGGGCGGCCGAATTCTTCATGACTGGCTGAATGCCTGTGAGAATGACTCCGAGCATGCCGAGTACACCGACTCCAATGGCTACTGAGTTCAGTTTGTTGTGCCTGTCCAATTTCAATTGGCTGCGATTTTTGACTGCGATGGAAAAATTGAAAATCAGGAGCACAACTACCATCAGTGCACTGGTGGAGAATGTGTAAGTGTTTGGATTGAAGCAGGCCATACTTGCCATCGCCATCGTGGCGATGACCAGCAATTTGAGCCATAAAAGAGACTGTCTGGCGTGACTGTAAAGCTCCCTATCACCCGGGCAAGGATGAGGATGCTTTAAGAGCCGCTCTAATTGATCGATCTGTTCTCGATTGAGAGTATTCATGTTTCACCTCGAACGTGCAATCAAACTCTAGGGCGGCATTGCACACAGCCTGGCAAACAAATGTTTGCAAGCCGTGGTTGCCCAGGTTGGGCAATCCGCTCTCTGGAGCCTGATTTAGTAAGTGTCGGTCGCCGGAGAAAGTTCCGGTGGTGGTACTCTAAATTAACGGTGAGAAGGCTACAAGGTGGTTTTCCCTAGCAATCATTCCAGCACCTCCACCTCGTCGTGCAGGGCGATTGAGCCATTTGCATAATGGGCCAGGTGCATGCCGAAGAGCAAGCTGTTATCGACCTTGCGAACTTTTGCCAATGTGTGCAACGGCTCACCCCCTTTGCTGGCATCATCTTGATTGACTGTGGTAATTACACATCGGCCGCATGGCTTGACCACATCAAAGACAACGTTGCCGATGCGAATCATCTTCCAGCCATCTTCTGCGTAAGAAGTTGCTCCCCTGACGACGATATTAGGCCTAAAACGGTTCATTGGCAGCGGTTCCGCCATGTGCGAATTGAGATCCTGCAGCGATTCCTCAGAGATTAAAAGCCAGGCAAAGTCGTCGGCAAAACCCGTTTGATCGGTTGTTCTTTTCGCATAATCTTGGTCGACCTGGCGCACGAAGTCAGGTGAGAAATGCAACAGGCGGCAGTCTCGCTGCAGAAATGACGACAACCAATTGGCGGCGGCATCGCCTTGATCTAAACCTCTGCAGACCGGACCCCAGGGGAAGCGAGCCTCTACCTCTTCACCGTCAACCACGGGAATCTCGATGCCAGGCATGTCGTCGCCATCGAGCAGCAATAAGACTGCCGCTCCCGAATTTTGTATGCTCGGTTTGATCAAGCATAGCTTCGCTATCTGCCGCTGAGTTAAAACTATGTGGGCGTGCGCATCCCAGATCGCCCATTCACGATCGTGCTCGATGCCCCGCGTGCCAATCTGTGCCGTCGTCACACCGATGCCGGCGCACGACTTGACTGGATAATAATTCAGTTGCGAGACTTCAATGGGCATGGCATTCTCATACCCACGGCTCGCCTTGCTCGAAACGAATCACTGTTTGCTGTAACGACAGATTCCAAGGACAGTTGGGCAAGGCTGGAAGAAAAAGAAGATTCGCATGGGGCGCCTCTTGCGCAGAGTGATCAGAGAAACGATGCTTCAATCTCCGGCGCCATCCTGTTTTTCAGGAAGAGGTAACGCTATTTCGCCCGCGCCGCCAAACGGTTTTCGACGTAATGGGACACGGGATGGATCATCAGGATCTCTGTTCGAGGGCCAGTGTCCAGGTGGATCACCGGGAGACCATGGGGGTGAAGCTGGTCCGGTGGGACCAGAGGGACTGACAGGGGGATCGGGGGGAGGCAAATGATCTGCCAAGTATTGAACACCCTTTTTGGTGATTTGAAAAACACTTTCTCCGACTTCAATCAAACTCTCGTCGACCAACCAATGCATCGTTTCTTCGAATTGAACTATTTTCGCATCCAAATAATTCATGACCACAAATCCGGGCGCTCCTCGTAATCGTGGGTTCTTCTTGCGAGCAACGAGAAGCGCCTGTAATATGGCAACTCGCAATTCACTTTCGCTCCAGTCTGTGGTGGACATTGTCGTTTTCTGGTCTGGGAATGCTAGTCTTTCATGGGAGCGGGGGCGAGCCGCTATTGATGACGCCATCTCCAGTCTCCAGCACTACCAGTTTCACTATATTTAGGCACCAAAGGCGGTGCTTTCACCGTTTCCGAATGAAATAGTTGCGCTGATTGCAATGATATGCCTGTAAATAGGAGCTTGTGTGGTGGCACGAAACTCAATTGGGGTGGCTTCGACCTTATCAAAGCATAATAAACGCCCAGGCAGAAACAGATCGCCGCTGCAATGATTCCGATCTGAGTCCAGCTTCCTATTCTCGTCTTCTGCATCGAATGCCTCGTGGACCAATGACTTTAGTCTGACACAACATTGTCGTGCGGGCGCTCGAATATTACCTGGCGTTTTTTTGGGTCGCGCAATCAAACCAGTTCACTAGAAGCATGTATGATCTTGGGATGAACACTTCGCTGAATTGGAATGTCTGAGACTCTTCAACTTGTTCTTTTTTCGAACCGGCTGGAAATTGTAGAATCTCTTTGTTTGAATTGTCGTTCAGAGAGTTGATCGCATTTAGCACGATGGCGTTGAAAACTGCGTTGGCATTCTCCTGCACCAGGTGAGCATTCATGATACGTCCATCGCGGGTGACGGTGTAGGTTGCGACTGCGCAGAGTAGTTTGCTTCGATAGAAGGCAGCGTTGGCCAGTGGGGAGAATCGTTGCAAGATGGCATCGGCTACACGCTTATGCCATTCGTCCCAAGCGACTTTTGTCTCCGGCGAGCTGTCTGGGTCGTTAAGCTGTTTCGCCGGTTGCGATTCTTGCGCATCTGGCGGTTTGGGTTGCGATTGTGGTGGCGCTTCACGGAAGTCTCGAACAGTTGGTTTGAAGTGGATAATCTGGATTTCGTGAGAACTCTCTCGCCATGTGGGTTTTTGGAGCGGGCCAAAGTCTCCAACAGTCTGTCCAAGGGTCGGCAAAGCCCAAGACAAACAAGTCACTAGTAGAAAGAATCGATGCTTCAAGCGCAGCTCCAGTCCATACTAACACCTTAGCGCTTGGAGCATCGAATGCATAGCGCGTGGTCGGTCTCTTTCCATATCAGCGAGATTTGGTCAGCCCTTCGCCGGGAACATACTTCAATTTGCTTGAACCAAAGTCGCCACCACCATAACCTCTCCCTGTGCCAGATCCATAGCCTCCTGAATATCGGACACATTTCAGTAGAGATGTTGATGATGCTTGTCGGGATGCTCATTCATCCAAAAATTGGGAACCGAGAACTGCTCACTAGACATATTAAGCAGAGCACGGTAAGCAGCTTTTGCCTCGTTACCGATAGTTGTTGGCTTGACCCACTGTTCAATGTCCATGTCAAATGTGATCTGCTCAGGACTAATGTCGCACGTCAAAATCTGTAAGCATCTAGCAGCAGCATCTTTGTCTAATTCAGCCAGCAGACAGGCGGAGAGAAATCTTCCTTCAAAAGAACCATTGTCACAAATGAATTTCAGCTGATCGCGGATTCCGGCGCCAGCTTGCTTGGCAGTTTGGTACGCAGCGCGAAGTTCTCTGGTCGCTTTGTCGTTCGCATACAAGTCGATTTGATTGGCCTTGAACAGCAACCCCAGATATGGCTGTGCAAACTGGTGATCAATTTCAGCTATAGGCTTGCCGGATGTAGGGCTTTTCACAACAGGCTCGTTTCGAAGTCTTGCCAGAGCGTTCTTCGCCTCCACGCCTAATGACGTTTCCCAGGTTCTGTACCCACCAGGGCCAACTGTCTCTGTTTTGTTGAAGCGCAATAACCCTGTAAGGAGCCTTCCACCAGTATCCTTATCGAACTTCCCGATCAGACAGGCGGCCAGATATTTGCCTTCCGGTTGCGCATGATCGAATACATATAAAAGCTCTTGTTCGATGTTTCTTCCAGATTTCGCAGCGCTCCGGTATGCGGCCGCCAGGTTGTCTTGGCTCCCGAGTACACGCCCCCCCCAAACCATCGGCAACTGCCCAATTCGCCTAGCAAGGTAGATCGGTGTTAGACAAGGCGGCAAAGTCTCCACGCTAATGGTGCTTTCAATGTTCTTTGCGGATTTGGTTGCAAAGCCCGTCGCTGAGCCAAAAGTCCATAGTTTGTTTGCCGTGATCAATCGACTTCTCGTATTGTATGGCGAAACATAATTGGCGTCACCATTGCGAATCGCGATACTTTGAACCGTGCCAGATTCTGAGTAATTGAGCTCTAGCCAATTCGAGAAATTGTTGCTGGTACATCCGCCCCCATCAGTCTCCTCTTCAATTAAGTATACGTCTGTCTTCGACGTGAGGCACGGGTAGTGCCTGGGTTCGCCTAATAACTCTTGCACATTGGCGCTATTCATGCCGATTAACGGAAATGACGATATGAGATCGGCTAGCATCCGGGCCCTAGTTTTGGCCTGCTCAGCAAACATGACTGTACGTTTGTCTTGCTTCCACAGGATCGAGTCAAAACGATCTACCCTGTTAAATAAGACTTCGTCCAAAGCAGGATCATATTTCATAGCTGGTCGTGTAGGAATTGGCACAACTGGCGGCTCCATATGCATCGAGGCCATCACTTCCTTTATCTTGGTCAGGTCCACAAAAGACTGAACGTCCCACCGATACGCCTTATTGACCTCATCAACAGCTGCACTGTGGTTACCTTCTGCTTCGTAGAGTTTCGCTCTCAATACGCCGAGTGTTTCAGGCGAAGCCGCTGGTGAGTTCGTACCATCGGCTTTAAGAGTTTCCAAAATGTCGCACCAATGTCGGGCTTCGTCGAACCGTTTCCAGAGAGTTAGAATCTCGATTTTCTTGAATGTGTAGGTCGAAACCCTATAGGGACGTGGAGTTGGCCCTAATGCATCGGAAGCCTCCTGAGGTCTGTTTAGCTTGCAGAGCAAGTCCACTTTGACCATTTGCACCCGCTCAATTTCTGCAGGTCTGAAGGGCTGAACTTTGCCAAGCTCTTCGAGAGCTTCAGCAAACTGTCCGTTCTTGGAGAGTTCATTCGCTCTTCGAAAACCTGATTCAAATACAGCAAGGGAATCCATCAGTTGCTGGTCAAAAACGTAGCGGCCTCTGGCAGGTGCTCGAGCTGATGCCGGCTTCTGCGGAACACTTGACGGCGACTGGGCTTGACACGGAACCCCGATTGTCAGCGGCCCAACACCGAGCAGACCAACCGCAGCCCCAGCAAAAATCAATAACGACGGATATCGGAATGATTTGATCAATTGCCCGGCTATCTTTCAGCATCCTAACACGCTCGCTCTTTCAAGGCTGAGAAGATCCGACAATATCGATATCGTCACCGGCTGATTTTGGGTTATACAACTAGCGCTTGTTCAGTTTCTTTTGTTTTCCAGATTTTTCTTTCTTCCGAGAAACACCGCATTTGGTGCAGGTGAAGCCAGCCCCTGTGCTATTGAATTTATGGCTGCATTCGGTATTCTCAGGGTGTTTCGGTTGAAGCTTGACGATCTCCTCGTTCACCTTTGCCAAAGACACGAGCAACTTCTCGTAACCATGGCCTCTAGCAATTTCTCCGTGTTCATCGCGGCTTTCATTGCTCATGCTCTTGTCGTAAAGCAGTGTCAAGAAATCGACAACTTCACCCTGACTGCAGTCGATGCTGGCAGCCAGCTTCTTAATTGTTTCCTTGGTCTCTGGGTTGACGTCAACGTTCAACGCAACTTGGTTTTTGGACGGCCGCCCTGGCCTGTCTTTTGGCACTCTTCCTTCAAGATATGCCTCATAAGCATCTTGCAGCTGGTTCTCAAATACATCCATCGCCTCCGCCTTCGTGTCTCCTGTTCCGGCAATACTCTCGAAAAGCGGCGATATCACTACATATCCTTCGTTCTCGTCGCTCCAGTAGCAAACCGCCGTCGCCATGATCGCTTTCCGGTTCATGGATCTCGCCTCCCTCTTTGCTCGAATTGCTTTCAAGAATATCTGCACGTAGATGGGCTTCACTGCATTGCCGTGACTAGCGAAACCAGAAACCCGCATTTCATCCGTATTATCGACGACTTCCCATTCCTTTCTTGTCTGAACCCAATGGCAATCCCAGCTTTTAAGCAATCGCTCCCAATCTTTGAAGCTTATTGGTCCCACTGACTTGCCCCGCCTAGTGATTAGGACATCATAATAGATGGCAGGAAATAGCACAATAAGAGGCAGCTTAAATTACAAAGGTAAGCTCTGACTACTTCCCTAGCGCGTGAAACTACCTTTTGCCGAATCCCTAATACATTACTTAAGAGGTTCCAGCCCCAGCGCTTTCGCCTCGCCTCGCAGACAATCCATCACCCAAGATCGAGCCAAGACGCCGTAGGGGATGCGCTTGTGCTCAGCGACCCTTAACAATAAATCCATCATTTCCCGGTCAGCACGAAAGGCAATTATCCCGCGCTCAACTACCCGTTGCCTGGCTGCCGCTCGCCCTTCTTCAAATCGCTTCTGGGTCTCAGAAGAACGTTTTATCCGCGCCGCCATATATCACCTCGTGTCCTTCTCAAAGAGTTTCTCATAATGCTTTGTGGCTTGATTGGCGTGAAAGATATGTTCGGCACCACCCGGTAGGAATTCGATACCAACTTCCAGCAATCGCCCATTCGCGGTCCATCCCACAACCATTATCCGATCGTTGCCATAGTCGCTTGGTGGTAAATCAAAGTCTTTGCCAGTAGCATAAACCTCGTCGGTTTCTTCTTCCGAAATCCCATGCCTATCGAGGGATTCATGGTTATAAGTAGTTATCATGCCGTAAGTCCGTCGTTTAACAGTGTACAACGTTGTTCAACACGCAGTCAAGGCTTCTCAATTCAGACACCTCTTAGTTCGTGCCACCATGAGAAAGATTAGCGAAGAGCTATTAGCTTCACAATGTTGAATTACACAGACACGTTTGTGCCTCGAGCTGCAGCCCCCAGTGTTGCCATCGCATATAGTGCGCCCTACTTGCGCTTCTCGCTCGATACGACTGTCGCACCGGCCAGTTTCAAGACGGCCTCAAATTCCTTCTCAGTCACAGGTTGTATCGAAAGCCGGCTGCCTTTCTGCAGAACCATCATCTCTTTCAATGCTGAAATCTTCCGCAGGTCATCGAGCCCGAGAAGTTTTGCAAAGGTCTCGATGTGCCTAACATCGACCATAAACCAGGTCGGTTTCTTCGCATCACTCTTTGGATCGTAGTGCACATCTTTGGCATCAAATGCAGTTGCATCAGGATAAGCTTCCTTTGCCACCTCGGCAAGACCGACTATTCCTGGCGGTTGCGCATTGCTGTGATAGAAGAGAACGAGATCGCCGACTTTCATATCGTCACGCATAAAATTTCTCGCCTGGTAGTTACGAACACCGTCCCAGCAGGTAGTTTTTCGAGGCGCCTTCTCCAGGTCGGCGATGGAAAACACCGATGGTTCCGTTTTCATAAGCCAATAATTTTTGCAGTTGGATTTGCTACTCATACCAAATTTCACATCCTATTAGCGCCCAATACCAGACCATCCGTCAGAGTTTTCGATCGCCTGATGTGGAGCCTCCTGGGATAGCTCCCCCTGCTCCTTCAATTTTGCCGCTCAGCATTGCCTTGTTAGCCGCGTTGTAGAAAGATTTGACAGGCATCGACAAGATCATGCCCGCGGGCTGAGCTGCTTGCAAAGGGAAGTAGACGTTACCCTGAGTCGAGTCGCCCGGGTAAAGAACGCGCTCTCCTAAGCGACCCTCTTCGTGTTCTTTACGCTCTTCGTCCCACGCGTATCGCTGCGGAACCGGCTTCCTTTCGCTCTTGAACCCTTCATACATTTGCTCTCCACCGATTGTGGCGGCTCCAACTATGGTGGCCTTCAAGTTAGAAACGAATTTCTGTTTCATCGTCGTCGGAGGTCTACCGATGGCATCAATGTCGCCTTGACTAGCACACTTATTCTGCACCGAGGCTGCCGCACCATCGCCCAGCACGGCGTGATCTCCATCAACGATGATGGGAATTGCTGTTCGGTTTTCTACGGTGCATACCACGACTGAGAAATTCTTGAACGGACTGACAGCTCCGATGCCTTTTAATTCAATATCACTAAGTACAACGGTCTCCAACTCAGGTTCACTAGTTTTCTTTATGGCAGGTCGCAGCACAGCGGGAAAATATTGCCACGGCGCCTCTACTTTGTTCGTCGCAGAAGGACTGCTGCCGGCACTGCTGCCGGTGCTGCCCTGCGCAGATTGAGCCCGTCCAGGAGCACCAGGATAACCAAATTGGCTGATGCTAAGGGCGACGACCGTAAGCGAACGCAGGAAAATGACTCTGTTTCTCGAAAAATTCCTTTGCATCAGTGCCCACCGTATTTGGTATCAAAAGTAGCAATTGAGTTAATGGGTGCGACCTCCTGGATGAGCATCTTTCGTCGCAAAACCTTTGGTCAGGGTATCGATTGATATAACTCCCAGGTCGTGAAGCAATTGCGCTTCGGACTGCTTAGACGCGATTATCGATTGCGCTTCAGTAGCCAGGCTGTTGACATAGTTATTCTTAGCCTGTTCCAGCTCAAGAGTGGTGCCCTGGCCGGCTCCAATGCGCAGCTGGGCTAAGCGCAGCGCCTCTTCGTTGGTATCAAGTTGTGATCCGGTCACTTCAATTTGAGCCAGAGTTGAAAGCGAATTCAAATAATCGGTGCGCACCTGATCCGTGACCAGCTGAATCTGTTGATTGGCTTGTAAGAGGGCTTGACGCGACAGCGCACGCAAGGCCACTATGTTCGCCGCGCTAGCCAGACCCATATTACCCAGCGACCAGGAGATGTTGATTCCAGCCTGGATTGTACTGAAGAGCCCTGGCGCCGTACCAAAGCTTTGAGTGTTGCTGCCGTTGATATTTGAACTGGAGGACCCGCTGACAGAGATGGGGGAGATAATACCGGGTGCGACGGCGCCTGAGGTTACCAAACTGCCTGATTGGGTGTTGGCGATTGGAGTGCCGCCGCTTGCTGCCACGATGGAAGCAGCCGTCGTATTGGCACCGCCAGTGGCGGTCAGATCATTTCCCGGGCTCAAACTTGCCGTCTGTCCAAGCGAAGTATTGGAAGTGGTACCACCACCGGTGCCAGAGCCGGAAATCTGGGTCACCGCCGTTCCGATAAGATTATGAGGATTGCCATTAAAGCTCAAAAGTGCACGGGTGTAGGCAATAAAGATAGAGGCGGTCGGATAGAGGGGAGAGTAACCAATTTGCACATCTCGAGCCGCTCCCAATCTAAAATCTTCGTATTCGCGCAGTTCAGGTCTGCAGGCAAAAGCTATATTAAGAAGTTCGGCAATCTTAGGCTTGCCTCTTATCAAAGGCGCTTCCACCATCTCCAGATCTGTTGGCACCAGATTGACCGCCAATGGCATGTCTAGCGCATAACCAAGCAACAATGCCGATTGCCGCGTTGTCACCTGCTGCTTCATTAACGCTTGCCTGTCCGTTGCCACTTGCGCTTCCGCTTGCAGAATGGCATAACGGGTGCCGGTGCCGGCTTTGTAAAAATCTCGCTGCTGCTCCAATTGCGCAGCTGATAATTCCAGGGCCTTGAGGCGAATGCGCAGCAGATGGTGATTGAGAACAAGATTTGTATATTTGGTATAAGCATCGAGCAAGGCATCATTTACGGTGGCAATATAAGCTTGATGCCAACCGCGTCTTCTGTAGTTCTGGGCAAAACCCCAATTGACATAGTTTCCTCCAACAAAAAGCGGAAAGATAACCCGGGTGTTAAACACATTGGCATTGGCGGTGGTAGAGCTTATATATGAGTCTGCAATCGAATAGCCAGTCGACACCGACGGAAGATAGTAAGAGAGGTAATATCCCAGCTGAGTGGCTTGATAAACATCGCTTTCGTGCGAAATTTTGATCGGCAGGCTTTTATCAAGCACATACCTGAGAGCTTTTTCGAGCGTTATCGGTTGATTGAAGCGAGCATCTAACTGCAGCGGTTTCAACGATGCAACTTCAATCAAAGCACCCAATTTAATTGGGTTTGCCTTGAGCAGATTGCGATCGTACTGCTGCATATCGCCCGAGAGCGGCTGGTTTTGCGCTTGAGAGCCAAAAGGCAGAATCACCGGCGGCAACGATTGATTCGGTGTGTTCGGCAGCTGTGTTGGTGCCGCCGGATTTTGAAACGTCGGTGCCGGTTGGCCAGGCGCTGCCTGCCCCGGTATTGATTGCCCCGGCAGACCGGCCCCGCATGCTGACTGCCATACAAACGCATCAAACAACAAGGGTGTAAGAAAGAGAAAAAACAGTGATTTCGATGTTCTCATTGTTGCTCTCAACGCAGATATCCATGCAGCAAAGTGTCCTGAGAAATTACGCCCATATCATGCAGCAACTGCGCTTGCGCTTGATTGGAAGCTATAATCGCCTGCGCCTGTGCGTAAAGAGCGTTGATGTAGGTGTTCTCTGCTTGAATCAATTCCAAATTGGTTCCATTACCGGTAACCATCCTCAAATTAGCCAGTCTCAAAGCCTCTTTTGAAGAATCGACACCGTAAGCGGCATTGTCTATCTGTTCGCGCACTGACATAACAACTATGTAGTCAGAGCGGACTTGTTGTCTCACCAACTGCAGCTCTTGATTGGCTTGCAGAAGCGATTGCCGCGATAAAGCTTTAGCTCCGACGATATTGGCAATTGTGGCCATTCCTAAGTTTGGCAGGCTATAACCCAGCGAGAGGCTGTTTTGAGTCGTATTGAATAAGCCGCCAAAGATGCCGGCACCAGCGGTGGTGGAAACCGCGCTGTTGCCCGAGCCGCTGCTTGTGCTCCCGCCAGGGCTGCTGCTGCCGGAGGAAGCAGTCTGAGAGGTTGTATTACTCGATGTGTAACTGGAGGAGATAGCGACAGTGGGATAGAGATTTGCCGCGATGTTTTGAATATTTCTCGCCGCAGCGACACGGAAGAGTTCATACTGCCTGAGCTCCGGTCGATTGAGTAGCGCCACGTTTAGAGCCTTGTCTATGGAAAGCTTTTCGTCGACGAGTCTGGTCTCTGTCAAATATTCTTGATCTGGCACCAGATTTACAGCCAGAGGCAAATCTAGTGCGTAACCTAAGAGCAGCGACGACTGTCTGGTTGTGATTTGTTGTGCCAATAATGCTTGCTTATCGGAGGCAAGCTGGCTGCGCGATTGCATGATCGCAAACCGGGTGCCCGTGCCAGCCCTGACCAGTTCTTCATTGAGCTTAAGCTGCAGCTCTGAGACCTCCACCGCCTTAACACGAATTTTCAAGAGCGCATGATTGAGGGCGAGATTGGTGTAGGCGTTAAATACGTTGAGAAGCGCATCGTTGACGTTAGATTTGAAGGTTTGGCTCCATCCTTTCGCTCGATAGTATTGAACGAGCAGACTGTAGACATTGCTACCGCCCACGAACAACGGCCAGCCGACGCGAGGCGAGACTACTTTCGCGCTTGAGTGGGTGTCAGGGTTTTGCACATGAGATTTCGTAAATGTGTAGCCCATACCGAAGCTCGGCAGGAAATTAGCCATCTGTCCTCCCAGTGAGGCGTTTTGGAAGACGACGCTTTCATGGGCGATCCTGATAGTCAAACTCTTATCCATGGCGTAGCTCAGGGCCTGCGCCAGTGAGACCGGTTCATCGTAGGATGCTTCTAATCTCAGTGGGCGCATCGATGCTACCTGGATCAGCTCGCCCAGGTGGATCGGGCTCATGCTCAAAGTTTTGTTCTCTTCGTGAGTGTGCACGATTTCTGGCGGCAAAGCCTTGAATATTGACAAGTCGCCAAGATTCTGACTCTTGTCGGCTGCGGCAATGGTGGGGTTGTTAGCCGAAATCTTCGCAGCTGAACCGTTGGCAGCTGGACCGTTGGCGGACGAACCGTTCGCAACTGAACCGTTGGCGGCTGAACCATCGGCAGCCAACGAGGGTTGAGCGAAACTAAAGGGTTGGCTGGCTAAAGTGACTAAGCAGCACAGCGCAACCGCATGCTTGAGACACGCTGCTGGCAGCACTCTAGATTTGAAGTTGGTTTCTGCCACTACGATTATGGATTGGGACGCCTGTAATATGTAAGACGGATCTTGTTTGCAAAAGGTTCAATCTATTCGATGAGATCATTTAAAGCTATCAGCTGAGGATGCCAATTGCGCGGCATGTTGACAACAATCCAATCGCCTTCCGACATCGAAAATGGTATCACCACAAACGATTTGACACTGCACGTTGGCTTTTTATAACCAGCCACGGGCGTAGGATATTTGCCGCAATTGACTGCTTCCGCGTCAATGAAGTGGTATCAAATCATGACGCGTATAAATCAAGCGACCACGTAGAAAATGGCAAATTCGAGAATGATGCAATTGATTCCGGTATCAATCATGGTGCACAGCGCCCTTCAGTCACCATAGCTGCCTTAGTGATCCTGGTGATATGACGGCAAATACACCAAAGAGCTTATAGTGGGAAAACTCCCACTGGCGACGAGCGTTTGTGGTAGATGCCCACACAATCGGTGTGTATAATTTCCCCGGGCGCACAAATCACGGAATGGTCTCACCCCTCACCACCAGTCCAAAGTGCGAGCCGCGTCCCGAGCGCAGGTGTACCCACATCATATTTAAGCCGGTTTGGATGCTGTTTAGAGAACAAACCTGGCCATTGTTTGTTGGAGTAAGACAATGAAACAAATTAGACTAGGCGCTTTAATTACTGCCGTGCTGCTATCGACAGCTATGGTGGCATCGCTGCCGCAAATTGCAGCGTTTGCTGCTTCATCAATCGGTCTTGAGCCCGATGTTTGCGATGAAAGCGGCGAAGGTTATGCCGCCGCTCAATACGTCAATTACAGTGGTCATATGCCCTTGTCGCTGAAGGTTACAGGTCACCCCAACGGCGACTTCGAGGCAGCTTATGGAGAGTTCGAAACCATATCGGGCACGACCTGGACAAGCATTCAGATGGACATTGCGGGCACATCGCTTGGATCTGGATATGGTCCATATCTATTTATGTACGTAAATGTTCCGGGCGAGGGCCTAAAACAAGTCTATGTCGCACTGAACGCCGGCAAGTCTTTGGGCAAAGGCGATCTCCCCAGCAGCACCAGACGCATCTTTGAACCCGCGAAGCTTGGCTTTCCATCCGGTTGCACAATCGACTCCGCCTTCATTGAAGCAGGACAAGTCGGCGGCACGGGCCAAACATACATCGACAACACCCAAGTAAATGGAACCCAAGTAAACAAGATCATGAAGGTACTAATCTGCGGGCAATAGACCCTTCCTTCAAAATCTCCGCACTCAGCGCTCCATCCCTTAGAATTGGGCTGGTATAGCAATCAAAGTTGCTAACCGAGCTACACACTCTGGCTGGCTGGAGATAGAAAGTTTGACGTCCTGGCAACAAATGCAAGAGGCAGGAAACAGAGCCTTTGGCGGCGGATTGTTTGAATCTGCTCTGAACAATTATTTGCAGGCATTGGAGTTAGCGAAAAAGACTGCTGACCTCTCGTTCATCAGTGACAGTTCGCGCGGATTGGCAAAGACTTATCTGCAGCTAGGCAAAGTGGAAGAGGCTTTGCATGCGGCACAAGAAGCCGATGCAAATGACAGAGAGTTTTGGGGCTACGAGAATCAACAAGTTTGCGAAGACATGTTTTTGACGGCGGAGGCTTTGCGCCGTCAGGAAAATTTTGCCCAAGCACGGAAACTCTTTGCTCGCGTGCGCGAACTGAACGTGATGTTCTTTGGTGAGATGCATGATCACACTCTTGAAGTGCTCGTTAAGTTAATATGGCTCGACCTGCAGGAAGGGCGCAGCGAAAGCCTGGACAGCTTGACGCAGCATGCAGTTGAAGTTTTTTCCACTCTCCATCCTGCCGGCGCATTCACAAAGGCACTGAACATCAAGTTTCTGCTTCAACCATATATGGAGCAGAATCGACAGCAAGATGCAGAGTTGATCTCCAACAGAATCCAGCAGACCTTACGCACGGTACTGGGCGCCACACACCCGGAGATTCGCCAGGCTCTGTCCGATTGTTCCGCGGTTATGAAAACCGCAAACAGACACATGGCCGCATGGCATTTACAGTCACGAGCAGACGTCATTGAAAAGAAAGACGCTGTTGATCGCTGGGCGCAACCAGCGTCAGCCCCAACCATTCTTGTCGACGGCATACCTGTTCTTGTGCATCAAAGTAATCCTGAACTAGCCAAAGAGAGAGCTCAGCAACTGGCAGCGGCTCGCGCCAAGAAAGATGGTACGCCGACAAAGCTACAGATTTTGACGTGGCAGCAACTCTGGGACGAAGCGGAAAAGGCTCTGTCCAGCGGGCTCTATGATGCCGCTCTCGATTTCTTGCTAGACGCGTTGGATTCCGCTCGCAAAGCCGATGACCATGCATCCGTGAGCGAAACTTTGCGCAAATTGACGAAACTGTATTTGGACATTGACATGGTGGCGCAAGCAGAAAAGGCAGCAAGAGAAGCCGCAGAAATAGATCGTGCATTTTGGGGCGACGAGAATCCTCACCTTAGCAGCGACCAGTTTTTGCTGGCAGAAACTCTGCGCAGACAAGAGAAGTTTGCCCAGGCGCGAATGCTTCTGGAGTCGGTGCTGGCGGTTCGAATTCAGGTGTACGGGGCTGCGCACGGCGAGACTTTGTCGACGCTCATCCGCTTGATCTGGTTGGATCTTCAAGAGCACAACGATGACAGCTTGATAGAACACACTGCCCAATCAGCCGAAGTCTTTTCCCAATGTCAGCCAAGAGAATCGTTCTCCGAACTGCTGGATTTGAAGTCTCTGATGCAACCTTACATTGAGCGTAATCTTCGCCCGGAAGTCGAGTCGATTTGCAACAAAATGGAATCGGTGGCACGCACCGTATTTGGTGAGAGCAACAAGGAGTTGCCGTTCATTGCCGCCGACTGCTCAACCGTGAAGAAATCACTGGACAGGGCACCGGTTGGAGGAAAGCTCAACATGCAGTGGCATCCAGGCGAAAAGATCAATGCCGGCGATCTGCGACCCCATTCTGCTGATGGTGACCTTTCTGGTGGTAATTTCTCATCGCGAAGCGAGGAGAACTTCGACACAAGTGTGCCGACCTATCGTGACAATTTAAGCGCTACCGGGGCATCTGCCGGCACCACCGGCGGCGCCTATGGTGCTAGCACGATTTCAGGCATGCTCATGAACGTGTGCCGCCGAGGTTTAAACCTGGCGGGTACACAGATGGAGCCGAAATCGTTCATTTCCTTATCTATCGGGTGTGCGGCCGCTGCGGGTCTTTGCTCTGCCGCGACTTATTGCCTGGCAGGATATTTTGCCCTCTCGATTGAGTCATTCGCCATTGTTTTCCTTGGTGTAGCGGTTCTGATTCTTGGCGTTCTCCAGATCATGATTATGTTAAGGCAGAACAGCCTGCAGACCCAATTGCCCAACGTTCTCGAAATCATTGCTTCCTTGCTGCAGGCAGGAACGCCAATCACGCAAGCACTTAAGCAAGTGTCTGAAACCTCACCTGAGCCAATTGGAGCAGAGTTTCAGCGAGTTGTCGTTGCCCTACAGGAAGGAAAATCATTTTCGCAGGCTTTCGCGCAGATGATGTCTTATGCAAGACTTCCACAGCTGGCGCAACTTTCCGATGCCATTAACGCGAATCGCTCCAGTGGTGGAAATCTAGCCAGACACGTGTCAGTGATTGCAAAAGAAATTCGAGAAGCTGAGAAGGAACGACGACTTTTGCTGAAGAGATCAGCCCCAGCCATGGCTCTGATTACAGGGTTTGCGCTGCTTGTCGTTCTCAATTCGATCTGGCATCTGGGATTCGACCCAGCTGCCAGCGCTGCCTTTCTCGATTCCGCCCTGACCAAGGTGATTTTGTTCCTTATCTGTGCTGCTCCACCTGCGTTCCTGCTCTACGCGGCCAAAAGCAGTCGCAGCCGAGAGAACGGTTCATTAAAGTTGCCTGCTACAGCTTTGGGAGCGTTCATACACAAGCAGATCATGAGAGATCGGCTGAGAAATGAGCTGTCAAAATTTCTAGATGTTGTCGTCATGTACGTCCAGTCGGGTGTCAGTGTGCCGCAGGCAGTGCAGATGGTGCGCAACGAAGCGAGTGCATCTTGCCCGACGCTTGCTCGGGAGCTGGACGTCACTTTGCACAATCTCACATCATTTAAATCGTCATTGCCGCTGGCATTCAGAAAAATTGGCGAGCAGTACGACGTAAGAGAGTTGGTCACTCTGGCAGCAACCTTAGACGCAGCATCACAGCTAGGCGGAAGCGTTGGTTCGCAATTACTTGAGCAAAGCGAATCATTACGAGATCACCTTTCCAAAGCAGGACAAGCGCGTGCGGCTTCTTTATCTTCGATAGCAATGCTTATCGGAGTGACTCTGTTCGCACTCTTTTTTCTGATCTCGAAGCTTCTGGCGCCACACGTTCAATAGTCTTAACTGCGCGGTTCAGGCACTATTAGCGGTATCGTTGCGTTCATCAAGCTGACGAAGCTGGCAATCACAGTAAGAGCGCAAATGCGTTGTTTTTAGTTGTTCGTCCGAATGGCTGCTTTAGCGTTTGACTGCTCGGTGGCTTTACCGTTCGGTTGGTCAGCTGCTTTTGGCTCTTGCGGTTGGCGCGGCTTAGAATCGGATGTGGCGGTGGCGGCTATCGGATCGATTTTCATCGCCTCTGCATCTCTTTGTTGTTTTCGCAGCACTGTCCCGAGAACGTGAGCAACTGCTAGTTTTCTCTCTGCAGGAAGCGATTTTGTTTCCTGAGATAAGCTATAGACTTCCTCAATTGTAGACTCTGCTTTATCAAAATTTTGCTGCCGAAGATATAGGTTCGCCAGCGCGACGCTAGCATTGATTATCGGGATTGGATCTGATTGATTCTTTGCGAAGGCCAAAACTCTTTCTTGAAAGCCAATCGACTCTTCCAAATGTTCTTGCTCCGATGTGACAATAGCCAAATGTTGTAGGATCGGCACCATTTTGGGGCTACCTACGCCATCGCGCAAAGCAGAAACTTTCAGAACATATTTGAGTGACTTCTCTGCATTCTCCCACTGTTTCTTCGCTTCAAATTGATAACCCATGCTGGTGTATTGCTGGATTGCTCTGTTTTGTTGTGCTAATGCTTGTTCTGGAGTCAAGTCCGGGTTTTCTGCCTGACGGTAAGTGCGGGTTACCATGGATGGAACTGCACGATTTCCCGCGGACCCGCGACTAGATTGGCCAGAACCCACACCCTGGCTATGGAATTTACTAAAATCCACACCTTGGCCCTGCAATTTCTGACAAAAGGCTGGAAGTGGTATCACGGCCAGCATAACCGCCATTAACGATAGATATTTGCGCAAAGTAAACACCAGCTACTGGATGCGATCCTAAATACCCGTTCCTGGCACTTTAGTAACACTGTCTCCAACATGGTAACGGTAGGTTGGAAAGCATTGGCTAGTGGCGCAAGCTCAAGAGACCGATCACAACCTCGAATAAGATCAAGACGATCACTGTCAGTTCAAGAATCAAGGCGCGCGTTTCTTGTGCTTCATCGGCAGCATAGCGGTATATCTCAGCAATGGTATTTAGCTTGGTATCAATTTGCTGCTCCCAATCAGGCAGCCCCAGCCGCGATGCCACCGCCCGATACAAGCGTGCGTAGAAAGCGTTGCCGATAATTTTCAAAGCGTTGCCGGCGCGCTCAGTCAGCTCGCGGATATCGACCAAGAGATGACGCAAACGTTCAGCTCGTTGCTCCACCTCATGCCGCCCCAAAAGACCGCCGAGTTTTGTTTTGTGCAGTTTGTAGATCCCATTTAGATGAGCATCAAGCTGAGCGTCATATGTTCGCAATTCGACCAGCTGTGTGTTGGCAAACTCAAGAATGCTTTCGACAGCGTCAGCTCCTTCACGCGTATCGAAGATGAACGCTGTATCCCAATGTATGACAGTCAAATCGTCCTCAAAATAACTAAAATGTACCCGCAACGCCTCTTGTTGCTCACTCAAACTAACGGCTCGCGACTCACCTAAGATAAGGCTTGCAACGGCGGCTTTGTATCGATGCACCAACTCGCTTGCGTTTGTTGTCTCTTTGAACTTCTCAACTTCAAAGACAAAATAATCCTCTATAAGCGGATCATGAGGCTTGGTCAGGGCACCGGAGAGTTCCTCCGAAAGCTTTTCAAGCATCCGCGTTGCTTCACTTACGAACGATTCTGACTGCTGACGTATCTTTCGAGCCAGCTCTGAAAAATCATTCCATTGACCGGAAAACGGAATGGAGAACCTGAAGGCCGCAGTGCCATAGTCGTAGAGCTTGATCTGCACTTTCGCTTTCATGCCATCAATGGTCGCATCCGGCAGACTGGTAATTATGGGCGGAACTGCAAATTCAATGTGATCTAGCGAAGCCACGGCCCTCAATTGAAGCTGCGCCCGCTGTGGATCCTGACCGGCCACTTTCGTTAGCTTGGTCAAATCGATCGTGTCTGCAATGTCAAAGACAAAGTAGGCGTGACAGACACCCTTCTCAATATCAGAGGGGGCAATGCGCTCTTCCACAATTGTATCTGCCGTTTTCACATTCATGATCTATTACTGAAACCGATCTGCCACCGCCCACGCTTGCCGCAACATTCAAAGTGCCACTAATGCTGAGCATGGACGTGCCAATTATACCGTCGTCAGACAATGGATGAGCAAGCAAAAAGATAGTCCTCAAAGCAGGCGTTCCGCCTGCGCTCCCGGGCGCTGGTGTGGTATCATCCCGCGCATATCAACAATGAGGATGCTCCCATGAAATACGGTGCAAGAAATAGGATCCACGCAAAAGTCGTTTCAGTTAAGAGCGACGGCATTATGTCGCAGGCCAAGTTTGAGATCTTGTCGGCAAAAGAGATGTCCTCCGTTCTGACGACAGACTCGGTCGAAGAGATGGGGCTCAAGGTCGGCGACGAAGTCGAGCTGATTGTAAAAGCAATTCATGTTTTGCCGGTGAAAGAATAAGAGAGTCAATGACAGACTCAGGAAACCCACAGCAAGACTCGATTATTGGCAACCGCAAGGTCGGATGGTTACACGTTGGCTGGCTGGGCGGGCTGTCCTTCCGCTGGCTGCTCTTTCGATGGCGGCCCTTCCGCTGTCCGCTAGCGGGTTGCAAGTTCTTTCAACAATAATGCTGGCCACTTGTTTGTGCGGGCAGCAAATCACCTCCGCGGCTGAGAAGTCGAATGTCGATCGGCGCACCCTCAATTTTCAAAACTTACCGTGTCACTAGCTGCTTTTATCCCGAAAGAGCAGGTCGCACTGAGAGCAATCGTTCCCCATGTGTTTTTTGTTGGCAAATCAAGACCTCTGGACCAGGACGCTAAAGAAACATATCGACCGTTGCACTAATGCCACTTCGCAAAGCCACTATTGCTGGTGGCGAACCTGGTGTCTGTGCACAGCATGTTTTGAATGGTGTGCTTTAGCGTGCGCGTTGATTGAACGGGCGGCGATCATTTTGTTGGCGGAGCCGTTGGCGGCCCCGGCGGTTGTTTCTTTTCCCAACGCAGTGACGACAAGCAGATAACTGAAGACGCCGATGAACAGCCATGTTTTCCATTTGTTGAAAACGTTACTGAAATAGTTGTCGTCCCATCCATCCCACCAGCTTCCCCACATGGACATTCGATTGTTTTCCTGATCCTCTATGTTGTTCTTGTCGATGAGAAGGGAGCCTATGCACACGACAATGAACAGCGCAAGCACAACAATGTTTGAGCTTTTTGCGCTCGCATAAGGAAAGTTGCCAAACCAGACAAGCATGCCCAGCGCACAAGCAATTACGCATGTGCCTGTCATAAAATGAGGGCGGAAGCGTCCGCGAATGGCACCGTCAAACAAAATCGAAGCGAGTGCAGCACCGGCTATCCAGAAGATGGAAGGAAGCATGAATGACATATGGTTTTAACGCAATACTAATAATGGTCTTTCGACACAATCATCTTAAACCCCACTCTTGACAATCCTTCAATCCTTCACTATGCCTTAATAGCTGGCGCATTCCAGGCTACAAATAAACCAAAGATTGAGCGATGGCGGTCTACTCAAATCCGCCTCACTGCCGGCACATGTTTTTTGCAGCTGTATTCTGTAGCGCTAAAGTCTGACTTCAAATATCCGATTGACTGCAGTTTCTGTGACCCGACTGAAGTGCTTAAAGCCACCAGCCTTTACGACGGCTTCCAGTTCATGGTCTGGCGCGATTGTGCCAAGCGCATGTTTGCCGTATGCCATCGCATTCGGTGTGCAACAAAGCACTGACGCTCCAGAAAAAGATCTACCAACGACATTGAAATTATCATGACTTTCCTTTCCGGCCATCGGTTCTGCAATCATGACGCAACCGTTCGGTTTGAGGACTTGACTGGCATGACGGCAGGCGCCGACGGGATCTGCTAACACCGACCCTGAAATGCCTGAACTTTAGCCACGTCAAGAGGTTTCACCGTTGCAGATTCTGCTGTGCTCATGCTTGCCACCTCACTGTTGCGAGCCCAGTATACCGCTCTTCTAATTTCGTCGGCGGGGCAACTCCGCAATTGATAAGGACTTGGATGGAGAATGCGTTAAAATCTCAACCATGATCGGCTCTGAAGAGACACAACAAGATTCATGCAACGGCGACGGCAAGATTAGATGGCGAAGTTTCTGCTGTCTACATCTGCTGTTGACGATCATGCTTGTCGTGTTGTTCGCACAGCAAATGACATTGGCCGCTGGGGGCGCGAATGTCGAAAAACGTACCTTCACTTTTCCAAAAGACTTCTCCATCGGCACACTGTTTTTGGTATCGCATGATGAGCACCGTTGCAGCACTGGCGATGAGCAACCACTTACACCTGCATACGGCACAGTAACTGTCAGCGTACCGAAAAATAAATGGCTGATGCTGGAGCTGAACCGTAAGGGCTTCGAAAATCCAAAATGCTTAGATTCCATTGCTGCGGAAGGACTGGATGTTTTGCACATATCCTTTATGTCTATGGAAGACAGTGAAAACACCTTATGTGATAGAGCCCTGATTCATGCCAATCACCTCAAGAGTCTCAAATGTCTTTTGCTAGACAAGTCGGATACTTCAGACAAATCGATTATGCAGTTGAATGGTCTGCCAAACATCGTCTACATCTCTGCCACTATGTCTTCAGTAAACGGCGACTGCTTTAAGACTTTCACAAAATTTCCAAAACTCAGAACGCTTCTTCTTTACGACGATCCGCTGAAACCTGAGAGCTTTCGATATCTGCCACTTTCACCAAACCTCAGTTATTTAGACCTTCATTCCACTCAACTTGACGACAACGCCATGAAATATTTAGGTCAGTGCCCGAACATTTCACTGCTCAGAATTGAGACTAATCCAAAAGTAACGGATGCCGGATTGAAATATTTGCTCAATCTCAAGCATCTAGAGTCCCTGGATCTGTCGGGCACACGTGTTACCTGTGCCGGTCTAAAAACTCTTGCAGGCCTGAAACTAAAGCACCTTTTCGTTTCACAGGGAGTTTACAGTGAGAAGGAGCTGGCATCCTTGAAAGAAGTCTGTCCGGATGTAATCGTGGTCGGCAAAGCACGACGACTTGATCAGGGCACTAAAGACATGTACGCACCATTGCACTAATGGATTCTGCGGCGAACTTTGGTGCCGGCAACCCATCCCGCGTCACCGCCAGTTTTCACAACTCGGGTTTGATCTTTCCTGTCTTCTCATCGACGTCGTACCAGTTGAAAGTGGCGCTATGACTGCTCGTCGCATCGTCTGGAACTTCTTCGTAAACGTGCACGAAATAAGTGCTTCCTTCTTTTCGGTCGAGGTCGACGTGCAGTGTTACTTTTCTAGCTTGCGCTCCACCTTTGATGCAGCTGGCCTTCCACGCCTTTACCGCCGGAAGTTTCTCAACCAGCAAAACAGCCTGGTCGCCGGTCAGATTGGTGTGCTTGTTTGTTTTTGTCGCTGCCTTGGCAGCAACCTTGGCGTGCGTTTGACCCTCGCTCGCTTTTCCGGATTGAGCCAACCATGGTGACATGATTGAAACAACGGCTAACAAACCAACCAGTGATGCGCGCATTCGCTACTCCAAAATCTTCGGATCCTAATTGTACACAGTCGGCAATTCACCGTTGCGGAACAGTCTTGATTGCTTTAGATCAGTTTCCCGAAAATAGAAGAGTCAAAACAGTGAATGGTAGAGCAGATTCTCTATTCAAGTGGTATATCTGAAATTGACGCAGACACACGGCTGGATCAGGCAAAACCTCGAGAACATGACCTATACTAAGTTTCTTAAAAATTCGATGGGCGTTGCAGTCGGAGTTCTTATTTGTTCCTGCAGTCAAAACCACTGGCGAGACGTTCCGGTCAGTGAAGTGACGTTGGCTGAACCGTTGCTTGCCCAATCCAAGCTATCCAGCGAAATCCAAAAACTAAGATCAGAACATGCAGACAAAGAGAAATTGGCCTGCGCCTTAGCCGAGCTGTCTGTTGTTCATTCCCAGATTGGCTCATATACAGAAGCTACCCAAGAAGCTGAGGAAGCTCAAAAGCTATTTACGATCACCGACAAGAAAACGCACACCAGTTTTCTGATCAGAAGAGCGCTGGCGTGGTCACAATTTAATGCGGCGACAATACCGGATGCTGAATCGGCGCAGTCTCTAAGTGATCTAGAGCATATGGGAAAGGATGCGCAAATATATCAGGCATCGCACTGGCTCGATGAAATTGAAAGCGATACAAAAGAAGATAGGGACAAAGCCCAAGTAGAAAACGATCTGGCGGTGATGTGGGGAGCGCAGGATGGCTGGCTCGCAAACGTTCGGGACCGCGCCGAGGCGTCGCTTGATTTACGCGTTCGATTTGCGGGCGCAAATAGTTTGGAGGTGGCAGAGTCATTATGTACAGTGAGCAGAACCGCTCCAAGCGCTTTTGATGACGAGCTATGCAAAAAGCTGCGCTTGTCTGATACTGCTGCAAGCGAAGAGAAAAGTTCGTGGAAAGAGCGCAGCGTTATGTGCCTCGAACGAGCTTTAGCAATTCAAAAACAAGTGCTGGGAGAGGAGAGCGTTCACGTTGCCGATACGCTGGTCGCTCTGGACCGTGCGTATGATCTATCTGGCGACGGCAAGAGTTCATTGAAATTACTGCAGGAAGCAGTAGCGATCTACGAGAAACAGTTTGGGTCCCGGTATAAAAAAGTGCCGATTATCTACTCGATTTTAGCCCAGCAGAGCAGTGATCCAAAGCAGTCGTCCGAGCACCAGGCAAAGGTGCAATTTCTGTTGACACTGCAGAGCCCTGGCAAAGAGTTGGGCAAAGATCTTTATGCTCTACTGAAGGCTTCACTTTCGGGCCAAGATAAAGAGAAGAAGCAAGCCTTTCTGGATAGGGCGTTTACTGCGCTCGGACACCCCGAAGTGACGACCAACGCAGACGCACAGTCCTCAAGCGACAATTCAAGTGTGGACACAGCCAGCCAGGTCCAAGATTTTGGGATCGAGAAGGCAGAGAAATTTTCGGTTCCTCAAATCGATAAATTGAAAGCAGAGAAAACGGAGGACAACCAATTATGCATTGAAGGCTACAAGGGCGGTAAAAGAGTGTTGCGCCAGAGCATCGCAACTTGGGGCTCCCCAAACATGGATCTGACGGCGGTTGCTAAGAACAAGATAGAGTTTGTGCAATACGGAGCTGATATGCAAGGTCGTGAGGCAACGACGTATAAATGGACTGGTCATGAATTTACAGAGGAAGTAACGAAAGACACCAATCCAGACCGAGAAAACTTCGATGGCGCTATTAATGATGCGCTTAATGGTAAGGGAGTGGAAGAAGGCATAGCATGCCGCTGTCTTGGTTTGTACGTCGACCATGAATCAGTTCTCACGTCGCTGAGTCGAGCAAGGCTTGTCGCCCACAAACTATTCAAAGCCGGCAAAAGCGCAGATGCTGCCAATCGGTTGCATGACATGGGCGAATTAACATGCGGCATGGTTCGATCCACCAATATTTTTAATGACGACACTACCAAGGACGACGCCGAAAGATGGATTTCCGCCTGGATGTATCAGGGAGAGAATTCCGTTGATATCACCCCTTTCGAATGGGCGCCCTTCGTCAATGACTATGCATACTACCGCCAGCAAGCCGGAGACCATGACACTGCTATGGAGGCATTGGCTGCAGTTTTGCGTTATTGTCCCAATCGCGTTGTCGCTGTTCTCAATCTCGCTGATTCAGAATACGCTGTCGGCAAGCGCTCTGAGGCGCGCAAGCACTATATTCAATATTTGGAGTTAGCGAAAAAACAGGGCGTCAAGAATATCAGCTCGCTGGCGCAGAAAAGGGCAAGCTAAGCTTGTCGTGCCAGAGTGTCTCACTGACCTGATTTGCGCGAACGATAGCGGCGCTGTTTCTCAGCCTGGTAACCGGGATCTTGCAACTGTTTGCGCAATGCAAATGAATTGAATCTGCAGGAGTCAGAACAAAATCTGCCACCATGACTGGAGACGAAGAAGTCTGCACAGCGCTCGACCTCATCAAGATTTTCCATTTGTTGTGTCACTTCATGCTTCCACGACTCCTCTAGACTGCGGAATTTCTGATAGAACGCTGTGCAATCTTCGACTGCCTTCTTGCGGCAAATTGCTTCACAGCGGCTCACCTTATACGGTGCCGCACCATCCATGGTATCGCCCAGAAAAATGGCGAATTGGAAAAGCACAGTATCAATTAGATTGGAGAGAGGGGATTTGTCGGCGGAGGAAGGAGTGAGGCAGGGAAGCTGTATTTCCACTCTTCCTTGATGATCAGACACTGCAGGCGTGACGCCTGCGCTCCCGCGTGAAAGCCGTAGTCTCATAGTCGCCAATCGCTCGTTTAGAAAATCCGTGTCGAGTTCACCTGAAAAATGCAAAGCGTTCAACTGGTGGCGCATGTACGCTTCGGCACGGCTCAGCTGCGCAACGTCTTCATCGCTCAACTTGATGGGCCGACTAAATGTTGTCTGGAGGAAAGACTCCGCTTGCGATTTCTCTTCCCAGGTGCAGGCTTCATTCAAAAAATAAATCCAACCAAGTTTTTCGCCCATTTGTTTTCATTCCTTCACTCGCTCTAGTATACCACGCACATTCGTGGTAACGTTACCTCACTTAGTCGTGGTAACGGAGAAATTCCCATGAAACCGTCCTCAGCCACATATATATCGAAGCAGGCGGGACGCCTGCGCTCCCGGATAGCGCGCTTACGGATCGGAAGATCCATAGACCTGCTGATCAAACCGGCGCTGCCTATCTTGGCGTCATTAACATGCTCATCCATCATTGGGCTTAGTGATGCCTACCTTGCCGGGCGCATCGGCACTGAAGGTCTTGCCGCCATGGCATTTTGTGAGCAATTCTGGTTCTTGCTCAGCCTCACCACCAGCGCCCTGGGTTCAGGCATCACTGTTGGATTAGCGGCTAAGAACTCAACCAAAGCGCAATACTTTTTAGTCACTAGCTTGCTCGCCAGCGCGATCACGGGCGTTGCCCTGTTGCTGGCATCGCTTCTCTTGGCTCAGGTTCTGAGAGTTCATCCGGCCTGGCTCAACAGCGAGTCTGTTGAGATTGCTGGATACTTTCAGGTTTGCGCATATAGCATGCTTCCTTTCACAATCCTGCAATCCCAATGTGCCGCGTTTCGTGCAGCCAACCGCAATGGATGTGTGCTGCGTGTCTGGTTGATCGCCGCCGCATTAGAAATCTGCGTGGCCAATCTGTTCGTATTTCTGGGCTGGAAGAGCCTGGCTGCACTCGCCGCCAGTTGGGGCATCGCCTGTTTTACGGCGATGGTTGACGGCTTCCGATTATTGTCGCCCGGGCTGCGGCAGTTTGACTTGAGCGCTTACAAGAATGCGAGCTGGAAAGAGCACTTTTGCGATGCTAAGTTCATCGCCGAAATCGGCTTTCCGATTGCATTGAGCGAGCTAGGGCTCGTCGCCAGTAGTTTCATAAATCTGCATATGATCTCATTGTTGCCGGAAGCGAAAACTCTGGAGGCAGCCTGGGCGATCAAAACGAGGCTGGAAGAGTTCGCCAGCTTTGCCCCGGCATGCGCGGTTGCTTTCGCCGTGACACCATTTGTAGCCCGTTACTCTCACAGCAGATGGGCTGGAAAACAACGTTGGGCAACAACTATTTTATTGACAGCAATTACAATCAGCACCATCGCTCCAATTGTTGTGTGCGCAATCTTGCAAACTACAAGTGGTGCGCTTGTACATATCTTCACTACTGAAGCAGCCGTGCACGAAAAAACCTGCCTGGTGCTGAGCCTGTCCAGCTTAGCGTGGCCATTCTTCACTCTCACGCAACTGTTCTTCAGTGCACTGGCGGGAAAGGGTAAGACGTTCCTACCTTCGATACTGACGTTGATCTGCATACTGCCGGTAAGATTTGGACTGGCTCTTGTGCTCAGAGATTATCCCCGCCTGGAAGGCATCACCGCTATCACCATATCCGGTGTCATCGCGCAAGCAATCCTGGCTATCTGCATGATCAGTTACTTCTTCGCAACGATGAAAAAACGCACTAAATCAGCGAACAGGATGCCTGCGCTTGTCGGCTCGGTTTCGGCTCAAGCGATGCCAGAACTTCCTTGAACATCGCAGCGATTCAGTTGACGAATTATCGGGCAAATTCGGAAGCAGACACCTCGATGTAGCCACCAGTTAAAGATGAATCGGCATCAGCTCTTTCTTTCAGCTCTCTCCGCTCTCTTAGCGTCATTGTCTTGTGCACTAAGCCTGCTCCCAGTCTTGGCCACAGAGAAAACTGAGAATGGCTGGGAGCTTCATCAAATGAGTCAAGTGGTCGGCACACTCGTTGTTTATCTGACACCAACAGGCATCAAGATCGCAGTCAAGAAACTTGGCTTGAAAGTAATGGCAACAGGGCCAGAATGGAAAGTCCTTCTTTCCAACGACTTGAATAAGGTTTTTTACGAATGCCCACTGCAGCAGTTCAGAAGTTTTGCCAATAAAGATGAGGCTCTGGTCTCAGGTAACCTTTACGAGAGTCTTCCTTTTGTCAAAGACACGAGAGTGCAGATGCTCCACTTGGATGCAATCAAATACAAGACTCCACTGTCTTTGGCGGTTCGTGCAAAGGCTGAGCACAAAGAGGGGCTGACGGACAATGGCGCGGTGCAGAGCGCATATTATTGCCTTGCCGACAAGCTTCCCGTTCCCCAGCAAGAAGGTCTGATCATGGAGAAGTTCTATGGCTTGACCGTAATAAAAGGAGTGCCACTCGAATTCAGGTATGTGAATCTTGTTGATGAACATCGCTCCAGGCTGTATTCGTCCCTTTGTCAAGGCAGAGCAATTCCATTATCAGAGTTCGCCCGCCCAAACGGATACCGAGCAGTGAAATCAATGCAAGAGGTGTGGGTCGACACTTCGCAGTCCGAGGGGTTCAATGACATGATGGAAGGTCTGGGTCATTTGGCGAAATAGAGAGCCTGGGTTGTGCTCTGGAAAACATAAGTGAAGATGAATCAGCATCGACTCTATATCTGCGCTTTGACAGCAGCACTGGTTAGTGCACAATCGGCGCTGCCTGCGCGTGCCGCTGAAAAAACCGAGAACGGCTGGGAGCTTCAGCAGGTAAGCTTCATCGTTGGCAAGCCCACTGTTTTGCTCTCGCCTACCGGCATCAAGATCATTCTCAAGAAGGCTGGTCTTAAAGTAGTGGCAGTGGCACCGGAGTGGAAAGTCTTCCTCTACAACGACTTGAACAAAGTCTTTTTCGCATGCCCTTTGAAGAGTTTCAACAGCTCCATGTATCAAAATGAGGCTCTCTGGTCCGGCTGCAGGTACGACAACCTTCCTTTTGCCAAAGACGCGCGCGTGCAGATTTTGCAGTTGGATGCGATTAAATACAAAACTCTCCCCTGGCTGGCCAAGCGAGCTGTCTCTGAGAACAAGGAAGGATGGACGGACAGAGGCGCGGTCACGTGCGCATATTATTGCCTGGCTGACAGGCTTTCCGTGCCAACCCAAGAGGGGTTGATTCTGGCGAAGTTTTACGGTCTGACCACTTTGACGGGAGTGCCACTCGATTTCAGCTATGTCAATCTCGGTAAGGAACATCGCAGCAGGCTTTTAACGACGCTCTGTCAACGCAAAGCTATTCCCGTGTCCGAATTCGCGCGCCCAAGCGGGTATCGCGCAGTGAAGACAGTGCAAGAGGTTTCGGTAGATATATCCCAATCCAAAGGGCTGGATAACATGATGGAAGGTCTGGGTCACTTGATGAAATAGTGCGCTCGTATCACAAGCCTGACACACTTCAGTCGTACCGTACGGTGCAACACATTAAGGTCGGAACAGGTTGGAACATGCTACTTCGTCAACCGGGGAATAACATCCGCATGGAATTGCACCCAGCAGACAAACAAGCGTTAAACACTGAATGTCGGATCTGCCACAAACGGATCGGATCTGGCGGTTCGCTAACATCCTGGATATTTCAAGAAGGCCGCTGTCAGTGCAATCTGGGTGGTGCAAAACTGAAACAGCCATCCCTCAAGATCTCGCCGTCCCAGCCAACGGCTAACCATCTCGATGTCGACTCGTCCTTGCCCGATTTTGGTCCGCCATTTGCAGTGCTATCGCGAATTGGCAAGGGGGGAATGGGAACAGTCTACAAAGTGCGCGACACGGTCGATAATAAGGAATATGCAATCAAGGTCTTGCGTCCTGAACTAGCTGCGGATGAACCGTCCATAAAGCGTTTCGAACAAGAGGTGAAGGCCGCCTCTTTGCTCAGTCATCCAAATCTCGTTGCCGTGCATAACTTCGGCCGCGATCGCCACAATGCACCGTATATGGTGATGGACTTTATCGACGGCGAGAACCTGTCGGATGTTTTGGCAGCCCAGAGAATAATTTCAGTCAAACGCGCCATCGGCATAATGTATCAGGTATGTGAAGCGCTGATCCACACTCATTCGAAAGGGATCATCCACAGAGATCTCAAACCAAGCAATATCATCCTCACAACTGATGCAAACGGCGATGAAGAAGTGAAACTCGTCGATTTTGGCATTGCTAAAGTAATCCCCAGCGTGCAGCAACAAACGCAAAATCTCACCCAGAGCGGAGAGATTTTTGGCAGCCCGTACTACATGAGCCCGGAACAGTGCACAGGCAAAGCGCTTGATGCTCGCTCAGATATCTATTCTCTCGGTTGTGTCATGTATGAATGTCTTTGCGGGCATCCTCCTTTTTCAGGCGAGAACGTGATTCAAACTATACTGCAACATATTTTGGACCAACCACCTGATTTGGCCGTTGCTGAAAACACAGCCATTACTGCGGATTTGCATGACTTAGTGATGAAGTGTTTGCGCAAAGAGCCCCAGGACCGATACGCTGGCGCCGCCGAGTTGATGAATGACTTATATTCAGTAGCGTTGAATAGACCGCTCACCCACAAACGCAGAGTCAAATTCAGCCCTCCAAGAAGGAAGACGGGGCTGATCATAGGTTTAGTGTTACTGCTTCTAGGGGTTGTGCCACTGATCGGCTGGAACTTAGTCAAAACTACAACGACTCAAACTCCAGACAGCACGGCATTCCATCCCTATTCCAACAAACCATTTGTTGGTGATCCAAAAGACGTTGATCCGGAAGTTACAAAACTTTTGCAGGGTTTAAGAGATGCAGGCGGGGCAGACCGCGCAGACCTGCTTGAGGAGTTGATAAGGCAGAATTTGGGGGCCGTCTCGCGTCGCGGAAAGGGGCACGTAGTAGTTGGCCGCGTAGTAGTTAATGGTCCCGACAATAAAGATCCACGAACGGTTATGGCTCGGGCACCAATTCAAGAAGGCGGTTACTTTGTATGCGACATCGATTATATGACTGAAGGGCTTCCATTCAGGTTACACGGCTATACTCCTGTCAATTACAGGTTGGACCTTCTCCATCTGACGCATCATGTTTCTTGGATTGGCAGAATCACCCTGGAAAAATTACCAGAGTCAAAATTATGCACGCTTCATGGCACCATATCCGGTGATGATGGCTTCGATCCACGAACAGCCACAATAACCATGGACATGCGGGACATGTGGAACAAACCGACTAATGCTGCTTACGCAGAGGTACCCTTTTGGGAGCACCTGACTGTGCATGCGAACAAGAATGGAGAGTTCGTCCTGCCCGGTTGCTCGCCTTGCGAGTACACGGTCTATGCAAGCGCACCCGGACGGGTATCGACATTTCAAGTAGCCTACTGCCACCCCCCGCCTGAACCGAGTGTATATGGTCCACTCGTTTTGAATCGCATCAAATCAAGACAAGCTCCAATGCCCCTGCAGTCAAGGTAGACAGATCAATGCTCTGGCATATCACAAGCGTGACACAATTCAGTCGTAACGTGGCGCAAGAACGAGAGGCTGCCTGAAGCAATCATGACCGACAGTTTTGACGAGCCCAAAATAAAGCAGCGCCAGACGTGTCTTGTTTGCAAAAAGTCAGTTTCGAACAAAGGTTCCATGACGGCATGGATATTTCAAGACAACCTCTGTCGATGCAAGTTTCGAGCGGACCAGGTCCAATCCAACCAAGACATGCCGCTGCCCATCAATAAATCGCCCT
>Ga0182024_10000373_pt1 | contig 114064 bp, 98 predicted proteins | sample P32metaG_FD_120480 | JGI IMG/M metagenome (GOLD analysis project Ga0182024, IMG submission 120480) | Permafrost microbial communities from Stordalen Mire, Sweden - P3-2 metaG (Illumina Assembly) | ecosystem: Environmental > Terrestrial > Soil > Wetlands > Permafrost | place: Sweden: Stordalen... | reverse complement strand
CTAAGAATGCCCTTGGTTCAACCGCCGGATGCGGAAAACCGCATGTCCGGTGGTGTGGGAGGGTGGCGGGGCGCAATCCCCGTCACTCGACCCGATCCAGGGGGTCCGCCCCACAATTTATGCTTTATCCCACCGGCTCGCCACGATGGGCCGGCCTTGATACAACTATAGAGATGGTCACACTCGACGGGTCGCGGCTGACATTCGAAGAAGTGCAGCGCGTAGCCGCAGCCAGCGATCGGGTCGAGATCGCCGGCAACGCCATCGCCGCGATGCAGCGCTCCCGTGCCGTGGTCGAAAGGCTGGCGGCCGGAGACGCGCCGGTGTACGCGGTGAATACCGGTGTCGGGCTGCTGGCCGATGTTCGAGTGCCGCCCGAGCAACTGGAGCAGTTGCAGCGCAACGTCGTCCGCTCGCACGCCTGCGGAGTGGGGTCGCCGCTCGGGCGTGACGAGGTCCGGGCGATGATGCTGATTCGCGCCAACGTGCTGGCCAAGGGCTTCTCCGGAATCCGGCCGCTGGTAGCCGGGCGGTTGTGCGATCTGCTGAACCATGCAGTAACGCCGGTCGTTCCGTCGCAAGGCAGCGTAGGGGCAAGTGGCGACCTCGCGCCGCTGGCGCATATCGCGCTGGTGCTGATGGGCGAAGGCGAAGCCGAATTTGAGGACGCCCGTTACGCGGGCGGGGAAGCGTTGCGACGGGCTGGAGTGGAACCCATCGTTTTGGCTTCGAAGGAAGGCATCTCGTTAGTTAACGGGACGCAGGCGATGCTGGCGGTGGGAGGGCTGCAGTTGCTCGCCGCCGAGACGCTGGCCGGCTCGGCCGACCTCATTTGCGCCATGACGGTGGATGGCTTGCGGGGGACGCCGCGCGCATTCGATCCGCGCCTTCACCAGACGCGCCCCTTTGCCGGCCAGATCGAGAGCGCGGCCAATCTGGCGCGCTACCTGGAGGGCAGCGAGATCCGCGAATCCCACGTGACCTGTAGACGCGTGCAGGACGCCTATTCGCTGCGATGCGCTCCGCAGGTGCATGGCGCGGTGCGGGACGTGCTAGCCGAGGCGCGGCGGATACTGGCGATCGAACTGAACGCCGTCACCGATAATCCATTGGTGATCGACGAGGAGATAATTTCGGGCGGTAATTTCCATGGCGAGCCGCTAGCGCTGCAACTGGACGTTATGGCAATTGCGTTGACGGTCCTGGCCGGGATTTCCGAGCGCCGGGTGGATCGGCTGGTGAATCCGGCGCTGAACGAAGAACTCCCGCCGTTTTTGGCCAGTCATGCGGGCCTCGAATCGGGATTCATGATGCTACAAGTGACCGCGGCTGCGCTGGTGGCGGAGAACCGGGTGCTGGCACATCCCGCGTCCACCGGGTCGATCACTACCAGCGGTAACAAGGAAGATTTCGTCAGCATGGGCATGACCTCGGCGATGAAGCTGAAGCAAGTGGTCCGGAACACGCGTCTTGTGCTGGCGATCGAGTTGCTGACCGCGGCGCGGGCGCTCGATTGCCTCCGGCCGTTGCGATCAAGCGGAGTGATCGAACGAGTTCGCGCGGAATTAGCCAAGGTGAGCGCGCCATGGACCGGTGACCGGCCCCTCGCGGGCGATATCGAAAGAGCGAGCGAGTGGATTGCGACGGGTGGGATGGCGCGGTGCTAGTCGGCGATGTACACGTTAAAGTTGGTCACGGTCTGGTAGCCCATGCGCTTATAAAGCGACAGTCCCGATTGCGTGGCTTGTAAGACGGTGCGCTCGATCCCCTTGGCGCGGCCGGCCTCCTCGACGACCTTTCGCATGATGGCTTCCGCATAGCCCAACCGGCGGTGTTCCGGCATGGTCGCGACCGAGTAGAGGCCGATCACATCGCCGGTGATTATGGCCGCCGCAGTGGTAACCGGCCGCCGGTTAAAGAAGCCGACGTAGCCTTGTAACTCGCCCATCCAGGCGCGTTCGGCGCCGTAGATTGCAAGGCATACCGAGTAAGGAATTTCGAAAGCAACCGACATAATGTGGGCAAAAGCGCTGCGCGTCCGATCGTCGTTCACCGGTTCGATCTCGAGCGGCGGCATGCTGCGACGCGGGGGCGCGAGACGTTCGGCATACATACCCGGTGCTTCGGTGAGGGGACGCAGACCATGCCGGTTGAAGATGCGGCTCGCATCGCGGCGCAGAGGCGACCCGAGAAATACGTCGCAGACCCAACACGTCCAGCGCACGTTCCGGGAATCGAACTGCTTGGAAGAAATGTCGATGACGCGATCGAGGGCGCGCGGGTCGGATTCGATCGGCTCGGCCACCAGCGCGGCGTTGAAGGCGGCGTAGTTCAAACCGCAAAAGATTAGGGAAACGCCCGGAATATCGCGAATCTCACCGGTGTTGCGCGCTTGCCCGAAGAATCGCAAAGCCCTGAGGAGGTTCTGGGCAACCGCCAGACTGCGGGGTTCGAGCATTTAGCGATTAGACCAAAAAAGCATCCCTCGCAGGTCAGAGCCCGAACAGCCTATGATGGGTGGGCCCGGCTGCCGCGGTCGGCCACGATCATTACTTGCATGTCGCGCGCCAGACGCACGACGTCTTGAATGACGCTTCGTCCGAACGGTTTGGACTTGTGATTCTGCGTAGGCCTGGCGACGAACAGGTGCGTGATGCCGTTCAAGCGCGCGAATTCCACTAAGGTGCCGGCGACATCCTGACCCTGCAACACGCGGGCTTCGATATGCAAGTTTCGGGCGAAGTTGAGGTGACGCTCCAGCGCTTCGCGCTCCGGCAGGGCGAGGTCGCTTAGATCGCTGTCGCGGCCCACGGCCACGGCGAAACAGTCGGCGTGCAGATAGTCGGCGACACGCTTGCCGCGGCGGATGAGCATAGCGGACGAGGGATCGGGCGTGACCAGGATCAGAATGCGGTCGACGCTGCGCGGAGTTTCGCCCGACTCATCGCCATTGGGCGCGATGTCCTGAAATCCGGGCGAGTCATAATCCACATGGCGGATTTCCACTTCGTGCGCAGTTTGCCGCAGCGCCAGCTCGCGCAAAGCCACCAGCGTCGATTCCTGGAAGAAGTGCTCCAGGGCCTTCTGCGCCTTGTCGGGTGGATAGACGACGCCGCGCGCCAGCCGGTTGAGCAGGGCCCGAGGCGTGAGATCCACCATCACCACCTGGTCGGCGCGCTGCATTACCCAGTCCGGAATGGTTTCCCGGACGCGCACTCCGGTGATGTGCCAGACCTGGTCGTTGATGCTCTCCAGGTGCTGGATGTTCATAGTCGTTAGAACATCGATGGCGTTCTCGATCAGCACTTCGACGTCCTGCCAGCGCTTTACTCTTTCAGACCCTGGGACGTTGGTATGCGGAAATTCGTCGACCACGCACACCTGCGGCCGGCGGCGGAGTATGGCATCCGTGTCCATCTCCTCGAAAACGGTGCCCCGATAATCGATCTTGCGGCGCGGTATGATTTCCAAGCCTTCGGTTTTGGCGATGGTATCGAGGCGCCCGTGCGGCTCGAAATAGCCAATGACCACGTCCTGGCCGCGGCCCTTCATCTCCTGGGCTTCTTCCAGCATCTGGTAGGTTTTGCCGACACCGGCGGCATAACCCAGATAGATTTTCAGTCGGCCGGGCGGCGGGCGATCTGCCATATGCTAATGCGGGAAAATGCGGACGTCGATGTCATTGGAGCCGCGAATCAGCCGGTCCAATGGGGTTCCGGTGAACCGCTCCCACCATCTTTCCTGCGTACTGTGGCCGACGAAGATCTGGGTGATACCGCGTTCGCGAGCGAACTTCAGGATGGTTTCGATGGCGTCGTCGCCGTCCAGAATTTCGATGTGTGCGTTGGCGGCCCGTGCGATGGCGAGGTTACGCTCGAGCGCCGCGTGATCGTCGGCGGATAGCTCCGGCTGGCTCACATAGGCGACGGTAAGATCGCCATGGAAGCGCTCCGCGTTACGCCGGCCGCTCTCGATCATGGGCTCGGCGTTGGCGCGCGGCGTGATGCATACCATGATTCGTTCCTGGGTGCCGAAGGTGGACGCGATTCCGTTGCGCTGGAGGTAGGCTTCCAGTTGACGATCCACCACATCGGCAGCCAGCAACAGGGCAATCTCGCGAAGCTCGGATAGCTTCTGCGCCCGGCTGGCCTGGGCTGGATCGGCTTTATCATCCCCCGCGCGGCTGATGCACATTTCAGGCGGGGCATCCACGACCGCGATCTCGTCGGCGGCGTTCAAAAAACTGCGTGGAACCGTTTGCGTTACTTTCTTGCCCGTGATTTTCTCTACTCGCTCGCGCAGCTCATCGATATATTGAACGTTAATCGATGTGATGACCGAGATCCCGGCTTTAAGAAGTTGCTCCACATCCTGCCAGCGGCTGGCATTCGCCGCGCCCGGCGGGTTATCGTAGGCTAGCCCATCTACCAGGCAAACTTCGGGATGCCGCTCCAGAATCGCGGGTACATCCATGACGGGAATTCCGTCCACGACCTTGAGTGGAATCACGAGAAGTTTCGCCAGCAGCGCCTCAATTTCGTGCGAAGTCTTGGGCTGTAATGCGCCGACCACTACATCTTGTCCGCGCTCATGCCGGCGGCGGCCTTCGTCCAGCATCCGAAAAGATTTTCCGACACCCGAGGCATACCCCAGGAACACTTTGAGCCGCCCGGTTTGTTCGTAGGCCTCTTCGGCCTGGAGCTGCTGGAGCAGTTCTTCAGGAGTGCGGCGTCGCGTGATGGCCGGCATAGTTCTTCTGTTCTTATTATCGACGAAGCAGCCAGTTTAGCGCGATAGCATTACAACAGGACTAACATAGGGCCAGCTTCAGCTTCAAAGTTCAAGCTTACCGGCAAGCTCCATTTCACCCAGATCGAAATCCTGGGCGAAAACAATCCTGCCGATCTGGGCCTCGAACCGGATTCGCCGATCTTTCATGGTGATTTCCGCGGATAAAGGAAACAGATAGACTACCACCACGCCGTTTTCCCGCTGGAACACATCAACCGCGGCCGGTCTCACATCTTTTTGTCCCTCGCGCTTCAAGGCGGCTAGGCTCTTTAGAGGTTCGCCCAATTTGGCGGGATCGCCCTTGAAGTCACCGCTGGGAATGCCGTAGACGGCGATACTATAGCCATCGCCCTGCAACGTGGGAGGTTCGACCTCGTGCGATTTCAACTCCGCGAGCCGAATCGGGAGAGCGCTCTCCCAACGCAGTTTCAAAGTGATGGGCTGGGGAAGAGATCGAAGGCTGCGGTCGTCGCCTCCGGGGCCCGAGAAAACATTCGGTGAGACCTTTGGCCCGCTGCCTTTCGGATCCACGCCTACATTACCGACCGTGCGAGGCTGTCCCATTTGCCCGGCTTCCCGGAGTTGGTCCTCGGTCAGACGGCGTGTGATAACCGCGCTAACCTGCCTCGCCCAGGGTGAGTTGGCGAGGATCTGCTTGGCGTCTTCTTCATTCCACTGGCCGGCGGGCTTGGTCTTCCAAACGGGATCCGCAGCGATGAGGTGAGGCGCGAGCACCACCAGACAGATCGATTGCACCAGAAAATTTCGCATCAGAACTTCACCATCACTCCAACCGACACCTTCGCCTCGCTACGGCGGAGATCCGGGAACCAGACACTACCGGGTCCGCCTCCGCACGCGACCTCGGCCGCAGCCAAATTCCCGGTTCCCGCCGTTGCGCCCGACATGCAAGTGTAGTATTGAGGCAAGCCGTTATTTCCGCCCGGAGGCGTGACGCCGCCGCGGCCGGCGAAATACGGGATATCGGAGTGACGATATCCAACTTCCGCCCACCAGGTGATGTATTGTCTGGGCATGTAGTGGAACGTAACCGTGCTGTCCCACATATGGGCCTTCTGGCCGGGATTCTCCGTGAAGTATGGCGTACCGGTTGCAGCCCAGGCCCCATCGATCGGCGGCAGCAGGGTCAGATAGCGGCCGTAGTTGCTCATATCTCCGCCGCCCAGCGTGAGGCCAAACAGGTCTTTGTGGAACCACATGCGGTCATAGAGCATCCACCCGATAAACGATGACTTATTCGGGCCACCAGTGCAAGTAATTCCTCCGCCATATTGGCATCCGGCATCGGCCGTCAGTGAGAAAGCCATCTTCGAGAGACCGGTGCTCTCGGGGTCGTTGTAGTATCGGACCTCGATGCTATCATCCGTGTGAATCCGCTGCGTCCTCGGGAGACCCAAATTATCCTGCCCGTAGCCGTACTGGTTCGCGACCAGCTTAAACCATTCTTTCGGCAGCCAGAGAATCTGACCTCCGAGACCCGGATGGCTGTTGTACTTGGCGTAGGATTGCCATCCGTTGATAAACCAGGGTTCGATTTTCAGCTTGTTGGTGGGGAACCACTGCGCGCGCACGCCGTTAAAAAACCAGGGCGTATTCGAGGACACATAGGACGGCTGGTAAGCCCAGTTATCGAAGTTGTAATAGCTGAAGAGACCGATGTACGAAACGAAGATTCCGGCATCGACGTTGAGCCCGTGTTGAACGTTGAAGTGATATCCGCCGTAAGCCTCCGACACATACTTGTAAGCATTCTGGAGATCCCACTGGCCGACTCCGCCAGTATTTCCCGGCGCCGAGCCGGTTGCCGAGCTTGCGTCGTTGCGCGGTGTGGTGGTGGCGAACAAGCCCTCCATGAACAGAATTCGGCCGCGAACGTTCTCCCAGTGGAAGTCGCCGCCGACGCTGGCCTGTTCAATCTGGACTTCGCCGGAGCGGAACGATTCGGTCGAGCCGACGATGGTGTGATCGATCGGCTGGTTGAAATCTTCCATGTAGTGCGTGTCGAAGCGAACTTCTGGAGTGAAGAATTTCGTATCGAGTACGGTATCTTTGGTGCGCGCGGATCCGTTGAGCCAACTGAAATCGCCGTATGCGAACGGTGTAGCGTTGTCGGAGGCGGGAGCGGCATCGGGGGCTTCGAGGGCATCGGGAAGTTTGTGTTCAGCGGGAGCGACAGGCGCCGGCGGCGTTTGAGCCTTTGCCGTGTCAGGCGTCTGCGAGCTTTTGGGAGATGGCGCTGCCGCGGGAATTGCAGGGGCCAAGCTTAGGGATGCCACCAGAGGTTGAGCCTCCGGGGCAGTATTCCCGGTGGGAGTCCTGGCAAGCATCTGCGTCCCATCGGCGCCCTTTCTGATCAGGGCATCCATCTCGGCCAGGCGACGCTCCAGCCGTTCAATCCGATCGAGCATCTCCTTTTCCCGGTCGGTCAGGGGCGCGTTGTTCGATCTTTCCGCTGTTCGGGGCACATCGATGGCGAGTTGCAATGGAAGTTCCACGCGGGCGATCCGGAGGTGATCCACTTCCGCGCGCGCGGATGATTTCCGGAACCCATCTTTGATAGCCTCGAATTCGTAGACGCCGGGCTCCAGGTTGGTGAACGTAAAGATGCCGTCAATGTTGCTGAGCGTAGCGCGATCGGCGCCTTTGTTCAGATTGTGGGCGATGACTTCCACTTCCGGCACCGGCTTTCCACTGGACGAATCGCGGGTGATGCCGCTTGCCAGACCGACGGTAGCTTGACCGAACACCGGAAGCGATAGCGCTCCATACAAGAATGCAACGCAGGCTGGCACAACGTAGATAGCCAGTGAGCTGGGGCGCCTTTTTCCGGGTGCCGCAACTGACCGCGGAAGGGGAGCAACTTGGCTCATTTCCCGCACTGCTCTGATGCTGTTCATATTTAATCCTCTTTAATCCTCTCGTCACCGTGAAATGCGAAACTCGACGTCGCGAGCAACGGACTTGGGTAAACGCACGCTCCAAGTCTAAAGTGCAAGACATAAAGAAGTAATAAAGGACGCGTTAGGACTCCATAAACATCTCGGCGGCCGTCTTGTGTCATACTAATCTAAACACCCCGTGGTGTCTCAGTTTTAGCCTGCCACGCCTGCCGGCATTTGCAACCCAGACTTCTGCGACAACCGGAGAAACTACATGAATATACGGAGCATGGTCCTCTCACTCGCCGCTGGACTATTAGGCGGCGTAATATCCCATTACCTGTCCCCACAGCTCGTTCACGCTCAATCGCAGGCGCCTAGGGAATTCCGCGCCGAGCGTTTCGTCTTGGTGAACGACAAGGGGTCCGTCCTCGGCACGCTATCCAACGAGGGAGGAAAGCCATCCCTCAAACTTTTTGACGAACATGGCCGGGAGATCTGGAGCGCCGGCAGTCAGGCGGGCGTACCAGCTGCGCTTTCGGGCCGAACCGGTGTGCCAGCCGCACTTCTCGGCCGATGATTTTTATAGAGATGGATTGAGTTCATAAACTCCTTACGCCTTCCTTATGCCTTCCTCAGAGGCCTTGTGGAAAGATTGAACACGTACGCGCCAAAGATTTGCGTGTAAGCGCCGAAGATTAGAGTCGAAGAGCCGCATGACCCCCGTTTGGTCATCAAGCCGGTCACCCCGTTTAGTGTCTAAACACTTCAACGCCTGTTGAAGCCCTCAAATCCGGCGTAGCTAGTCAGGCCCGGACGGTTTGCTTAATCTGTTTTTCCGCGAAGAGGATACGTGTGTCTGGTCTCAAGTGTGGCGACTTGCGCTCACGTAACTTCGTTCGCGCAATTTGGGGAGGCCACCATGACAAATCGGTATTTGATCGCGACGGTAGCCGCGTTCGGCATTCTTTCCGCGCCATTGGCGACCGCTCAATCCACGTTCGGCAGTATCGTGGGTGTCGTGCGCGACCCTACACAGTCAGTCGTGCCGGGGGCAACGGTAACACTCCGGAGCCTGGACGACAATAATGCGCGCACTGTCACAGTCGGCGGCGAGGGCGCCTTCGAGTTTGTCAACCTCAAAGCCGGCCGCTACTCACTAACCGCGAAGGCGGACGGTTTCTCCGACTTTGTCGTTTCGTCAACGCAGTTAGATGCCCGGCAGACTCTGCGCATGGACGTCGCATTGGTAGTCAAAAGTGAATCGGAAATTGTCGAGGTCCGAGAAAACACCGCGGCACTCAACACCGAAAACGCCGTCCTGGCGAACACAATGAATAACAAGGACATCAATCAACTGCCTCTCAATTCGAGAGCCGTTTCGACGAGTCCACTGGCCGCGCTTTCGCTGTCGGCGAATGTACAACAAGACAGTCAAGGAAATCTAGCGCTGGGGGGCGCCAATGCATCCATGGTGGGTTTCTCAGTGGATGGGATTTCGACCGCGAACGTGCGTCAGAATGGTGCGTTACAGGACGCATATCCTTCCATTGAGGGCATTGCGGAGCTGAAAGTCACTGCCTCGAATAACAATGCGGAGTTTGCGCAAATCGGCGATGTAACATTCACCACCAAAAGCGGCGGCAACCAGTTTCACGGGAGTCTGTTCGAGTATCTGCAGAACGACGCGCTTGACGCGGATATTTATGGATTCGGCCAGAAGGCGCCAAAACGGTTCAATACTTTCGGCGGCAGTCTGGGCGGTCCGGTGACGATTCCGAAGCTGTATAAGGGCCAGGACCGCACTTTCTTCGTCGTCGACTACGAGGGCAACCGTAAGCGCACGGACACGCCCATGCGTTACCTGGTGCCGACCGCGGCGCAACGAGGCGGCGACTTGAGCGCGCTTCCGAACCCCAACGGCGAGCTGACCGATCCAACAACCGGTCAACCTATTCCCAACAACACCATCCCGACGTCGCGCATCAACCCGACTGCACAGACTCTGCTGAATAATTATTATCCGCTGCCGAACGTGGCAGGAAATGGCGGCTACAATTACCAAACGCTCCAGCCCATTCCATCCAACACCAATGGCTTCGATGTCCGTCTGGACCAGACCATCAATTCGAAACAGCAGGTGTACGCGCGATTCAGCTGGAAGAACTTACAGTCCGACGTCGCAAACCCGCTGCTACCCGACGATGTGGACACGGAACACAACCGTAGCTTTCTGATCTCGCACAACTATGCGATCACGCCGCGGATTGTCAACGAATTTCGCTTTGGCTTTACCAACACGCTGGTGGGTGTGAACTTTCCGATCTCCGGAGCGGGCGCTATTTCCCAGCTCGGCCTGGACGGCATCGACATCAGCCAGCACCCTAACGGAGAAGCATTCCCATCGTTCAACTTCTCCGACGGCACAGGCTTCACCCCTATCGGCCGCGACAGGACCGGAATCACTCAGTCGAGCACCAAGCAGTTCACCGACAATTTGACATTCATCAAGGGCGGACACACATTTCGATTCGGAGCGGACACTCGGCTAGTACGTTACCAGGATCTAATGTACTTCCTGCCTTCCGACGACTACGGCCTGTTCACGTTCAATCAGGGTGTCTTCACCGGCAGCTCATTCGGAGACTTTTTGTTGGGCCTGCCCAACACATCTTTCTTCGCCATCACCAGCCCGCAGGTGGATGCGCGCGCTACTCAGATCGGCCTGTATGGGCAGGACGAATGGCGCGTGAACGACCGGCTGACGCTGAGCTATGGTCTGCGTTGGGAGGTGCTCCCGCCCTTCACTGAAGGAATCGGCGACCTGGGCAGCTTCGACCCTCGTACCAACAGCGTTCTGGTTCCGAATCAACTAGCGTCCACGCTGGCGAAGACGCCCTCCTATCAGTCCGTTTACACCGGATTCCTGCAGTCGTTCAACGCGTGCACGCTGGCAACGCGAAACACTGCTCTGCCTTGTAGCAACGTCATGACAGCGAGCCAGGCTGGATTGACGCAGGGACTGCGCCAGTTGTATCTGCGCGACTTCGACCCGCGCGTCGGCTTAGCGTTTCGTCCGTTCCGCGACAACAAGACCGTGATCCGCGCGGGGTTTGGCATCTTCACCGTGACCACCCTCGGGCCCATGTCATTTAATAATGCCGGCAATCCGCTGTCGGTGGTGCATACCTTCGTGAACGCAGGCGCGGATGGATCGCCGCAATTCCAATTCCCGCAGACCGCCCCGAGCAATCAGAGCGTCCAATATGGCGGCGGCAGCCTCGATCAGGCGAACGATCCACGTTTCCGCGACCCACAATCGGCGCAGTGGAATGTCACCATAGAGCGCCAGCTAACTGCCAGCACCGCCCTGCGGCTGAGTTATGTGGGCATGAACTCATATCGGTTGACCCTGACCGAAGATCTGAATCAGATCGCGCCCAGCACGATTCCGTACACGACTACCGCCGCCAGCCCGTTCGTCGATCCACGAGCGCCATACCCGAACTGGTTCACCCTCCTCTCAACGGAGAACGCCGGATTCCAAAATTACCAGGCATTGGAAGTGGGTGTCTCCCGCAAGCTCTCGAATGGCTTGTCGTTTGAGGCCAACTACGCTTTGGCAAAAAATCTGAGCGATGCGCAAGGCGACGCGCCAAGCGGCTTCGCCAGCGAGGTGGCCTACGGGCTGGCGGTCTCGAATCGATACGATCTGCGTGCGGATCGCGGTAATGTCGAGGGGACACGCCGCAACCGGGCCCTGCTCACCGGCAGCTACGAGTTGCCCTTTGGCCAAGGACGGCGTTGGAATAGCCCCTGGCGCGCGATGAACGCCGTTCTGGGAGGCTGGAATCTGACCACGGTAACCCTGATCGAGAGCGGACCGTGGCTTACACCGACCATCAGCGCGTCGCTCGATGCGTCCAACACCGATATTTTGGCGCGGGGAACTATTCTTCGTCCCGACCTGGTCGGAAATCCGATTCCGTCGAATCAGAATCCGAGCGACTATTACAACATCAACTCCTTCGCGGCGACGCCCGCCAATGCAGGACGAATCGGAAACGCGGGAGTGGGCATATTGGAAGGCCCTGGAACCATCGCCGTCGCAGGCGGGCTTTCCAAGTCGGTTCAACTTCGCGAGCGTGCGCGGTTGCGCTTTGAAGCAACCTTTACAAATTTGTTGAACCATCCGAACTTCGCTCCGCCGGCCATGAACATCAGCAGCCCGAGCACGTTCGGAATTCTCACTTCCGTTCAGACGGCCGAGAACGGCGGCAATCGAACGGGCCAGGCGTCGCTGCGGCTGGATTTCTGACAAGATCGCGGCCGCATTGGCTGACGTGCCCGCAGCATTGTCGGCTGGTGATTCATGGAGATAGCTTTAGGTTTATAAACTCCTTACGCCTTCCTTATGCCTTCCTCAGAGGCCTTGTGGAAAGATTGAACCGTACGCGCGAAAGATTAGCGCGTAGGCGCCGAAAGATTGGAGCTCGAAGCGGCGCACGACCCACGTTTGGTCGATTCAATCGGTCAGACAGCTCATTGTCTGAACTTCGCAATCAAGGTGGAAGCCCTAGGTATGCGCGCAAGGAGAATCCGAGCCCTTCTGATGATATGCGTCTTTGGCGCGACGCTGGGACTAGCCGCCGGCTCAGACAGCGCCGGCTCGCAAACGGGGAGTGTACCGGGGAGTGCAGAGGATGCGAGCGGGAATAATGTAGCCGAGGGCTCAGACGACCCGCCGGCGACTGCATTGCCGAGTGTGGATGGGAATGCCGCGGACAGCGCCGCCGTCGCGAGTGCGATATCGAAGCGAGGCTTCTTCAGGAACCTGATCCAGGCCTATGCCGACGACTGGAAGGGCGCCTCCGGCGGCGAGGAGCCGAAGTACCGCGGATATCCCGCGCCGGTTTCCAATCCTCCATTTCCCTTCGCAGTGTGGCCAATCGGCGGCACGGTATGGATCGGATACCCCAATGCAACATCCTATCCTCTGACGACTGCGATTTACGAAAGCAAGCACGGTGACTGGCTGAAGAAAGCTAATATCCAGATTTACGGCTGGGTAGACGTCGGCATGAACATCAGCACTTCCGATCATGGGCCTTACGCCAACTCGCCGGCCGCTTACCCTCAGATCGCAGACTCCGTGATGTTGGATCAGTTCACGCTGTATATTGAGCGCGTCCCGGACACAGTGCAGACCGACCACTTCGACTGGGGCTTCCGCCTGACGAATCTTTACGGCTTCGACTACCGCTTCACCACGGCCGAAGGATATTTCAGCCAGCAATTGCTGAACAATCCCAAGCCGAACGGCACGATTGGGAATGTCTATGGTTATGATCCGGTGATGGCTTACGTGGATCTTTACTTTCCAAAAATAGGTGAAGGCATGGATGTAAGAATCGGCCGTTACATCTCGCTGCCGGACATAGAGGCGCAGTTAGCGCCCAATAACTACACTTACACGCACTCACTTACTTATACTTATGATTGTTATACACAAACCGGGGTGAATGCCACGGTAAAGTGGAGCAATCATTGGACGACCCAAGTTGGTCTGTCGGGTGGCTGCGAATCTTCGCCCTGGTCTCCGGTCGCAAAATTAACGGGCAATGCCTGCCTGGGCTACACCTGGGCGAATGGCGGCGATAACGTCTACATCTGCGCCAATTCCATCAACGACAGCAGATACAGCTACAACAACCTGGCCGCTTATTACGCGACGTGGTACCACAAATTCGGGCAGTCCAAGTGGCATATGGCGTGGGAGAGCTGGTACCAATATGAAAGTCATACGCCCAATGTCCTTAATCCTGATGCGGCATCTTTACTGTTGACGAACGCCAACGGGGCTTACTGCAACCGGCCCGACGAACTGACCTGTTTTGCGCCGGAGTGGGCTACGCTCCACTACCTCAACCGGCAGTTCGGCAAGAAAGACTTCATCAGTCTCCGGAATGAATATTTCAACGACTTAAAAGGCCAGCGGACGGGTTTCAAGACGCCCTATACGACGCACACGATCTCATGGAATCATTGGATCGGAAGCACTGTTGTCTTCCGGCCGGAAGTCAGATACGATCATGCGTATGAAGCGCCTGCATACGATTCTGGCCTCAAAAAAAGCCAGTTGATGTTGGCCGCGGATATGATCTGGTTTTACTGAGACCGGCGCCGCTTCAGCGCGAGCAGGGCTGGATTGTCTGTACAAGCGGGCTCTGACCCACTAGACTTGATTAAATAAAGCCGTGAGCAAGAGCCTGCCGCTGATACTTCGCCATGCGATGTACAACCTGCGCGGCGGCTTTCTGGTGCGCCCGCTCACGATCGCGCTGGCCCTGGGTTGCGCGGGCGCGCTGCTGTCCTGGTTGGAGGAGCAGTTTCCGGCCGCTAGCGCTTGGGTACCTACCGTTTTATTCCCCTCGCATGCCGACCCGCAAGTGGCGCAGGTGATCCTGGCGGGCATTGCCGGCTCCATCATGACGGTGGTGTCCATCGTGTTCGCCATCCTGCTGATGACGCTCACCCTGGCGTCGATGCAATTCTCGCCGCGTATCATCGTCAGCTTTTCCAGGGACCGGGTGACGCAATGGACGCTGGGCATCTTTCTCGGCACCTTTTCGTACTGCATGGCGGCGCTGCCGGCGGCGCGCTCACTCCCGAGGCCCTTCGCGCCGGTGGGGACCGTCCTGGGCGCGATGATGCTGGCGCTGGCCTGCGTCGGGTTGCTGCTATTTTTTATTCACCATATTTCCCAGGCCATCAGTGTTAATCACATTGTCGACAGAATCGCGGAAGAAACGGAAGCCATGATCGAAGAGATGATGCCCTGGCCGCACCGGGTGAACCAACTGAGGGATGCCGATCCGCTCAGACCCAACCCGAGCGAGGTCGCCGTTGGGAGCCATATTTCCGGCTACATCCGCTTCATCGATACGCGGCGTCTGACCGCTCTGGCGAAGCACTACCACGTCAGCGTCCGTGTTCTGAGGCGCGTCGGCCACTTTGTTCCGGCGGGAATTCCGCTAATGATGGTCTCCAAAGGGAACCGGTTGCCGCACCAAGCAACCGCCGAGCTACTGGCCGCGTTCGACTTCGGCCCGACCAGAACCTTGCAGCAGGACGTGGAGTTTGGCGTACTGCAGATAGTCGATATTGCGTTGAAGGCGATATCGCCGGCGGTCAACGACCCTACTACCGCTATTAACTGCATCGATCAATTGAGCCGCATTCTGATCCGCTTTGCATCGCGAGAGCCGCCAGAGGAGCTGCTTTACGATCCGCCGGGCATCGTTCGAGCCAGCATTGGGTGGATACACTTCGAGCGTCTGCTGGATGCTGCCTTCGAGCAGATCCGTATGTATTCGAAGACGGACGTGGCCGTCAGCTTGCGATTGCTTCGCGCCTTAGGAGACATTGCCGCCTCGACTCCCGATCCCGAGTTTCGCCGGATATTGGTCGAGCACGGAGTGCGGATAGTGGCAGGCTGCGCCGAAAAGCTAGGCGAGGAGGAACTGAGAGAATTGCGGGCTCGTCAGGCGGCCCTCGAAAGCCTCGTCGCGGCGGACCACGCCGGCTCAGGCTTGCCGCTATGACGATGATCGGTTTCGGCCAGATGGCCGCGTTCCTGGCGTTGCTGGTGTTAATTACCAAGCCGTTGGGCGCCTACATGGCGGATGTCTTCGAAGGGAAGCGGACCTTCGCCGCCAGGCTGCTTTTACCGTTGGAACGCCTGATCTACAGGCTCACGCGAGTTCATCCGGAGAACGATCAGCTGTGGACAACGTACGCCGCTTGCTGCCTGGCATTCAGCCTGGTGAACTTTCTCCTGTTCTATGCCATGCTGCGCCTGCAAAGGTTCCTGCCGCTAAATCCGCAAAGTTTCGGGACTCCGCTCGCGATGCCCGGCGCCGTGCCCATGACGCCCGACCTGGCATTCAACACGGCGGTCAGCTTTATGACGAACACGAGCTGGCAGGCTTATCCCGGCGAATCGACATTGAGCTATTTTCTGCAAATGGTTGGCATCGGGGTTCAGAGCTTCACGTCGGCCGCGGCGGGAATGGCGGTCGCCATCGCGATGATTCGCGGTTTTGTGCGCCAAAGCCGAGGGAGGCTGGGAAACTTCTGGGTGGACCTTACACGGTCTATCGTCTACGTCCTGATTCCGTTGTCGTTTTTCGCCGCTTTGTTATTGTGCTCGCAGGGCGTCATTCAGAACCTGGACTCTTACCGGACAGTGACGACGGCCGAAGGAGCAAAGCAGACCATCAGTCTGGGGCCGGTGGCTTCTCAAGAACCGATCAAGCTGCTCAGCTCGGATGGAGGCGGATTCTTCAATGCGAACTCGGCCCATCCTTTTGAAAATCCGACGCCGCTTGCGAATTTGCTGGAAATGCTGCTTATCCTGGCGATTCCGGCGGCTTTGACGTACACCTTCGGCCGCATGGCGAGAGCGCCGACTCAAGGGTGGGCGCTGTTTGCGGCGATGTTGATCCTGTTCGTATGCGGAAGCGCGATCGCTACCTGGAGCGAGCAACGGGGAAATCCAGCACTGCCCGCTGGCCAACAGCCCAACATGGAAGGGAAGGAAGTACGCTTTGGCGGGGCGGCATCGGCGCTTTTCTCGATTGTAAGCACAGCATCGAGCGATGGAGCAGTGAACAGCTCGCATGACAGCTTCACGCCCCTGGCCGGTCTGGTCCAAATGTTCAATCTCAAGTCCGGAGAGGTGATTTTCGGAGGAACGGGTTCGGGACTGGTATCCATGTTTCTTCTGGTGCTGGTGACCGTGTTTATCGCCGGGCTCATGGTGGGACGGACACCGGAGTACCTCGGCAAGAAAATCGAAGGCAAGGAAATCAAGCTGGTTATGTTGTCCCTGGTTGCAACGGCCGCGGCGATGTTACTGTTCTCGGCTGCCAGCCTCATGCTGCACCTTCCCTCGGGAAGCGCCTTTAATCCACCCGGGCCGCCGACGAACAATTTAGGCAATCCCGGGCCGCACGGGTTGAGTGAGATCCTGTACGCCAATGCCAGCGCCGTCGCCACCAACGGGAGCGCTTTCGCGGGTCTGAACGCCAACACGCCTTGGTTCAACCTCACTCTCGGTCTGGAAATGCTGATCGGCCGTTTCCTGGTTATCATTCCCGCCTTAGCCATTGCCGGCAGCCTGGCGAGGAAGCGCAAAGTTGCATCGACCATCGGCACCATGCCGACCAACAGCCCGCTCTTTGTGGCCTTGTTGATCGGGACCGTCTTCCTCGTCACCGCATTGACGTTTCTTCCAGCGTTCTCGCTAGGGCCAGTAGCGGAGCATTACCGCATGAGCGCGCTGGGCAGCAGGCATTGATGATCGACCGCTACTTACGTGGGACGGTGCGATCGAGGTCGAGATTGAGCAGCAACACGTTGACGCGAGGCTCGCCCAGGAAGCCAAGATCGCGGCCTTCGGTGTGGGAAGCAATCAAGGCCCGAATGTGATCGATTGACGCGCCGCGCGCTTTCGCAACCCGCTGGGCTTGGGCGTCGGCGGACGCCGGACTAATGTGCGGATCCAAGCCGCTACCCGAGGTTGTCAGCAAATCGGCGGGGATGCCGCCTTGGTAATCCGGATTTTCCTTGCGAAACTTTTCGGCTGAAGCCTGCACGCGATCGATCAACTTCTTATTGGTTGGTCCGAGATTCGAGCCGCCCGATGCGGTGGCGTCGTAGCCGTCATTGCCGGCGGCGGAAGGCCGGGGTTGGAAGTATTCAGGCTTGGCGAAATTCTGGCCGATGAGCTCGGAGCCGACCACCTGGCCGTTCACGGTGATCAGACTGCCGTTAGCTTTATCGCGAAAAAGCATCTGGGAAAGGCCGGTCACTGCCAGAGGATAAATGAGACCGGTCAATATGGTCATCACCAGCGTCATTCGCAATCCAGGAAGAAGTTGCTGCCACATGTGTTTAAATCACCTCACGCGAGCTTCAACAGAACCAGCAACTGGTCGATCACCCAGATGCCGGGGAACGGCGCGACAATCCCGCCGATTCCGTAGATCAATAAATTGCGCCGCAACAGGCTGGCCGCGCCCTGTGGCCTGTATTTCACGCCGCGCAATGCCAGCGGAACCAAGGCAATAATGATGAGCGCGTTGAAAATCACGGCCGCCAGAACGGCGCTCTGCGGGGTGTGCAGCCGCATGACGTTCAAATTTCCCAGCGCCGGGTAAGTGGCCATGAACATGGCCGGAATGATGGCGAAATACTTGGCGACGTCGTTGGCGATCGAAAATGTTGTCAGCGCGCCGCGGGTGATCAGCAACTGCTTGCCGATCGCGACCACTTCAATGAGCTTGGTCGGGTTACTGTCGAGATCCACCATGTTGCCGGCCTCTTTCGCCGCCATGGTCCCGGTGTTCATGGCCAGCCCGACGTCGGCTTGGGCCAGAGCGGGAGCGTCGTTGGTCCCGTCGCCCGTCATGGCGACCAGCCGGCCTTCGGCCTGTTCTTTCCGGATGTACTCCAGTTTGTCTTTGGGCGTGGCCTGGGCTAGAAAGTCGTCAACACCCGCTTCGCCGGCGATCGCGGCGGCCGTGAGCGGATTATCGCCGGTGATCATCACCGAGCGAATGCCCATCGCGCGGAGCTGGCCGATCCGCTCCTTCATGCCGCCTTTCACGATGTCTTTCAAGTGAATCACACCCAGAATTCTTCCTCCGTCGCACACGGCGAGTGGAGTACCTCCCGTACGCGAAATCCGGTCGGCAATTTCGGTCAGCTCCGGAGGAACCGTCCCGTTCTGCTCCTTGACGAAGTTCGAGATCGCTTCCGTCGCGCCCTTACGAAGCCGCTGGCCATCCAGATCCACTCCGCTCATGCGAGTGTAGGCGGAGAAGGGAATGAAGTTCGCCTCGTGCGCCGCGACCTCGCGTCCGCGCAGGCCATATTTCTCCTTGGCCAAGACGACGATGGAGCGTCCTTCGGGAGTCTCGTCGGCCAGGCTCGAGAGTTGCGCCGCGTCAGCCAGCTCGCCCTCGGTAACGCCGCGCACCGCCAGGAATTCAACCGCCTGGCGATTGCCGAGCGTGATAGTCCCGGTCTTATCGAGCAGCAGCGTGTTGACGTCGCCCGAGGCTTCCACCGCTTTGCCGCTCATGGCCAGCACGTTGTGCTGCATCACGCGGTCCATGCCAGCGATTCCGATGGCCGAAAGCAATCCACCGATCGTAGTGGGAATAAGGCACACCAGCAACGAGACCAAAACCGCGACCGAAGGCACCTGGCCGCTTCCCGCCGAAGATACGCTGTATGCGGCGAAGGGCTGCAGGGTGATCACCGCCAGCAAGAAGATCAAAGTCAGCCCGGCGATCAGAATGTTCAGCGCGATTTCGTTGGGCGTTTTCTGCCGCTCAGCGCCTTCCACCAGCGCGATCATGCGGTCCAGGAAGGTCTCGCCCGGGTTGGAAGTGATCTTGATCTTCACCCAGTCAGAAAGAATGCGCGTCCCTCCGGTGACCGCGTTGCGATCGCCGCCCGACTCTCGAATAACCGGCGCGCTCTCGCCGGTGATGACCGACTCGTCAACCGTCGCGATCCCTTCGATTACTTCGCCATCGCCGGGGATGGTGTCGCCGCATTCGCACCGCACCAGATCTCCAGCTCGCAGCTTGGACGCCGGAACGTCTTCCAGATCGCCGCGCGCCGTTAGCCGTTTGGCGATGGTGTCGGATTTAGTTTTGCGGAGCGCGTCGGCTTGAGCTTTGCCTCGGGCTTCGGCCATGCCTTCGGCGAAATTGGCGAAAAGCACCGTGAACCAGAGCCACAGCGCGATTTGAATTCCGAACAAAAGGTTTGGAGCGCGTATAAAAATGTCGCGAGCCACGAAGATCGTGGTAAGCGCGGCCCCGACCTCCACCACGAACATAACCGGGTTCTTGGCCAGCGTCATCGGATTGAGCTTCGCGAACGACGCCGCGAGTGCCCGGCCGACGATCTCCCGGTCGAACAACGGGCGGGAGTGCGCCAGTTTTTTCGGAAGCAGAGAGGTCAAGTCCTCGGCGGGGGCTGGTGGTTTGGGTGGCGTCGTAACAGTCGACATGGGATTAAAACAGCTTTCCTTGATGCATCATGTAATGCTCCACGATAGGGCCGAGCGAGAGCGCCGGAAAGAAGGTGAGAGCTCCCACGATCAGCACCGTGCCGATCAGCAGACCTACAAATAGCGCCCCGTGAGTTGGAAATGTGCCGCTGGTGGTGGCGACTTTCTTCTTGGCGGCCAAACTTCCGGCGACCGCCAGAAGCGGCAGCAGGAACAGAAAACGTCCGATCAGCATCGCGAAACCGATGGTCAGGTTATACCAGGGCGTATTGGTGTTGATTCCGCCGAAGGCGCTGCCGTTGTTGCCGGTGCCGCTGGTAAAGGAGTAAAGAATTTCTTCGAAGCCGTGGGGTCCAGCATTGTTCACGTTGGCCGTGGCGGGCCCTGGTGAATTCCAATAACCGTTCTTGTCGAATTGAACCACCGAGGTAACGGCGGTGAACACCAAAATACTGGCAGCAGTGGCGATGACAGCGAGCATGGCCATCTTTACTTCCTTCTGCTCGATCTTTTTGCCGATATATTCGGGCGTGCGTCCCACCATCAAGCCGGCAATGAACACGGCTACGATGGCAAACAGCAGAATCCCATACAGCCCCGCGCCGACACCGCCGAAGATGACCTCGCCAGTCATGATGTTGAACAACGGCACCAATCCACCTAAGGGAGTGAAGCTGTCGTGCATCCCATTCACAGCTCCGCAGCTGGCATCTGTGGTGATGGTGGCAAACAAGGCAGACGCAGCGATGCCGAACCGTACTTCTTTTCCTTCCATGTTGCCGCCGGCCTGATTCCCAGTGGCGGCCGTTTGAAGGCCGGCCTTGGCGAGCAGAGGGTTGCCGCCCTGCTCCTGCGGATAGGCGACGAACACACCAATCAGGAACATCACGCTCATGGCCGCGAACAAAGCCCAGCCCTGTCGCGTGTCGCCGACCATCTTGCCGAAGGTGTAAGTCAGCCCCGCTGGAATCACGAAAATCATGAGCATCTGGACGAAATTGGTGAAGGGCGTGGGATTCTCAAAGGGGTGCGCGGAATTGGCGCCAAAGAAGCCGCCGCCGTTGGTGCCGACCATTTTGATGGCTTCCTGCGAAGCCACCGGGCCCTGAGCGATGGTCTGCGTCGCGCCTTCCACGGTCTTGATCTTGGTATACGGATGAAGATTCTGGATCACGCCTTGCGAGCACAGAAAAAGCGCGCCGACCAGCGATAGAGGCAGGAACAGGTACAGGACTGCCCGAGTGAGATCCACCCAGAAATTCCCAATGGTCTTCATCTGCTGGCGCGCGAAACCACGCACCAGGGCAATCGCGATGGAGACACCGGCCGCGCCCGACACAAAGTTTTGCACCGTGAGCGCCGCCATCTGAACGAAGTAGCTAAGCGTGGATTCACCACTGTAGGATTGCCAGTTGGTATTGGTGACGAAGCTGGTGGCGGTGTTGAAGGCCAGGTCCGGCGTCACGTTAGGGGTTCCGAAATTTTGAGGATTCAACGGCAGGTAGGCCTGCGCGCGTTGCAGAACATACGCCAAGAGGAATCCGAACACGCTGAATGAAAGCAATGCCCCGGCATAGTGCGTCCAACGCTGCTCGACGTCTTCGCGCACACCGGTCAACTTGTAAATCAGTACTTCCAGCCAGCGCAACACAGGGTGCAGGAAGGTCCGCTCGCCCGCAAAAACCTGCGTGATAAACACGCCGGCCGGCTTGGTAACTGCCAGCAGAACAAGGAAGTAAACGACGATCTGAAAAAAACCATTGGATGTCACAGCGAACTCCTCAAAACCGCTCCGGGCGCAGCAACGCGTATACCAGGTACGCGAACAAGAGAACCGAAGCAATTCCCGCGATAATGTAGTCCATTTTGCCGCTCCTTTACAATTTGTCGCAGGCTTTGGTGAATGCCCAGCAGGCGACAAAGAACAGCGCGCCAACGACAAGGTACAAGATGTCGATCATTTAGTCCCGCTCCGAATCTACCAGAATCACGTGATGGCCGTTGCGGCGTAATTTTCTGGCCAAAGCCTTCTCGGCGGTCGGCCACCAGGATGGGCGCGCTCCCATGACGACCAAAGCCTCGGGTTGCAACGCCCGGCAAACCGCGTCATCGCGATCGCGGCACAAGCACACCTCCACGCGTGTATCGATGCATCCATGAGACGCAAGCGTTTGAAACCGCCTCTCGTTGAACTCCTGTGACACGGGAGAACCCTCCAGCGGAAGAGGATAAGGGACCACCTGGGGGGCCAAGAGCCTGATTCGTCCGGATAAATTATGCGCCAGTTCAGCCGCTGTTTTCAAGGCTTTTAATGTGCCTGGGACGTCGGTGAACATCACGACCACCTCAAGTGGACCGCCGGGATTGAATGTTTCCGGCCTTCCCGGCCTGGTTTGGGTGGTGGAAAAGACTCTACCTGGTTTGGTTAATTGTTCACGCTGAAGTATCATGGCGGTGACCGTCCCCAGGTTAGCGCCGGAGCCGTGAGGAAGTAATAGGGAAGGCATAAGGATTTCGTAAAGAAATCCCTTCTACCAGATGCCTTCCTTGCCGCCGTACCACCACACCAGACCGATTGTTGCGGTAGTCTGGCGGTTCTTTAGGATTCCCAGCTGATCGGTCAGGAAGTAAGGACGATTCGAAAAATCGCGACGCCATTCTCCCCGGATAAGGAACCCTTCCGGCAGCCGGTACTCGGTGGTAAAGGTGGCTTCTTTGAGCGCTTGCGTCACGCCGCTGTACAGACCTCCGCGATCGCTCAGATACTCGGCTCGTCCGGCGATGGCGAATTTCGAAGTCAACTGCCGCCGCGCATAAACGGCGCCCCCGTCGACATGCATGGGAGCCGAATAGGTTTGCAGTCGCTCGATGACGTAGTCGCCTTCCAAGGCAAACGTCAGCTTGCTGGATGCCTGCCAGGTGGCATAGCTGTCAAAGATGTCCAGTTTTCCTTTCGGTGCATCCGGGATGGGCGCGAACGGCAGCCCTTGTATCGTCGGCAAGCCGGCCGGCCCGCCATTGGGATAGTAAATGACGTCAGGATGCTCTTGCCCAAGATAGTAATTCACGGTCCAGTTGATCGTCTTACGCGGTTGAATGGTCAGGCCGAATAATTGATCCTTGAAACCGTTGAATGGCTCGGTTTGCTCGGTGCCGTTGACAATCCAGTAATTCAGGGACAAATCGTCGTTGAGTTTATAGGCGATGCGCGCCCCCATGTGATAGAACGGCAGGAAGTCGAACCAAAGAGAACGCGAGTAGTTCATTTGATCCTTCGTATAGTTATTTTCTATTCCCAGTGAACTGCTCCACTTCCCCATGTCGACCGTCAAACCACCGTGGACATACGTGCCATAAGCCTGGAAGATGGCGCGATAAATGTCCGGTCTGGGTTCGTTGGCCGGATTTCCTTGCAGCGTCTGAGTCGCTTGTCCATATTGGAAATCGACGCGAGCGCCGAACGACTTGCCCTTTGAGGGATCCGGCGCATTCTCAATGACGAGGTCCGCCTGATTCAAGCTGAAGGCATTGCTGCTGACGTCAAAGGCGCGCAAATAATTGACGCGTCCTATCGGATCGTTGAAGTTGTACTCATAATAGGTGTCAAGTAGAAAGTTAATCGTCGTGCCATGCAAAAGATCAAGCAGCTTGTTTGGTTCGGCCGCCTGGGGCTGCGCGGGCTGCGCTTTTTCTGGAACCGAGTGAGGCGGCTCTTGAACGGCTGCCGCCTGGAGCGGCGGGACAGGGGCGGTTGCCTGCGCGCTGGCCGGCGGCTGGTCCTTGGCCTCCAGGACGGCCAGCCTCTTTTCGAGCTGCTCAATGCGCTGGAGCATCATCTGCTCTCGCGGCGTCAGCGGTGAATCGGGTTGTTGACCCCAGGCCGAACTTTGAAGGCCGCATAACAAAACCAGTGGCATCAAGATCGGCATGATTTTCGTTTTCACGCTTGTCTCCCTTCGATGTGGACACCTATTTACCGATTTACCTAGTTCCGCGGGGCGCGTAAGGATTCTATAAAGACGATTCCGGCCGTGCAGGTCAATTGTTTAGCGGGCCTCACGAAACCCTTATCGCAATTTTATGCTTTCCTCATGGCTGTAGCCGTATCTTGAGACTGGAGCCGGTGGACAAGAAACGCCACAGGGACCGGTGATGAAAGACGAGCCAGATAGTAGACGCTTCGTAATTGGCTTTGCGGTCCTACCCGTAGTCGCTTCAGTGCCTAACATATTTTCTCTCCGTTTCTGTTCTCCATTGGCCAACAGCCCTCGAAAGGATCATTCTCTTTATGATTGTCATGAAATTTGGCGGTACTTCCGTGGAATCAGGCGAAGCCATTGCACGCTTAGCCGGAATCGTGAAGTCGCATCTTGCGCAGCAACCGGTTGTGATTGTGTCCGCCATGGGCAAGACGACTAACCGGCTGCTGGAGTTTGCCGAACATGCTCGCCGGGGCGACCATTACCTAGGCTCGAAGTGGATCGACGAGCTGCACGACTGCCATTTCGAGGTGGCCGGTCAGGTTACCATTGGCGACGCTCTCCACCGGCTCGAGACGTCGTTGCAGCGCTCTTGCCGCGATCTGCGCGTGATTTTGTCCGAGGTGGCCGACGAGGGCCGCGAAGTTAAGCCAGCGCTCTTAGACGAGATCGCCAGTTTCGGCGAGCGCATGTCCAGCGAGATCGTGGCAGCCGCGCTCGAGGCAGACGCTGTGCCTTCGATCCACTTGGATGCGCGCCGGGTAATTCTCACTGACAGCCGTCACACGCAGGCCACGCCACTCTATTGGGAGAGCTATGCGAAACTCCGGCGGGTCATTCCTTATCTCAGTGATGGGCGTGTGGTGGTGATGGGCGGCTTCATAGGTTCCACCGAAGACGGTGCGACAACCACGCTGGGCCGCGGCGGTTCTGACTTGACGGCCTCCATCGTGGGCGCGGGCATTTCCGCCGACGAAATCCAAATCTGGACGGATGTCGACGGAATGCTAACCTGTGATCCGCGTGTTCTTCCAGGTGGCTATCGCCTGCGATCGCTTTCCTATCAAGAGGCGGCTGCACTGGCAGAAGCGGGCGCGAAGGTTCTGCATCCGGACACGGTGACGCCGGCTGTAAGGCAGCGGATTCCTCTGGTCATAAGAAACTCCCGCAAACCTGAAGTGGAGGGTACCCGCATTGCTCTTTCCCCGATCACCTGTTCCAACCCGGTCAAGGCGATCGCCTGCAAGCCGGACCTGACCGTCCTGGAGATCCGGTCGAAGCAAGAAAGCGATCCTCAGGAACTCGCCGCGGCGTTAGGCGAGATGTGTGGACGGTACGGCATGCCCGCCGAATTCTTGTGCCAGAACAACGGAACAATCTTTCTCGCATTGAAGAGCTCGGCGCGCTACCAGAACCTTCCGATCGAACTGGAAGGATGCGTCGAAGTGCGAATGCACCCCCGATCGGCGATCCTCACCCTGGTGGGCGAAGGTATCGACGGCACGTCCGACGTGGCCGCTCGCACGTCAGCAGCTCTAAAGCCGATTCCAGTAACGATGATTTCCAGCGTCTGTTCGAAACTGGCGATGAGCCTCATCGTTCCGTCGGCGGAGATGCGCAGGAGCGTCGAAATGCTGCACCGCGAGTTCTTCCAGAAGATCGACGGAGCCGTGTTTGCGGAATGCCAGGACGCCGGATCGAAGAACCCTGAACAGTTCTCGACTTCGAGTGACCCCGGCGGCGCGGTCAGGAACAAAACCGCACGACGATTTCGCCCTCTCACGGTGGTCAGCCAGAACTGAAGCATGAGCGCTAGCTTCTCAGGTGAGGGCGAAGCGATACCCGACCCATGGCTCGGTCAGGATGTAGCGGGGCTTGTCTGGTTTGGGCTCTATCTTTCGACGCAGTTGCTTTACAAAAACCCGCAGATATTCCACTTCATCGCCATAATCCGGCCCCCATACCGCCTGCAGGAGCTCCCGGTGGGGAATGGCCCGATTGGGATGCAAAGTCAAATATCTAAGCAGGTCGAATTCTTTGGGGGTCAGGCGCACCTCGTTGCCGCTGACGATGAGTTTACGCGACTGAAAATCAATTTCGACGTTGTCGAGCGTGATCCGCTGCGGCCCTGCTTCGGGCGAAGACGGCGTCCGGCGCAAGGCCGCGCGAATGCGGGCCAGTAGCTCCGGCGTGCTGAACGGCTTCGTTATGAAATCGTCGGCCCCCGCATCCAAGGCCTGTACTTTGTCCTGCTCGGTGTTTCGCACCGTCAGCATTACGATTGCCATATCGGAGGCGGCCCGCACCTGCCTGCAAGTCTCGAGCCCGCCCATTCCAGGCATGTTGATATCGAGAAGCATGAGATCATAACGGTCCGCCCGAAGCTTTTCGAGGGTCTCTTCGCCGCTGCGCGCGTCTTCCACTTCGTAACCTTCGCCCGCGAGAGTGGTGCGCATAACGCGCCGGATCTGCGGATCATCGTCGACTACCAAAATGCGGCCAAGACTCATGGTTGCCTCGCTGCGGAAGAAGTTGGGAGAGAAAAGTGAAAGCTGGACCCCTCGCCGGGTTTGCTCTCCACCCAGATTTCGCCCCCATGAACCTGGATGATCTCACGGGCAATCACCAAGCCAAGACCCGCTCCGGGAATCTGATGGCGCGATGCCTCGGCTCGATAAAATTTCTCAAAAATGCGCGACTGCTCTTCCTCCGGAATCCCCGGGCCGCAGTCGGCGACGCTGACGATGACGCGGCCATCGCCCGATTCCGCCGCAACCGACACCGGTGAATCGCGGGGCGAGTATTTGAGCGCGTTATCGATTAATTGGCGCAGCGCGATTTCGATCAGCTCTCGATCCACCCACACGGGGGGCAACTCGGGCGCAAGTTTCACGTTGATGCTGCGCTCCTGAACCATGGGCCTGAGTTTGTCCAAAGCAGCCTCTATCAACTCGTCCACCGGATAACTCTCGCGCTCCAGATGCACGCGTCCGGCTTCGATGCGCGCCATCTGGATGGCTTCCGTGACCAGCACGCTCAAACGGTCCGCCTCCTCGTCCACAACTGAGATTAGCTCGCGCTGCTGTTCAGGGTTGAGCAAGCTGCTGGAAAGCATGGCCGTACTGGCTGCCTTAATGGACGTCAGAGGCGTCTTGAATTCGTGCGCCAGCGCATCCAGTAAAGTGGATTTCAGCACGTCGCTCTGACGGGCGGCTTCGGCTTTGCTGGCGGCCTCTTGCGTCCGGGCGCGCTCGAGTCCGATGGCGAGCAGGTTGGCCAGGCCCTGGAGCACGGAATCGGAAAGGACAGCGCCACGGACGCCGACGCTGCCGATCGGTTGGCCGCCCAGCCGGATGGACGTGACCACGGTGCGGGTGGCGTCGTCCCGAAAGAGCGTGCCTTGGCTGGCGGCCTGCCGGAGTTGGTCGTGTGGATCGGGAAAGTCCTCCGGACCAGACCGGTATATAGTTCCACTAACTCCGTCGAGAAAGGCCACCGCCGAAGCACTGAAGCTCTGGGCGATCTGCGTGGCGAGCTGCTTTGGCACAGGCTGGGCCGGCCCGATCAGGAGAATCGAACGGCTCAGGGCGTAAAGCCGCTCCATTTCACGCTGGGAATCCAAGGCCTCCTGGGCCCGCCTTCTGGATTGCATTGAAAAACGGCTGGCGGTGATCGAAGTGGCCAGGAATGCGAACAGCGCCACCCAATTTTGAGGATCGGCGATGCTAAACGTGCCGATCGGCGGCAAGAAGAAGAAATTGAAACAAAGCACCGCGAGGATGGAGGCCGTTATCGACTCGACCAGTCCCCATTTGGCGGCGATGAACAGGATGGCAACTAAATATGCCAATGCGGCCGTGGTGGCGTTCACCGGGACGGCGCGAAAACAGATGAAGGTGATCGCGGCCACGACTCCGGCTACGATGGCCAAGCGAATCGCTAACTGCATGATCATTCCAGCGCCGGCGCAACCGGATCCACGCGCCAGCGGACCGAGGTCACACTCTGCTCGATCGAAACTCGAGCCACCATTTGCTCCAGGCAATCGTCATTGCGGCCGGCGGACTTGATTTCAGCGCTTACACGCACGCGGCCGCCGGTCTCCAGATCGTCGCTGTTAAGCGAAGTGAGCACCACATGGTTGCGATCGACAGCATCCAGGAGCAGGGCGCGCACCTGAGCCTCGTCCTTGGCGGCACAAATCAATTCCAAATGGTAGTTGGTCTCCAGCTCCTTTATTTCGGGACGGAGTTTGTAAGCCAGAGGCCGCAGCGCGACATTGGTCACCAGGACAGCCAAGGCCAGCACACCCGCGTATCGAAGCTGGCCGATTCCACAGAGCGACCCCACCGCGGCGGAGCACCAGACCGTAGCGGCCGTGTTGAGGCCGTGAATGGTGCCGCCCTCTTTGAAAATGACGCCCGCGCCCAGGAAACCGATGCCGGTGACAATCTGGCCAACGATGCGGCTAGGGCCGGCGGGGTCGGTTACGACGATGCCGATCATGCTGAATGCCGAGGCTGCGGTGGCGACTAACGCATTAGTGCGAGTGCCTGCCATACGCTGGTGCCACTGCCGCTCCAGCCCCATGAGGGCGCCAAGCACAAGCGCCAAACCCATTCGCATAACGAAGGTCGCCAGATCCATCTTGTTATCCTAGAGGAAAATACCATGCGAGCGATTACCTCGCGGCTATACGGCCGCTGGATACAATCCTGGGAAGAGCGGCTTTGCTTTCGGGCAACCAACCGAGTGGTGCGCCATTTTGAGTGGGGACTCGATTGGGCCGGCGATTGGCCGTGCGCGCATAAGTATCCCAAGAATGGCGATGGCGTCGAGGATTATGTTTCGAAGCTGAACCAGATCGCGGTGCGTGAAAGCAACGATTTTTTTGCGTACCAGCGGCCGGACGATTTTCGCCTCGACGACGGCATTTTGCGATTTCGGTCTCCGGTCAACACGCCTTATCCGGAGAACAACACCGTACATGCGCAGTGGTTTCCAGCCAAGCCGGGTAAGCGCCCCGGGCCGAAAAAGGCGGTGGTGCTTCTGCCGCATTGGAACGCTCCCGCCGACGGGCACAACGTCTTATGCCGCGGCCTGAGCCGGCTCGGCATCTCGGCGTTGCGAATCAGTTTGCCTTATCACGATTATCGGATGCCGCCGGAGCTGCAGCGCGCCGATTATGCGGTGTCTTCCAACGTCTGCCGGACCATCGATGCCACGCGGCAGGCGGTGATCGATGTGCGCTGCTGTCTGGACTGGCTGGAAAGCCGGGGCTACCAGCGCCTGGGAATCGTGGGTACCAGCCTGGGCTCCTGCTACGCCTATCTGGCGAGCGCGCACGATCCGCGAATCGCGGTGAACGTTTTCAATCACTGCTCTTCTCATTTTGCCGATGTGGTCTGGACCGGGCTTTCGACGCAACATATCCGGGAGGGGATCGAGGAGCACATCGATCTGGACCGGTTGAGGCGGGCATGGATGGTGATCAGTCCGGGGAACTATCTGGAGAAGTTCGCGGCCGGCAAGCATAAGTCGCTGTTTATCTATGCGAGCTATGACACGACTTTTCTTCCGGAGTTTTCCAGGCAAGTGGTGGACAAGTTGCGAGAACATCGCCTGGATCATCGCGTCGTGGTGCTGCCTTGCGGCCACTACACGCTGGGCGAGTCGCCATTCAAGTTTATCGATGGCTATCACATCTGCACGTTCCTGAAGCGCGCCCTCTAAATTAGGGACAGTACACTCAAATACCGATTTTCGCGGCGCAGAAACTGGTATTTGAGTGTACTGTCCCTAATTTTTGTCTTTGGCGTAGCAGAGAGGATCGAGCTTGCAGTCGGTGCAGCGGGGTTTGCGAGCTACGCAAAGCGCGCGGCCGTGGTAGATCAGTTGCAACGGAAATTCGATCCACTTCGCCTGGGGGATGATCTTCATCAGATCCTGCTCGATCTTGACTGGATCCGTATTCTTGGTCAGGTCCAGCCGCCGCGACAGGCGCTGCACGTGCGTATCCACGACGATCCCGGCCGCGATTCCATAGAAACCGCCCAGAACGACATTGGCTGTTTTGCGTCCGGCACCGGGAATCGTGATCATCTCCTCCATGCTCTTGGGAACCTTGCCTCCGAAATCAGCGAGGATCTTGCGGGCGGCGCCGATCAGCGATTTGGCTTTGTTGCGGAAGAAGCCGGTGGATCGGATGTCATTTCCAAGTTCTTCCAGGTTGGCGCTGGCGAAGTCCGTGATGGACGGGTATTTCTTGAACAGCCCCGGCGTTACTTCGTTCACCCGGCGGTCGGTGCATTGCGCCGATAAAATAGTCGCGACCAGTAACTCCCAGGCGTTGCTGTGATGCAATGGGATGGTTGGATGCGGATACATCGTGTCCAACAATGTCAGAATATTCTTGACCCGAGCCGCGCGCTCGGCGGCATTCTTGGGACGGCAGACCCGCTTAGGAGGCGTTTCGTTTCTCGCCAGGTTATAGTTCTCCTTCTCGCCGCTATCATCGCATTTGGCGGCTGCATCTGGGGCTCGTTTCATTTCGACGACTACTCATTGTTTTCATCCGGCCTGTGGAGGCCATTCGAGATTCGCCCGCTTACGTATGCCACCTTCTGGCTCAATCAGTGGCTGGGCGGACGGAATCCGGCCGGGTATCACGCCGTCAATCTGATCCTGCACCTGATCGCGGTCGTTTTGCTATTTGAAGCACTAAGACAAATCATCTCGCCTCAGTCCGCATTTATCGCGGCGGCGATCTTCGCGATTCATCCCTTTCAAGCCGAGCCGGTGAACTACATCTTCGCGCGAAGCATTTTGCTCGCGACAGTTCTCTGCTTGGCAGCGCTGTACTGTTGGCTGCGAGGGCACATTTGGTGGACGGTGGCGTGGTTTGCGGCAGCGTTGCTGGCGAAGGAAGAATGCGTTGCGTTCCCGGTGTTTTTATTGCTGCTGCATTTCTCCGGATCTCGCGACTGCGGAGAACTGAAGCCGATCGCCGCGATGTTTGCTTTATCGGCAGCCGCCGGCATTCGCGTGTTGGTCGCGGCTCAAATTACGCCTGGGTCGGGCGCCGGAGCTCAAGCATCGGTCTCGTGGCAGTCCTATTTAGCCGTTCAAGGCACTGTGATCCTGCGCTACTTGCGGATGCTGATCGTTCCGCTGGGATTCACGGTGGATGCGGACATCCACCCTCCCGCGATGTGGATGGCAGCTCTCGCCTGGATCGGCGTAATCCTTTTAGCCGGCATCGCCGCGTTTCAGTTTGGCCGGCTCCGCGCCGGATTCTGGTTTCTGGCCGGCTTGGCGCTGTTATTGCCAAGCTCTTCGATCTTCCCTGCGACAGATCTGGCCGCCGACCGCCGAATGTATCTTCCAATGATCGGATTTGCAACTTGCGCGGCGCTGCTGCTCGAACGTGCGCGCCCGATGCTTCTGGCTCCGGTCCTGATTTTGCTCATTGGGTTTAGCGTCGCCAGGACAGCAACCTGGCGGACGGAGGAATTGCTCTGGACGGACGCAGTGGCCAAAGCCCCCGCGAAGATACGGCCCAAAATCCAACTCGCGAGGGCAGTGGAACCCGCGGCAGGTCTCCCGATCCTCGAGCAGGCCAGGCAACTGGCCCCCGACGATCCGCGGATTCCATCGGAAGAAGGCAGGATCTACCTGAGCCTCGGAAGACCGGAGCGGGCGCTGCCGGAGTTCGGCCGGGCGCTGGCTCTTTCACCACATAGCGCGGACGCACTCAACAATCGCGGGGTCGCATTGCTGGCGCTCGATCAGAAAGCGGCGGCGCGCGCGGATTTCGAACGCGCCCTGGCCATCGACCCTTGCCAGTTTGATGCCCGGTTGAATCTCTCCCGCCTGGGAATTTCGAAGCCGGCCCCGGCCGAATGCCGTTACAACATCGCTGAGTCGGCGGCTCTCGGAGGGAACTGATAGCGACGGATTACTGGGTTATGCGTACGTCCGCTCGGAGCGATTGCCAATCCGGAACGTCCGTGGCATGCACTTCAGGCGCGAGCTCGGCGCGGAACTCGCGGGACTGATAGGCGCCCAGCGAAGCGACCGTCGTCGAGACCCGGAATAGGGGCGCAACGCCGGCATTACCGGCATTAGAAGAGGCGGATCGCACGGCGATTTGGAGCCCGATATCGGAGAGCGGCGTGGCTGAATGATTGACCACGATGAATTCGAGCTGAGGCCGATGATTGGCGCCGGTTGCGATGCGCAGGCCCGTGACTTCCACGAGCTTGGACGCGGCGTGCTCGCCCGTGGCAATAGCCGAGGCGGATTGATCCAGCGGCGGCGCCGTGGCGGCTGCAGCTTTCGCATCGCGATTGCCGCCAAAATACTGGAGCAGGCTTCCCACCGCCAGGAATAGCGTCAGCGCAATCACGAAGCTAACGGTCCAGGCCGGAAGACTGGTTTTCTTTCGCGCTTGGCCAGACGCGGGGCCGTGCCGCTCCGTCAGAGTTCGCAATTCCTCGGGAACGCAGGGGCCTGCCAAAGGCGGCGTCTGAACGCCTGAAAGCAAATCCCGATGATTGAGATCCTTGGGAGGCACCGGCGGGATGGACGGTTTCGGAATTCGCATCCACTGCAGACACACCGGCGCGGGCGCGGAAACTACTTCACTGGCCGGCGAAAGCATTCTGACCGCGGGCCTTTGTTGAAAGGATTCGACGATGCCGCGGATAGCTGATTGCTGGGCTATATCCTGTTGAGCTATATTCTGTTGTGACATCGAATCCAGCAGCTGCTCAGCTTGCAAGGCCATGGCGTCAGACAAGACGCCGGCCGCCAGCGGCTCAAGCGCTGGCTCGGGGGGCGCAGCTGGCTTGGTGGATTCGACCTTGGTGGATTCGACGAGCGGGCGAACCAATGATTCGATCGCTTCCGCGGCAGGCACAGCGGGCGCTTCCTCAGCCGCCAGTTCAGGTAACTCGAGAGTCGCAGTGAGCGTTGAATGGCCATTGTCGCTTATCGTGCGGTTGGTCAGCCCGGGGCTCGGGCCAGGAGCCTGAAGGTTTTGGACCAGAGCCAGAACGTCTTCGGTTGCTAAGGGTTTCCGGTGAACCGGACCGGCTGAAGCGGGTGAGATCTCCGGGACTCCGGCACAAGCCGGACATTCCCGGATCGCAGGCGAGCATTCGCCCCCGCATTCAGGGCAAATCCAGTACAGCATACCTATACTTTAGAACCAAAGCGGTTTTGGATCTGTAAGTGAGTTACCCTATGCGCGACTAAGTACCAACCTTATCTTGCTAAATCCCTGCACCTAAAGGCCATGAGTACTCTGAAACTATACTGAAAGTAGTGAAGTTTCATTGGCGTTCCACTGCCAGGCCGCGAACATTAGGGGTCCTGGCCGGCAGCCTTAATCCGCCCACCATCGCCCACGAAGAGTTGGTCTACGCGGCGGGCTTCCATGTGGACGATGTCCTTTGCGTGGTGCCGGCCGTCTTTCCGCATAAAGAGTACTTTGGTGCGACCCTGGACCAACGGCTGGAGCTGCTGGTGGCGGCCCGACTGATGCCGCCTTGCTCCTTCGCCACAAGTGAAAACGGGCTATTCATCGACATCGCGCGCGAGTGCCGCGAGCATTACGGCCCCGGTACACAGCTCTACTTCGTCTGTGGCCGGGATGCCGCGGAACGCATTCTCACCTGGGATTACGGCCGGCCGGGCGTGGTAGAGGAGATGCTGCGGGAGTTCCAGTTGCTGGTCGCGGCGCGTGCGGGCGAATTCCAGCCTCCGGCGGAGTTTCAGCACCGCATCCATCCGTTGGCCCTGCGGGGCGGGCATGACCGGGTTTCTTCGACTGACGTGAGAGAGCGGATTGTGCGCGGCGAGCCCTGGGAGCATCTGGTGCCCGAGCTGATCGTGGACCAGGTCAGAGAAATCTACTCGTGAAGGCTGGTGTCTAGAAAGGCCCGCAGGCGGTGGCTGCGGCTGGGATGGCGTAGTTTGCGCAAAGCCTTGGCTTCGATCTGGCGGATGCGCTCGCGCGTGACCGCGAAGTGCTGGCCCACTTCTTCGAGCGTATGCTCGCTGCCGTCCTGGAGGCCGAAACGCATTTTGATGATTTTCTCTTCGCGAGGGCTCAAAGTTTTTAGAACCTCGGCGGTCTGCTCGCGCAGGTTAAGATTGATAACGGCCTCGGAAGGCGACACGACGCGCCGGTCGACGATGAAATCGCCCAGATGCGACTCTTCTTCCTCGCCTACGGGGGTTTCGAGCGAAATCGGCTCCTGCGCGATGCGCAGCACCTTTCGCACCTTGCCCACCGGCAGCTCCATCTTCACCGACAGTTCTTCAGTCGTGGGTTCGCGGCCCAGTTCCTGCTGCAGCTGACGCTGCGTGCGTACCAGCTTGTTGATGGTCTCGATCATGTGCACCGGAATGCGGATGGTGCGGGCTTGATCGGCGATGGCGCGCGTGATGGCCTGGCGCACCCACCAGGTGGCGTAAGTGGAAAACTTGTAGCCTCGGCAGTAGTCGAATTTGTCCACCGCCTTCATCAATCCGATGTTGCCTTCCTGAATGAGATCCAGGAATTGCAATCCCCGGTTGGTGTAGCGCTTGGCGATTGAAACCACCAGCCGGAGGTTGGCTTCGATCAACTGCTTCTTGGCGGATTCGGCCTCTTGTTCGCCCCGTTCGACGATCTGGAGTGTACGCCGAAGCTCGGTGGAGCTTGCTCCGCATTCCTCTTCGAGCTGCTGGATGCGCTGGCTGCACTGCCGTAGCTCTTTCCGTAAATCGCGGGAGGGATGGCCGCCTTGGCTGGGCTCTTCCAGCTTGCGCTGAATTCTTGCGATTTCCCGCTCGAGCGGCTTCAATTCATCGACGGCGCAACGCAGCCTGCCGGCCAAGCTGCGGCGGATGCCGGTGTTAAACGCAACGTTGCGGATGATGCGCGAGATCTGCACCATATTGCGCGCCAGACCGTAGCGCAGGCCGCGATGCTGCTTGGGCTTCATTTGACGCGAGACGACTTGCAGCTTTTGGCGGCATTGCTGGGTCTTCTTGTAGTACCTTTCGATTTCCGCGATCTTGGCGAGCAGGTCTTCGTGCTGCGCGGTGAAATCCTCGTCGGTGATCACGAACTCGGGCAGGACCAGAACATCGCGGACGAAAGTGACGCCGCGCTGCAGATCTTCGCCCAACTGGATGATCTCGCGGATGACCAGAGGCGACCTGGAAAGGGCCTTGCGGACCGCCCACTGGCCGCGTTCATTCCGTTTGGCCAGCTCGATTTCGCCCTCGCGCGTGAGCAGCGGGACGGTGCCCATTTCGCGGAGGTACATCCGCACCGGATCGTTGGTCTTGTCGCCGACGTCCTGGGCCAGTTCGAGATCGCCGAAGTCCTCGGCTTCGTCTTTTTTCTCGAAATCGATCTTGGGCTCTTCGAGAATTTCGACGCCCGCGCTGTCCAGATCGGAGAGCAGATCTTCGAACTCACGGCCGGAAGGAAACTCCTCGGCCAGCACCTCATTGACCTCGTCGTATAAGACGAAGCCCTTTTCTTTGCCGACTTCCATGAGTTGCTTTAGCCGTCCGTACTTTTCTTCCGTAGCCACTCTTACCCCGCTACCCAGTCAATCCGAACCCTGATTCCATTTAGTGTACAACATCACTCGCTGCCTCACGGCTCCGTTTGCGTTGCTGATCGAATTCAACCACGAGTGCATTCAGCCGCATAACCTCTTGAAAATTACCCGCTCGTTCGGCGGCTTTGATCTGAGCTCGAAGGACAGCGATTTCAGCTTTTGGATCCTCGGCTCGCAGGCTACGCAGGCAGGCCGAGGCCTGTTCCGCCGCCTTCTCCTCCTCAAGTACTTCATCGGCAAATATTACAACGGACAATAGATCGCGGTCGGCTTCCCCAAGGCGTCCTTCCAGATCGGCCAAGCGGAAAGAAATCCCGTCCGAATAGAGTGAAAACAGGGCCTTAAATACGTTCTTAGTAACGAAGCGGTCAACCACCGGCATGTCGCGTAACGCGGGGATCACCTCGGCTCTGGCCCGGTCGCTGGCCAACAAGGAATTGAGCAACAGCCGCTCGTTGGGAGGCACTTCCGGTCCTCGATTTACCACGCGGCGCTCCGCCGTGCCCTTACTGAAATGGTCCCGTACCAGCTTCTCATCGACCCCTAGATAATCCGCGACGTCGTTGGCGACGGCGAATCGCTCCAAACGGTCCGCAATGCGCTGGATGGCGGGCGCCACAAACTTGAAGGCTTGCATGCGGCCTTCGACGGTATGCATGTCGAATTTCTGGCGCGCGCGGTCGGCCAGCCAGTGGAAATAGGCCGGAGCTTTTTCTAGCCGGGCGCGATAGGCATCGGGTCCATTCTGCTTCACGTATTCGTCGGGATCGAGGTCGCCCTCAAGCTCCAGCACCCGCACCTGTAAGCTCTCATCCAGCAGCATCTGGATGGAACGCTCGGCGGCGTTGGCGCCGGCGGCGTCGGGATCGAAATTCACCACGATGCGGTCGGAATGGCGCTTGAGCGCGCGGACCTGCGTGTTCGTGAGCGCCGTGCCGCAGCTGGCGACCACGTTGCGTACGCCGGCCGAGTATACGCCGATCACGTCCATGTAACCTTCCACCAGCACGGCATAATCGGATTTGCGAATCGGATCCTTAGCCCGGTGGAGATTATAGAGCACGTAACTTTTCCGGTAAAGCGGGGTCTCGGGCGAGTTAAGATACTTGGGCTCGTCGCCGGAACGCAGGGCGCGTCCGCCGAAGCCGATCACCTTCCCGGATTCGTTGTGGATGGGGAACATAAGCCGCCCGCGAAACCGGTCAAACCAGCCACTGCCATCCTGACGTTTCATCACCAAGCCCGACTGCTCCAGATGTTCGGGAGCGAATCGCTCCGCGAATTTGCGCACTAATTGTTGCCCCCCCGGGTCCGATAAACCGAGAACAAATTCGGCGATCTGTTCAGGATTGACGGCGCGTCCGGCCAGATAGTTGCGGGCTTCGCTTCCATTCGGGCCATTGAGATTGGCCTGGAAAGTGCTCGCGGCGATTTCGTGCATCTCCATCAGCGCGCCGCGCAGTTTTGAATCGGGATCGGAGTACTCGCGCCGGGGCATCGCGATCCCGTTGCGCTCGGCCAGCAGTTTGAGCGCCTCGACAAAGCTGATGCGCTCGATCTCCATAACGAACGTGAAAATGTCGCCGCCCTGGCCGCAACCGAAACACTTGAAGCGCTGCATGGTCGCGTTGACGTTGAACGAGGGCGTTTTCTCGGTATGGAACGGACACAGGCCCATATACCGGCCAGTAGTCCCGGTTCGCTTGAGTCGCACGTATTCGCCGATCGTCTTGACGATATCGACGGATGACTTGAGCTGCTCGGCGAAATCCATTTTCGTCCTATGGTGACACACTGGTAAGTAGAAACGGATGCTGGTTCCCGATCCCGCGGTCATCGAAGTGGGCGAATTGGACGACGCCATCGCCGCGCTTCCAAACACCGACGCGGTGTTTCTGGTTCGGGCGGGGGAGCGATCGGCTTATCTGGCCAAGACCAGTATGTTGAGGCGGCGGTTGCTGCGCATCCTTAAGCCGGCCGAGGGGATACGCCGGTCATTGAATCTTCGCGAAGTGGCGACCCGCGTGGAGTATTGGCCGACGGCATCGCGTTTCGAATCGATGCTGCTGCATTACGCGCTGGCGCGCCGCGATTTTCCCGAAGACTATCTGCGGCTGATCAAGCTTCGCATGCCCGCGTACGTGAAGCTGATTCTTGCGAACGAATTTCCTCGGACGCAGGTGACTGCGCGGCTCTCGGGCGGTCAAGCGATTTACTATGGGCCGTTTCGAACCCGGGCCGGCGCCGAACTCTTCGAGAATCAGTTTCTGGATCTGTTTCAGATGCGCCGTTGCCAGGAGAATCTGGAGCCCAGCCCTCAGCATCCGGGCTGCATTTACGGAGAAATGAACAAGTGCCTGCGCCCTTGCCAGCAGATCGTGAGTAGAGAGGGTTACCTGAGCGAAGTTGGGCGGGTCGAAGAGTTTTTGACGGGCAACGGTGCGGCTTTGCTGAGCGTGACCGCTGCGGCGCGCGACCGCCTCAGCCAGGAGATGAGTTTTGAAGAAGCCGCGCGGCAACATCAGCGCCTGGAGAGAATCCAGGAAGTTTTGGCGTTGCGGGATGATCTGGTTGAAGATATCGACCGTTTGTACGGCGTGGCTGTGGCGCCCGCGAGCAGCGCCGATAGCGTGCTGCTGTGGTTCGTATGTCAGGGCGCGTGGCAATCCCCCCGGCAGTTTTCGTTGACGTCGAGTGTGTCGCTCGATTCGAGGCTTCGCGAATTGGTGGCATCGCTCGATCCAGTGAGCGCGCCGTTGGCCGAGAAGCAGGAACATCTGGCGCTGTTGGCGCGCTGGCACTACTCAAGCTGGAGCGACGGCGAATGGATCGGCTTTCGCGGCTGGGACGAGGCCCCGTACCGGAAGCTGGTGCGGGCGATTTCGCGGGTGAGGCAGAAAGCACCTGGGCATGTAGAACATTGATTTGCAGTTGTAGGGCAGGTCTCCGACCTGCCATTCGTCGGTGAAGCCCGGCTTTTTCCAGGAAATCTTTCGCCACATCGCGCACCTGCTTGTGCTCCACGTCGACGGCATAATTCATCGCGCGCATCGCGTTGTCGGAGATCTTTCCCGATAGTTCCGAAAGCGTCTTGCGAAGTTCGGGGTCGGCGGCCAGCGCGTCGGATCGGACCAGGATGCAGGCCTGATAGGGCGGGAAGGCCTGCTTGTCGTCTTTCAAGACCTTAACGTCCAGCTTGTTCAGCAATCCGTCGGTGCTGTTGGCCGCCACCATGCTCACCTGTTTCTGAGTGAGCGCGGTATAGACCAGCCCCAGGTCCATGCTTTTGGGCGCGGCATTCCACTTGATCGGATAGGTTTGGGTCAACAACGGGTAGCCATCGGGGCGCGTCAAGAATTCATAGCCGGCGCCGAGAGAGAACCCACTGGGATCGGCGGCGGCATCGCTCAAGGTTTCCAGATGGCGCGAGCGGGCGTCGTCGCCGCGCACGGTCATGGCAAAGGTGCTGGCGAAGCCCAGCGGATCCAGCCAGTCCACTTGCATACCAGTGGCATATTCGGTGCGTACGCGATCGAGAACTACTACCGGATCGGTGACGCCGTTGCGTTTGAGGATATTGGTAAATGCGGTTCCGGTGTACTCAGGATAGATGTCGATGTCCCGGGCGAGCAAAGCCTGGTGAGCCAGCAGCGTGCCCCCCAGGTTCAGTTTTCGCTCCACCGGCTGATGCAGCCGGTTTTCCAGATGCTGCGCGATTATTTCGCCGAGGATTACCTGTTCGGTGAAATTCTTCGATCCGACGATAATGCGATGTTTGGAAGAGCAACCCGCCAGCAGCAGAAAGGCGCTCAGGCAGCCGAGAATCGTTTTTCGATCCAACCCAATCCTCCATCGGAAAGCAGTGCCAGAACGGCGGCCGGAATGGCGCCCGCCAAGATCTGCGTGGTGTCCACCGACGCGATGCCGCGAAAGATGAAAACGCCCAGGCCGCCGCCGCCAATCGCGGCTGCAATTGTAGCGGTTCCAATCGTAGTGACGGTGGCCACGCGCACCCCGGCCAGGATTACCGGAGCAGCCAGCCGCAGCTCCACCTGCCACAACAATTGCCGATCCGTCATGCCCATCGCCACCGCCGACTCGCGGACGGCCGCGTCCACGCCCAGAATGCCAACCAGAGTATTGCGCAGAATCGGCAGCAGCGCATACAAGACCAGCGCGACGATCGCAGTCCTTTTGCCGATGCCGCCAATCAGCGGGATCGGAATCAGGAATCCAAAGAGAGCCAGACTGGGCACGGTCTGCAGTACATTGGCGAACCCCAGCACCCATCCCTGTAGAGGCGGCCTGCGCGTTAGCAAAATGCCGAGCGGAATTCCGATTGCGATCGCAATCGCCATAGATGCCAGGACCAGCACGAAGTGCTCGGAAGTCAACTCGAGTATGTCGTCGAAAAGGCCTGGCCTGTTCATCAATGCCTAGGGACGGTCATCGGCGTTCTTTGCATTCCCAATATCCAGGACAGCCAGAAACGCACGCGTAACCGGCTCCCGCGATTTCAAGAACTCCTGTGGTGTTGCTAGAACTTCCAGTCTGCCACGATCGAGCACCGCAATGCGAGTGCCCAGGCGCAGGGCTTCGCGTACATCGTGGGTGACGAAGATGGAAGTTTTCCGAAACTGCTTGCGGAGGGCCAGGAATTGGTCCTGCAGCTCCAGACGCGTGACAGGATCGAGCGCGCCGAAGGGTTCGTCGAAAAGCAGCAGCCTTGGGTCGGCGGCCAGGGCGCGTGCCACGCCAACTCGCTGGCGCTGGCCGCCGGAAAGCTCGCGGGGATGGCGAGGCAAAAACTGTTGCGGTTCCAACCCCACTTCCTGAAGCAGATCGCGGGACCGGGCCGTGATTCGCTCGGCGGGCCAGCCTTCCAGGCGCGGCACCAAGCCTACGTTTTGCGCGACGGTGAAGTGCGGGAACAGGCCGACTTCCTGAATCACATAGCCGATGCCCCGCCGCAGCGCAATCAGATCCCATTCTTTGGTCGAGCGGCCATCCACGCGCACGTCGCCGCTGGTCGGGAACAGAAGCCCATTCACCATTTTGAGCGCGGTCGTTTTTCCCGCTCCGCTGCGGCCGAGAAGCACCAGCGTTTCGCCGGGCTCGATCGAGCAGCTCAAATTGTCCAGAATCAGATTGCCGCCGACGCGATAGGTGACCTGCCGGAATTCTACTGTTGCCGTGGCGCCGGCCGCCGGCATCAGTGAACCATCCACAAGCTCTCGACGAAGGGCCACTCCGGGTCTACCCACTGCTCCCGGACGCAAAAGCCGCTCTGGTCGGCCATCTCAAACATTTCGTGCCGTTGAAACTTGTGGGAGGATTCGGTCCAGATGGTTTCGCCGCCGCGAAACCGGACTCTGAAAGCGGCCTCGGCGATGAATACGGATTGATCTACGCTAGAGCGCAGATGCATCTCGATGCGGCGTTCCGCCTCGTTCCAGCGAGCTTCGTGCTCGAACTTGCGCAGATCGAAATCAGCGCCCAGCTCGCGATTCATGCGGCCCAGCAGATTGAGGTTGAATGCCGCGGTTACGCCCGTGGGATCGTCGTAGGCCAGCAGCATGCGATTGGGGTCTTTGACCAGGTCGGCGCCGATCAGCAGCGCGTCGCCCGGCAACAGCCATTTTCGCAGGTCGCACAGGAAGTGGATAGCGCGCTGGCGCTCGAAATTTCCGATGGTGCTGCCGAGAAACAGAACCAGCAGAGATTCGCGAGAGCGCCGATGGCTGGCCGCGCGAGCCATTCCGTCCAGATAGGAATACTCCAGCGGCCGGACGTCTGCAATGTCGGCCAGCTCGCGCTGGCAACGTCCTAAAGCCTCGCGCGAAACATCAATCGGGAAATAGCGCGGCACGTGATCGGCTTTTTTTAGCGCGTTCAAGACGTAGCGCGTTTTGCGGCCGGCGCCGCTGCCCAGTTCGACCACGGCCGCGGTTTCGGGAATCAATTCCGCGATGTCGCGCGCATGCTTCCGAAGTAAACGATCGTCCGCGCGGGTGACGCCGTATTCGGGCAGGTGCGTGATGGCCTCAAAAAGCGCGCTGCCCAGGTCGTCATAGAGATACTTAGAGTGCAGCTCCTTCTGAGGCTTGCTCAAGTCGGCCCGTACGTCGGAGGCAAACTCGCGCGTGCTCTCGTCAGATGCCGGGCTATTTCTCGGTGAGACGGAAAGTGGCGTAGACATAGGGATAGTCGGGCCGGAACCAATTGCGGAAGGAAGGGCGTAAGAAGCAAGACGCGGTCCGCGGCGACGCGCCTTTCATCACATAGTGTTCTTCATCGAAGAAATTCTTGGAATAACCCTGATAGAAGGGGAACGGCTGGAACCCCGGGAACGGGCCGAACGGTGTCGAAGTCCACTCCCAGCCGTTGCCGATGAGCTGAGAAACGCCGAAAGCGCTATCGCCGGCTGGCGTGGCGTCGACATCCACCGGGTCCCAGTGGTGAAAGTCAAAGTTCCCGTGAGTTGCGTCCGGCACAGCGTCTCCCCGCACAGCGTCTCCCCCCACAGCGCCTCCCCATGGATAAGGACGCTCTTTTTGTTCCGGAGTTTCGAAAGCGGCCCGGTGAAACTGCGGTTCCGTGAGCAAATCTTTCCCTACCCAGCGCGCGTAGGCGGCGGCTTCGCGATACGTAACATAGACCGGCGCGTTGAGGGGCAGGGGGACTTCCGCGAACATGCCGTGATACAGCCATTTTTGATCGCGCTGGTCTCCGCCTCGTTCTGTCCAGAAGTGGGGCGCCGCCGCGCCTGATTCCACGAACTTCAGATAATCGCGATTGGTGACTTTGTACTTGCTCACGGTGAAGCCAGAAACGGCAACTCGGTGCTGGTCGAATTCGTTGTCCCAGCCAAATTCGCCGGCTTTTTGGCCGAGCGTTGCGAAGCCCGCTGGGATTTCGATCATTCCACCAACGATTGATTTTGCTGAGTTGCGCGCCTCAGCAAGCGGTCCCTCGGATTTTTGATCGTAGGGGAGATTGTGTATCAAGTAGGCCAGCGTCTCGGCGTGCATAAGCCGGTGTTCGATGGCGACATGAACCAACTGCTCCGGCACTTGATCGATCGAGTCGTCTATGATTCGGCGGACTTTCTGGTTGTATGCCAGCACTTCTTCGACGGAGGGCCAATCAGCCGGCTGATCGGCGGCGGCTTGTCCTACAGGTGGATCAATCCCAAACTCGAATAGCTTGTCGAATTGTGGATGGAAAGATGGAACACCGAGTGATTGGCGGCAGATCAGGTTCCAATCGAAGGCTTCCAGATGTCCTAAGTAAAAAATGAGCCGGTGACGTTCCGGCACAGGCTGCGAATAGACGGCTGCCGGTGTTAGCAGGGCGAACAACTCATCTGTGCGGGATCTGGCGGACTCCATGCGGCCGCAGAGGACCCGAGGAGGCGCTGGTATAGTCGACATGCTTTCCTCCGACCACTTTCAGGCTAACACCTGAGGCAATGGGGGAAAGTTCCAGGGGCTGTAGTGTAATTAACGAGCTAGGAAAAAGACGCGGCACGAGCGGTTGCCAGTGCCGCGGTATCGCTTCGGTGGATGATTCGTTGCTTACTGGCGATTAGGCTTATTTGGTGAAGCTCATTTGGTGACAGCAGGGGCCGCTTGGGCGGTCTGCGAGGCCGGATTGGCGCCGCCCTCCCAGTCGCTTCTATTTCGAACGGTCTTCCAATATTTGTCGCCCCACCAGTCATCGATATTGCGGGCGGAGGGCGAAGTTTCCGGTGTGGCCTTCTGGATGGCGAGGGTCTCGAGCAGCGTGGATGCTTGCGTGGCAGTCGTTTCGAAGTTCAAGGTTCCATTCACGCCGGCTGCATCTTTATAGTTGATGGTCAGCGTCTCCTTTTTCTTGCCTGGAGCTAGCGATGGGACCTTCACTCTATGAAGAATACGCCGCGCTTCCTCCTGAGTGACGGCAGTGCTGGTGATCTGATTGCACGGCAGCTTAAATGTCCCGGTGCCGTACTCAAACCGCAGTTCTCCTCTTTCGCTGACGTCGAGGGTCCCGATCAAATTGAGTGGAATGGATTTAACCGAGCCGCCCACATATGTGGCGGTGTCGATGGCGCCTCGCACGACGGCCGGAGGAGCCAGCGCTAAGGCAATCATCACAAACAGGATCTGGCGGAATGCGGACATGTAGTACGTCTCCTTGGAAGTACTATCGGCGAAACCGCGAACATCCTTTAGTGCCGGCTCACACTTACAATGGATTAAGCATGTCTGTCTACGATGAGCGCCGGGAAGAGTTGGAAAAACAGGAGTTCATGATGGGAACCGAACGCGGCCGGCTCTCGGTGACCCTAGACCTATTGACCGACGCGCTGGTGTTGGTTGGGCAGCATGGGGTTTACTGCCAGAGCGCTCGCCAACCCGGCAAGCCAGCTATGGACATCCAGATGATTTCCAAATGTTTGATCGACGCCAAGGAACTGGTAGCCGATGTAATGGGCAAGTTGAAAAGTAAATCGGCTGCCGAACGGAGCTGAACGGAGATTTATCTATTTCCGCGTGTCCAGCCAAACGAAGGTCCACACCACAATCAGTCCGATGAGGCATAGCAGAAACATCAATAGGCGGCGCCCAAATCCGGGCGTATAGGCGGGGAGCTTATCGTCTGGTTTTGGCTCGGGCACGGTTTCAGTATAAAGGAGGGAACGAGTGAATCCGAAGATTCCGATCGCGGCCATCACGGACGAATTTTCTCCAGATCTGGAGACGGCGCTGCACGCCATGCGGGAAATCGGCATGAGCGCGGCGGAGCTGCGGGTTATCTGGGGCAAGAACGTAATGGATCTGTCGGACGATGAACTGGAGCGGGTGCGTGATATCACCACGTCGCTTGGTTTTAAGGTAATCTCGATCGCTTCGCCGCTATTGAAGTGCGTGCTTCCGGACTCACCTCCGGTAGACAGCCGTTTCCAGCACGACGTCTTCGCCTCGAAGCACACCTTCGAAGACCAGCCCAGGCTGGCGGCGCGGGCGTTCGCTATCGCGAAGAAGTTCGATGCACGTATCGTTCGGGTATTTTCGTTTTGGAGAACCGTGCAACCGGAGAAATGTTTTGAAGGAATTGTCCGGGCTATCGGTGAGCTGGCGGAGAAGGCCGCCGGGCAGGATTTGATTATTGGGCTGGAGAACGAGCACGCGTGCAACATCGGCACGGCGCGCGAGACGGCCCGATTGCTCGACGCCGTGCCCCACCCTAACCTGCGCGTGGTGTGGGATCCCGCCAACGCATACGTAGCCGGGGAGAATCCGTATCCGGAGGGCTATGGGCTGTTGCCGCCGGATCGGATCGTGCACGTCCACGCCAAGGATTGTCACCTGGACGGTCATGTGCCGGTCTGGGGCCCGCTGGGAACGCGCGCGGTCGACTGGAAAGGACAGATTGCGGCCTTGCTCAAGGACCGGTATGCCGGGTATCTGAGCTTGGAAACGCACTGGCCGGGGCCCGGCGGCGACAAACTGGAAGCGAGTAGGATTTGCGGGTGGAATTTGCGCGGATTAGCGAGTGGGTAACTGGCGAACGGACGTTCACTGAAACTGGATGAATATTGTACGCAGTGATTTCAATTGTTTAGAGGATTGATACCGGCCAGCGTATAGATCCGGCTGATAGTTTGGTGCAGGAGAGAGTTGTTTACGGGCGCTCCCGAAAAGGGGCGCCCATTTTTTTGGAACCGATTCCAAGATGCAAGAACAGAGGCAGGGTAGAGCGCCCAAGAACAGGAAGAAAATAATCCGCACGCTCCTTCGCAAGATAGAAAAAGAATTCAAGGGCAAGGAAACCAAAGCCACGATGGCTGACTACATTCGGCTGACTCAGCTTGAACGGGAGTTGGAGGAAAACGAGCAGCCGAGGGAGATCATCATCACGTGGAGCGAGCCAGCGGAGAAGTTCAGCGTCGAGAGATAGTTTATGTTCCGCTTCCATCGCAGCGCAGCTTTCACAATTCCACTGCGCGGTTCAAAGGTTTTTCGGGACCGATCGGTTCGGGCAAAAGCCAGGCGCTCTGCCAGGAAGCTATCCGGCTTAGTTACTTGAACGCCGGCCGGCAAGGTTTAATCGGAGCGCCTACTTATCCGATGTTGCGGGACGCGACGTTGACCAGCTTTTTAGAAGTGGTCGGAGGGAGCCGGATCCCGTACGAACTTAATAAGTCGGAGTCGGTGCTGGTAATGAAAGACACGGGCTCACGAATTTATTTTCGCGCCGTGGACGATTTCGAACGGCTGCGCGGCACTAACCTGGCGTGGTTCGGGTTGGATGAGCTGACTTACACGCCGGAGGAATCCTGGCTGAGGCTGGAAGGCCGGCTGCGAGATCCCCTGGCCAAGCGATTGTGCGGCTTTGCGGTATGGACCCCCAAAGGTTTCGACTGGGTGTATCGCAGATTCATTCGAAACCACGTGGAAGGGTACGACGTGGTGCTTGCCAAAGCGTATGAGAACAGGTACGTGCTGGACAAGATTCCGGATTTTTACGATCGTCTGAAGGCCAGCTACGACGCGAAGTTCTTCGAGCAGGAAGTGCTGGGTGAGTACCTGAATGTCCAATCCGGCGTGGTGTATCACGCGTTCAAGCGAGCGCGCAACGCGAAACCGGTGCAAGTTGATCCCGGGTTGCCGCTATTCTGGGCGCTGGATTTCAACGTGGATCCGATGAGCTCGATTGTGGCGCAGAAAAGGGGAGAGGAAGTGAACGTTCTGGACGAGATTGTCTTGAGCCGGGCCAGCACTCACGAGGCGTGCGAGGAGTTCATGAACAGGTATCCGAACCATCTGGCGGGCGTGGTGATTTACGGCGACGCGTCGGGGCAGAGGCTGCAGACGGCGGGAACGACCGACTACCAGATGATCCGCGAATATATGCGGCGCACGGTCTATGGAAGCCCAAAATTTCGAGTGCCGTCCAGTAATCCGAGTGTACGCGAGCGCATCGCGCTGGTTAATTCGAAACTGTTTTCGGCGGGCGAAGAAACGCAGCTGTTTGTGGATCCACGATGCAAGGGACTGATTATGGACTTCGAAGAGGTCGTTTTCAAGCCGGACAGCAGCGTAATCGATAAAGACAAGGACTCGCAGCGAACGCATCTGTCGGACGCACTGGGTTACTTACTCTGGCAGGAATGCCGTCCCAGGGCCGCATTCGGCGAACAAGGCAAGCGGTTGATATAGGCGCAGGAAAAGATGGACACGATCAAGGATAGCCTCGACATCGATCACGAACATCCGGAGTATGCCGCGAAGCGCGCGATGTGGCAGCAGTATCGCGACCTGTACGTCGGCGGGGAACAGTTCAAGGTCAACGCGGAACGGTATCTCATCCGGCGTCAGAAGGAGCCAGGGGACGTCTTCGGTGAGCGGCTAATTCGCTGTTTCTACGAAAACTACGTCGGCTCGATCGTGGACTGGTACGCAGCCACGTTGTTCCGTCGAGAACCGGCATTGGCCTTTGACGGTACAAACGAGCGCGGGAAACAGTTTTTCAGCAGTTTTACGGAAGACTGCGATCGCAGAGGCAGTAGTCTGGCGGAGTTCTTCCGGAAGCAATTTATCGAAGCTCTGGTGTGCGGGACGAGTTACACGCTGATCGACTTTCCACGTTTAAGCCGACCGGCGGGAACGCGGGCCGAGGAGGACGAACGCGGCGCGTCGCGCGCCTATTTGGTCAGTTACTCCGCTGACGAGTTAATTAACTGGAGTTTTGACGAACATGGCCATTACGAGTGGGTTGTGTTGCGAACGCGAAGTCTGAAGAAAGAAAGGATCGAAGACAAGGCTTGGGCTAAGCAGACACGCTGGGTTTATTACGACAAGCAAAATTACTCGGTTTACGAACAGCTTGAAAACCACGGACACCGAGAACCAATTGAGTTAGTGGCCCAAGGTCGCCACGGATTAGCGAAGCAGTCCAGGGTGCCGCTGCTGGATCTGAGAGTTTCTGAAAGGCTGTGGCTGCTTAATAAGGCCGGTTCCCTGCAATTGGAGCATTTCAATAAGTCCAATGCGCTGGGTTGGGCGCTTACCATGGGCCTTTTTGCAATGCCGGTCATTTATTCGGAGCGCGACTGGAACCAGGTGATGGGCGAGTCGTATTACATCCAACTGGGACCGCAGGATAAGTTCGGATGGACCGAGCCCGAAGGACATGTTTACCAGATCGCCGCGAACAATCTTGCGACGCTGCAGGAGGAGATTTACCGGGTTTGTCACGTGACGCACGCGGGCGGCGCGGTATCAGGGAGCGCGGCACAGTCCGGGTTGAGCAAGCAGCGAGATTACGCAATCACGCAGGAAGTGCTGCGGGCCTACGGCGACGCGGTGAAGGACGCCATGAAACGGGTGCTGCGCGCTATCGACGCCGCGCGCGAGGACGGGTTGACCATCAATGTCGCCGGCATGGACGAATTCGACATCGGCGACTTCGGAACGGAGCTAGACGACGCCGAGAGGCTTCTTAATCTAGGCATTGACTCACCGACCCTTAAGAAACAGGTCTTCAAAAAACTGGCGTTTCAATTTCTGTGCGACGTTCGGCGGGAAGTCAAGGACCAGATCGGGCGGGAGATCGACGCAGAGAAGTAAGGGGACTTATGGAAGAGAAAAAACCGGAAAAAACAGAGCTACGCTCCATTATCAGAGGCGTGATCGACGAGTTTGTGCAGGCCGAGCGGGCCAAGGCCGAGCCCGCATACAAGGCCGAGCTGCTGGACGAGCGAAAACGGCGCGAGGATTTGGAGCGGCGCGTCAACGATTTGGTGCAAGAGAACCAACATAGCCGCCAGATCGCGGAAGAGGCGGAGCGCGGGGCATCCATTCGGGCCGAGTTACAGCGGCTGGGCGTAGCCAAAGTTGATTTGGCATACCGCGTCGTGAAGGACGATATTCAGCGCGATCAAGACGGTCGCCTGGTCGCAAAGGACGGACCAAACGAGATTCCAGTGCGGGATTACCTTACGCAGTTCGTACAGGAAAATCCAGAGTTGCTGCCGGAGCGCATCACGGGCGGCTCGGGCATGGGATCGGGGCCGAAAGCGGCTCCGAATGTGGGCGGGCTTGATCTGGACAAAATTCGACCGGGCATGAGCGCGGAAGATCTGGAAAAAGCGCGTCAGGAGATCTCGCGGGTGGCCAGCCAGGCCATGCGAGGCATGTAGTGGAGCGACCTGGGAGCAGGCGGTCTGATAAGCCACTCCCGACGCTGGAACGGACTAAGGAAAAGAGGAATATATATGGGAACAATTACATCAGCGAATGTAGCAACTGCGATAGTCAAGTTAGTGGCGGTGGACGCATTACCGGCGCTCGTCAGTAACCTTGTAATGGGTAACTTAATCAACCGCGATTACGAACCCACTCTGGCGCATTCCGGCGACACGGTTAACGTGCCCATTCCGCCCACTTTGGTGGCGAACAACATTGCGGAGGGAGGGACGGTACAGACGCAGAATCCAAACCTTGGAAACGCACAAATCGTGCTGAATACGCACGCGGAGGCGACGTTCCAGATTCCGGACGTGACCAAGGTTTTGGCGGTACCCGATCTTCTGAGGTTGTATATGCAGCCGGCCGTTGTGGCGATTGCGGAGCGAATAGAGTCGGATATTTTGAATCTGTATTCTCAATTTACTTCCAACACGCCTATTGGAACCGCGGGGGTACCGCTTGTCGAAGCGTCGGTTGACTCCGCGGAAACGGCGCTGTTTCAAGCTAAAGTACCGGCCGGGGCCGCGAAGTATCTGGTGGTCGATCCCACGACTTACTCGGCATTGAGACAGATTCCGAGATTTAGCGAGTACTACAGCGCGGGCGAAGCGGGCCTGCGGGCACTGGTCGACGGAGCCGTCGGTAAGATTAAAGACTTTTTTGTCTTCCGATCGCAGCTAGTACAAAAGACGGGCAGTGGACCAGTGAACACGCATAACTTGGCCTTTGCGCGGGACGCAGTCGGATTGGTTATTCGCAGGCTTCCTCAGCCACTGCCGGGGACCGGCGCGATCGCCGAGTACGCTGAAATGGGCAACTTCGGGATTCGCGTGATAATGAGTTACCAGCCGAACACATTGGCGCAGCAGTTTACGGTGGACGTTCTGTATGGCACCGCGGTACTTCGCAATACCTTTGGAGTGCAGGTCAACAGCTAGCGGAGCGGGACACGAATGGACGCCAGCGCGTCCATTCGGCATCCCAAAAGGAGCGGGCATGGATCTGAGAATGTTCTACCAAAAATTACGGAAGCTCGAACGAGAAATCGCCGAGCCGCACGTGGTGGTTATCAGTCAGGAGACCTCCGACGGGGGGAAGGAAGGGCAAAAAACCGAGGTTTCTCGAGTTAACGCCGCCAGGCTGATTTTAGAGGGGCGGGCTCACTTGGCAAGCGCGGAGGAAACCGCTGAATATCGCAGAAGCGTCGAGGTAGCGATCCAGGACGCGGAGCAGCGCGCCGTGGCTAATAGGGTGCAATTGCACGTGATCTCCGATACGGACCTGCGTGCCATCAAAAGTGCCGGCCGGCCGGAGAAGCGTTAAGAAAGCGACGTCACGGCATGGCCTTATTTACAGACGGACAACTCAATGCACTAATCGATCTGCAGAACTATGAGAATCGCATTCTCGATGTAGCCAACACTGAAGGAATCGACTTAGGCGGAAAGCTTAGGTTAGCTCAAGACGAAGTGGCAAACGAGTTGCTGATGTTCCTGCTAAAACGTTTGCGGTTGCCCGACTCTCCTTGGCTCGCGCAGCCCGCTATGAGGCAGAAGATCGGAGTAAGTGACGTCGTGGCGACAAAGCCGTTGCGGCAGTGGCATGCGCACAAGACGCTGGCGTTCGTTTACCGGGACGCGTATAACAATCAACTAAACGACCGGTACCAAGGTAAGTGGACCGAGTACGAGCAGCTGGCCAAGACGAGCTCACAAAATTACTTTCGAATCGGCGTCGGCATGGTCGCGGGACCTATTCCCAAGGCTTGCGCACCACTGTTAAGCACGATGACCGGGAACGGTTTGGCTTCCACTTATTACGTGGCGGTGACCTGGGTCAACCAGGCGGGACAAGAAGGTAGTCCGAGCGACATTGCGCAGATCACAACCGCGGTTGGCCAAGAACTGGTGGTGACGGCGGTGAAACCCGCGGTCAACGCAATTGGCTGGAATGTGTATGCCGGAGAGGCGCCCAACGAGCTTTCGCTTCAGAGCACTACGCCGGTTGGAATCGGAAGCACGTGGGTTATGACAGCGGCGCTGAGCGCAGGGGCACAGCCCGGCGACGGTCAACAGCCGAACTGGTACCTGGTGGATCATCACGCCATCGAGAGAGGTTAGAAAATGCCCGACATCGCGACCATGACCACCAATAAGCTGATGGTAATACTCACGGGCAGTGAAGGCATTCCGGCGGCCGTAACGGCCTTCTCCCAGGCCGAGAATGTGCCGTTAGCGGGCATCTCGGCGCAGCAGATTATCGCGCAAAACGTCGCGCCGGATATCGCGGAGCGCAGCACTATCAGCAACTACCCTTTGGTTTACGTGTATTGCAGCAAAATGATGAACCTGCTTCGCGAAAAATTCCGAACGTTCTCAGGAACCGCGGAGATGGTAATTGAATTCAGGATCTCGCAGGATCAACTGGACGATATGCAGCCAAACCTGCAATCGTACGTGGGTGCTGTTACTGAAGTTCTTGACAGTAATCGCGGAGATTGGGGAGACGGAGTATTCTTCGCGGGCGCATATGAAGTGGCCTTCGGCGGGGTCAAACATGGGGGTCGGAATTTTCTGCAGACCGGCAAAATATCCTTTGTGGTTCAGATCAGCACCGACTAATTGAGAATGCGAGGCTGGGGGCCGTAGATCAACATGTCTTATATCTTATCGAATAACAACCGTTACTACGTTGCTCTGGAGTCGAGTTACGGTAACGTAGCGAGTATCACTGCGGTAAATCGGATCCCGGCCGTGAAATTAACTGCCAAGCAACAGCCGGAGAAAGTACAGCGCAAAGACAAGACGGGATCTCGCACGTTTGTAGGAAATCCGAGCGGGCTGCGGACGCAAACCAGCTTTTCCCTAAAGACTTACATGGCGAATTGGGCCGACCAGACCACGGCGCCCAGTCACGGACCTCTATTTCAGGCCTGTCTGGGAAGCAGCGCCATGCTTTCCGCCGGCGGCACAGTGGCCTCGATTCCTAATTCGTCACAAGTCGGGTTTGTGGCGCCTCACGGATTGGTGCCGGGGCAGGCTGTTACGAGTAACGGAGAGATGCGGTTCGTCTCCGCCGTAGTGGATGCCAACACGGTTCAACTGAACGCGCCCTTCACCACCAGCCCGGCTATTAGTTCGCAGACCGGGCCTACTGTCGCTTACTTGCCGGCTACCAACTTAATGAGTGTAACGCTCTTCGATTACTGGAGCCCTGGCACCGCAGTACAAAGGATTCTATCTGGAGCGGCCTTAGACCAGCTTACAGTGAAGGTTAACGGAGACTTTCACGAATTTGACTTTTCGGGCGAGGCCCAAGACCTTTTGGATAGCTCGAGCTTTCAAAGTGGCCAGGGTGGGCTTACTGCATTTCCATCGGAGCCTTCGGTAAGTCCGATCAATTATTCAATCATTCCAGGGCATCTTGGGCAAGTGTGGCTGGGAAACACGCCGAACCGGTTCTACACGCTAACGGACGCGCAAATTGGATTTCAGAACAACATTGATCTTCGCGCCAAGGAATTTGGGGCCACGTTACCGCTCGCTATTTCGCCGGGGCAACGCACTGTGTCAGTGGACTTCAGTTTGTACCAAATGGATGACTCAGCAACACCAGCGCTTTACCAGGCCGCACGGCAGGTGTCGCCGATCAGCGTAATGCTTCAACTCGGGCAGCAGCAAGGAGAGTTGTTCGGCGTTTACATGAAGAGCGTAGTGCCTCAAGTACCGCAGTTTGACGACAGCGACCAGCGGCAGCAGTGGCAATTCCAGACATGCCGCGCCCAAGGGAGCGTAAACGATGAAATATTTGTTGCGTTCGGATAGCAAGAAGAAAGAGAACAGTCCGGCTGGAAACACGAGCGGTCGGGTCTCTTACGAAAGCGCCCTAACCGTCGAATCGAAGGTAATGCCGGGTGTTAACTTCGTGATCAACCGGATTTCGTTTGGCCGCCGCATGGACCTGAGCCGGCGAGTCCGAGAAATAACTCAAAGGACTGAATTTCTCGAAGCGGGCAGCGACCTGAGGGAAAAAATCGAGGCGGGCATATTGGCGCAAGAAGTAGACGCGATGTATCTGCGCTGGGCGCTGGTCGGGGTGAACGGCCTGGAAATCGATGGCCAGCCGGCCACGGCGGAGCAGTTGCTTGATCGCGGGCCGGAGGAATTGACCCGCGAGATCGTGGTCGCGATCAAAGAGCAATGCGGGCTGAGCGAAGCCGAACGAAAAAACTAATTGTCGCATTCCATTTTCAATTTGCGAATCAAGTCGCGTGGAAATGCGACGTTTGCCGAAGGAGCGGCTTGGAAAAAAAACGCCGGTGCGGATGGCTTGCAGAGGATGCTTCCATGGCGTCCGTGGTCGTATGGGCTCGTAAGACCGTTTGCGTGACGAGTTGTCCCACGTCTTATATAACTCCCGAAAGTATCGCGTTCATCGAGGAGTTTCATGCTTGGAAGTTGTTTGGGACGACCGACTGGCGACAGTTACCGGCGCGTCTGGTGGAGGCGATTTTCATTTTAGAGAACGAGCTAAGATCCGAGAGGAATGATGCGCAGAGTTGAATTGCAGGACTTACTTCCGGCGGGAACGGTTAGCGATCGATCCCGTAGTGAGGTGCTGCAGGGAGCAGGAGCAGTGGCGGCGAGTGGTGCAGGACCCTTGCCGGCGGCGGGCGGGGGTGGCGGAGGACAGGCGGGTGGTTCCAGTTCAGTGGCGGATCTCAGCAGCCTTTTGCAAGGTCCCGCGCAAAATGTAACAGACCAGATTTCGGCGCTGACTTCGCAGATCACCGCCTTGAGTTCGGCACAACAGGCCCAGGTAGGGGCGATCCAAGATAATACTCAGGCGGTCACGCAGAACACCACCACCAAGAGCGGCGGCTCTTCAGTGGGCAGCACGATCGGAAGCGTGGCGTCGAGCGTACTAGGCGGCGGCTTGTCGCCTATTATCGGCGGCCTACTGAGTCTATTCGGCGGCGGAGGCACCCAGACGCTCGCGGCGCCTGCTCCCTTTATACTGCCAACGCCCGTTCAATATAACGCCGGACTGACGGCCGCCTCCCCGGGCCAGGCGGCTCCTGTCAGCTCCAGCGCCAGCGGACAGCCACGACCCCAAGGGTCCGCGCCACCGCCGCAAATCACCGTTCAGGTTAACGCCATGGATAGCCAGTCGTTTCTGGACCACAGCGACGACATTGCGAATGCAGTAAGACAGGCGTTGTTAAGTTCTAACTCACTAAGTGACGTAATTGCGGATTTATGACATGAGCACATTTCCCGTTCTGAAAACTGGCTCCGTGCTACAGTATCCCGCCCAAAAGCAGGTGACCTTTGCCACCGAAATCGTGCAGTTCATTGACGGGTCCGAACAACGGTTTCGAGAGTACAAAACGCCACTGCACCGCTGGATCATTCAACTTGACTTATTGGATCAGGGCAAATTGCAGGTTCTCCGCGAGTTTTTCAGGACTCAGGCCGGCGGCGCCGACAATTTCGTGTTTACCGATCCGTGGGACGGGACCAGTTACACAAACTGTACCATTGACGGGGGGGATTTCGTGTTGCAACTGGCGGATGAAATGAAGGGCAGCACATCTTTGACAGTGCGCGAAAACCGAGGCTGACATGCTTTATTATCCGCAGCTCTCGAGTGGCGCAGTGTCTCAGTTACCCGTAACCCAGCGTACTAGTATAAGAACGATTTCGAATGGACTCGCGGGCGGGGACACTATCACGATGGCGGATCCCAACTATTCAAGCATGCGGTGGCAGGTTCAGTACGTAGGCCTTACGGATGCCGAGTGGGCATCCATCGAGCAGTTATTCGAGGCGGCAGAGGGACAGCTCACAACGTTCACTTTCCTTGATCCGACGGATAACCTTCTTATGTGGAGCGAGGACTGGACAAGCTCGGTTTGGACCGCCGATCCGCTGCTTGAGGTTGTAAGTGGAGTTCAGGATCCACTGGGCGCAAACAATGCAGTGTAGCTCACCAACACCGCTCAAGCTACCCAGGGTATTATGCAAAATATAGCGGGGGCGAGTTGGTTTCAATATTGCTTCAGCGTATATCTGCGGAGTGACGTTTCCTCGGTGATCCAGATGGTCGCTTCTGCCGGCGGGCAGAATTCATTCACTGCGATTTCAACCGGCCCGGCCTGGGTGCGGGCAATCGCTTCCGGGAGCCTCACGATCCAACAGGACGGTGTAGCCTTCGGAGTGCAGCTGGCCGAGGGAGCCAGTATTCAGGCGTTCGGGCCACAAGTGGAAGCGCAAACGGCAGCCAGCCAATACAAGAAAACGATCGATCTGGGCGGAGTGTATTCGAACACACGTTTCGACTCGGACTCACTCACGTTAACCACAGACGCGCCGAACCAGAATTCCGGAACGGTGAGCCTGTACAGTAGTCTGATTTCGATTTGAAGGGCAGCCAGCCGGTTGCACAACTCAGGAAGGCTGAACCAGAATGGCGACGATCAATGCTCTCAAGGAACTGAAAGTTCCCGGCACGCCTTTGTTCCTGTTCGATTGCACGCTGCCATCGGGCGATCTCCAACACTGGAGCACCCACCCGGTTACAGTCGATGGGCAAGCGTACCTGGCGCGCGTGTTAAAGCACAACACTTTCGAGCTTAACTCGTCGCCGGAATCGGCCACCGACGGCGCGTCAACGGTATCCATCACACTTGCTAACGCCGATTCATACCTTTCTGCAATCGAGCGTAACGTCGGTTGGAAAGGCTCCCAGCTTACCGTCACTTTCTTATTTTTCGATCTCATAAACGCTGTGGCGGCCTCCAACAGCCAGATCGTATTCCGCGGAATCGCGAATCCACCCGATGAGTCCACCGAGTCTACGCTTCGTCTCAGTTTTACGACGCGACTAAACCTGCAGCGAATCTTTTTGCCGGAGATACGAATCCAAAGGCGCTGCCCTTGGGCGTTTCCGGCTACCGCGAGCCAGCGGCAGGAAGCGGTCAACGGGGGGACAAGCGGCGCGTTCTCCATATTCTATCCGTGTGGATATTCGCCGGACCAAACCGGCGGCGTAGGGAATTTAAACGCGGGAACGCCCTACACTACCTGCGATTACAGCCGTACGCAGTGCATTCAGCGGGGAATGTTTGACGAGGACAGCAACAACAACGTCACTCGCAGGTTCGGGGGCATCGAGTTCGTGCCGTCTTCTATTTACGTCCGCACCTATGGAGAAAAAGGCTCACATATTTCAGTACCGCCCGATAACACGGCGTTTTACAACGACTTCGTTCCTCTCATTTACGGCACCGGCTGGTATCAGCCTCCTATCGTATTTGCTCGCAATGACGGGAATCTCACTCATCTCGAGGTGCTTTTGGGGGCCGGCCAAATAAGTGGCGTTCTGACGGTGGTGGTGAACGACCTTCAAATTCCAATCGGGGTCACCGGCACTAACATGACGGGGACTGGTTGGTACAACGTAGTAAGTCTGGGCGGACGTACCGGAAGTTTTAACCTCGATTTCACCGATTCGTCGGGAAATCCGCTGGGCGATCCTTACGGAAGCATGGCGTTCATGTCCGTGGTGGTGCCAAACAACATCTCGGACGGGAGTTCGCTTCCGTCGATCCAGGTCCTGATCCAAGGACTCGAGCTGGCGCAGTTTGACTCCGGCGGCAATTACACCGACACGGTCTTCACCAACAACTCAGCGTGGGTGCTGCTGGATATTCTCTGCCGCAGCGGTTGGGCGCTTAGCGACCTCGACCTGGCCAGTTTCGCCGTTGCCGCGGAGCGCTGCGATGCTTTGATTCAAACGACGGATCTCAACGGCAACAGCACGCTAGTTCCAAGGTATCAGTGCAATCTGCTGCTGATGAACCGGCGTAGCGCGGGCGATATCGTGCGCGGAATCAGGAACGGCGCGGCGCTGTATCTGGCCTTCAACACGTCCGGCCAACTGCAGTTAAACTCTGAAGATACTTTGGCGGTGCAGCAGCCATCTCAAATGGCGTTCAGCAATAGCACCGTCTCGCTCAACGGCGGATGGCCGGCCTATGAGTTCGGCGACAACGCCTTGTCCGGCATCGTGAGAGGAAGCAATGGCGCTTCATCGCTTCGTGTCACGACGCTTAGTCTGGCGGACTCACCCAATCAGTACACGGTGGAATTTCAGGACGAGTTCAACGAATACCAACAGGACAGTTTGTCGTTAGTCGACGTTGACGACTCACTGCTGACGGGCCAAGATATAACCGTCAGCCTCACACAGCTCTGGGCCTTCCCAACTTCGATCAAGCGACTCGGGCTGCCGCGCTGCAATTGTACAAGTCGATCCAAGGAAACACGTATGTACAATTTGAAACCAGCGTGAAGGGCGCCGGATTAAGGCCTGGGGATATAATTACACTTACTTACTCCAAGGAAGGTTTTGAGCGGCAACCCTTCAGGATTACCAAAATCGCGCCCGGACTCAACTTACTTACGGCTGTGATCACTGCCCAGATTCATGACGATGCCTGGTATACGGTGATCAATTCGGGCGCTATTGGGCTGGGCCGGCAGGTTGGTGTCGAAGTGGGTTTGCCGCGTCCTCTGGTAGGAACCTTGTTGGACAGTAATGGAGTTGAGCAATTAGGCATAACGGAGTCGTCGACGACCAGTAGTGATGGGAGCATCGCTACTTACCTATCAGTCTCATTCTCAGTCCCCAGCCAGCCGGCCGCCAGCAGTACCGGCATTCCGCTCGTGGGCCTGAACCCTCAAATCAATACTACAGGCGGCACGCTCGGGGGCGGACAGGCTCTGTATTACGGGATCAGCGCGGTGGATGCAAGTGGCGCGGAGAGCTGATTGTCGTTCATTATAATGGCGATCATTCCCGCTGGTACGAACACAAACAGCGTAACCCTCATCAGCCTGAGTTTTTCGTCGACCGCCGCGGCGTTTCACGTTTATCGGGGAGCAAATCCGATCCAACTGTTGCGGATTGCTTCGAACGTCGCGATTGCGCAGCAGTTTATCGACAACGGAGCGACGCCTTTATTAATGGGGCCGCCGGATTACAACTACGATCACGCGAACTTTTATTGGCGGCTAGAATTGCAGCCCCCAGAGAGCGTCGACATCTATTGCGCCAGCACGGTCGGCAACAGCACGCTGAACATGTTACCGGCAGAATATAACGGAGCGACGGTCCGAATAACGGAAGGTACGGGCGCTGGCCAGGAGCAGATCGTGGCCGCGAATACCGCGACTACGGTAACCACCACAACGAACTGGAGCGTTGAACCGGACGCGACCAGTGTTTTCTTGGTTGCGGACTCCAGTTGGCAATTCGGAGCGTCGAGCAGTTCATCACCTGTCTCTTTTGTGGTGCCCAACCGGGAAGGTGTGACGGTGCACGTCTCCGGGCGCGCGGCCAATGTAAGTGACGATGAGGCGTCGTACGAGTTATCGCCCCTCACGAGTTGGCAAATTTCGGGCTCTGCCGGCGATATCCTCGACTCCGATATTCCCGGGCTTCCTGCGTTCGGGCTGTTTCCGAATGGGCGAGGCGGAATTGAGGCAGTAAGCGTCGGCTTTACAAGTCTTACTAACACCCGGACGATTAGCGCCGGAACATTGGTGCTGGGATATTGGGATGAGCTGAACGGTCCCTCTACCGTGATGCTGACTGCCAGCATGGGAACCGGCGATATCGCATTTACTGTAACAGCGGCCGTTTCCGCCGCCGCCGGCGACTTAGTCCAAATCGACAGTGAAATCATGGTCGTGCAGCAAGCCGTAACGGCAGGAACAACTTTTGAGGTTGCGCGCGCTTCGCACGGCACGTCGGCCGCGATTCATACAATACCGGTGGGCGTGTACTTCCTGGAGCAGAAGACCTTTATCATGCCGTTCGTGCAGGACTTTTTGGCAGTCCGGCCAGCGGAAGCTATGCTTATCCGGTGTCCATACCCGACGTGCGGATCGCGACGGCCGACTTGTTCGTCACAAATTCACGAGGAAACAGCCCGGTGGCAATGCAAGGTTTTACGGCCACCAGCGATCTTGGCTTGCGGACATTATCGGGCGGCCAATTGTCCATTCAGGTGGAGGGCCCCCTGGCGATCCAAACCAACGCTGCTCCGCCGCTTTTGATGGAGGCCACTCATTCGGTGCGCGATGTATCCGCGGCTGTGGGCGCCGCTCCAACAGGCGCCGCGGTCGTAATGGAGGTGACGCAAAACGGGCAACCGTATTGCCAGCTCACAATTCCCATGGGCGCCACCGTTTCTAACGTAGTCGATGGATTCGCTCTCGGACCATTAGTGGAAGAGGCGCAGATTGGGCTGAATATAACATCGGTCGCGCAAACGGCAAACACCGCACCGGGTAGCGACTTAACCGTGACGATTCGATTGTAGTCCTGTGTATGCCTGAAATTCTAGAAAAGCTGCGAGCCGATCAGGACCTGCAATGCTATTTCCTCGAGCCCTCGGCGATTGCCGCGCTAAGTTCGGCCGGCGCCAACGGCTACACGGTTTCGGGCAGTTGGCGGCAACAATTTGACTGGGCGGTTATCGAATGGAACCGCGACAATGTGTTCGAGCATCCGGCGTTTCGATCGTTGCCGGATGGAGACCTCAGCGGACTGACGCTGACCTATAACGAGACTCGTCAAAACTGCATCCCGCTCGACTCGATTCTCTATCCGACCGTCGACTGGCCCAATCTTCGCGTTTGGGCCGATCCCGGCACTGGCGAACAGATTTACAAGGTCCCTCTCGTGAACTATGCAACGCCACTGGCGGGCTCTTATCAATCAGCGACCGTTCAGTTTCAGCTCAGCGGAACGGTAACTGCTGGAGACTACGTCGGCGTAGCATTTCTTTCCGAACACTATTATTACTTGATGACTTCGAGCGACACCCTGGATACTGCAATCGAGAGCCTGGCTGTAGCTGTTAGTGCATCTTCACCCACCATGCAGGCCACGCCGAGTGGCGCTACAATCATCCTGACTTACATCGGCGCCGGTCAGACGGTTGCGAATAGCACTACCGGAGCGAACGGAAATTGGATAGGCGCGTACACGTTTGTATCCGGCAGTATGACGGAACAATGGGATGCGGCATCGGGGCAGTTTTCCGGCGGCCTATCACCGACACAATGGCAAGTGACGCTGCCATTTGCATCTCTGGCTGACCCCACGTTAGGGACAATTCCCGCCAGCGCGGTTCGCAAGTTACGCTGGACTTACTCGGCCGAACTTCAAGCGGGCGCTTATATCCGAAGCGAGTTTCAAGTCGTGGTTTCGAACTGGACCGTTACCGGCACGGGCCGGGCTTATTCAATCGCTGGGGCGGGCAGCCGTCGAATTGAAAACGATAACAATCTTGTTCAATATGTAGGGACCTGGAGCGCTCTGGGCGGGAACTTTTCCGGCGGGAGTATTCAGTACACCAGCACGAATCAGGACGCCATTAATTGCACATACACGTCGGCGCAACAGCACAGTTTGTACCTGGGGACGAGGCTGCTGAACAACGGAACGGTCATCTCTTATTCGGTGGATGGTCAGAGCGCCGTCACGATCAACCTGAGTTTTCCATTAGAGGACGTTCTGATACGAACCCTGCTCGGCCAGTTCGGAGCTGGAAGCCACAGTGTCACCGTGACCCAGGAGGGCGCCAACGGGACTTATTTTTACTTTGATTTCCTCGAGCTGGCGATTCCCACCACGACGCTGCCCGTGGAAAACGCCGAGACGACGCTTACTGTGGCGACCGATTGGGACACCAACCACTCTATTGCGCTGGCTCCCGAGCGCACCGCGGGGATAATCAATTCACTGGGTTTTCGAGCGAGGGTGAACCACTATGCCGGGGCGCTTTGGTTTTATGAGCTGAACTGCGTTGGTCAGGAATATGCAAGCGGCACTATAACATTTTCAGGAAGCCCCGACGCGAATCTTATCACCGAAATCATGATTGGCCGGGCAGATCAGCCTTTGGTAGCGCCCAACGTCATTCAGCATTTGAATCTCGATTGGGATACCACGGAAACACTTGCTACGGCCTTTGCGCTGGAATTGAATAGAGGATACACCGCGATTCGCGCTGAGGCGAGCGGCAGTCAGCTCACGATCTATTCCCGATCGATGGGCGCGGATGGCAACGAGGTCTCCATCGCTACCAGCGCGAACACTACCGATCTTACGATCGTGACTTCGGGAGCCACGCTCTCGGGCGGTGTAGACGGCAACTGGCGAACCGACCTGGAAGCCACGCCGCGATTGAATCGCGCAGCTCGGGATTGGAGCCAAAGCTATTTTCAAGCGCTGTACGGCTACGGATATGACGCGGTCGCGTCTTTCAGTATGGAACTCGGGAACGGCGATCCCTCCGCCAGCGTCGGCGTCGCGCAAGTTTATCCAAGCCAGGCTCCGGTCTTGCTGAACACGCCTTCTTTGCAGACCAACTTTTCGCCCACCAGTACGAATTTCTGGCAGCAGGTATATACGGACATGGCCACCGTATTGGTTGCGGCCGGGCTGGTCCCCTATTTGCAATTTGGCGAAGTGCAGTGGTGGTATTTTCCAGACGACGGGTCCGGGATGCCCTTTTATGACGCCTACACTACCAGTACGTTTCTTGCGCAATATGGCCATGCTATGACCGTTATTACGACCAATACGATCGATCCACTTACAATCCCGGATGAGGCCGCGTTCCTGCCGGGACTGATCGGCATCTTCACCAGCCAAATCAGGGGTTTCGTCCGTTCGACTTACCCAACCTGCCGCTTCGAAGTGCTCTACCCGGTGGATGTTAATGACACCTCGCTCAACCAGGTGATCAATTATCCGACGGCAGATTGGACGCCGGCCAATCTAAATTGTCTCAAGACGGAGGGCTTCAGTTACACGGCCGAACGCAATGTCGATCTAGCCACTACGACGATTGCAGCCGGAGCCACTCATGGCTTTCCCTCCTCGCAACGAAGTTACTTGGTAGGAGTAAGTGATTCTTCGACAGCTTGGATAAAGGAAGCCAGGATCGCTGAAGCGAACGGCTTGGAGTCGGTCGTGTTGTTCGCGCTCGATCAAATCTGCCTGGTCGGATATTCTCTGCCTTTATCCACGGGCCTCCGCCGCAGCGTCCAGCTGGGATAAAACCCTTCCCTTCGGCCATTCGAGGTACAGTGTGTATGCAGCCGTGATTTCAGTCCAAAACGTCTCCAAGGTCTATCATCTTTATCGCCATCCGTTCGACCGTCTGCTCGGCAGCTTCGCCGTCGCCAGAAAACGGACCGTCGATTTCTGGGCGTTGCGAAATGTGAACCTGCGTGTCGAGAAGGGCGAGGTTTTTGCGATTTTGGGGCCGAACGGCTCCGGAAAGAGCACGCTGCTCCAAATCATTACTGGGATACTGAAGCCCAGCAGCGGTCGAGTTCTGTGCGCAGGCCGGGTGGCTGCTCTGCTGGAATTAGGCGCCGGCTTCAATCCGGAATTTAGCGGACGGGACAACGTCCTCTTGAATGGCGAGATCATGGGGCTGTCGCGGAAAGAGTTGGAAAAAGCTTTTCCGAAGATAGAGGCCTTCGCCGAGATCGGCCGCTTTATCGACCGGCCAGTCAAGGAATATTCCAGTGGCATGTACGTCCGCCTCGCCTTTTCAACCGCCATCCACATCGATCCCGAGGTTCTGATCGTCGACGAAGCGCTGGCAGTGGGTGACGCGATTTTCGCCAGCCGTTGCATTCAGAAATTTGAGGAGCTTCGACAGAAGAAAGTAACCGTATTACTGGTTTCGCACGACTTAGGGTTAGTCAAACGCCTGGCGGATAGAGCGGCCTTTATGCTCGAAGGAAAAGTAGTAATGGAAGGCACGCCTAAGGACGCAGTTAATCGGTACGTCGGCTTCGTGCTCGATCACGAACGGGAGAATCGCGAACGGGAGGACGTCGCCACCGGAGGTATAGCCGCAAAAAGCAGCTTCCGTCACGGGGATGGAGCCAGCCGGATCGTCGATGTGCGGCTTCTGAATGCCGGTGGCGAACCCTGCCGTACTTTCCGGCCGGGGGAATCGATCGTCATTCGCGTTCAAGCGGTTTTTCGCCGGTTCGTCTCCGATCCGGTGGTTGGAATACTTATCCGCAATCGAATCGGCATGGATGTGTTTGGAACCAACACTCGCCTGGAGCGCGTCGATCTGGGAACAGTTGAAGCCGGCGAGACGCTTGAAATTGAATTCGAATTGGATTGCCTGTTGAGCCGCCAGGAGTATACACTGACCGTTGCCACTCAGTATTGGAGCGGGCTGAGTCAGGATTGGCTGGACGATGTCACCGATTTCCAGGTTGTCGATACGAAGGACGTCGCCGGAGTGCTGAACTTGAATACTAGAGTGCGTTATCACAAGCTCGCGACAGTTCCCGATCCAGCTCCCAGCGGCGTCGCTCAGCCATGATCTACGCCATTGTGCTCGCGATCGTGGTGAGTACGCTCTGCGTGGTCACTATCATCAAGACCCGGTCGCTCAAAAATCAAGCGGATTTTCTGGTAGCGGGAAGAAAGCTGCCTTGGCCTGTCCTGGTGTTTACGCTTCTGTCGTCGTGGATCGGCGCGGGCAGTCTTTTCGCCGGTGGAGAGAACGCGTACAGGAACGGGTTCGCCGCCCTTTGGCAGCCCGCGGGCGGATGGGCCGGGCTGGTTGTCATCGCGCTGATTGCTGGCAGGGCGCGGAGGTTCGCGCAGTTCACCGTTCCCGATCTGCTCGAAACGCGATACAACGCTACGGCGCGCGTCATGGGAACCATCGCGATCGTCATCTCTTATACCGTGATTACCAGCTATCAGTTCAAGGGCGGCGGCGATATCCTCAACCTGATCTTTCCGTCCGTGAGCCGCGATCTGGGAATGTCGATCATCGCGGCTTTCGTGATCGTGTTCACCGCTGCCGCGGGGATGGCTTCCATCGCTTACCTCGACCTCGTAATCGGCAGCTTAGTAACCATCATCGTGGTCGTCGCGGTTCCGCTGTTGCTCCAGAAGGCGGGTGGCTGGGTTCAGGTGCGAGCCGTACTTCCGGCTTCGCATTTTCAAGTGCTGGGCAATCTAACTTTGGCTCAAGCTCTCAACTACATGATTCCAACCATGCTACTTCTGGTGGGAAATCAAGGGATGTATCAGAAATTCTTTTCGGCGCGCTCGGAACGCGACGCCAAGTTCGCCGTCTATGGATGGATAGCCGGCACGTTGTTGCTGGAAACTCTGCTGGTGACATTCGCCGTAATCGGAAGTTCGCTATTCAAAACCGAACATCCGAGAGAAATCATTCCGCTCACTGCTTTTCAGGGATTGCCCTCTCTCATCGGCGCGCTATTACTCGGCGGCGTTTTTGCCAAAGTCATTTCCACTGCGAATAATTATCTCTTCTCGCCATCCACGAACTTGATCCACGATGTCTACGGCCGGTTCATCAATCCCCATGCCTCTGAAAAAAGAAAGATGGTGATGTCTCGGCTGATCGTCCTGCTGCTCGGGCTATTTGCGCTGCTCCAGGCGACCACGTTCGAGTCGATATTGAATGCGGCCGTCTACGCTTACACCGTCTATGGAGCCGCCGTCACTCCGGCTGTGATGGCCGTATTCTTTTGGAGACGCGCAACCACTGCCGGCGCGATTGTGTCGATCACAGTCGGAGCAGTCCTGACGGTGGGCCTGAACCTGGTGGGTTACGACCTCGCAATCTATCCTGCTCTTACCGCGTCGCTGTTAAGCTTGGTCTTAGTCAGCTTGCTGACGCCTCCGCCGGAACCCGCCAAATGGAAACCGTTCTTCGAGAGTTGACCATGCAGATAAAACAAATTCAAGAAGCCTTGCGAGACGAGAAATCAGATGGCTGGCTGTTCTTCGACCATCATCAGCGCGACCCGCTGGCCTATCGGATCTTGAAATTGAATCCCACCCGCACCGTGACTCGCCGCTGGTATTACCTGATTCCCGCGCAGGGCGAGCCAAAAGGCCTGGTTCATGCCATCGAGTCGGGGGTGTTAGCGGGATTGCCCGGCAAGACGCAAATCTATTCGAGTTGGGGCGCGCAGGTTGATGGAATCAAAAGCCTGCTGTCAGGCTGCCGCCGGGTCGCGATGCAATATTCGCCTAACTGCGCCATTCCCTACGTCTCGCTGGTGGACGGGGGCACGCTGGAGTTAGTTCGAAGCGCGGGGGTCGAAGTGGCTACCTCGGCCAATCTCGTCCAACTCTTTGAAGCTCGTTGGACTGCAGAGCAACTGGAAATGCACCTGGAAGCGGGCAGACGGGTGGATCGCATCCGGGGCGAGGCTTTCCAGACCATCGGAGCGGCGCTCAGGGCTAACCGCGCAATAAACGAATGGCAGGTAAACCGCTTCATACGCGATGCCTTCGAAAAGTCGGGCCTGGTGACTGACCATGGTCCCATCGTGGGCGTCAATGCCAACATGTCGAACCCGCATTATGAACCCGGGCCGGAGGGTAGCAGCGAAATCCGCAAAGGCGACGCTGTTCTGATTGACATGTGGGCTAAGCTCGATCAGCCGGGCGCGGTTTTCTACGACATAACCTGGACCGGTTATTGCGGCGCCGAGCCGCCCTCGGCCATCCAAAATGTTTTCGAAATCGTGCGCGACGCTCGCGATCGCGCGGTCGAACGAGTTCAAACGGCAATCAGCAAGAACGAAAACATCCACGGTTTCGATGTGGACGACGCCGCGCGAGGCTACATTAAGGAGAAGGGCTTGGCGGATTATTTCGTGCACCGCACCGGGCATTCGATCGGCGAGGAAGTTCACGGCACCGGCGCCAATATGGACAACCTCGAAACGCACGACGAGCGCAAAATCATCCCTGGCACATGCTTCTCGGTTGAACCGGGCGTCTACCTGCCTGAATTTGGAATTCGGTCGGAAGTGAATGTCTATGTCGGGCAAGGGGCGGCGCGCGTCACCGGAGAGAAGCAGCAGAAACTGGTGGCGATTCTTTAGCCGCTAGTTCGCTTCAAAGCAACTCCAATCGCCTCAATATCTTCGCAGGTATTACTACCCAGCGCTCATAGGCCCGATAGGAATTTTCGATTGGACCCCTTGGCCCCCGTCGCATACGCTTGGTTATGGCAACCATGCTTGTTATGGAGCCTCCCAGCTCCCAAATCGCGCTTTTGCACCGGATCAGCAGCATCGTCAGCTCAGAGTTATCGCTGGACGAAATGCTTGGAGAAATCGTCGGTCTTACCGCGCAGGTGACGGACTGCGACGCCTGTCTGGTTTATCTTTTGGAGCGTGACACCGGTGAAATTGTGTTGCGCGCCTCCCAGGTGCCTCACGCGACTGCGCTCGGAACTCTGCGCATGAAGGTGGGCGAAGGCGTCACCGGATGGGTGGCGGAGCACAAGTCGGTGGTGGCGCTGTCGTCCAACGCCGGCTCCGATCACCGCTTTAAGCGGTTTCAAGTGCTGATTGAAGATACCTACGAGGCCTTCCTCTCGGTTCCATTGGTCAGCGGCGGCGACGTGATCGGTGTCATCAACGTCCATCATCGCGAGCTGCACGATCACACGCCCGACGAGATAGCTCTGCTCACCTTCGTAGGCGAACAAATGGGCGGCATCATTTCGAAGTCGCTTCTAGCCGAGGTAAATGCTCGCCTGCTGGAAGAGACTCAGGAGATGAAGCGCCAGCTTGAGACGCGCAAACTGGTCGAGCGCGCCAAGGGAATTCTGCAGACGCGCTACCATCTGACGGAGGAAGAAGCCTATCTTCGCCTTCGCAACGAAAGCCGCCGGCTGCGGCGTCCGATGAAGGATCTGGCTGAAGCCATCATTCTGGCTGAGGATTTAAGCCGCAAGAGCGAGAGCCCGGAAGCATAAGAAGCCGGCTCTTCTATAACTCCAGGGCCGGGATCAAGCTGAGCCCAGGCTCCCCAGCAGCTTGCGCGTTCGCCCATGCGCCAATACGACATCCGGATCGCGCTGCATCGCTTCAAAATAACGCTTCTCGAATCCGCGACCGTTTTCGTTGGGTACGATCAACTCGCGAGCCTGCGCCAGGAACCGGTCAGCATCCATGCCGGACGGGGGTTCTTTGGCGTCCAAAGTTTCATCGATCATGACCACCAGCTCGGACAGCTCATGCAGCCAGGCGAACCAGGGATCGTACAGCACCAGCTTCAGCAACTCGCTGCTGGAGCCGATGCGGGCGATATCCCGCTCGTAGTAGGCGCGCTCGGATTCGAGCAGCGTCTTGTGAAGGCTGAGCAGCGCGTTTCTCAGATCGGTCAGCCGTTGTTGGATAGGATCGGGAAGGGAATCGGTCGACGCCATGGGGCTTCTGATGTTATAGTACCGCCGCTCGAAACCCGTTCCCCTAACCACGAGTTTTAACCTTAGAATAGAATACGTGCGTACTGATTCCACGCTTCAACTCGCCACCGGTAATCTCGATCTGGTGCGCAACGAAATCGGAAAAGTCATCGTCGGCCAGCAACCGGTGGTCGATGGCGTTTTGACATGCCTGCTGGCCGGTGGTCATGTGCTGCTCGAAGGCGTGCCTGGTCTGGGCAAAACAACGTTGCTCCGGACGCTCGGCCGCGTGTTGCACCTGAAGTACTCGCGCATTCAGTTCACACCCGACCTCATGCCCGCCGACATCGTCGGCAGTATGATCATTGAGACCGACGATCACGGCGCCAAGGCGCTGCGCTTCCAACCCGGTCCGATCTTCGCCAATCTGGTGCTGGCCGACGAGATCAATCGCGCGACGCCCAAGACCCAATCAGCGCTGCTCGAGGCGATGCAGGAACGAACCGTGACGAGCGGAAACACGACGCACGAATTGGACGCTCCTTTTCTGGTGATGGCCACCCAGAATCCGATCGAGATGGAAGGAACTTATCCGCTCCCGGAAGCGCAGCTGGATCGTTTCCTGATGAAGATATTGGTGTGCTACCCTTCGCGCGAAGACTTGAACCGGATCGTGGAGCGCACCGTCCACCGCGACGAAACCGCCGTTCATCAGGTGGTGGACCGGGAAGCGATCATGCAACTGCGGTCCGCGTGCAGGGAAGTTCTGGTGGCGGAGCACGTGCAAGACTTTGCCATCGATCTGGTAATGGCGACGCAGCCGCAAACTCCGTACGCCCATGAGCTGGCGAACAAATATATCCGTTACGGCAGTTCGCCGCGGGGCGCTCAGGCGCTAGTGGAGTGTGGACGCGTAGTGGCGCTGATGCACGGACGGCTCAATCTATCGAGCGACGACATCCGCCAGATCGCTCCCTCGGTGCTGCGTCACCGCATCATCCTGAACTTCGACGCCCATGCCGATGGCCAGACCCCGGAAACGATTCTTACTCAGATCATCGAAAACGTGACCGCCGCGGCAGTCAAATGAAACCCAGCCCGCTCATCGACAGCACTTTCCTGGAAAAGCTGGAGCGGCTGGCTATTCAATGGCAAAAGTCGTTCCCTGGCCTGGTGGGCGGCCATAACATTTCGCATTTCGCCGGACCCGGTCAGGAGTTTCTCGACCATCGCCAGTTTCACCATGGCGACGACCTGCGCGCGGTGAACTGGCGGGCTTATCTGCGGCTGGAAAAGCTATTTTTGAAAATGTTTCAGGTCGAGCCGCGCATTCCGGTGCGACTGCTGCTCGATTGCAGCAACTCCATGACCACCGGCGACGTCTCTAAGTTCGATTACGCGCGCAAGCTCACCGCGGCCTTGTGCTATGTCGGATTAGTGCGGCTCGATACCATGTGCATTCAGCCTTTCGGGCATGACTTGGGCGATTCCTTTTTGAGCGGCGGCGGCCGCCACCGCTTCATTCCCGCGGTGAACTTCCTGCAAGATCTGAAAGCGTCGGGACAAACCAATTATTTCCAGATGGCGCGGCAGTTCATCTCCAGATATCCGCAGCGCGGGCTGCTGATCATCATCTCCGATTTTCTGGACGAAACCGATTGCGAGAGGCCTCTGCAGTTTCTGGCGGACTTCGGACATGAGCTGATCCTGATCCATCTGTGGGCCGACGAGGACCGGGAGCCGTCGTGGGAAGGACAACTGGACTTGATGGACGCCGAGACCGGCTCCACGCTCGAGATCGGTTTTGATGAAACCGCCCGCAAAGCCTATACCAGCGCCTTCGACGAGTTTGCTAAAAGTATCCAGCGCATCGGCTTGAGGAACAGCGGGCGCTACGTGGGACTTTCCACTAATAATCCGATCGAAGAGGCCATCTTCGGTCCGCTGGCGCGTTCGGGTGCAATCCAGTAACTGCCATGTTTTTTCTGAACCTGTCACTGCCGGAGTTCCTGGGCCTTCTGGGGTCGCTTTCCGGCGTCATGGTGGCGCTCTACTTGCTGGACCGCATGCGGAAGAAGCACACTGTTCCCACGCTTCGGTTTTTTTCGCTTTCCGATAAACCTCCGGTCCTGAAGCACCGCCGGAAACTGCAGCAGCCCTGGTCTCTCATTTTGCAGCTGCTGAGCCTGCTGCTCCTGTTGCTGGCAATCGCTCAGCTTCGCCTGGGATCGCCGTCGCGTTCTTCTCGCGATCACGTGCTTATCCTGGATAGTTCGGCCTGGATGGCTGCTCGTACGGGGCAAGTTCGATTGATCGATCAGGCTCGCGCGGCCGCCCGCGGCTACGTCCGCTCGCTGCCTTCGAGCGATCGGGTGATGGTGGTGCGCGCCGATGTGCTGGCGACGCCGGCGACCTTGTTCGAGTCCGACCGCCAGAAGGTCCAGTTAGCGATCGATCAAACGCAGCCGGGCGCGGCGCCTTTGAATATCGATCTGGCGCTCGACTTCGCCCGGCAGGCGCAGCGGCTGCATTCCCAACAACCCGGGGAAATCGTCTTTGTGGGCGCCGGGCGCGTTGCAGGCGATGAAGCCTCGCTGGTTGCTCCGCCCGCGAATCTGCGATTTGTCCCCATTGCGAGTCCAGCCGAACACGCCGGTTTGCGCAAGGTTGGTGTGCGGCGCTCGCTTACCGACCCGGATATCTGGGAAGTGTTCATCACCGTGAAGAACTACGGCGCAACTCCGCGCACGGTGCCATTAGGCGTACAGTTTGGGGGGGCGCCCGTTGGAACGCGCCGCTTCGAATTGAAACCAGGCGTTGAAGAGAGCGCCACTTTTCGGTTCAAGACGCGGGCGGCCGGATGGTTGGAAGCGCGGCTGATCACGCATGATGCCTTTCAGCAGGATGACCGCGCCGTTCTGGAACTGCCGGCGCGCAAGATTTTGCCGGTGACGATTTATTCCGCCGAGCCGGAACTGTTGCGGCCGGTATTCACCTCCATCGCGGGTGTTCAGGCTACATTTCTGCCGCCGTCGAGTTACGATCCCAACATTAAGAGCGGCATCGTGTTACTGGATCGCTTCGCTCCGCCCTCGCCGCCGGTTACGGAAAGCATTTGGATGGAGCCGCCGGCCGGCAAATCGCCTATTCCGGTTCGGACCGTTGAGAAAGACGCCAAGCTGAAACGCTGGCGCGTGGATCATCCGCTAGGCGCCGGCCTGCGGGCCAAGGATCTCGAGTTTCCCAGCGCCGAATTGTTCCGTGTCGAGCCCGGCGATATAGCGATCGCCGAATCGGACGCCGGCGCACTGATCGTCGCGCGGCCCGCCAAGCCCAAGATTGTCGTATTCGGATTTCATCCCGTCCGCTCCGGCATGAAGTATTCGCTCACTACTCCGCTGCTCTTCGCCAACATAGTCCGTTGGATGGCGCCCGACATTTTCCGGTCGTGGGAATTGACGGCCGGCACGGTTGGAACGGTGGACGTTGAACTGGAATCGGAAACCGATCCGTCCGCCATTCACGTGGCAACGGAAGACGGCAAGCCGCTGCCATTCACCGTGGAGGGGCGAACTTTGCGATTCTTCGCCGGATCCGCGGGCATCGTGCGAGTGCTCACCGGCGACCGCGAAATGGTTTATTCCTTGACTCTGCCGCAGCCGGGCGATTTCGTTTGGAAACCATCCAACGGCAAGCGCGGTTTGCCGGGACGCGGGCCTATGGAGCCGGCTTCGAGAGACATTTGGCCATGGCTGGCGCTGCTCGGTGGCGTGGGACTGCTGCTGGATTGGATCTTATACGGGCGAATGCGGACGCGTTACGTACCTCCCTCTCAGGCTGAACGCCGCGTGCTTTGGAGGAAAGCGTCATGACCTTCGAACGCGCCTGGGTGCTGGTGTTTCTGCTCTTGCCTCTGGGCTGGGCTCTATTCGAATTGAGGCAAACCCGGCGCGTTGTGGCTCTGGCTCTCAAAACGCTCGCATTGGCGGCGATCGTGGTGGCTTTAGCGGAACCGGTGCTCACCATCCCGCAGACCAAGATGGCAGTCGCCGTTTTGGTTGACACGTCCTCCAGCGTTTCCGCGCAGGACCTGGCGCGAGCTTCCGAGCTGGCAACGGAACTGGAAAAAGCGCGAGGGCGTCACTGGACACGGGTTCTTCCGTTTGCGCGCTCGGTCCGAAACCCCACGCCCGATGAACAAGTGAAGAACGGCTGGCAATTGAAGAACACGGCGGGCGACGCGGGCAGCGCCACCGATCTGGAAGCGGCCATCGGCGAAGCCATCGCTTCATTGCCTTCTGGAATGGTACCCAGGCTGGTGCTCATTTCAGATGGGCGGGAAAACACCGGTAGCGTTACACGCGCGGCCTGGCAGGCGCAGCATCTCGGAATCCCGATCGATACCATGGCGCTCGAAGGCCGGCCGCAGCCGAATCTACGATTGGAATCGGTGAGCCTGCCGACCGTGGGATTCACCGGCGAGAAATTCCCTATCGATCTCAGCATTTCCTCGCCGGCTCCCGTTCAAGCCACCGTCGCGATCAGCGCCGAAGGGAAACTGCTGGGAACCAACACCGTCGCACTGGAAAAGGGCAGCAATCAGATTCGAGTTCACGCCAGCTTGACCACCGCCGGGGCATTGAATCTGTCGGGGGTGATTCGCGCCGGGAACCTGGGCACTATCCAGTTCGATCGCGCCGTCAACCTGCGCAGGCCCAAAGTTTTGTACGTCTCGCAAGATCCGGAAGGAAGCGAGAAAAATCTACTGCAGACACTGGCGGCCGCTCAGTTCGATGTCGAACGAACCAACGATCCGCTGCACGGAACGCTGAGCGATTTCCAACTGGTGGCCCTCAACAATCTCGATCTTGAAGCGCTGCCGGCCGCCCGAAAGAACGAAATCGAAAAGTTCGTCAAGCAGGGCGGCGGATTGTTAGTGATCGCCGGCGAGCGCAATATCTACGCCGATAACAAAAAGATCGAGGACGCGCTCGATCGCACGCTGCCCGCTAATCTGGCCCCGCCAAGATCGCCTGAAGGCACGGCCGTGGTCCTGATCATCGACAAGTCGTCTTCCATGGAAGGCAAGAAGATCGAACTGGCGCGCTTGGCGGCGATCGGCGTTGTGGATAATCTGCGTCCCATCGACATGGTAGGCGTACTGATCTTCGACAATTCTTTCCAATGGGCCGTACCCATTAGAAAGGCCGAAGACCGCACGCTGATCAAGCGCCTGATTTCCGGAATCGTGCCCGACGGCGGAACACAGATCGCGCCGGCGCTGGCCGAAGCCTATCGTAAGGTTTTGCCGTCCCGGGCCACGTTCAAGCACATCGTACTACTCACCGACGGAATTTCCGAAGAAGGCGATAGTCTCGATTTATCCAAAGAGGCCGTGGCGCAGCACGTGACCATCTCGACGGTTGGTCTCGGGCAGGACGTGAATCGGGCATATCTGGAAAAGGTAGCCAACCTCGCCGGGGGCAAGGCCTACTTCCTTAATGAGCCGGCCGGCCTCGAGCAACTATTGCTCAAGGATGTGATGGAGCACACCGGATCGACGGCGGTCGAGAAAACGTTGCGTCCATTCGTGGCCAAGAACGTCGAGATCCTGGATGGGGTCGGTATCGATTCTGCTCCGGCGCTCAAAGGGTACGTGAGGTTCATCGCCAAGCCGACCGCGGACACCATTTTGAAAATCGACGAGAAAGACCCTCTGCTGGCGCGCTGGCAATACGGCCTCGGCCGGGCGGTCGTTTTTACGTCCGACGCCAAAAGCCGCTGGGCCGCGGACTGGGTGACCTGGAAAGGTTTCGACAAGCTGTGGACCAACATCTTCCGCGATCTGCTGCCGCATGCCGAGACGGGCGAGGCCAAGACCGAATTCGACAGCGCTAGCGGAGACCTGATCGTCAATTATCAACTGGGTCGCGACACCGAAGAACCGGTCAAGCTTCCAGGCATCTTCGTAATCGGCCCCGGCGGCTTCCAGCATGCTTTGCCGCTTACCAAGCTGGCCGACAAAGCGTACCGCGGACGAATTCATATTGGACAGCGCCAGGGACTTTTCCGTATTCGGCCGCTGGAAGAATCGCACGCTTTTCCGGAAGTCGGCTACTATCAGCAGGAGCAGGAATTGCTCGATTACGGCTCCAACCAGTTTTTGCTGAAATCGATTTCCGCTTTTACCGGCGGCCGCTACAATCCCGCGCCCAAGCAGGTATTCGATTCCGAGGGCCGCACCGAGCAATCCAGCCTGCGGTTATGGCCCGGATTGCTAGCCTTCGCGATCGCGCTGAATTTGGCGGAATTGATCATGCGCAAGGGCAAGGCCATGATGGACTCCCTGCTGCCCAAGAAAAGTTAAGCGTTCAGTTCCAAATGGACCACAGTTTCGAGGTGGAACGTCTGCGGAAACAGATCGATCATCGTAATTTGCCGGATAGAGTACCCGCCGGCCAGCAGCCCTTGCAGATCGCGCGCCAGCGTTGCGGGGTCGCAGGAGACGATGGTCAGTTGCGGCGCTTGAATTCGCGTTAATTCCCGCACCGCGTATTTGCCGAGGCCTGCCCGGGGCGGGTCGGCCAAAATGAAATCCGGCGTCTGGTGGAGGTCCGCCAGGTAATCCTCGACCGGCTTATTCTCGGCGATAACGGACAACTCGCGGCGCTCAATGTTAAATTGCAAATCCCGAAAGGCAGGGCGGCTGGATTCCACCGCGGCGACTCTTTTGAAGGTCTCGGCGAGGCGCACCGAGAAAAGGCCGACGCCGGCGTACAGATCCACCGCCCACTCCCCCGCGCGGCCACCGGTGGCACACCGGACCAGTTCATCGATCAAATAGCGATTGACCTGGAAAAGCGAATTGGGGCTTACCTTAAACCCCTGGTAGTCAATCGCAGCGGTAGTGCCGAGTGAATCGAATACACGGTAAGCCGTAGCAGGCAGGCGATCCCAAACACGTACTTGGATATCGGTTTCATTGGTGAATAATTCAACCGTGGTAGTGACGTTCCGAAGCGGGCAGCCTTTCAGTTTCGCGATCGCATCGTTTAGCGCGGGAGAAGAAACGTCGCAGCGCTCGATCGGAGAAAGGCTGTGCGACCCGTGTTCGAAGTATCCGATAGCGCCGTTTTCGATATGCAGCTGCACGCGGTTGCGATAGCCCCATGGTTCGCCCGAGATGGGGACTATTTCGCCCGAGAACTCGATTTTGCCGACCCGGCGCAGGGCTTCGCGTAAAATGGACACCTTTTGTTCCACTTGGAACGTAGTCTCGGCGTGTTGATAGTGGCAGCCGCCGCAGTGCAGGAAGTACGGGCAGAGCGGCGAGACACGGAAGGCGGATTGCGAAATCACTTCGATAAGCTTCCCCCGGAAAAGATCGCTTTTGGCGCGTTCTACGTCGGCTCGCACTACCTCACCGGGCAGCACATACGGCGTCAGCACGACTTTACCGTCGAGACGGGCCAGTCCGTCTCCGCGGTAAACCAGCTTTTCTATCGTGAAAGTTTCTTCGGTGGGCAAGCAGAAGCTTACCCTACGGTAACATGGTTGATTCACCATGAAAGCACGTATTTTCTCCGGCGTTCAGCCGTCCGGCAGCTTGCACATCGGCAACTACCTGGGTGCGCTGAAAAACTGGGTCGAGATTCAGGGCAATTACGAAAGCATTTTCGGCATCGTCGATCTGCACGCTATAACAGTTCATCAAGACCCGGCCGAGCTCCGGTCTAAGATTCGGGAGACCGCCGCGCTTTTTCTGGCTGTCGGCATCGATCCTAAACAGTCGACCATCGTGGTTCAATCGTCAGTTCCGGAGCACTCGGAACTGGCCTGGATGCTGACCTGCGTCACTCCAGTCGGATGGCTCGAAAGAATGACGCAGTATAAAGCCAAGGCGCAGGCGCAGGAGACCATCGGCGACGGCTTGCTGCAATATCCGGTATTGATGGCGGCGGACATCCTTATCTACCAGGCTGGCATCGTGCCGGTGGGAGACGACCAAGCCCAGCACCTGGAGCTTACCCGCGACATTGCCCAGCGATTCAACTCGCTCTACGGCGAAACTTTCGTGATGCCGGCTACGCATCTGCCGACGGTAGGCTCGCGCATCATGGGCCTGGATGATCCGGATACGAAGATGAGCAAATCGGCCACCGGATCCGGTCACGCCGTCGCGCTGCTCGATCCGATCGACCAGGTGCGCAAGAAGATCATGCGCGCCACTACCGACTCTCAGCCGGCCGTTAGTTTTGAAAGTTTGGGGAGCGGCGTGCAGAATCTGCTGAACATCTTCCAGGCCTTCAGCGGCTGGCCGGGAGAAAAGATGCGCGAGCATTTCAGCGGCATGCGTTACGGCGACCTGAAAAAGCAGGTAGCCGAAATGGTGGTCGTGAGCCTGGAGCCGTTGCAGAAGCGTTATCACGACATTATGACCGAGCCCGGTTACCTGGACCGGGTGCTCCGCGAAGGCGCCGAGCGAGTTTCGCCGATCGCCAAATCCACGGTGCGGCTGGTGAAGGAGCGGATGGGGCTCTACAGCGGCGTTTGATTGCGGCCAGCCCAGCCAAAATACAGAGCGACGACGTGGCAGGTTCGGGCGCAGCCGTGGGCTCGTGGGGAGTTCCAAAACCGTATAATTCGATGCCGTCGCGGCTCTGGAACTGGATGGAACCGATGGCGGTCGAGGAAGCGATTCCAACGAAGTAGAGGCCGTCGTCTGCATCGTGAATGACGGCGGTGGTTCCGTTAGCCGTTCGTAGCTGGATGTTGCCTGCCACTCCAGTTATGAAGAAATATAAGCTATTGAATGATGTGAGGAGCTCGAGTACCTTAACCTGGCTTCTTCCGGGCGTAATGTTATCGATGTCAACGCGGACCGGGTTTGCGGTGGTCCCGGCGCCGAAGGTTTCCGTCAGCCATGAATTTCTCTCCGCGGCGCCTTGGATGATGTTAATGGCGGGCAAGACGGTAATTGTCGTGGCGCCGGCCGATGGCAACAGAGCGGCGATTAAGACAATTGATCGCGCAGAAAGGCTCACGAAAGTGATAGTGTGCGCGGGCTGGGGAATTCTCACCTTGCGAGCTAATGAAAATCGTGAGAGGGAACGGCCTCTTCAGCCACGTCGAGAGGCTCGAAACGGGCGGCCCGCACAGTGAAGACGCCGTCGATGTTCTGCATTTCGCCGTCAATCACCAGGTAGGGATTATTAAGGATAATGGCGCGCTCGCGATCGAAAACATCCGGCATGACGACGGCGTTCGATACACCGGTTTCGTCTTCGATGCTGAGGAACAGCAGTCCTTTGGCGGTGCCCGGGCGCTGGCGGCAGATGACGCAGCCGGCGATGCGAGCCGGGCGTCCATTGTGGATGAATTTCAATTGAGCCGCGGGTGTGACGCCGAGAGCATCTAGTTTTTCGCGATGAAACGCCATGGGGTGCTTGCCGATGGTAAGGTGGGTTCCACGGAAATCGGAGTTCAAGCGCTCGCTGGAGTTCATCGGCTGAAGGGGATGGGAGTCAGAGGGCGGGGAACCGGAACTGGCGAAGAGTGGGCCAGTGGGGCGGACAGCTAATTCGGCATCCCACAAGGCCGCGCGGCGATGGAGGGGAGTCTCGGGAATGAAATTGAGCGCCCCGATCTCGCTGAGCTTTCTGAGCTCGTCTTTACGAAGCTCCGGCACGCGATCGACCAGGTCCTGAATGCTCGAAAACGGAGCTTGCTGGCGAGCGGCGAGGATCGCTTGGGCGGCCTGCTCGCGCAGCCCTTTGACGTAATTGAATCCCAGCCGCAGCCATTTTTCCCCGTTATATTCTTCGATGGTGCAGCACCAGTTCGAGCGTGTGACGTCGATCGGCTTGAAGTGCAGCCCATGCCGCTGGGCATCTTTCACCAGGGTCGCCGGCGCGTAAAAGCCCATGGGCTGATTGTTGAGGATCGCCGCGGTGAAGGCGGCCAGGTAGCGGCATTTGAGATACGCGCTGGCGTAGGCGATCAGGGCGAAACTGGCGGCGTGGGATTCGGGAAAGCCATACAGCGCGAAGGAAGTGATGGATTGAACGATAGTGTCCTGCTGCTTGCCGGTAATGCCGTTGCGCGTCATCCCCGAGCGCAGCCGGGTTTCGATCTCGCGCATACGGACTTCGGATCGTTTGAATCCCATGGCACGGCGTAGCTCTTCCGCTTCGCCGCCGGTGAAGCCGGAGACGATCATGGCCATGCGCAGAAGCTGCTCCTGAAATAGTGGAACACCTAGCGTGCGCGCCAGCACCGGCTCGAGCGATGGATGCAGGCATTCGGGTATCTCGCGGCCCTGCCGGCGGCGCAGGAACGGGTTCAGCATTTTGCCGACGATCGGGCCGGGACGGATGATGGCGACCTGCACCACGATGTCGTAGAAGCGCTCCGGCCGTAGTCGCGGAAGACAGGACATCTGCGCGCGGCTCTCCACCTGAAACAGCCCGATGGTGTCGGCTTTCTGCAATGCGGCGTAGACCAGCGGATCGTTTTGCGGCAGACGCGCAAGGTCGACTTCTTCGTGATAGGAGTCGCGAATAAGCTGGATGGAATCTTCGAGCACGGCCATCATGCCCAGCCCCAGCAGATCCACCTTGACGATGCCCATGTCGGCGCAATCTTCCTTGTCCCACTGAATTACTACGCGGCCGGGCATTGTGGCGGGCTCGAGCGGGACGACGGAATCCAACTGGCCTTCGCAAATGACCATGCCGCCGGAATGCTGGCCCAGATGGCGCGGCAGGTCCTGGATGGTCATGTAGAGGTCGAGGAATTTGGAGATAAGCGGATTGTCAGGCGAGAAGCCGGCTTCGCGAAACTGGCGCTCGGCGGTTTCCTTGGGATCGGTCCAGCCCCAGGTGGGGACCAGCGCGGCGATGCGTCCGAGATCCGGTTCTTCAAAGCCCAGAACTTTTCCGATGTCGCGAACAGCCGAGCGTCCGCGATAGGTGATGATGTTGGCGGTCATGGCCGCGCCGAGCTGGCCGTAGCGTTGATAGACATATTGAATAGCCCGCTCGCGCTGATCGCCGCTGGGAAGATCGAGATCGATATCGGGCCACTCGCCGCGCTGTTCAGAGAGAAAGCGCTCGAAAAGCAGGTCCATGGAGACTGGGTCGACTGCGGTGATGCCGAGCGAATAGCAGACCGCGCTGTTAGCCGCCGATCCGCGGCCTTGCACCAGGATATTTTGCTTGCGGCAAAACTCGACGATGTCCCAGACAATCAGGAAATAGCCGGCCAGGTCGAGCTTTTCGATGAGTGCAAGCTCTTTGTCGATCTGAAGGCGAGCGCGGCGGCAGAGGTCGGCGGAGAAGGCAGTCGGGTAATAGCGATTGCGCGCGCCTTCCTCGGTACGCTTGCGGAGAAACGAATTCATGGTCTCGCCGGGCGGGACCGGGTACCTGGGAAATTGATATCCGAGATCTGCAAGCGTGAACTGCAGACGATTGGAAAGTTCCCCGGTGTTAGCGATCGCCTCGGGAAGATCGGCGAACAGGCGCGACATTTCTTGAGCGCTTTTTAGGTGCCGCTCGGAGTTGATGGAGAGCAGGCGGCCGGCTTCCTGAATTTTCACTTTGTTGCGGACGCAGGTTAGAACGTCGAGCGCTTCGCGGGAATGCGGAGTGGCGTGGCTGACCCCGTTGGTCGAGACCAGCGGCAGTTGGTTTTTGCGCGCGAAATCCATTTGAGCCTGGTTATGCGCTTCTTCGTTGCGGTTGTAATGGCGCTGCAGTTCGACATAGACGTTCTTTACGCCAAATATGTCTAGGATCCGGGGATCGGGCCGCGATGCCAGGCATACCAGGCCGTCGGCGAATTCGGCAAACTCTTCGGGGATGGCCGCGCCGTCGCCCTTCTTAGCTCGCATCTTCATGCGCGTGATCAGACGGCAGAGATTCTGGTAGCCTTTGCGGTTTTCTGCGAGAAGCGGATATCGAAAGCCGTCGGTACAGGTGACTTCGGCGCCGATATGCGCGCGCAGGTTGGCCTTTTTCGCAGCCATGTGAAAGCGCGCCGCGCCGGAGATGTTGTCGGTGTCGAGAATCGCCAGAGCAGGGAAATCGAGCTCGGCCGCGCGGGCGACGAGTTCTTCGGGGACCGAGGAGCCTTCCAGGAAGCTGAAGGCGGAGCGGGCGTGGAGTTCGATGTACATTTTAAAAAGCGTTCACACGAGTGTGAACGCGGCACGCAAGAGTGTGCAATGCCACTTAATTTCCCCAGTGCCGAACATCTGCATTATTTGTGGGGCGGACCCCCTGGTCCGCTGCCGCCCCCCCGGTCGGCCTTTCGGCATTTGCAAGGTACTCACTCCGTTGGGGCGAGAACGGGACGGGGGCGTCCCGCGCGGACCAGGGGGTCCGCCCCACAATCTATGCCGATTCTCAGGTTTGCGAAAACTAAGTGACATTGCGCAGGGGTGCGTGCGCCACGAAAACGAGTGCGTGCGCCACGTTAGTCATAAGTGCCCTCGATATACCAACTCTTATCGAGGTAGATGCGGTAGATGGCGGTGGATAAAGTGATGTCCCATTCGTCGCGATTCCAGGGCGTGGTTGTCCACCAATTGCCGGAAGTCCGCCAAGGACCGGAGGTGTTGAGCACTTTTCCGTGGATGCCGGAAGCGGTGATGCGCGCGGGCCGGTCGTTTTGTAGTTCGACGGTGGCCGCCAGAGGGGGACGGAAGTAGCGGAAGGCATGGCGAACCGTGATGGGCGGCGGATCGGTCAATTGGGGCTGCTGGGCGGCGAGGCGGAAGGGATGAGGATGATGGGTGTTCAGAAGTTCCGGAACGCCGACGTTGTTTTCTCCGACTATGCCGCGGATGCGCGCCAGGGTCAGCTCCAGCTTGTCCGGCGCGGGCGTGACCGGAAGGAAGATGCCGTTTTGGACGGTGCGCGGATTTACTGGTTTGAGCGAGAGCCCGAGAGCGGCCGTGGCAGCGCCGGGCGGATGCGCTTCCAGATCCATTTGCAAGAGCTTCAACAGCGCTTTGCTCTCGCGCATGGGAATGGGAAGGCGGAGCGTGCGAACGTGCTCGGTTTTGTTTTCAAGCTCCAGGCGAATAGTAATTTCGTTGGCCGCCATCCCGTGCGATTCGAGCTTTTCGCATTGATCGTTGAGCATGCGAGCGATCAGAAACAGGAGCGGTTCGAGCAGGCTGATGGGATGGTCGAGTTGAATCCGGTCGTGATAGGCGATTTCCGGTTGGAAGATTTTGAGAGGCCGATCGACGGCGCCCCGCGCCAGCCTCAGCAGGGAAACACCGGCTGGTCCGAATCGCTCGGCGATGCCGGTGTCGGGCAATTGGGCCAGTTGTTCGAGGGTATGAATGCCCCAGCTATCGAGGATCTCCGCCATTTCATCGGTCAACGGGAGAGTCGCGATACCCAGAGTATTCAGCTCGCAATTGACCGTCACGCCTGGAAAATTGCGGGCGGCCAGGATGGCAGCTTCGGCGGTTTCAGCGATGGATATGTGGATGTCGCTGCCGGCGCGTTGCGCGATTGCGTCCGCGATTTGGTGCGGCGAACCGAAGAGCCGCTTCAGTCCATCGATGCGGAAGACGACGGTATCCGCAGTGGTCTGCTCGAAGAAAGGCGAGAAAGCCTCGGCGATTTGAGGCAGTTCGGCTGAGGGGCCGTCGGCTGAAGGGCAATGGATGCAGGCAAACATTTCAAATCGCTATCGCTTTGAAAGCGGCCGCGGCTGGACGCACCGGTTTGCGCGAGAGAGCTTCCAGTTCCACGCCACGCAGCAATTCGAAGCCAGGCGCGCCTCGCCAGGCGGTCTTCTTACGCTTCATTTCGAGCAGGAGCGAAGCGCAGGATTTTGCCATGGGCTCGTTTTCGACCAGCGCGAGGATGGCCGGTGTGTTCTCGATGGCGCGGCGAAACCGGTACCAATAGGAGATAGGAATGCGGTTGGCCACGCGAGGGTGAACCTGGCATAGATCCAGCACGACGACTCCGAATCCGCCGGCGTGCAGCAGATAGTCAGCGGCTTTGAGGGCATGGCCGGCATTATGACCGCAGCGGATCCAGAGCAATTGTGAAAGAGCGACACCGGCTTCCGCGGCGGTTACCGGATCGAAGGAATCGTCTGCGTCAACGTAAGCACAAATCTCACATTTTGATGTAGATATAGATAGAAGTGAATGGATTAGCGTAGTTCTGCCGGAGCTGCCCGGACCAATGATTTCCGAGATGGCGCCGCGGGGGAAACCCTCGATAATGGCATCCAGGGAGGGGAGACCGGTAGGGAGGATTTCCCGTGTTTTGAGGTCGGAACGAAATCCGAGCGTAGCGCTGATTGCGGCGTTCAGGTTCATGCAAGTTTCGCCTTTTATTCGCCATACATATTGTGCCGCCTGGGGGAGAATTTGTCAATACCGCATTGCCGTCTTACCATGGTAAGTACAATGACCAAAGCGACAATTTCCACGAAAGGTCAGATCGTGATCCCTAAGACCGTCCGAGACCGGCTGAATCTCAAGGCCGGCACTGAAGTGGTGATGGATGTCCGCGGCGAGACCCTGGTCATGAAACGCGCGGTGCGAAACTTCCCAGATTGGCGCACTATGCGTGGAATGGCCCGTGGCGGCCCGAGTTTAACCAAAGCTTTGATCGAAGAGCGCGCTGCCGAAAAAGCGCACGACGATGCCCGCGTCAAAGGTCATTGATTCGTGGGCGATGGTCGCGTGGATTCACGACGAGCGCGGTGGTCGTGAATTCGAAACTTTTCTGTTGAAAGCCGACGCAGGCAATCTTCAACTGCTCATGAGCTGGTACAACGTCGCGGAGACATTTTATACGGTCGCAAAACGCAAGAAGCTCGCCGTTGCCGAGGAATTCCTGACGCGATTGCCATCACTTCCCATTCGCTTGGTCCTACCGGACGAGGACGGCATCCTGGCGGCTGCGAGGGTGAAAGCTTCTCACTCGGTAGCCTTAGGGGATGCGTTCGCGATCGCTCTGGCACAAAGCGAGGGAGCCAGCGTTATTACCGGCGACCCGGAGATCCGCCGCTGCAAATTAGTTCCGGTTGACTGGGTTGGCGCCTGAGCCTGCGTTACCATAAATCTTTATCCCCTCAATGGCATTGCGTTTCTACAATACTCTCACGCAAGTGGTGGAAGAATTCGCGCCACTACACGGCAATACCGTGCGTATGTACACGTGCGGGCCGACGGTGTACCACTACGCTCACATCGGCAATTTCCGCACCTTCACGTTCGAAGATATCTTGCGGCGCTGGCTGCGGGCGCGCGGCTACCAGCTCGATCACGTAATGAACATTACCGATGTTGAGGACAAGATCATCCGCAACGCCGCGGCCGAGAACAAGTCGCTGGCCGAATACACCGAGCAATACACGCAGGCCTTCTTGGACGATATGGCGGCCTTGCGTCTGGAGCGTCCCGAGCGGCTGGTGAAGGCCACCGACCATATCAAGGAAATGGTGCGCGCCATTCAGGAGTTGGACGCGCGCGGCTTCACCTATCCGAGCGACGGATCAGTTTACTATCGGATCTCGAAGTTCCCCGGCTATGGAAAGCTATCGCACAACGACTTCAGCGGTATTCGCGCCGGAGCGCGCGTCGATGTCGACGAATATGACAAGGCCAATGCACGCGACTTCGTGCTGTGGAAAGCTGTCAAGGATGGCGAGCCGTTCTGGGAAAGCGAAATTGGTCCGGGACGCCCGGGCTGGCACATCGAATGCTCGGCGATGGCGATGAAATACCTGGGTGAGACTCTCGACATACATGCCGGTGGCGTGGACCTGATCTTCCCGCATCATGAGAATGAGATCGCGCAATCGGAAGCTATTACATCCAAGCCGTTCGCGCGTTTCTGGCTGCACGCGGAGTTTCTCAGCATCGAAGCGCAGAAGATGTCCAAATCGGCGGGCAACTTTTATACGCTGCGCGATCTGCTGGATCAAGGCTACGAGCCCGAGGTAGTGCGCTACCTGCTGGCCTCGGTCCCTTATCGCAAGAAACTCAATTTTACCTTCGATGGGCTCAAAGCCGCGGCCACGGCTATCGACCGGCTGAGGAATTTCAAGCTGCGTCTGGAGACCGACAAATTTCCGGAAGGGATAAACGAAAAGATTTTGGAGCGGACCCGGACTTCCGCGCTACGCTTCGGCGAAAGCCTGGACGACGACCTCAACACGGCCGAAGCGCTAGCCGCGCTGTTCGAGTTCGTGCGCGACGCCAACACCGCCATGGATGCGGGTGAGTTTCGCGCTGGAAACACGCCCCCGGCACTGGAGCTGCTGGCGCAGTTCGATGCGATTTTCGACGTCCTGCGGCCTTCTCAAAAACAGGTTGGTATTTCGGATGCCGAGGTGGAAAGCTTGATCACCGAGCGCGCCCAAGCCAAAAAAGGCCGCAACTTCGCGCGAGCCGACCAGATCCGGCAGCAATTGCTGGACGCCGCAATCATCCTCGAAGACACAAAGGAAGGAATACGCTGGAAGAGAAAGTAATCTGCATGAAAATCGAAACCAAAGCGATCCATTCCGGCGACCGGAAGGCCGACCCCGACAAGCCCGGCGCCTTCGTTCCGGTCACGACGCCGGTTTATACGGCAGCCAGCTACATCTACGAAAGCACCGCCAAACTCGACCGCGTGCTGGGCGGCGAAGAGCCTGGCTATTGCTATGCGCGCTACGATAATCCGACCAATGCGGCGCTTGAAGAGCTGATGACGTCGTTAGAGAATGGCCATGGCGCGCTGGCGTGCTCGTCGGGAATGACGGCCATCCATATCGCATTGCTGGCCGCGCTCACCGACCGCCCCAAATCGATCCTGGCTGCCAGCGCCCTCTATGGCGCCACCACCAGCTTGCTGACCAAGGTGCTGGAGCCGCTGGGAATCGAAATCAATTTCGTCGACATTTGCGACCTCGATGCGATCCGGGAGAAGATCGCCGGCTCGAAGCCGGGATGCGTGTTAATGGAGACGATTTCGAATCCGCTGCTGCGGGTGGGCGATATGGATCGCATTGCCGAATTGGCGCGCGCCGCTGGAGCCGCGCTGGTGGTGGACAGCACCTTCGCCACTCCGCTGCTGCTGCGTCCGCTCGAACACGGAGCGCACATCGCAGTCCATAGCCTGACCAAATTCCTGAGCGGCCACGGCGATGTTCTGGGCGGCATAATCGTCGCCGATCAGGACCACAGCGAAGTCATTCGCTCGCTGGGGCGCACGGTTGGGCCGACGCTCGGGCCCTTCGAAAGTTATCTGACCATGCGAGGCATCAAGACCTTCGCGCTGCGAATGGAGCGGCATTGCTCCAATGCCTGCCGCGTGGCTAGTTGGCTCAGCTCCCACCCTGGAGTGGCGCGCGTGCATTATCTGGCCGATGCGAATCATCCGGATGCCGCGGTGATCCGCCGGCTTTTCCCGGATGGGCTGTACGGCGCGATCGTGACATTCGAGTTAAAGGACGGGACCAAAGAGGATGTGTTCCATTTCATGGACGCCCTGAACCTGGTTGTTCGCGCCACGTCGCTAGGCGACGTTCATAGCACGCTGCTTTATCCGGTGATTGCTTCGCATCGGGATATTGCGCCCAAGCAGCGCGAGCGGATGGGCATTCATGACGGGCTGGTGCGGTTGTGCGTGGGGATTGAAGCTGTCGACGATATTATTGCGGATTTGGAACAAGCCTTGGCATCGGTGTCCTGATGAGCGTAGCCCAATCCTAAAACAGCCGCGGCTGGCACACGAACACACGGGTTATAATCGAGCGGTGCGTCTGATCTGCTTCGTTCTGTTCACGCTTGCCGCTTCGGCTGCCAACTACCCGGCGCCCACGGAATCGGACTTCGTGATTCACAATTTCCGGTTCAAGAGCGGCGAAACACTGGACGAATTGAAGCTCCACTATACGACGCTAGGCACGCTGCGCGGCGACAACGCGGTATTGATCCTACATGGAACGGGCGGCAGCGGCCACGGTTTTCTCTCGGACCAATTTGCCGGAGTGCTGTTCGGCCCCGACCAGCTTCTGGACGCGACGCGTTACTACATCATCCTGCCGGATGGCATCGGCCACGGAAAATCGAGCAAGCCGAGCGACGGCTTGAACGAGCGCTTCCCGCACTACGATTACGACGACATGGTGACGGCGCAATACAGGCTGGTGAGCGAAGGGCTGGGAGTCAAGCATCTGCGGCTGGTGACCGGAACGTCGATGGGCGGCATGCAAACCTGGGTCTGGGGCGAGACATATCCGGATTTCATGGATGCTCTAATGCCCTTGGCCAGCCTGCCGGTCGAGCTGGCGGGCCGCAATCGTTTCTTCCGGCGCATGGTCATCGACCCGCTGCGCGCCGACCCTGTGAACGGGCTTCGCACCGCCATCTACATTTTGACCATCATGACCTCCAGCCCTTTGCAGATGCAGAAACAGGCCCCCACGCGCGAGGAAGCCGACCGGTTGTTTGACGACACCATCGAAAAGCGCATGGCCGCCAACAACGGCTTCGACATGCTTTACCAATTCGATTCATCCCGCAACTACAATCCCGAACCAAACCTGGAGAAGATCGGCGCGCCGCTCATGGCCATCAACTCGGCCGACGATGAAGTGAACCCGCCTGAACTCGGTATCCTGGAACGCGAGATCAAGCGCGTTAAGCGCGGCCGTGCCGTGGTGCTGCCCATCACCGATCAAACGCGCGGCCATGGCACGCATTCAATTCCGGCCGTCTGGAAACAATATCTCGCGGAATTGTTGGCGACTTCGCGGCCTTGACGGGCATGCGCTTGCCTCTATGAAGATCGCTAAGGCGACCCAAAGCTACGAGGCCTGGCTAGGCAAGCGGATCGTTCTGCTCGCCGCCGATCTCGAGCGCAAGCACGCCGCCATGGCGCAGGATGTTTTTCCTTTTCTGCGGGCCACATTCTATCGCTGGATGCAGCTCTGGCCGCAGGTTTGCGCGGGCGAACATCAAGCGCCCAAAGTGCTGGCGGTGGGTGATCTGCACGTCGAAAATTTCGGGACTTGGCGAGATGTGGAAGGCCGCCTGGTATGGGGCATCAACGATTTTGACGAGGCCTACGACCTGCCTTACACGGTCGACCTGGTTCGCCTGGCTGCCAGCGCGCATATCGCGCTGCGCGAAGCGCGGCTGAAAATCGGTCCCGAGGATGCCTGCGACGCCATTCTCAGCGGCTATCGAAAAGGCATCGAGAGCGGGGGGCGCCCCCTGGTTCTGGCCGAGGACCATCCCTGGTTGCGGTCGATGGTCACCGGAGTCGAGCGCGATCCGACGCGCTATTGGAAGAAGCTCGGCAGCTTGCCAACCTGGAAAAAGCCTGTTCCTAAGAGCGCGCGTAAGGCGATCGAGCGATTGATGCCGGAAAGCGGCCTGGAGTACCGCATCGTCCATCGCATCGCGGGGCTCGGCAGCTTAGGGCGCGAGCGGTACGTTGCGATAGCGCTCTACCGCGGTGGCCGGATTGCGCGCGAAGCCAAGGCCCTGGCGCCTTCCGCATGCGTCTGGGCCGGCCTGGAAAATGCTTCTCGACGTATTTGTTACCAGCAGATCCTGGATCGCGCGGTTCGTGCCATCGATCCCTTTGTACACCTCAAGGGCCGCTGGATCGTACGCCGCCTGGCGCCTTATTGCTCGCGCGTCGAGCTGTCCCTTATGCCGGAGGAGCGCGACGAAACCAAGCTGCTCCACGCCATGGGCTTCGAAACCGCCAATGTACATCTGGGATCTCCCGGCTCCACGCGCGCGATTGTGCGCGATCTCAGTACCCGGCCTCGCCGCTGGCTGCACGAAGCCTCCGCTGTCATGGTAAAGGCGACCACCGAAGACTGGCGCGAGTGGCGGCGCTTCCTGGCGAAACCCAAACAGTAAGCGCTCCTGCCAGCGCCTAGAATGGAAGTTGAAGCTTCGACTCGCTCTATTCCTCACGGCGGCAGCTCTTCTGCATGCTCAAAAGCCGGACAACGTGCTGGTTGTCATCAATCAGGAATCTTCAGTCTCGCGAAGCATAGGCGAGTATTACGTTGAGCGCCGGCATATTCCCCTGGCTAATGTTTGCCGGCTCAGCGTGACGGCTGACGAGGATATTTCGCGCGGCGATTACGACGACAAGATCGCCCGGCCAATTGCCGGATATCTCCGGCGGCAAAATCTGCAGGACCGGATTCTCTACATCGTGACGACCTCCGGCGTACCGTTGCGAATTAAAGGAAACGTCAACAGCATGCTCGCCGAGGCCGCGTCGGTGGATTCGGAATTGACCCTGCTCTATAGCGACATGCGGGGACGACCGCATGCCTTGCCGGCCGGAATTCGCAATCCCTTTTTTGGAAAGGCCGCCTCGGTCTTTCGCCATCCCGACTTCCCGATCTATCTCGTCACCCGGCTCACCGGCTACGATTTCGCCGACGTCAAAGGCATCATCGACCGGGCGCTCGCGGCTCGTAACCGCGGAAATTTTGTGATCGATCTGAAGCGGCTCGACAGCACGCAGGGCAACTCCTGGTTGCGCGACGCGGCGCGTGCCTTGCCGAAAGATCGCGTGATTCTCGACGACACCGGCAAGGTGCTCGATCACCAGCGCGACGTAATCGCCTACGCTTCCTGGGGCTCCAATGATCCCGATCGAAAGCAGCGCCGGCTAGGCTTTCAGTGGCTGCCCGGCGCGATTATGACCGAGTATGTCTCAACCAACGGCCGCACCTTCGTCCTTCCGCCCGACAGTTGGAACATCGGCGGGTCCTGGTCTGATCCTAAAGTCTTGTTTGCAGGCTCGCCGCAAAGCTTGACGGCCGACTACATTCACGAGGGGGTCACGGGCGCTTCCGGGCATGTCTACGAACCCTACCTGCAATTCACCCCCCGGCCCGACATTCTCCTGGCCGCCTATTACCACGGCCGCAATCTGGCGGAAAGCTACTACCTTGCCATACCCGCGCTGAGCTGGATGAACATCGTGGTTGGCGATCCGCTATGCGCCCTGGGAAAGCCCTGATCCGCTTCGCCGGCGATCGCCCGGGAAACCTGTCGTCCGCCAGGAGTATCTTATAAAGATGCCCCCGGCGCTTGAGACCGAGCTAATAAAATTAGCCGGAACTAATGGTGGAGGGCCGCACGACATTGACCCCGGCGGTAATGGCGGAGGCGGCGATGATGACGAAGGCGGCCGCCACGACCGGGGTGGCGGGCAGATTCCCGGCGCCGCTCTGCTGGCCATGCGCTTCGCCCTGGTTTCGATTACCACTCTCTTCGCTGCCATCGGCGTGGTCTACTTCGCCCGCGCGCATTCGGGTCCGAACTGGCAGCATATACGAGTTCCGCGTCTGTTGTGGCTCAGCACCGCACTGATGCTGGCCGGCAGTTGGACCATAGAGAACGCGCGCGTCTGGCTGTCCCGCAAGAACGGACGCCGCTACATCCGGTCGTTGATCGTCACGATGTGTGTCGGGGTGACGTTCCTGGCGTCTCAGGTATTGGCGCTTCAGGAACTGGTGGCGCAAGGCATCTATTTGCGCCACAATCCGCATAGCTCGCTATTTTATGTCGTGACTGTCGTGCACGGGTTTCATCTGCTGGGTGGAATGGGCGCGTTAGCGTACCTGCTGATTCGCGCAGCCAAAGATCCGCCGGTGGTCATTTTCGATTACGCGCGCCAGCGCAGCCGGTTCGCCGTCTCGGCGTTGTACTGGCATTTCCTGACTGCGATCTGGATGGCGATTTTCGTGTGCCTCCTCTTGTGGCCATAAATTAAAGTTGTGGCCATAAGTCAAAGCCTGAATCGCATCCGCCAACCATCGCGCCCGGCGCCATAATATCCTTTGCTCCGCCGCGTGCGCACAAAGCCGTAATTTTCGTAAAAACGGATGGCCGGATGGTTGCCGGTCTCGACCATGAGCCACCAGGTCTTCACCCGTCGTGATCGGAGCTGCGCAAGCGTTTGATCCAGCATGGCCCGGCCGAGCCCATGCAGCCGATCCGCGGGATCCACGGCAATCGATACCAGCTCGGTGTTTCTCGCGCCCGTGCAGGTGATGATGTACCCCCGAATCCGGCGAGCGCGGCGCGCTACCAGAAACAGATCCGGACAGATTCGGAAATATTCGAGAAGCAGGTCGCGATCCCAGGCATCCGGACCGAACGAGGCCTGTTCAATCTCCAGTATGCGATCCAGATCGCGAGCTTGGGCCGGCCGCACTTCGACGAAGGAAGCCAAAATACAGGATACCGGTCACTGCCTCCTGCATTCTGTCTCCTGTCTCCTGACTTCTGTCTCCTGTCTTCTGTCTCCTGTCTTCTGTCCCCTACTGCGTTTTCCCGAAATATCCTTGCGCCAGATCAGGCTTCTTGTCGAGCGCCTGTTTCCAGCAATCCCGCGCTTCGTCCGGCCGGCCCTGGCTCTTGAGCACATGTCCCAGATTGAGCAAAGCTTCGGCGAATTCCGGGCGCTCCTCGAGAGCCTCTCTATACAAACGGGCAGCGTCTTCCAACTGGCCGGACTTCTGCAGTAGCAGCCCGGTGTTGTAAAACAATTCCGGACTGCGCTCGCCCTTTTCTATGAGCTGGCCTTGATAATCCAGAGCCTGGTCGTATTTTTCGCGTTCCACCGCCAAAGCCGCCAAGCCTCGCAAAGCGTCCAATGATTCCGGGGCCACGGCTAAGACGGCTTGGAAAGCTTTCGCCGCGCCATCGTGGTCGCCGATGTTCCAGCAGGAAATTGCCAGATTCATTTGAGCTTCCGGCCAATCCGGCCGTTTCTTGGTGCAAGCTTGGAAGGCCTCCGCCGCGCCCCGGTTGTCGCTGCGTTCCAGGCGCAGGAAACCCAGACGGAACCAGACGTCTTCGAGCTCCCCATTGCGGGCCAGCAGTTTCATGTAGAGGCGCTCGGCTTCTTCTTTGGCGCCTTGCTTGTCCAGTACGGCGGCTAGATTGTGTAGCACCTCGAAAAGATCCGGAGCGATCTGCAGCGCGCGCTCATAAGCGGCGCGGGCTTTCACCAAATCCCCCGATTCGTGATAGATGACGCCCAGATTGGCATGCGCCTGTTTGGCGTCCGGCCGGATACGGACCGCCGCTGAGTACGCCTTGGCGGCTTCCTCCAGATTGCGGGTCTTGTGATAAGCCACGCCCAGGTTGAACCAGCGGTCGAAATTGTCGGGCGTATATTCGCACAGCTTCGCGCAATAGCGTTGCGCCGCCTCAAAATCGTTGGCGGCGAAAGCACAGGTGGCCAAGCCTTCGAGCGCAGTTTGCGAGTTGGGACGCAAGGTCAAAAGTCTCTCCGAATATTCGGAGATCATGGCCGGATCTTTGCGCGCGATCCCGATAGTCACCAGGTTCATCAGGCACTCTTCGGAGTTGGGATTCTGGCCGAGGATGGTCTGATAAATGCGAGCGGCGTCGTCGAATTGCCACTGCAGCTGCTGGGTGACCGCTTTGCCGAACAGCGCCGTGAGATGATCGGGCTGCTGCGCCAGCACCTGATCGAAATTTTCGGCCGCCGCGGGCGCCTTGTCCAGACGCAGCAGGCTGATCCCTAATCCCAGCCGGGCGTCGGTCCGTCCAGGGTCAAACTGGGCCGCTTTCTCGAAAAACTCCGCGGCCTCCTGCCACCGTTCCAACCGGTCGTGACAGATGGCCATGTTGAAGTTCGCGGCCGGATGCCTGGGATTCACGCTCAGTACCCGCGCATAGCTCTTTGAAGCGTCGTCGAACAATTCGAGTTCGAACTGGATCTGCGCTTTGGCGGAGTAAAGCTCGGGAGTTTCATCGCCCGCCTCGAGCACGCGATTGATCTCTTCCAGAGCCTCTTGCAGCTTGCCTTCCATGTGTAGCGAAACAGCCCGCGAGAGACTGGCTGGCTTAGCCGCGCCGGGGTTTGCATCTGATCTCGATTTAGGTTGACTCATGATTTAATTGAAATTCCCATTTCTGCCGTCGAACCCGTACGGCGCCAGATATGCGCACAATCGTCCCAGAGCGTCATACTGGTGCGAAACTTCTACCCACCGGATCCGCGCTTTTTCGCCACGCCCGCAGAAGAAGCCAATGCCGCCCTTCGGCAGCCGGTTGTCGGACCAGAAGTCCACTACCTGCCCTTGCACCATGATGGTAAAGTCGCCGCCGCGCACGTCCACCAGCATGCGATACAGTGTGTCGGGCCGTGTCGCCACCGGCAATGGCTTTTCGATATGTCGCTCCTCTTTGCCGTTAATCACCGCATATCGCACCAACCGGACCAAAGGCAGTGGGCCGGGCTTGGCAACTACCAGTTTGATCGCGTAATAGTTGTCCAGGTTGGCTGCGCGGAAAGCGCATCCCAGGCCTTTTTGATCGATCTCTCCCAGAAACTGAAGACGGTAGTCGGTCAAGTCCGAGCTCGGCTTGAATACCGCCAGGGGACCCGGCTGTACGAAGCCGGAGGCGTCGTAGGACCAACTGGACGTCAGGTTCGATCGGCTCTCCCAGGCATCCAGCCCGGATCGGAAGTCGTCGGTCAGATCAATCGCCGCGCGGTTCAGGATAGTCTGATGCACGGTGTTCCAGCGATCCGCCACAACCTGCTGTACATTTCCGGCTGGGAGCGAGGGAAGGGAGGGCAGCACCGGAAGCGAATGCAGGGAGGGCAGGGATCGCACCGAGGGCAGTTTCGACAAAGGCCCTACGTGGGCCCTGATTTTCGGCATCGCCGGCCCAACCGCCACAGCCAGCAGAATCGGCAGCAGAACCGTCACAACTTTCAGGTCCGTGGGCGCGTTTTTCCACGCCTCGCTCAGCCAATGCCACGAATTGGCGACTTCCCGGTATGCCGGCGACACCTCCGGCCGCTCTTCCGGTATCGCTTCCGGCTGTAATTCTATTTCTAGGCTAGGCTCGGGTGCCGAAGCAGCGATCGGCTCAGGTTGTTCGAATTCTCGCTCGACGGGAATATTTGCAGGATACAGAATGCATTGCGGCAGAGCGATAATGCCCGGGAATTCCAAGTCCCCCGGCAGCTCTTCGGTAAAGCCGGTATCGGAGTCCGCCGGAACACCCGAGAAGCGCAGCGGAAGCACCTGTTCCCAAAGCGGAGGATCGGGCTCGGCTGCCTCGATCCACGGCACAAGATTGGATGCCGGTTTCACCACCACGGGTTTGAATTCTCTCGGCTCCGCCTGACAAAAAGGAGCCGGGAACGCACCCGGGCTTACTTCCGGAAATCTTATGGTTAAAGGGAAAAGAGCGCCTTGCGATAGCGGTTCGAGAGTGACCTCCGTACGCGCCGCTTGTTCCTCATGGAACGCGTGCCGATGGTCATCACAACAAAATTCACCGTCCGTCAGGCTGCGCAGCGGAGCCAGGGCGATGTTGCAATACCGACACTTCATCCGAGCCTAACACCTCTACTCCCATCTTAGGGTTCGAATGGTGGCGTTACCACGCGGCTAATTACTTAGGAACGGCCCGGAATTGTCCGTATTCCGGGATAAGGGGTAGGCTGGTCGGCTGTGGTGGTACTACAAGCTCGGCTGAACGCTCCGCCCGCCAGGATCGAGAGACTATAGCGGCCCCGGCAGCGCCAGCGAAGCCTTCGCCAAAGCCTTCTGGATCAGATCGGCCGCATCCAATTCCCCGAGCCCCCGCGAGATCGACAATTCCGTGATCAGCATATGCCGCGCCCGGTCCAGCATCTTCTTCTCGCGGAAAGAGAGCGGCTTAGCTGTCTGCAGGATGAGTAAGGTCTTGAGAACCTCGGCGATTTCGAGCAGGCTGCCGCTGCGCATCTTGTCCGAATTCTCCTTGAAGCGGTCCTTCCAATCGCCGCTGCCCTGACAGCTCCCTTCGGCCAGAAAGCTAAGCACTCGAGCCACTTCGCCGTTTCTGGTGACCTTTCTCAGGCCGATCTCCCCGACATGCGAGAACGGTACCATTACGGTCATGCTGTTATAGGTTAAACGCAGCAGGTAGAAGCGTTCCGATTGTCCGCCAAAGGCGCGCGTGCTAACGTTCTCGACGGTGCCAATCCCGTGGTTGGGATAGACCACCTTCTCGCCAATTGAGAACACGGTCATACGTAGGCCGACAGCACAAATAGACAGTTGTGAACTGCCCAACTCAACCTTCTCTAGAAGAAAGATGTTAAGCCCAAGTCGCGGGCTTGTCAATAGGATTCGCTAAAGCCCCGGCCTCTTTCTCCTGATTCAGTTTTTTGGACGGATACACTTTCCTGTAGTGGCAGCTCCCGAAAACAAGATCGCTGGTACGAACTCGTTTGTTTTCTGTGCGCAAATGCTGTATTCTCATGGTTAAGTTCCGTCCACTAACCTGGCATTTCAAGTGCTCCACCGAGGCGCGAAGCTGGGAGAGTACTCTTCCGAGAGTGGTTCTAGGCTCGGAGGCTGGTTCTAGCATAGAGAGGCACACTTGAGGGATCTCAAGACGCAATTCGTCAGTGCGTTGCTGTTCGTCCTAACAGTGGCGGCGGTGTGCTGCGCGACCATTAACTTTCGCCAGCAGAGCCTCTACCGGCTGGCCGACGATGGGGTTATCTGGGTCGACCGGCCTGATGCGACCGGCCAAAATTCGGTGGTCGCCCTGCACGTGCCCGCGAGTGGCGAAGCCGAAAACGCCGGAATCCGCAATGGCGACGTCCTTCTGCAGATCGCCGGCAATCCCATCGGCAAAGCCACCGATGTTGCCAAGGTCCTGCAGCACATCGTCATTTGGGACAAGCCCGAATACCTGGTCAGGCGTGGCAACGTGCAGTTTCCCGCGCACGTCGTGGTGGGCGAGACTGTAATCGATCGCGCGGTGTACTACCAGTACGTGGTGGGCTTAATCTATCTGCTAATTGGATTATTCGTCTACTATCGCCGGGTCAGCGCGCCGCGCTCGGTGCATTTCTATGTTTTGTGCCTGGCTTCGTTTATCTTTTCCTGCTTCCACTTCACCGGGAAGCTGAACGCCTTCGATGAGGTGATCTATTGGGGCAATGTAGCGGCCGGTATCCTGGCGCCGACCATCTTTCTGCACTTCTGCCTGGTTTTTCCCGATCGTCCGAAATGGCTGGGCACTTGGCCCAGAATATCGCTCGTCTACATTCCCGGTATTCTTTTGCTCGCCGCTTACGTGCTGGTGGCCAAAGGCATGTTGCGAGTCTCCGCTTCTCCGGTGGAAGTTAACTGGCTGCTCGACCGAACCTGGATGCTGTACCTCAGCGCGGTCTATCTGGCCGGAACTTTGGTGCTGGCCTTCAAGACCCCGCAGTCTGACGAGCCGCTGGTCCGCCAGCAATTGAAATATCTGCGCAATGGAGCGCTGTTCGGAATTGTTCCCTTCACCCTGATCTACTCGATTCCGTACGTGCTCGGCGCGCTGCCCGGACACTGCCAGAAGCTGGCCGTCCTCTCGCTGATCCTGGTTCCGGTCACCTGGGCATATGCCATCCTGCGCTACCGGCTGATGGACGTAGACATCATCTTCCAGCAAGGCTACGTTTATACCCTGGCCACCTTGGTAGTGCTGGGTATCTTCTACGGGCTCATTTTCTCCTTCACCAAACCCGAAGATCTCAGCCCGGCGGCCATTGTCGGATTGATCCTGTTCGCTACGTTTATCTTCCAGCCTATTCGCGACTGGTTGCAGGAACAACTGGATCGCTATTTCTTCTACAAAGACCGTTACGACTACCGGCGGACGCTGATCGAATTCGCCCGCGAGCTGGGATCGGAAACCAATCTGGACGAAATGCTCCGCTCGGTGGCCGACCGGCTGGTGCATACGCTGTCGATCCAACACGTGGCGTTCTTCCTTTGCGGCGACGAGGACGACCGGTTCCATCTGCATATGACCGAAGGGCACCGCAAGGAACGGAGCGCCCGGCCGCTCGATCAATTGGATCTTAGTTTCCTGGCCGCGCGGCCCGAGAAGCCCTACCTGTTCTTTGAGCGTACGCGGCACCTATTGGATGTCGTCTCGCACGAGTGGCCGATCTCGGTCCGCAGAACCATCTCCGAGCTGGATCTGACCTACTACTTTCCCTGCAGCGTGCGCGGCCGCACCATCGCCTACCTGGGCCTCAGCCGGACCGATAAAGGCGATTTCCTGTCCAGCGACGACGTGGAGCTGTTGGTTACGCTCTCCGGTTACGTCAGCATCGCGGTCGAGAACTCCCGCCTGTACCGTTCGCTGCAGCACAAGGTGGATGAATACGAGCGGCTGAAAGAGTTCAGCGAGAACATCGTCGAGTCGATCAACGTCGGCATTCTGGCGGTCGACCTGGACGACTGTGTGGAGAGCTGGAATACGCAGATCGAGCGCTTGACTGGCATACCGCGCCAAGCGGCGGTCGGAAGAAGGCTCGCCGAGCTGTTTCCAGAGGAGCTGTGCGAGAGATTCGATCAGGTGCGCGGCGAGACCGGCGTCCACAACATCTACAAATTCGTCTTGCGATCGCCAGCCGGGGCGGCTAATGGGAACGGAAACGGCAATGGTCTCGCGTATCCCGCCACGCATATCCTGAATCTGGCGATCGCGCCGCTGGTTTCGAAAGACATGCATCAGATCGGGCGCCTGATCATCTTCGACGACATCACGGATCGCGATGAGCTGGAGCGCCGCTTAGTCCAAGCCGACAAGATGAGCTCCATCGGCGTTTTGGCGGCAGGCGTGGCGCATGAGGTGAACACGCCGCTGGCCGTAATCTCCACCTACGCCCAGATGCTGGCCAAGCAGATTTCCGGCGACGAGCAAAAAGCCAAGCTGCTCGACAAGATCGCCAAGCAGACCTTCCGCGCCAGCGAGATCGTCAATTCTCTGCTGAACTTTTCGAGAACGTCCACCACCGAGTTCGTGGAAGTGGATCTGAACAAGATTATCCGCGAGACTTTGAACCTGATCGAGCACCAGCTCCAGAAATCGCAAATCGAAGTCTCGTTGAATCTTCAGGAAGACTTACCGGGGGTGAAGGGGAATTCCGGCAAACTGCAGCAGGTGTTTCTGAACTTGTTCCTGAATGCCCGCGACGCCCTGGAGCAGGGTGGCTCCGGCGGCGCTCCCGCCCGGCTGGCGATCAAAACCTGGAACGCCGATGGCTTTGCGCGCATCGATGTAAGTGACAATGGGCAGGGTATCGCGCCCGAGCACCTGCAGCGAATCTACGATCCATTCTTCACCACCAAGGGCGCTCGCAAGGGAACCGGGCTGGGCCTTTCGGTCACTTACGGAATTGTGCGCGAACATGGCGGGACTATCGAAGTGGAGAGCCGGCTCACCGCGGGCTCTCGTTTCCATTTAGAGCTTCCTTTGGCAAGAAAACTCGTGCATGCCTGATTTGCCGCCGAACGACGATCTGGCCTCGTCCTTGCCCAAGGGACGCATCTTGGTAGTGGACGATGAAGTCGACATCCGCGAAAGTCTGGACACCCTGCTGTGCCTGGAAGGCTACGCGGTGGATCTGGCCGAGAATGCCGCCGAAGGCCTGAAGCGCGCCGAGTCGGTCAGCTACGATCTGATCCTGCTGGACCTGATGATGCCGGACCGCTCCGGCATGGAGGTGCTGCACGACATTCGCGAGCGCGATACCGAGACGCCGGTCTTCATGATCACCGCCTATGGCTCGGTGGAAGTTGCCGTCAACGCGCTCAAGGCTGGGGCCAACGATTATTTTTCCAAACCGTGGGACAACGAAAAGCTGCTGATTGAAATCGACCGCATGCTGGCCCGCAACCGGCTGGAGCGCGAAAACACGCAGCTCAAGCGCGCCCTCAAACAGCAGTACGGCTTTCCCAATATCATCGGACGCAACGAACGCATTCTGCGTATTCTCGATCTGGTGACTCAGGTTGCTCCCAGCCGCTCGACCATCCTGATCACGGGCGAAACCGGTACCGGCAAGGAACTGATCGCCAAAGCCATCCATGCGCATTCCAACCGCGCCGATCATGCCTTTGTTCCGGTCAACAGCGGATCGGTGCCTACCGACCTGCTGGAATCGGCATTGTTCGGGCATATCAAGGGCGCCTTCACCGGCGCTATCACCGCGCGCAAAGGATATTTCGAGGTCGCCAACAAGGGCTCGATCTTCTTCGACGAGATCGGCACCATCAGCATGGAAACGCAGGCTAAACTTTTGCGCGTGATTCAGGAGCGCGAGTTCATGCCGGTCGGTTCGACGGAAACCGTAAAGGTGGATGTGCGGATCATCGCGGCCACCAATGCCGATTTGAAGAAACTGGTTGAGGACGGCAGGTTCCGCGAGGATCTATATTACCGGTTGAACGTGATCAATCTGGCGCTGCCTCCATTGCGCGAGCGCAAAGAGGATATCCCGCGATTAGTAGAGCATTTCTTCACCAAATACAGCCGCGATAACGAAAAGTTCCTGGACGCCGAAGGAAAAAGCCTGCTGCGCTTCGAGCCGGATGCCATGCAACTGCTGATGGATTACAACTGGCCGGGCAATGTCCGCGAGCTCGAGAATGCCGTGGAGCGGGCCGTGGTGCTGGCGTCGCACATGACGGTGCCGGTGGACGTAATGCCCGATTCCATTCTGCAAGCCGGAGGCGTCCGCATTCGCCGCGACGCTAGCGGAACGCTTCCCGCCGACGCTTCTCTGTTTGAAGTGGTCGCCGATTTTGAGCGCCGCAAGATCATCGAGACGCTTGAAACGGTCAACTGGAGCCAGACCGAAGCCGCCGAAAAGCTCGGCATCCCGCTCTCGACCCTCAATCAAAAGATCAAGCGCCTGAATATCGAGGTGAAGCGCAAGGGTTCTTCCGGGGCGTCGCCCGCGGCGTGATAAAAATCGGTAATGGTGGAAATCCTCACGAGTTCGCTAATTTTCGGTTGGAGTCCTGGCGATATGATCGATGACCACCGTATCGACAGGAAGTTTTTTGGATTCGAGCCTGAGGCCGAGCTGTTCCTGGATCGCTGTAAAGATGCTCGGTCCGGAATCACCGGACACATTGGGTTGCATGGCGGTTGACCAGGAAACCTGGAAATCGTACTTTCCCGTTAAGCCCGTCGCATTCTTGATCGGCTGATGGATCTGGTCGCCAAGTATCTCGGCGAAATGCTCGAGGGACTCGTCGACGAAGCGAAAGCGAGCACGGTCACCGGCGACTGCCATGGAGTAGTGGCGCCCGGGCGGAAGCTGGGGATAGCCCTCCTTATCCAGTGTGTTCGTGAACGCAGCCGGCGCGTTCGCCGGGTCGTCATTTTGGTTCGGGTCTCCAGGCGACGCGGCGAGCTTCGGTCCGCCCTTGGCCACCACAAGCTGATAGCCCGCGACCTCCTTCTTTTCGAAATGGGCGGCGAGTTGGAAGCGCTCGATCAGCAGGTTTCGCATCATCAGCTTGAGTTGCTCCTGGGTGGCTCCTTCCGGGACCTTGGCGGTGACGGTGAAGCGCTCCCTATCGATCCAGGCCGGCCCGGAAAGCTGATAGGAACTAATTCCGTAAGCGATCTCCAGCAGACTGGACAAAGGATAATTTTCCACCGAGTAGCGCGTCGGGTCGCGCGTGCCGGGACCACCGCTGCCGCCGGCGCCGTAATCGCCGGGCAGGCCGTGCTTCACGGTGGCGACTTCAAAGACAACTTGCGAATCCGGGGTCTGGCCGGCGAGGGCGGATACGAAAACAGGGAGCAATACGAGTCGCATGACTGGCTCCTCAGCTTAATTAGATCGTAATTTGGGCAGGAGTGTTTCGGATGGGGTGACTCCGGACCCTCAGGCGTCTCCCGCGGCGTGAGACGCCTGTGCGTCCCTTACCAGCCTTCGCGCTTCCGCAAGTTCAGAATGTGCGCGACATGATGCCGCGAGTGCCAAGCGAAGTAACCAAGCGTCCAGTCGAGCGTCAATTCGCGACCTTCGGGAAGCCGAAAGCTGCGCTTGAAATCGTCGTCCGGCAACGAACGTAACAACATAACCCAGCGCCGGTGAAGCCCATCCGTGAGCGCTAGAGACGGTTCAACCGGGCCCGCCTTCGCGTCCGGAAGTTCCGCCCAAGCCGCTTCCTCAATCGGCTTGACTGTCGGTGCCTGCTCCGTAAGCGCCAGGCGAACAAACATATAGGCGCTCAGGTGACCATCGGTAATATGGTGTACCACTTGCCGCACCGTCCAACCGCCGGGCCTATACGGCTTGTCCAGCTGGTCGTTGCTCATATCCTCCACGGCGTTGCGCAGATTGCCCGTTAAAGCCTCCAATTCCGCAATCCAAGCGTCGCGTTCGGCGCGCCGAATCGTCGCGGGCGGACTATACGGCCCGATAGGATAGCGGAGAGCCATACTCGCGCGATCCATAGGATCTGGCTCGGAAGATGAACTGGGCATGACTGACTAGTCTACTATGCGGACCGCGGATATTGACGCGCATAACGAATTTTTCGGTTGACAAACATCGCGATGTATTGTATAAAACCATTAGGTTAATTAACCGATTGGTGAAATGCAAGTAAACCAATGAGCACTGATCAACTAAGCACCACCTTCGCAGCCCTTGCCGACCCCACTCGCAGAGCCATCCTGGCCCGTCTGCTTGCAGGCGAATGCTCGGTTGGCGAGCTCGCCCAGCCATTTCAGATGAGTATGCCCGCCGTCTCCAAGCACCTTCGTGTACTCGAGCGCGCGGGATTGATCGCGCAGAGGCGGGACGCGCAATGGCGCCGATGTCGGATCAATGGCAGCCCGCTGAAAGAAGTATCCGATTGGGCCGAGCGCTACCGGCAAGTCTGGGAAGAGCGGCTCGATCGATTGGACGAATACGTACAACAATTGAGGAAAAAGGAGAAAAAGCATGGTAGGAAGCAGCACGGCAAATAGCGAAAGCTTCAAGGTCACCACACTATCGGATCGGGAGATCCGTATGACGCGCCTGTTCAACGCCCCCAGGCGCCTGGTATTCGAAGCGATGACGAAGCCCGAACATGTGAAGCAGTGGTGGGGCCGGTTGGGCGAGGGCTATTCGGTCCCCGTCTGTGAGATCGATCTTCGTCCCGGCGGCGGCTGGCGTTTCGTCAATCGTCATCCCAAAGGCGAGGCCGCTTTCCACGGCGAATACCGCGAGATCACGCCGCCCAGCCGGCTCGTTTTCACCGAGATTTTCGAGCCCTTTCCCGACAGCGTCTCGGTGGTGACAACCGAGCTCAGTGAAGAGGACGGCATGACGCGCTTTACGATGACGGTGCAATATCCGTCGCTCAAGGTACGTGACATGGTTATCGCATCGGGAATGGCCAGGGGTGCGGGCATCAGTTACGATCGCCTGGAGGATCTGGTCGCGGAACTGCAGCGGTCCTGAGCTGTGGGGGCGGCCCGCCGCTTCAGAAAACACTACGACCATGAGCGAATCGTGGCGAGCAATTCCACCTGTATAATTCCAAGCATGTGGATGCGGACGGCACTGTTGATCATCGCGGCGATTTTGGCGCCGGGGAGTCTTTGCGCGCAATGGAAGACTCATTGGACTTACGATGGCCCAACCGGCGCCGAACATTGGAGCAGCCTCGACCCTGAGTACGCTGCCTGCAGCGCGGGCCGGGAACAGTCTCCCATCGATATTCGAAATTCGCAGAAAGCCGAGCTTCCAGCCCTACGATTCCAATACCAAAGCGGCCCCCTCAAATATTTGATTAACAACGGCTACACCATCCGAGTGAACTACCATGACGCCCCCGCGGCTGGAAGCTTTCTGACTGTGGGAGGCACGCGCTATCAACTGACTCAACTCCACTTTCACCATCCCAGTGAAGAGTACATTAACGGTAAGCCATACGATATGGTGCTGCACTTGATGCACGAAGCAAGCGACGGAAAGATTGCCGGAGTCGCCGTTCTTCTGAAGGCTGGCAGGGCCAACGCTACCATTCAGCAGATTTGGGCGCACATGCCAAAGACCGAGGGCAAAGAAATGGAGGTTCCCGGAGTCGAGTTGAATCCCGCCGGCATGCTACCCCAAAATTCCGCCTATTACACGTACAGAGGATCCCTAACAGCTCCGCCATGTACTGAGGACGTTACCTGGTTTGTGCTGAAGACTCCCGTGGACGTCTCCCCCGAGCAGATCAAAGCGTTTGCCAAGTTGTATCCGCGCGACGTCCGGCCCCTTCAACCTATTAACGGACGAATTGTTAAGGAAACGCCCTAAACGACGTAGTTCCTAGTCGCCTCACCTTGTATAAAACGTAATGGATCTTACGGTACCTAACCTTGACACCAATCCGACACATGAAGTATTCTTAGCATTCGCTTAGGTTTTTGGTACTCTCCGGCCTACGGCCCACCGCGTCCAGCAAGTTTTATTAGGGTCGTGCCGATTTAATCTCAGGAGATCCATGCCACACCAGCCATACTTTGTGGTTGTCTTAGCGCACTCGCTGCATGGCAGGCTGCGCCGCATCCACGTTCCTCATAAGGTCGTTTACGGCGCTTTTGCCTTCGCCGTGCTCGGCTGTCTCTTCGTGTTCGGCTTTCTGTCCAGCTATTTACGGATGACCATGAAAGTAGCGCATTACAACACGCTACGCCACGAAGTCGATTCGTTACGCGCCAAATACCAGGAGCTTCAAACCGTCACCAATCAGAAGAACGAGCAGCTAGCGACTTTAGAGGCGTTTGCCGGCGAGGTTTCGGTGGCCTACGGTCTCAAGCGTACGCCGCAGACTTCAGGCGACATCGCGAATGGGCAAACTCTGGCGCCTACATTCCACGAGTCGCTGGACGAGTACAACTTTCTGCAATCGGCGTCAATCTCGAAGCTGTATCATAACTATCCCAAGCAGTGGCAGACGCATGTCCGTCCCAGCCTGTGGCCGGTGGAAGGCCGGGTCATGAGTTCGTTCGGCGACCGCACCGATCCATTTTCTGGAGAAGAAGCGATTCACACCGGGATCGACCTTTCGGCGCCGATGGGCACCATCGTACGGGCCGCGGCGGACGGAATCGTAGTCCACGCCGAGTGGTTGGGGGGGTACGGAAAGTTAGTCGTGATCGACCACGGGAACGGTTTGCAGACCTACTACGGACACCTGTCGCGCTTTGAAGTAGTCCCAGGAGAAGAGATCCGCCGGGGCGATGTCATCGGCCGCTCGGGCGCCACCGGCCGGGTCACGTCTCCGCATCTGCATTATGAAGTGCGGATGGGTGGGATCCCCGTGAATCCGTATAAGTACCTGGCCCGGTCGGCCGTCGCCTTGACCACGCACGCGCAGCAGGATTTACCTTTCTGATTGCACGTCCTTGTCCTACACGCAGCTTTCTGAGATAAGCTAGTTAGTACGCCGGAACCCGCCGGCCGCACTGCCTTCGTCCAAAGGAGACTTACTGTGAAAAAGAAGATTGCGTTACGGTTTGCCGCGATCGGGATTGGGATCGTTCTCCTCACTTCCGCGTATACTAAGATCCATTCCGCGTCTGTCATGTCGGACGCGGCTAAAGCTTTTCTGGCGTCGCTGACTCCGGATCAGCGCGCGCAAGCCACCTTCCAGTTTCAAGACGACGAGCGGTTCGACTGGCATTACATCCCGAAACCGCGCAAAGGCCTTCCGCTGCGCGATATGACCGCCGAGCAGAAGCAGCTGGCCCACGCGCTCCTCGCCGCCGGGCTCAGCCAGCGAGGCTACATCAAAGCTTCCACCATCATGAGCCTGGACCAGGTTTTGAAGAATATGGAGAACGGCAAGGGACCCCAGCGAGATCCGGAAGGCTATTTCTTCAGCGTCTTTGGCGACCCATCGGAGACCGGGACCTGGGGATATCGCGTCGAGGGGCATCATGTTTCGCAAAATTTCACGGTAGTCAACGGACGGGTGCAGGGCGCGCCCAGCTTCTTCGGCTCCAATCCGGAAGAGGTGAAGGATGGCCCGCGCAAAGGCGTGCGCATTCTCGCCCGCGAAGATGACCTGGCCCGCGCCTTGGTCCAATCCTTGACGCCCGAGCAGCAGAAGACCGCCATCGTGGCCAAGGAGGCGCCCAAGGATATCCTCACGGAAGCATCGCGCAAGGCGGCTCTGAACGGCCAGCCCAGCGGAATTTCGATGGCCAAGCTCACCTCGCCGCAGCGCGAGGCGTTCCAGACCTTGCTCGACGAATACTGCAATAACATGCCGGAGCAGGTCGCGCAAAGCCGCGAAGATCAGATTAAAAAGGCCGGCGGCAACCTGTTCTTCGCCTGGGCAGGCGGCCTGGAGCGCGGCGAGGGACACTATTACCGCATCCAATCGCCGACCTTCCTGGTGGAGTTCGACGACACGCAGGATCACGCCAATCACATCCATTCGGTGTGGCGCGATTTTGACGGCGATTTCGGCCTGGACCTGCTGAAAGAACATTATCAGACCAGCCACCGGTAGGCGCTATAGCTTTGAGGCGCCGGGCATTTTTCTGGTCTCTGGCAGGCGCGCCCTTTTGCTTCGCCGGGAAGGGCCAGCTGATTCCTTCCGAGATCAAGCGCTACAAGGATGAAGCCACCGAGTTCGACGTATTTCGCCTGACCGATCCGGCGCATGACAGCCGCCTTCCGGCCTACTACCAGCGGGCTCTTCCGCGCAATGGAAGCTTTCTAATCTATTCGAGCGACCGGTCGGGCACAATGCAGGCCTATCGCATGGACCTGAAGAACGGCCAATCGCGAACGCTCACCGAAGCCGGCGCCTTAGTGACTGAATCGCTGGCGCTGGCCGACGAGCGGAACATTTGCTACCTGGATGGGCGGTCCCTGTTTCTCATGAACCTCGGCAATCTGCGCGGGCGCGAAGTCTATCGCATTGAAGAGGGTTTCGAGGCGGGCCGCGGCTTCAGCCTGTCTGAAGATGGACTGTATGCCGCGCTCGTCGAGGGCAAGACTGGAACCAGCCGGCTGCGGCTGATCGCAATGCGCAGCGGAACCGCCACTACGCTGGCCGAGGCGAGCGATCCGATTTCCGACCCCATGCCGCGTCCCAAGCGCTCCGCCATGTTGTATCGCCGCGGCAATAGCGAGCTGTGGCTGGTGAATTTCGATGGCGCGCAAAACCGGAAATTGCGGCTCGCGGAGGGCAGTCTGGGTCCGGCGATATGGTCGGCTGACGGACGAACGGTTCTATATTTGAATTTTCCGCCGAGCGCTAAACAGTTGAATAACGTCCGCGAGTGTACGCCCGATACGAATGAGGACAAGTTTATTTCCAACACCACCCAGTTTGTCGCCTTCAATCGCAACGGCGATTCGAGCGTCCTCATTGGCGCCAGCGGCAGTAAAGCTTCTCCGTATGTGCTCCTGCTGGTCCGCTCAGTCAAGCGAGAGCTGACGTTGTGCGAACACCGGGCCAGCGATCCTCGCCTGGCCGCCCCGATGTTTTCCCCCAACAGCCAGCGCATTTTCTTTCAGAGCGACCGCGACGGCAAGATGGCGATCTATACGATGGCCGTGGATCGCTTGGTGGAAGCGACCGAGGCCGACGAGCGTTAGACGTGGGGCAGGCCCCCGGCCTGCCAATCCCTAATGTGGCTCGACTTCCGCGACGAACTCCGCCGCCGCGAGCGAATTTCGCAGCACCGCTTGCAACAGCGCGCGAGTGTCCTCCGTACGAGGCTCGCGGAACATCTGCTCGGTGGAACCCGATTCGACGATCCGGCCATGCTGCAGGATGGCGATGCGCTGGCACACCGAAGCCACCGACAGCAGGTCATGTGAGATAAACAGCATGGCCATATTCAGCTCGCGGTTCAGACGCTGGAACAGCGCCAGAATCTCCGATTGCGTGATCGCGTCCAGCGCGCTGGTGGATTCATCGGCGATCAACAAGCGCGGCCGGTGCAAGATCGCCATGGCGATCAGCACGCGCTGCGCTTGGCCGACGCTCAGCTGCCGCGGATACCGGTCAAGAAATCCCTCGTCAGCGGGAAGGCTTACCAGATCGAACAGCTCGAGGGCGCGCGCCTTCCACATCTTGGCATCGGGATTGTGCGCCCGCCAAGCCTCGGCGATCTGGGCGCCGATCCGCAGCGCCGGATTGAGCGATGCGATAGGGCTCTGCAGCACCAGAGCGATTTCGCGTCCCCGAATGCGGCGCATCTCGCCCGGGCGCAATTGAAGCAGATCCCGCCCCGCGAACAGGATTTCGCCCGTAACCACGCCGCCTTTATGATCCAGAAGCCGCAGTAGCGCCAGCGCGATGGTGCTTTTTCCGGAGCCGCTTTCGCCCACCAAACCCAGGATTTCGCCTTCGCGAATCTCCAGCTCGACGCCGCGCAGAACTCCCGGCTTGTTAGGGTAATCGACCGAAAAGCGCGCTTGGAGAAGCTGGTTCATCGCTGGCTGACCAAGGCGCCGCCTATCGACAGGCGCTCCGCGTTCCAGTAAATCTGGGGCCGCAGCGTAGCCGGCGCGACGTTCTTCACGTTGGGCGAAATAGCCGAGAGCGCATTGGCGTTCACCAGAAATATAAACGGAGTTTCGTCCCGCGCGATCTGCTGCACTTTGTCGAAAAACAATTTGCGCCGGGCTGGATCTTGGGCCGCCGTCTGGGCCTGCATCAACTGGTCGATCTCGCCTTCCCAGGCCGTTTCGGGACTCTTCTGATTTGGATTCCACTGATGATTCGCCGCCGAGCTTAACCAGATGTTCATTTGGGCGTTGGGATCGAGATCGACATTGGTAAACGCCATCAGGACCGACTCGTAGTTGAAGCTGCGGCTGATGCGTTCGATGAGGGAAGGGAAGTCCAGGGTGACGACATTGAGCTGCACCCCCAGCTTCCCCAGATCCTGCTGGATCAAAGCCAGCATGCGCTCGTGGCTCTTGTTGCCGGCGTTGGTGATCATCGAGAATTCCACCTTGTGGCCCTCGCGATCGAGCAAGGTATCGCCGCTGCGCCGGAAGCCGTCGTGTTCGAGCCGCTCGAGCGCCGCGGACGACGAATACACCGGCGGTTTCAAAGCCGCATTGAACCAGAAGTGATTGGAGGCGGACACCGGACCCGCGGCCGGTTTAGCGTGACCCCGGAAAACCACGCGCGCGATATCGTCGCGATTGATGGCCTCGGAAATCGCCCGGCGGAATTCGGCGGAGCGGAACCAGCGCCGCTTGTAATCTGGCAGCGGCGCAGTGTCCACTTGATTGAAGAAGATTACTTCCCAATCGAGCGACGGACCCGCATCCACCACCGAGCGCGGCGTTTCAGACGCCAGCCGGTCATACATTTCCGGATCCAGCTTGTTCACGATGTCCAGCTCGCCGCGGCGGAAGCGCAGCAGCTCCAGCTCTCGATTCTGCTGTATGTCGAGTTTTATCGAATCCAGATAAGGCAGCCGGCGGCCCTCGGCGTCGCGCTTCCAATAGTTCGGATTCCGGCGGAGCAGTACGTAGGAGCCCGGCTTGTATTCGGCAACGGCGAAGGGGCCCAATACGGCCGCTTCTTTCTTGGGCGAGCCGGAAGACAAAATCGCGACTTGATCGAATTGCGCGGCCAGCGCCGCCACCGGACCAGGAAAACGCACCATGGCCGAATTCGACCCGCTGCAACTGGCTTCCACCGTCCCTGGGGACGAACGAAAAGCGTCGCCGGTAGGTGAGTGCAAGGCCGGGTCCATCAGTTGCCGCACGGTGTAGGCGACGTCCGCACAGGTGAAGGGCGTTCCGTCGGAGAACAGCAGGTTCGGCCGCAGTTGGAAATCGATACGCCGGCCGTTTTCTGAAACCTTCCATTTGGACGCCAGCTCGCCTTCCAGCTCCTGCGTGTAGCGGTTCAGCCGGATGAGAACGCCTCCAGTCAAATAGCGAATGGTCTCGGAATTTTCATCGTCCACCAGCAGCGGATTGAAAGTCTTGGGATCGTTGCGCAGCGAAAAACGTAGCTCGCTTCCCAAGATCGCGCCCAGCGTAAGAAGAACGGCTAGCGAGTATCTCAGCATGGAATTCAACATGGAATCCGGTCCTCGGTCCGAAGCAGCAGCTGCAGGCAGCACACCACCGCGACTAGCAATCCCGCCGGCGCCAGCATCCACGGATTCTGGAGTACCGCGGTGTAGTTCTCAAGTTCGCGCAGCATCGCGCCCCAGGAGGGCAGCGGCTCTGAGACTCCCAAGCCCAAAAGCCCCAGGTTCGCCTCGCTCAATATAAACACCGGAATGGACACCCAGAATTGCGCCAGAAGAATCGGCCGCAGGTTCGGAAGCAGGTGCCGCCAGAACAGACGCAGCGGCGAGATGCCGCCCGCCCGAGCTTGGACCAGGTAATCGGAATCGACCAGCGTACGGGTTCCCGCGCGTATGATTCTCGCCGGCATCGCCCAGCCCAGACATCCCAGCAGCAGGAACGTAATCATCACTGAGGTCACGGGCGACGTATTGAGCGGCAGCAGCGCCCTCGCCGTGAGCAGCAGAAACAGCCATGGCAGCGACAAAAAAAGATCGATACCCGCCGTTACCGCACGCTCCCATCGGCCGCCCAGGTAACCGGCCGTGCCGCCGATCAACGCCGCGATCAGCGTGGATAGGAAAGCCGCCGCCGGCGCGAGCAGCAGCGAAATCCGCGTGCCATACAGCAGGCGCGCAAAACGGTCCCGGCCCAGTTCGTCGGTTCCGAGTAAAAACCGCCCCGAAGGAGCAGCGCTGATCGCATCGCGATACTGCTCCGAGTAAGACGACGGCGCCAGATATCCGGCCCCGAGTGAAGCCACTGCCACCAATGCGAGCACCACTATTGCCAGTTTCTGCGTGCGTGTCAATCGGGTGTGTGTCATCGCGCGGGCCTCCAGCGGGCCAGCGCCATGTCGGCGCAGGCATTTACCACCAGCGTCATCAGCGTGACCAGGACCGTGATGTTGACCAGCAGCGGCAGATCGCGATCGAGCGCCGCTTTCCAGGCCAATTGACCTACGCCCGGGGTGTCGCAGATCACTTCGATCGGAATCGACGCGCCAAACGCCAGGCTCACCGAGATTCCCGCCAGCGCGGCCAGTTGCGGAGCGGCCGGTGTGAATACATGCGCGAAAAGCACGCGCGCGGGGCTCAATCCCTTGGCCTCCGCCGCCAGAACATGGGGCGCGTGGTAGGCGGCCACTAGAAGATTCTTGGCGTAGCGATACACGTGCGGAAAAACTACCAGGGCGATGGCCCAGCGGCCGCCCGCTCCCATCCATAGGAAGACCAGCGCGATCAGTGCCGCCGGCAACGCCAGTGTGAGACCGGTCAACACGGCAGGCACCAGATCCGACCCTGGCGCATGCCACCACCACACCGACCCCAGCGCGAGAACCAGGCCGATCGAGATCCCGCCCACAACGCCGTACGCCAGAGAGCCCAGCGTCAGCGGGAGCCGTTCCTTCAGCAATTCAGAAACTGGCCGGTTGAGCGACCGCGAGAAACCCAGATCACCGTGAACGATGCCGGAAAGGTAACGCGCGTAGAAGAGACCGATGTTGTTGTCGCGGGCGTGTTCGGCGCGGATCGCCTGAAGGCTTTGGGCGTTGAGCCGCGAGTCGATTTCGCGTTCATCGACTCCAAAACCGGGTCCCAGGCGCACCAGGGTCGCGCCCAGCAGCCCTCCCAGCAGCGCCGTGAGCAGGATTCGACGCGCTTGGCGGAGCAGCATCGGTAGCAGCATGGGCGAACCTACGCAGAGGCGATCGGCTCGTAATCCAGGCCGCGCGCACCCACGATGCTCATCTTTTCTTTTTGCTTGGCCATATACATCCGGCGGTCCGCTTCGCTAAGCAACTGGTCGGCATCGGTGCCGTCTTCAGGGAAAAGCGCATGCCCTACGCTGAGCGACAGCGTCTCGGTCCCGCACACCTCCCGGCCGGCCTCGGCCGTTATCGCACGCAGGCGGTGGATAGTGTCGTGGACCTGGTCTAACTGCAAGCCGGGCAGAACCAGAACGAATTCGTCGCCGCCCATGCGAGCCACGTAGTCATACTCGCGGCAGCTTTCCTTTAATTTCACGGCCACGCAATGCAGAACTTTGTTGCCTTCCAGATGTCCGTAACGGTCGTTCACCTGCTTGAAGCCGTTCATGTCGCAGACCAGCACCACCAGCGGCGAATCCAGCCGCCGGCAACGAGCCAACTCCCCATCCAGATGTAAGAACAGAGAACGCGCGTTCGGCAATCCGGTCATGTAATCGGTAGCCGCCGAACTCTCGGCCTGTTGATACTTGAGCGCGTTTTCAATCGACAAGGCGACTTTGGGAACAATGGCCAGCAGGATACGCAGATGATCTTTGCTGAAGGCGTCCCGCTCGCTGTGATAGAGGGTCAATACGCTGACGGTGCCATTCAGACCGACCAGCGGCACGGCCAACGCGCTCCGCATGGTGGTGAACTTGGTTTCGTCGTTCAGATAGCCTGGCTCCACCGACGGGTTGCCGTTGATAATCGGTTTGCGGTTCTCCGCCACCCATCCCGATAATCCCTGTCCCAGCGGAATCTCCAGCGCCGAGAACAGGCGGAAGTTTTCTCCGTTCACGTATTCGGCCTTCAGTTTCCCGTCCCGCATCACGTAGATGGCCAGCGAATCGTAGGGAATCATGCGCTTCAGCCGGATCGCCAGCAACGATAGCGTCTCGTTCAAGCTCAGCGAATTTCCAAGATCCTGCGCCAGCTCGAAAAGATTCTGCACCTCCTGCCGGGCCGCGGCGATGGAAGAAAGGAAATCCACCGCGTGGTCCGGGTTGGATGTAACCGAGGAGCGCTTGCTGTTCTCAAAGCCGGCCGCCGGCGCCAGGCCCCGCTCGATCTTGACGTGCGTGGAGAGCTTGGCTTTCTCTACCTGCTGCGCCTGCGCCATGGATTCCAGTTCCACGTAGCGCCGGTGCAGGATCTCGACGATCCGGGGATCGAAACTGATCCCAGTTTCTGAAACCACCTTCTGCATGGCTTCATCGAGCGGCAGCGCGCGCCGGTACTGGCGGTCCGAAGCCAGCGCGTCTAAACAGTCCACCGTAGCCAGAATTCGCGCGCCGATGGGGATCTCTTCCGCTTTCAGCCCATCCGGATATCCCGAGCCGTTCCATTTTTCATGATGCGAGCGAACGATGGGAGTCACCGGATAAGGGAAACGCACGCGCTCCAGAATCTCGGCCCCCACCACGGGATGGATCTTCATCTTCTCGAACTCTTCGCGGGTCAGCTTTCCGGGTTTCGAGATGATGTGCTCGGGAACAGCCAGCTTTCCGATGTCGTGCAGCAGCGCCGCGGCGCGCAGAGCTTCCAGCTGGTCGTGATCGAGGCCCAGCTCCTTGGCCACTTCGATGGCGTAGACCTGCACGCGCTGCAGATGATCGTGCGTGGTGTGATCCTTGGCTTCAATCGCTAGCGCCAGCGCCTCGATGGTCCTCAAGTGGAGAGCGGCCATCTCTTCGGCGTGCTTTTTCTCGTCTTCCATTCGTCCCAGGTACAAGTAATAGGAACGGTAGATCAGATAAACCACTGGAACCGCCAACAACGCGGTTTGCCAGCCGAAATGGCGATTGATGGCGCTGGCCGCTCCGGCGATGCCAGCTCCAAGCAGGTAATAAGGGAACGACCAGAAATAGCACTCCTGCCAGATCTGGCGAAGCGACTTCCGTTCGGTAAGCGCGATGGCGGCTGCCACTGGAAACGTGTTCATCGCAAAGAACACGGTGGCGGTCACCAAGAGCGTTATGGCGGCATCCAGGTGTCCCAGGTGCAGGATCCTCGAATGATAGGCATAGCTGGTGCAGGCGATCGCGATCGCCATGGAGCCCAGGTTGAACAGCACCTGATGTGTCTTGGGCCGCTTGCGGTTATGCCAGAAGCACTGAATCAGCGTTGCCGCGCAGCCCATGAAGAGCGCTTCCGGCAAGCTCAGTTCGACAATCCCGAACAGGATGAAAATGAACAGAACCGAAAGCGTCCCGGTGATGGCCGGAAGAACCACCTTGAGACGCGACGCCAGAATGGACAGGACCAGGTAGGCGAAGAAGCGCGCCAGATCCTGCGATTCCCAGCGGCTTAACTCGCTGATGGTTACGCATAATCCGATAATGATTACCAGAGAGACGTAGATCCTGGCGAAAATCGACATTCGTTTCCTAGTAGCCGGCGCGAGCACGAGAACCAGTCCACTGCAGATGCTCTGCCAATAATCTTCCTGGCTATCTGTTTGATTCATCGGCAACAATTTGGCGAATCGATAGGAGAGAAGGGACAAAATGTCGGACCAGGGTGCCGCTCTGAGACAAGCTGTCTCAGCCGCCGCATGACGATTGCTCGCCCAAATCGGTGGATCGCCTTAGAGGATAGCGACCAAAGTACTATAGTGATCCGCCCCGAATCAGCCGAAAAGCGACTTAAGCATCAATGGGCCCCCAAATCAAGACCTACCTGGGTATGCCAGCGGTCGTATCGAGCGCGGCTATGCGCCAATTGCTCGAACTGGCCGAGCGCATCGCCCAAACCAACGCGGCGGTCCTTATTACCGGCGAAAGCGGCTGCGGTAAAGAGCTGATCGCGCGCGCCGTTCATCACTATTCTTTGCGCTGCGCCAAGCCGTGGGTAGACGTCAGCTGCGCGGCCCTGCCGGAGCATCTGGTCGAAAGCGAGCTGTTCGGCTATGAGAAGGGCGCTTTCAGCGGCGCTGACTCGGCCAAGCCGGGTCTGTTTGAGCTGGCTCATCAGGGCACGCTGTTCCTCGACGAGGTGGGCGAATTAGAGCCACGCATGCAGGTCAAGCTCCTGCGCGTGCTGGATGGGGTAGCTTATTACCGGCTGGGCGGTGTACGTAAGGTCTCGGTCGACGTCCGGGTGGTAGCGGCCACCAATCAGGATCTGGAGCGCATGGTGCGAACCGGGGAGTTTCGAAGCGACCTGTATCACCGGCTGGGGCAGATCTGCCTGCGTGTTCCGCCCCTGCGCGAGCGATCCGACGATATCGTGCCGCTGGCCGAGCATTTCCTGAAGCAATCCAACCCGCGCTCGTTCTTTTCGGGCGAAGCCCTGCAGGCCATGCGGCGTTATTCCTGGCCCGGAAATGTCCGCGAGCTTCGCAATATAGTGACCAAGGCGGCGGTCCTCGCGCGCGACCTGGAAATCCGGAGCGACGACATGATGCTGGGGCAGGTAAACGTCGAAAGGGAGTACGTCCAATCGAGCGGCGCCGTGCCCTCCAACTCCCCCAATCTGGATGGCATGGAAAAGAACACCATCCTCAAGGTCCTCGCGCAGACCAATGGACATCAGCAGCGCGCGGCCGAATTATTAGGAATTTCGCGGCGCACTCTGAGCAGAAAGTTGAAACTGTATGGGAGGGAGGCCGTGCGGCAATCCTATGCTTCCTAAACCGGGTGGGCCATCCCGCAGCGCTATCAGCGATTCCGATCGCCGCGCCGAACGCCGTTACCGCGGCAAAGGCGCTCTGAAGCTATCCTTCAGCGATCCCTCGCACCAGGAAGTTAGCGGCCGCCTGCTCGATTACAGCCAGAGCGGCTTTCGCGCCGTGCATGACTATCCAGCCCTCCACACCGGCCAGGTGGTCCAGTTCCGGCATGCCGTCGACGCCGGGCAAGCCCGCGTGATGTGGAATCGCATCGCCGATCAGACCGTCGAGACCGGTTTCCTGGTCATCAAGTAAACCGCTGCCTCATTCATCTCGCAGCGCGGCTATACAATCAACTCTACTTGCGCGTGTAGCAGGCAACCAAATTGCCATCAGAACCACAATGCAAAGCAGCAGCGGTACGGCCGTGAAAACAACTGGGTCCAAGGGTTTAACGCCGAAGAGCAAGCCGCTGACGACCCGAGTGAGGCGAATGAACCGGCCATACCTACCGACACTCCAATCAGACCGAGGCGCATCCCCTGTACGACAACCATGTTTCGCACGCCTGTCGATTCGGCTCCCAAGGCGATCCGGATTCCTATTTCGCGTTGACGCTGCTCGACCGAATACGCCATCAATCCGTAGATTCCTGTGGCCGCTAGCAGCATTGCCAAGCCGGCAAAGGTCGTTAGAACCATCGCGTTAAAGTCCTCACGAGCAGTGGATCTGCCCACTATTTCTTCCAGAGAAAGAGCTCTTGCGACAGGCAGACCACCACTCGCCTCCTTTAGTTCTGTTTGAATCACAGAGCTGAAGGACTGTGGTTCTGCCCGCGTTCGCACGATCCACGCCACGGGCATAAGGCGCATTATAAGAGCGTTTCGGAAAGTCTTAAGTGTGGATTCTCCGATTCCCCTCGTTGCCTCAAGCTGAAGGTACTCATCTATGCACTGGATGACGGTCTTGGGCGGCTCGGTCGGCCTCGTTTCACGCGACACCACCATTTGATTGATGAGCTGCCACGCCACCGCTTCGTCGTTCGTCTTGAGCGCTTGTTCCTTGCGGATCTTACGCCCGCCGAGTCCCTGTCTGTAGCCAAAACGGGAATCGCAGGAGGATGGAACTCTGCGAACCAGTCGCCGCGGTTTACCGCGTGTCTGCCGTTCCTGACTGAAGATGTGCACGGGATACCAGAGGGGCACATGGCAATTGTGGAAAGATATTCCGTCGCGGTCACGCTCGATTTTGCTCTCGGGCCTAATTGCGGTACCCATAGTGACCTATCGTTGAGCAAACAGTCGGCCCACGCGACCTTCTTATGCCGCTTCGTGCCAATGGTAGCGGTGATGCAAACCACCGAGGCGCGCGGTTGAAATCACCGTTGCTTGCGGAGACGACTTCGTTTCGACTGCCCGACCGTACGGTGTGTCTTTGCCGAGGCTGTCGTGAATACGGTCTTCGTGATAATACCTCACATACTCACGAATTAACCGGCGCAGATGCTCCTCGTTCAATGGGATTACATGGTCAAGCAACTCACGCCGACAACTTCCCACCCAGCGTTCCGCGGTGCCATTTTGCCAAGGCGAGCGGATGCTCGTGCGCGCGGGCTTCACGCCCGTGGCTTTTAGGAATGTGATGACGTCGGCGTCAAATTTTGAGTCACGGTCCAAGATCACATAACGATACTGCCCCGTCTCGGGAAAGGTCTCACGCAACTGCTGCACCACCCACTCGGCAGTCGGATGACAAGTGGTATTGATGTGCAGGATCTTGCGGCGACCGTGCTCGATGGCGAAAAAGCAGTAAAGCAGCTTGAAAGTCACCGTCGGTACGGTGAAGAAATCGAGGGCCACGAT
>Ga0182024_10000372_pt1 | contig 114126 bp, 113 predicted proteins | sample P32metaG_FD_120480 | JGI IMG/M metagenome (GOLD analysis project Ga0182024, IMG submission 120480) | Permafrost microbial communities from Stordalen Mire, Sweden - P3-2 metaG (Illumina Assembly) | ecosystem: Environmental > Terrestrial > Soil > Wetlands > Permafrost | place: Sweden: Stordalen... | reverse complement strand
TTCTGGCCGACCGCGGCTACTTCAACGGCGACCAGGTCCTGTTGTGCGAAGGCACCGGCGTCGCGCCGATCGTGCCCAAGACCCTGACGTCGAGCGGGACCAAACGCGGCTTCTTCACCGTGCGGGACTTCATCTACGACGCCGAGCACGACCACTACACCTGCCCGGCTGGCGAGCATCTGACGAGAGGGCTTGTCCGATCCGATCGCCGGGTGTCCATACACGCCCAGAACGAGCGATGCTTGAAGACCGCCAATTGCCGGTGGCGAGCCAGACTCGCCAGGGGATCGCGCTCCAAGACGCACCCCTCGTCGGCAGACAGGTATTTGGCGAATTCGCGCCGAAAGAAAAATACCCGCCGTTGATCCAGGCCGAGTGGCGTTCCGGCTTTTCGACGAAGTCGACGAGTTCGTCGCCCTCCATGTGAAATTCGCCGAAGCGCGACGGCGGGTTGACGCCCAACACCGTGCCGATCTTGCCGTGGCTCAGATGGAAGTCGAACTCGCCGGCGAGATCGGCATCGGTCAAGCCGTCGCCATGGGTGACCGCGTAATGCTCCGCCTTGCCGATATACCGTTCGGCAGCGCGCGCGATCCTGGCGCCCGTCATCGTCAACTCGCCGGTGTAGGCCAAGGTTACTTGCCAATCGTAGGAATGGTCGACGCTGTGCACCTCGACGCTGTTGGTCTTCAGCTCGATCGTCACATCGCTGTTTATTGCATAGAAATTCAGAAAATAGTCACGAATGATTTCGCTCTTGTATCCATGCAAAGCACGAATCGGCGAAAGCCGAAACTCGCATAATGCTTCATGATGTGGATGAGGATCGGGTCCGGGCCGACGGGTATCATCGGCTTCGGACGGAACTCGGTCATTTCCTTGAGCCGGGTACCCAGACCGCCGCACAGGATGAAGACCGGTGTCTTACCAATTTCCACTTATGTCCCCCGTTAGGTCGGCTGATCGGCTGCGTTCCCCACCATTAGCCGATTGACGGCGCCGATGACGCCAAGACGTTTAGGAGAATTCTGCCACGCCTGCAAGGGCTGCCAGCCCGGATGCCGGTCCTTGTGCCGCGGCGCCGGGCGCTATGCGACGTCGAGCCCGAGATCGAGGATCGGGGCGCTGTGGGTGATCCAGCCCGATGAGATCAGGTCGACCCCAGAGGCGGCGATCGCCGGCACGCTCTCGCGGGTGATGCGGCCTGAGGCCTCGGTCACCGCGCGGCCGGCGACCATCTGGACGGCGCGGCGCAGCGTGTCGGGGTCCATGTTGTCGAGCAATACCGCGTCGACGCCAATTTCGAGCGCCTCGGCGAGCTGGTCGAGCGTATCGACCTCGAGCTCGATCTTGACCAGATGCCCGGCATGGGCGCGCGCCCGCTCGAGCGCCGGGCCGACCCCGCCGGCGAGCGCGATGTGGTTGTCCTTGATCAGCATCGCATCGTCGAGGCCGAAGCGGTGATTGGCCCCGCCGCCTAAGCGCACCGCCTCCTTTTCGAGGATGCGCAGGCCCGGGGTGGTCTTCCTCGTGCACACGATCCGCGCCTGGTGAATGCCGATCGCATCGACCAGCGCGCGGGTTGCGGTGGCAACCCCGGAGAGATGGCAGATCAGATTGAGCGCGGTCCGCTCGGCCGCCAGCACCGGCCGGGCCCGGCCGGTGATGCGAGCCACTGCGTGGCCGCGCTCGACGCGGCTCCCTTCGGCGCACAGAAGCTCGACATGCAAGGCCGGGTCGAGCAGCTCGAAGGCGAGCAGCCCCACTTCGATGCCGGCGACGATTCCGGGCTGGCGCGCCGCGATGACCGCGTCGATCGGCGCCTCGGCGGGCACGATCGCCTCGGTCGTGATGTCGCCGGCGCGCCCCAGATCTTCGATGAGGGCGGCGCGGACGATCGGCTCGATCAACAGGCGGAGCATCGATTGATCTCCATGTCAGGCAAAGGAATTTGCGCCGGTCGCCCCTCACCCCAACCCTCTCCCCGCAAGCGGGGAGAGGGAGTCGCGGCGAAGCCGCGGCGGGGGAGGGGCAAATTCGGCTCAGCCGATTTCCAGCATGCGCTCGACGGCGCGGCGGGCCCGGTCGGCGATCTCGGGCGCGATCGTGACCTCATGGGTCATGGTTTCGAGCGCGTGCCGGATGTTTTTGAGCGTGATCCGCTTCATATGCGGGCACAGATTGCACGGCCGCACGAAATCGAGGTCGGGGTATTGCAGCGCGACATTGTCGCTCATCGAGCATTCGGTCAGGAGGACGACCCGCGCCGGCCGGCGGGTTCCGACGTAATCGGCCATCGCCGCGGTCGAGCCGGCGAAGTCGCACTCGGCGATGACGTCCGGCGGGCATTCGGGATGAGCCAGGACCGTGATGCCGGGATGGCTCAGGCGCAAGCTGCGGATATCCTCCGGCGTGAACCGCTCATGGACCTCGCAATGACCCTTCCAGGCGATGATCTCGACCGTGGTCTGCGCCGCGATGTTGCGCGCGAGGTATTCGTCGGGAAGCATGATGACCTTGGGGACGCCCAAGGCCTCGATGATCTTCTTGGCATTGCCCGAGGTGCAGCAGATGTCGGATTCGGCCTTCACCGCGGCCGAGGTGTTGACGTAGGTGACGATCGGCACACCGGGGTGGCGCGCCCGCATGAGGCGCACATCCGCCGCGGTGATCGAGGCGGCGAGCGAACAGCCGGCCCGCGTGTCGGGGATCAGCACGGTTTTCCCCGGGTTGAGGAGCTTTGCCGTCTCGGCCATGAAATGCACCCCGGCCAGGACGATCACCGCGGCGTCGGTGCGCGCCGCCTCGCGCGCCAGCGCCAAAGAGTCGCCGGTGATGTCGCCGACGGTATGGAAGATGTCGGGGGTCTGATAGTTGTGCGCCAGGATGACCGCGTTCTTCTCGCGCTTCAGCGCGAGGATCGCGGCGATGTCCTCGGCCATGATCGGCCACTCGAACGGCGGCACATGGCGCTCGACGCGGGCATAAAGCTCGGGCAGCGGCATCGCGGAAGCGGGATGGGCGGAAGCGGGATGGAGGGTCATCGTCTCGAGCACGTGCGGCTGCATCACTTATGCTCCTCATGAGCATTTCTAGCGTCCGGAAAAGCCGGACGCGATCGTCCGGCGGCTCTTATGCTGGATATGAGTATAAGGTCGAGACCGCTCGCGTCAAGGGCCAACCGTTCACGAAATTGTAACAGCGCGCCAGCCGGCGCGCCTCGATCGAGGGCTCGGTCATCGACATGCCCTCCGCCGGCTTGGAATCGCGGCGATGCCGTGCGATATAGGCCGGGGCGATATAGATCGGGCCATCATTTCTATACAAAACGGACTGTGTCATGGCGCTGAGCCTCAAAGATCCCGAGACGGACCGGCTGGCGCGCGAGGTCGCGCGGCTTACCGGCGAGAGCCTGACCGAGGCGGTGCGCACGGCGCTCGCCGAGCGCCTGGAGCGCGAAAGGCTGCGCCGCGGCAAGCCGAGGAGAAGCCTTGCCGACAGGCTGAATGAAATCGCCCTGCATTGCGCGGCGTTGCCCGATTTCGACACGCGCTCGCCGGACGAGATCATCGGATATGACGAAGACGGGATGTGGTGATGGTTATCGATACCTCGGCGGTTATCGCGTGCCTCCTCGACGAGCCAGAGCGAGCCTCGCTGGTAGACGCGATGGAGGCGGATCCGGTCAGGCTGATGTCGATCATGGGGGTTGTGGAAGCCTCGTTCGTGATGCTGAGCCGGAAGCACGCCGGTGGGCTGAGCGATCTGCAGGCGTTTCTCGACGATGGCGAAATCGAGCGAGTCCCGATTGATGTTCGCCAAGCGGAAGCGGCGGTCGAGGCGTTTCGCCGGTTCGGCAGGGGACGCCACCCGGCCCGCCTCAACATCGGCGATTGCTTTGCCTACGCGCTGGCGAAAACGACCGGCGAGCCGCTTCTCTTCAAGGGCGGGGATTTCGCCCGGACGGATATCCTCGCGGTCAGCTAGGCTAGCCCGCCGCGCGGCGTCCGGCGCGCAGGCGCAGACCGGGGGCGGGGCGTTCGAGCAGCACCTCGCGGCGGAAGCGGACGAGGCGGGCGGGCCGGCCGCCGGTCTGGGCGCTCATCGCGCCGGTTTCCTCGACGAGCCCCTGCTGCTCGACCAGCCGGCGGAAATTCTGCTTGTGCAGCCTGACGCCGGCGAGCGCCTCCACCGTGCGCTGCAGTTGCAGGAGGGTGAAAGCCGGCATCATCAGCTCGAATACCACCGGGCGGTACTTGATCTTGCCGCGCAGCCGGCCGATCGCCGTCGCCAGGATGCGGCGGTGGTCCGATGCCATCGCCACCCCGGTGGCGATTCCCGTGGCGCTGCCCGGCGTGCTCCCATCGATACTGGCGGCGTCCCGGCCGAGGTCGCGCGCCGCCTCGGCGACGAGCCCGGCTTCGTAGAGCAGCTCGTAGCGTTCGAGGACCAATTCCTCATTCCACGACAGGCCGTGCCGGCCGAACGCCAGCCCGAGCCGCTCCTCGCGCAGCCGCCGTTCGGGCTCGCCGCCGGCTTCTGCCGCCCATTCTCCCAGCCGCGCTTCGAGCGATCCGAGCAATGGCGGCTTGCCGTGGCGCCAATCCTCCCACGGGAAATAGCGATACCAGCTCCGCCATTCCGCATCGGTCGGCTCGGCCTCTGGCGCGAGCGAGGCTGGCGCCGGAGGCGTCGGGCGAAGCGTCGCCTCGCCCAGGGCCGGGCGCGCCTCGCGCGCCAAGGCCAGATAGGCCACCACCAGGGCCGGCGGCGCGAGGCTCCCGTCGCCCACGCCACCGCCCATGGCCCGGTCGCGGTCGCCAAAAGTGTACAGCTGCTCGACATAGCCGAGGTGCTGGCTGGTCTGCCGCTCGACCCAGGCGCGCAACCCGATCTCCAGCGTGCGGTGCTCGGCTTCGAGCGGACCCGAGGGCAAGGCCTCGGCCGGGCTGCCGCCCGATGTGCCAAAGCGCACCGTCAGGACGCGCGGCTCAGTTTCGCTCGCCGCGACGATGGCCGCGCACAGGCCGATCGACAGCGCCGCCCCGGTGCCCTGCGCCGCCGGCTCGCTCTGGGTTCGCCGCAGGGAAGCGGCGGCGCGGGACCGCGGCATCTAGCCCGCCGTGATGTGGCTCCGGAAGCTCAGCGGGTCGCCGATGAAGCGGATCGGCTCGAAGCTTCCGCCGGTGCCGCGCACGACGACCGTGCCGTACCCCAGGATGCGGCCGAGGATCGATTGGTCGACGCCGACCGTTTCGACCTTCGAGCGGTTCATTTCCATGCTGTGACGCTGGAAAATGCCGGTCTTGTAGATGACCCGCCGATCGGTCACCGCGAGTTCGGTCGTCGATCGCCGGACCACCGCGTCGAGCCCCGACACCAGCCCCAATAGGCCGAGGACGGCGGCGATGATTTTCAGCACGAACGCGGCAATCGGTTCGGCAACGGCCGCGGCTGCGATCAAACAAAGGATTGCGAGGATCAGCAGCAGAATTGCCCGCAGATAAACCAGCCAATGCAGGCTGGTGGCATAGGTCACCGTTTCGCCGGGCTGCAGCACCTGCTCGACATATGTCATGGCATGCCGCCTTGGTGCCCGGCGCGGCGAGGGCGGCTAGGGCTCATAACGCGGTCTCCTGCGGTGAGTGCACCGCGCATTGTGGTGCGCCGCGCGCGCCGGGTCAAAGATCGCGAGCGCGCGATCCTGCCAATTATCCCTGCGCGCCTCAGGTACCCCGCCGCGCGAAGTCGATGCGCGGATCGATCAGCATGTAGGTCAGATCGCTGATCAGCTTCAGCGCGAGCCCGATCAGGGTGAACACATAGAGCGTCCCGAACATGATCGGGTAATCGCGGTTGAGCGCCGCCTCGAACCCCAGAAGCCCCAGCCCATCGAGCGAGAAGATGACCTCGATCAACAACGAGCCGGTGAACAGAATGCCGATGAATGCCGCCGGAAACCCGGCGACGACCAGGAGCATCGCGTTGCGGAAGACGTGGCCGTAGAGGACGCGGTGCTCGGTGAGGCCCTTCGCGCGCGCGGTCAGCACATACTGCTTGTTAACTTCGTCGAGGAAGCAGTTCTTGGTCAGCATTGTGAGGGTCGCGAACCCGCCGATGACCAAGGCGGTGATCGGCAGCGCGATGTGCCAGAGATAATCGAGGATGCGGTGCGGCCAGTCGAAGCTGGCCCAATTGTCGCTGGTGAGGCCGCGCAGCGGGAAGAGCGAGAGGTAGCTGCCGCCGGCGAACAGCACGATCAGCAGAACCGCGAACAGAAAGCTCGGCACCGCATAGCCGACGATGATCACCGCGCTCGTCCACAAATCGAAGCGGCTGCCGTCGCGCACCGCCTTCCGGATGCCGAGCGGGATCGAGACGAGATAGGTGAGCAAGGTCGTCCACAGCCCGATCGAGATCGATACCGGCAGCTTGTCGCGGATCAGGTCGACGACGCGGCGATCGCGGAAAAAGCTGGTTCCGAGATTGAACGTCGCATAGTTCTTCATCATCAGGAGGAAGCGCTCGAGCGGCGGCTTGTCGAAGCCGTACTGCTTTTCCAGCTCCTTGATGAAGGCGGGGTCGAGCCCGCGCGCGCCGCGATAGTGGCTGTCGGCCGATTGGGTCTTGATCTCGCCGCCCGCGCCGCTGACCCGCTCGGTCGCGCTGATCGTGCTGCCCTTGAGCTTGGCGACCATCTGCTGGATCGGGCCGCCGGGGGCCGCCTGAACGATAAAGAAGTTGACCACCATGATTGCGAACAGGGTCGGCACCATCAGCATGATGCGCCGCAGCGCATAGGCGATCATGGCAGCCCTCTACTCGTCGACCGGCGGGCCGGGAGCCTCATTTCGGCGCCTCTTTCGTCACTTCGCCCTTTTTTGCTTCGATCGTTTGTTCGGCCTTGGGGTCGACCCACCAGGTGTCGAGGCCGATGCCGTATTTGGGCGAGATCGCCGGGCGGCGGTACTTGTCCCAATAGGCCACCCAGAACGCCGACAAATGAAAGTTCGGGATGACGTAATAGCCGTATTGCAGGACCCGATCGAGGGCGCGGGTATAGGCGATGAGGCTGGCGCGATCGGGCGAGCGGATCAGCTCCTCGATCAATTCGTCAACGACCGGGCCCTTGACGCCCAACAGATTGCGGCTGCCCTGCTCGTCGGCTGCCGCGGAGCCCCAATACTCGCGCTGCTCGTTGCCGGGCGACAGGGATTGTCCGAACACCACCACCGCCATATCGAAATCGAAGGTCTCCATGCGCTTTTCGTATTGCGCGACATCGACCGTGCGGACCCGCGCGGTGATCCCCATCCGCTCGAGATTGTTGGCGAAGGGTAAGACGATGCGTTCCATCTGCGGGTCGTCGAGCAGGATCTCGAAGGCCAGGGGCTCGCCGGTCTTGTCGTTGACCAGCTTCTCGTTCTTGAAGCTCCACCCGGCCTCCTTCAGCAATGCGATCGCGGCGCGCAGCCCGTCGCGGATATTGCCGGAGCCGTCGTATTTGGGCGGGTCGTATTCCTTGGTGAACACCTCGTCGGGAATTTTGCCGCGGTATTTCTCGAGGATTTTGAGCTCCTCGCCCTGCGGCGTCCCGGTCGCGGCGAGCTCGGAATTGTCGAAATAGCTGCGCGTCCGGGCATAGGCGCCATAGAACAGGTTTTTGTTCGACCATTCGAAGTCGAAGGCATAGGCGAGCGCCGCGCGCACCCGCGCATCCTCGAAGATCGGCCGGCGCAGATTGTAGCCAAAGCCCTGCATCCCGCTCGGCAGCTGGTTCGGGATCACCTCTTTCTTGATCAACCCTTCGCGCAAGGCCGGGCTGTCATAGCCGGTGGCCCAGGATTTCGACGAGTTCTCGCGGCGGATGTCGTACTGGCCGGCCTTGAAGGCTTCGAGGGCGATCGTGCCGTCGCGGTAATAATCGTAGCGGATCACATCGACATTGTGCCGGCCCCTGTTGACCGGCAGGTCGGCGCCCCAGTAATCGGCGACGCGGCGATAGGTGATCGAGCGCCCGGGATCGAGCGAGTCGACCTTGTAGGGACCGCTGCCGAGCGGCGGGTCGAGCGTTGTCTTCGCGAAATCGCGGCCCGACCAATAGGCTTTCGACAGCACCGGCATCTCGCCGAGGATCTGCGGCAATTCGCGGTTCTCGGCCGATTTGAAGCGAAAGCGGATGCCGCGCTCGCCTTCCGGCGCGACCTCGGTCACATCGCCGTAATAGGAGCGGTACATCGGGTGACCCTTCTCGCGCAGCGTGTTGAAGGTCCACACCACATCATCCGGCGTCATCGCCGAGCCGTCGTGGAAGCGCGCCTCCTTGCGCAAGGTGTAGAGCACCGAGAGTTTGTCCGGGGCGAGATCGATGCTCTCGGCGACGAGCCCGTATTCGCTGCCGGGCTCGTCCTCGGACGCCACCGTCAGGGTGTCGAAGACCTGGCCGATCCCGGCGGCCGGGACGCCCTTGACGACAAACGGGTTCAACGTGTCGTAGGTGCCGATCGCCGAGAACTTCATCGTGCCGCCCTTTGGCGCGTTCGGGTCGACATAGTCGAAATTCTTGAAGTCGGGCGGGTATTTCAGCTCGCCGAAGAGCGACAGGCCGTGGTTCCCGGCCGCTGCCGCGGCCGTTATTGCAGCGAGAAGCGATAAAGCAAGGTAGAGGACGACAGAAAGGGGCTTGCGCATCATCCCTCCCGGAAAAAACGCTGGATCAGCAGCCTGCGTCCTTCGAGACGGCCGCTTTCGCGGCCTCCTCAGGATGAGGTACTTTCTTAACATAATCAATATATTACCTCATCCTGAGGAGCGCCAAACGGGCGCGTCTCGAAGGACGCACCACCCGATGCAGCCCTCTTTACGCCCTCTCAAGCGGCTAACAACTGGAGCGCCTGTTGGTGCGCGCGCCGGTCACCGGCGACGAGGACCCGGCCGTCCGAGGCGAGCGTCAGCTGCATGCCCCACCAATCGCTGGCGATCCCGCCGGCGCCTTCGACGATCGGCAGCATCGCGCTGAAATCATAGGGCTTGAGGCTCGCCTCGACGACAAGATCGATGAAGCCGTGCGCCACGAGGCCATAGGCGTAGCAGTCGGCGCCGAAGCGCACGAGCTTGGCGGCGGCCGCGACCCCGGCGAAAGCGGCGGCGTCGGCGCCCTTGAACATGTCGGGGCTGGTCGCGAACACCGTTGCCGCGGCAAGCGACGAGCAGGGCCGGCAGCGAACGGGCATGCCGTTGAGGGTGGTCGGGCGCCCGCTGGCGCCGATCCAGCGCTCGCGCGAGATCGGCTGGTCGATGATCCCGAGAATCGGGCGGCCCGCATAGGCGAGCGCGATCAGCGTGCCGAACAGCGGCACCCCGCTGATGAAGGATTTGGTGCCGTCGATCGGGTCGAGCACCCAGGTGAACTCGGCCTCCTCGCGCTCGCGGCCGAATTCTTCGCCGATGATGCCGTGGGCCGGGAAACGCCTCCTGATCAGCTCCCGCATCACCGCTTCGGCGGCGCGGTCGGCGGCGGTGACGGGCGACAAATCGGGCTTGTCGTCGACCGCGATGGGCCGGCGAAAATAGGGGCGGATCGCCTCTCCCGCGGCATCGGCGAGGTCGATCGCGAGGGCCAGGAACCGGTCGAGCTCGACCACATTCCTCCTATTTCAGGCTTTCCAGCCTATTTCAGGCTTTCAAGATAGTCGATCACGTCGGCGCGGTCCTGCACCTTGGGCAGGCCGGGAAACGTCATCTTGGTGCCCTTGGCGAATTCCTGCGGTTTGTAGAGCCAAATGTTCAACTCGTCCGGGTCCCACTTCTTGTCCTTGTCGGCGGCGAGCGCGGGGGAAAACTGGTAGCCGGGAACGCTGGCGATGTTTTCTTCCATGACATCCCAGAGATTGGGGCCGATCTTGTTCGGCTCGCCCTTGGCGAAGGTGTGGCATTGCAGGCAGACCTTGGCGACCTGCTGGCCCTTGGCGGGATCGGCCTTTGCCAGGTAGGCCCCGATCGGCTCGGGACCGGCCGGGGCCTGGCCGGAAGCCGAGGCTGGCGCCGGGGCTGCGCCGGCTTCGGCGCCGGGCGGCACATAGACCGGATGCTCCAGGTGCTTCGGGTGGACGAGCTGGCTCGCCAGGATGCCCGAGACCATCGCGACGATCATCGCGGTCAGCATCGATGCGATGATCTTGTTCCACTCGAAAGACGACATCGGCGTCCTGTGCGGTTTCATCCCGGGGAGCGTGCCAGGGGAGCATGACTGGCGCGCTGGGCGCGGCGCGGGCGGCAGGAGATCGGATTCCGTCCGCCAACTCAACCGAATTATCACGCTTTCGGCGAGCAAACGAACCGGGCATGTTGTCGCTCCCCGTTCGTCATCGATGACCCCTGGAGCCCAGTGCCAGCCGACCACCCGCCAGCCGACAACCCGATCGTGCTGATCCCGGCCCGCCTCGCCGCGGCGAGGCTCCCCGATAAGCCGCTCGCCCTCATTGCCGGGGTGCCGATGATCGTCCATGTCTGGCGCCGCGCGGTCAGCGCCGCGATTGGCCCGGTCGTCGTCGCGTGCGGCGACCATGCGATCGCCGAGGCGATCCTGAGCCTGGGCGGGCGCGCGGTGATGACCGATCCGGCATTGCCGACCGGCTCCGACCGCATCCAGGCGGCGATCACCCTCTTGGACCCGGAGCGCGCGCACGACGCCGTCATCAATGTGCAAGGCGACATGCCGATGCTCGATCCCTTGGCGATCCGCGTCGCGCTCGCGGCCCTCTCCGAGCCCGATACCGACATCGCCACCCTGGCGGCCCTCATCACCGATCCTGCCCAGCTCGAATCGATCAGTGTCAACAAGGTGGTCGCCGGGTTCGCCGACCCAGCGCGTCCGGCCCGCGCGCTCTATTTTTCGAAGGCGCCGGTGCCGTGGGGCGAGGGGCCGCATTACGAGCATATCGGGCTCTATGCCTATCGCCGCGCCGCGCTCGACCGGTTTGTCGCCTTGCCGCGCGGCGTTCTCGAACAGCGCGAGCGGCTCGAGCAGTTGCGCGCGCTCGAAGCCGGGATGCGCATCTCGGTCAGCCTCATCGACCCGGCGCGGCTCGGCGTCCAGGTCGACACCCCTGCCGATCTCGCCCGCGCTCGCGCGTTGATGGAAGGCTGATGGCTGCGATCCGATCAATTCTGCTGTCATCCCGTAGGCCTTCAGCCCACGGACTTGTTCCGTGGGCTGAAGGCCGGGACCCACTTATCCGCTGTCGAGATGGATGATGAGTGGGTCCCGGCTTTCGCCGGGATGACAATGTTGTTATGTGCCCGATGCACGGGGGTGCGTTCTCCGGCGCGTCTTGATGAAAGATAATGACTGAGACAACCAACCCAGCAGAGACCATCGCCTTTCAGGGGGAGCCGGGGGCCTATTCCGACCTCGCCTGCCGGCATGTCTTTCCGGCAATGACGACGTTGCCCTGCGCCGCGTTCGAGGACGCCTTCGCCGCGGTGCGCGAAGGCCGGGCCGGGCTCGCCATGCTGCCGATCGAGAACTCGGTCGCCGGCCGGGTCGCCGACATCCACCACCTGATGCCGGATTCGGGCCTCTTCATCATCGCCGAGCATTTCGAGCGGGTGCGCCATCACCTCCTCGCCCTGCCCGGCGCACGGCTCGACCAGATCCGCACGGTCCGGAGCCATGTCCACGCGCTGTCGCAATGCCGCACCTTCATCCGCTCCCAGGGGCTGCAGCCGGTCGTGCGTGCCGATACGGCGGGCAGCGCCGCGGAGGTGAAGGAGCTCGGCGACCCGACGATCGCCGCGATCGCCTCGGAACTGGCCGGCGAGATCTACGGCCTCATCTCGCTCAAGGAGAACATCGAGGACGCCGAGCACAACACGACGCGCTTCCTCATCATGTCGAAGGAGCCGCAGCTTGCGCCGCGCGGCGGGCCGAGCGTGACGACCTTCGTCTTCAATGTGCGCAACGTTCCGGCGGCGCTCTATAAGGCAATGGGCGGCTTCGCGACCAACGGCGTCAACATGACCAAGCTCGAAAGCTACATGGTCGGTGGCCGGTTCGCGGCGACCCAGTTCTACGCCGATGTCGAAGCCCACCCCGAGGACCGTCCCTTGAAGCTGGCGCTCGAGGAACTCGCCTTCTTCTCGCGCGAAGTGAAGATCCTCGGCGTCTACCCGGCACACCAGCTGCGCATCGCCGCGCGGGAAGAGGAGAGGGGAGAATCCTGATGCCGCTGATCGATCACGCCAAGCTGACCGGCATCGCGCGCCGGGTCTTTGTTGCCGCCGGCAGCGACGAGGAGGAGGCCGGGATCGTCGCCGACCACCTGATCGAGGCCAATTTGAAAGGCCATGACAGCCACGGGGTCGGCATGATCCCCTTCTATCTGCGCAACCTCGGCGCCGGGAAGGCGGTCGCCAACCAGGGGGGCCGCGTGGTCACCGACAATGGCTCGATCCTCGTCTATGACGGCGAGCGCGGCTATGGCCAGATTGTCGCCCGCAACGCGACCCTGCTCGGGATCGAGCGGGCGAAGCGCGACGGGGTCGCGGTCGTCGCTCTGAAGAATGCCCACCATATCGGCCGGGTCGGCACCTATGGCGAGATGTGCGCCGCGGCGGGCCTCGTGTCGCTGCATTTCGTCAACATCACTGACCAGCGACCCTCGGTCGCGCCGTGGCGCGGCCGGGACGGGCGGTTCGGCACCAACCCGGTGTGCATCGCGCTCCCCGGACCCGAACCCGTGCGCCCGATCATCGCCGACATGGCGACGAGCCGGATCGCGATGGGCAAGGTCCGCGTCGCGCGCAACAAGGGCGAGACGATTCCTCCCGATACGCTCCTCGATGAGGGCGGCAACCCGACGAGCGACCCGCATGTCATGTACCGCCGGCCGCGCGGCGCGCTCCTGACCTTCGGAGAGCACAAGGGCTACGCGCTCGCGTTCATCTGCGAGATGCTGGCCGGCGCGGTCACCGGCAGCGGCACGATGCGGCCCGAGCGGCAGGACGCCGAAAGCGTCACCAACGGCATGCTGATGATCGTCATCGATCCGTCGCGGCTGGTCGATCGCGATTGGATGAGGGACGAGATCTCAGCGATGACCGCCTATGTCACCGCCTCCCCGCCGCGCTCGTCCGACGAGCCGGTGTTGATCCCCGGCGACCCGGAGCGCGCGAACCGGGCGCGGCGCCTCAAGGAGGGCGTGCCGGTCGACGAGGAGACCTGGCGCGAGATCGCCGCCGCGGCGCGCACCGTCAACGTGCTGGTCGAGGCGTGAATCCTTTAACACCGCATTCCCGGCGAAAGCCGGGATCTACTGTTCCGCGCCCGAGACGCTGCAAGGTGGGTCCCGGCTTTCGCCGGGAATGCGTAGAAGGGCTGTAGGAGCATGAACAGCGACGATCCGCTCCTGTGGCTGGAAGAGGTTGAGGGCACCGCGGTCCTCCAATGGGTGCGCGCAGAGAATGCGCGCAGCCTTGCCCTCCTCGAAGGCGACCCGCGTTATGCCGGGATGTACCGGGAGGCGCTCGCGGTCGTCACCGCGCCCGACCGCATCCCCTATCCGAGCTTTCTCGGGGACCGCCTCCTCAATTTCTGGCAGGACGATGGGCATGTCCGGGGATTGTGGCGAGCAACCAGCCTCGCTTCCTTCGCGACCGCCGAGCCGGAGTGGCAGGTGCTTCTCGACATCGATGCGCTGGCCGCCGCCGAGGGGCGCAACTGGGTGTTCCACGGCGCGAGCGTCCTGCCGCCCGATTGTCGCCGCGCTCTCGTCAGCCTCTCCGATGGCGGCAAGGACGCCTCGGAGCGGCGCGAATTCGACCTCGACGCCATGCGCTTTGTCGAGCACGGGTTCTTCCTCCCCGAGGGTAAGCAGAGCGCCACCTGGCTCGACGGCGACACGCTGATCGTCGCGCGCGACTGGGGCCCGGGGACGATGACGGCCTCCGGCTATCCGTTCATCCTGAAGCGGCTCTCCCGCGGCCTGCCGCTCGATCAGGCGGAAGAGCTTTTCGCCGGCACCCCCGACGATGTCAGCGTCGGCGCCAGCGTGCTGCGCGACCCGGATGGAACGGTGCGGGGCGTTCTCGTCAACCGCCAGGTCAGCTTTTTCGAAAGCGAGCGCTCCCTCTTGACCGACGGCGGTCCGATCCGCCTCTCGGTGCCGGCGCGCTCGACATTGCGCGGTTTTGTGTCGGGGCAGCTCGTCTTCTCGCTTGAAGAGGATTGGGGGCCACAATTTCCCGCCGGCAGCCTCATCTCGCTCGATCTGGCGGCATGCGCCGCAAATGCGGACGGCGCGCGGCCGCTCTTGATCCACGCGCCGGGGCCGCGCGAGGCGATCGAGGACGTCGCCGCGACGCGTGGCACTCTCCTGGCGACGGTCTATCGCAACGTCGAGGGCAGCGCGGTGGCGTACCGCTTCGAGGGCGGGCACTGGGTCCCCAGCCGGCTCACGCTGCCCGAGCGCGCCTCCTTACATATCGTCGACACCAGCGAGCGCGAGGACCGCGCGTTTATCGACGTCTCCGGGTTTCTCACCCCCAACGCGCTATGGCTGGTCGAGCCGGGTGCGGGCATGGCGTCCCCGTTGAAGTCGCTGCCGCCGCGTTTCGATGCCGCTGGCCTTACCGTCGAGCAATTCGAGGCGGAATCGGCCGACGGCACGGCGGTGCCCTATTTCGTCATCCGGCCGACGGCGCTCGCCTTCGACGGCTCGGCGCCGACGCTGCTCTATGGGTATGGCGGATTCCAGGTGTCGATGACCCCGTCCTATGCCGGCGCGCTCGGCAAGCTGTGGCTGGAAAGGGGCGGGGTCTATGTCGTCGCCAATATCCGCGGCGGCGGCGAGTTCGGCCCGCAATGGCACAAGGCCGCGCTGAAGGGGGAGCGCCAGCGCGCCTTCGACGATTTTCTCGCGGTCGCCGAGGATGTGATCCGGCGCGGCATTACCTCGCCCCGCCGGCTCGGCATCATGGGCGGATCGAACGGCGGGCTCCTGATGGGCGCGATGCTGGTGCAGCGGCCGGAATTGTTCCGCGCCATCGTGATCCAGGTGCCGCTCCTCGACATGCTGCGCTATCACCTTCTCCTCGCCGGCGCCTCGTGGATCGCCGAGTACGGCGATCCCGACCGGCCGGAGGACGCCCTATTCCTGCGCCGGATCTCGCCCTATCACAATCTGCGGCTGGGGATCGTCTATCCCGAGCCGTTTTTCGTCACCTCGACCAAGGACGACCGGGTGCACCCCGGGCATGCCCGCAAGATGGCGGCCAAGATGGGGTCGATGGGCCTCCCGTTCCTTTATTACGAGAATGTCGATGGCGGACATTCCGCGGCCGCCAATCTCGCGGAGCGTGCCCGGCGCAATGCGCTCGAATTCACCTATCTGACCCGCAAGCTGATGGATTGACCGCCGGGCCATCCCAGGTAGTAGTCTAGATGCTGAACGCCGTTCGAGCCGCGAAAGGGACGCGACCCATGATCAACAAATTCATGACCGTGTATGCCGGCCATATCGACATCCCCGACCATGGCCAGGATGCCACCCCGGCGAATGACCGGCGCTATTCGAACGACCAGCTCGCCAGCGTCTTCGACAAGACCGAGGCGATCGCCAAGGTGATGGACGAACTGGGCTACGACACCCTCTGGCTGGCCGAGCACCATTTCCAGCACGAAGGCTATGAGTGCCTGCCCAACATCCTGATGTGCGCGGTGCATCTGGCGCATGTCACGAAGAAATTGCGGATCGGCTGCGGCTTCAACATCGCGCCGATGTGGCACCCGTTGCGCCTCGCGGAGGATTACGCGACCGCCGACATCCTGACCAAGGGCCGGACCGTGTTCGGCGTCGGGCGCGGCTACCACAGCCGCGAGGTCGAGACCTTCGGCAACCCGATCATCGACCAGGAGGCCAACCGCGAATTGTTCGAGGAGCAGGTCGAGATCGTCTTCAAGGCGTTCAATAACGAAAGCTTCTCCCACGAAGGCAAGCACTACACGATCCCGGCGCGGGTGCCCTATCGCGGCTACGACCTCAAAGAACTGACGCTGGTGCCGCGCCCCATAAACCTGCCGGTCGAATGCTGGCAGCCGATCGTCAGCGCGTCGAGGCGCGGGATCGAGTTCATGGTGCGCCACGGCATCAAGGGCTTGGTCGGCGGCGGCGCCGCGATCATGGCCGAGGGGCCGATCCAGGCCTATCAGCGGGTCGCCAATGAGATGGGCCACAATCTGAAGCTCGGCGAGAATTTGACGATCGGCGTCGCGTTCTACCTGGCCAAGACCAAGGAACAGGCGGTGCGCGAGCTGAAGCCGCTCTATGAGGAGCACGTCAAGATGTTCGCCCCCTTGGGCTTTGTGCCGGGACTGACGCCCGAGCAGATCGGCGCGGTCAGCCGGCGCGGCGGGTGGGACGCGGCCGGGGTGCCGCCGGTCGATCACTACATGAAACTGGGCTCGTGGTTCGCCGGCACGCCCGATGACCTCGTCGCGCATCTGAAGAGCTTCGAGGAGCGCTACCCCGGCATGCAGCACATCAATTTGTCGCCGCCCTTGACCACGCCCAAGGACCGCATCGTCGACCAGTACCGGATGGTCGGCGAACTGGTCATGCCGCATTTCCGCTCGCGGCCGGCGATGCACGCGGCGGCGAAGTAGAAAAAAGCCGCTGATTCAGTTCGTCGTCCCGGCGAAGGCCGGGACTCACTTCCGGCGTGGACACCGGCCGTCGCCGGTGTGACGGAGGCTGGCCTCAGCAAATGACTGAAAAGGCGTTCTTTGTGTACCTGCTGGCGGGCGAGATTCGTGGCACGCTGTATATCGGCGTGACATCGGATCTCGTGAAACGGGTCTGGGAGCACAAGACCAAGGCAGTACCCGGCTTCACGGCGCGCTATGGCGTCAATCGCCTGGTTTGGTTCGAGGCTCATGATACTGCGGAAGCCGCGATCACGCGGGAGAAGCAACTGAAGAAATGGAAACGGGACTGGAAGATGAATCTCATCGAACGCGAAAATCCGCACTGGACCGATCTCTATCCCAGCCTCGGAACTGGCTAACAATTTTCGTCGTCCCGGCGAAGGCGGGGACCTACTTCCGCCGTGGACACCGGCCTTCGCCGGTGTGACGGGAGACAGGAAGCCTTGTTCAGGCCCTGGCGTCGCGCGCCGCCAAGGCCATCGCGATCAGCGACATGCCACCCCAGACGAGGTCGATCCCGACGAGGAGCCCGAGGGCCCAGGCGAGGGTCCCGGGCAACCCGGAGATGATGATCAGGGCCAAGACCAGATCGATGATTCCGCCGATCATCATCCACTCCCATCGTCCGGTCAGCTCGCGGCGGTGTTCGAGCGCCAGGATGATGATCAGGATACCGTCGATGAGGAAAAAGGCGATCAGCACATAGGTCAGCGTCGCCAGGCCTTGCCACGGGTTCCACAGGAGGACAATTCCGGCGATTAGCGCAACGATCGCCGAGAACAGCGACCACCCGAACCCTGGCGCCTGGTGTGCTCCGGAGGTCGCGACGAGGCCGACGGCGCCGCCGATCAGGAACAGCCATCCGATGATGATCGTGGTGGCGAGCCCGGCCAATGGCGGGATGACGATCGCCGCCAGCCCGAGGACAACGAGGACGATCCCCTCGGCCAGGAACATACGCCAATGCTCGGTCAGCGATTTTTTGAGTGCGGCTTGAAGCGCCCCCGCGCTGGGTGGCTGGTCGATCGACATGGCTTCCCTCCCCATAAGAAAGCCCTCCCCGCCGGCTGACGGAGAGGGCTTTGCGTCGGCGACAGGCTTATTTGTGATTAGCCTGGTAGCGCGAGTTCCGCAGCACCCGGCCGGGCAGGTTGCCGGTGTGCTCGCCTTCCTTCATCAGCATCTGGCCGTTGACGAAGGTGGCATAGATCCCCGCCGCCGGCTCCTTGACGCGCCAGCCGCCGGCCGGGAAGTCGTGCACGATCGATTCGGGCATCGGCTTCACCGTGTCGGGATCGAAGATCACGATGTCGGCGACCATGCCGGGGCGCAACAGCCCACGATCGAAGAGGCCGAAGGTCGAGGCCGAGTCGAAGGTCAGCCGCCGCACCGCCTGTTCCAAGGTCATTGCGTGCTTCTCGCGCACCCACTCCGAGAGGAGCCGGGTCGAGAAGCCGTAGCCGCCGTGGAACTGGACATGCGCCCCGCCATCCGAGAGGCCGATGAGGGCGTTCGGGTAGGTCAGGATCTGCCGCATCGCGTCTTCATCGACGTTGTTCTCGGCCTGCATGAAGCCGGTCTCGAGCTTTTCTTCGACGACGAGGTCGAGGAAGGCGTCGATGATCCCCTTGTTCTGCGCCTTGGCGACATCGTGGATCGATTTCTCGATCATCCACTTGTTCTTGTCGAGGACGGGCGCGTCGACCCAGACATAGTCGTACCAGTTCTTGGAGATCGTGCCGCCCGGGATCTCGACCTTCCACTCGATCATCTCGTCGTGGAGCTTCCGGCGCACCGCCGGGTCGGCATAGGCCCGCAACTTTTCCTCGTCCGAGGATAAGAGGATCGGATGCCAGGTGGGCGACCCGCGGAACAGCTGAGCGTTCTTCATCGTGAAGCTCTGCGTCGTGCGGTTCGGCGAGCACAGCGGGTAGGCGCGGATGCCTTTCGCCGTCGTCTCGTCGACCCGCGCCATCAGCTGCTTCCACTCGTCGGGCCGGCGCACGGTCTGGCCGAGGTTGTTGTAGACGACCGGCCGCCCGGTCGCTTCGGCGAGCCGCGCCATAAGCCCGCTCGACAGCTCGGCTTCGCGCCCGCCGCCCGACTGGATGATGCCGGTGCCCCTCTCGCGAAGCACGTCGGCGATCGCGAAGATCTCCTTCTCATCGGCCCACAGGGCCGGGATGTGGACGCCCTGCGGGTCGTAATGACCCTTGTTGCGCGACACCGAGAGGCCGAGCGCGCCGGCGTCGATGCCGTCGCGCACGACCGCCTGCATCTCCTTGATCTCGGCATCGTTCGCGGTGCGCGATTGGCATTCATCGCCCATCACGTAATAGCGCACCGTGGTGTGGCCGATCAGATTGCCGACATTGACGCCGAGATGCCGGTCGAGGTGGTCCATGTATTGCGGGATCGTCTCCCAATCGACTTCGACGGTGTTCAAGACCTCCATCGGGATGGCTTCGACATAGGAGAGGAACTCGGCCATCCGCTTTTCCTGGCCGCGGCGCACCGGCGCCAGCGCCAAGGAGCAGTTGCCGATGATGACCGAGGTCGCGCCGTGGTCGCAGGAGAACGAGCAGAGCGGGTCCCAGGTGACCTGCGCGTCGTAATGGCAATGATTGTCGATAAAGCCCGGGGCCACCGCCTGGCCCGCGGCATCGACCGTCTGGCCGGCCGCGCCCGAGAGCTTGCCCAGCTCGACGATCTTGCCGTCGGTGACGGCAATGTCGCCCATGAACGACGGCATCCCCGAACCGTCGACAATCCGACCATTCTTGATCAGCAGGTCATACGCCATGGACGCCCCTCCTCTATCGCGCTGCGCGCTAAGATGTTTCCGCGGACTATAGCGCAGGAATGCCGCGGATCGCGCCGAAATCTACACGCGGCGGCCATGCGCAACACCGTAGCTCCAGTGACGGCCCGGTTCGCCTCGCGCGCACGCCCGCGCGAAGTAAAAAGAGATCAGGATCAAACCATTGATTTTCTTCAAATCCCAGGTTCGGGAGCAGGGGATAGCAGGACGGAGCAGGCGAAACGGCAATACGCCTCGACATCGGCAGGCTCCCGGCTCGCGTGTTGGCATCGCGCTGATGATATAAGTTCATGCTATGTTCCCGTCAAGGCGTTACCCCCGACGGGCGCGGCCCCGGCGCTTCCGCGCCCCGAGCGTTTTGCGTTTCACATTTTCCTTGGCCGAACCGACGTTTCTAGCGCGAACCGCCTGGCCGTGGGCAAGCTATCGTGGCGGACCTTGGAGTGCGCAATCGTGGCTATACTCCCGATGATCCTGGGCGCCGTGAGGATACGAGGCATTGTCGCGTGCTTGGCCGCTCTTGCGGTCGTGTCGGGGTCGGCAACCGCCGGTCCACCTTACGTGTCGGACGATCCGGAACCGACCGATTATCAGCATTACGAAATCTACGTCTTCACCGACGGCATGAACGGGCGCGAGGCCACGAGCGGCGCATCCGGGATCGACTTCAACTATGGCGCCGCGCCCGACCTTCAGCTGACGGCAACGGTCCCGATTTCTTACCAAAGCCCGGCTGAGGGAAGCGCGGTCGCGGGCTTAGGCAATGTCGAACTGGCCGCCAAATACCGCTTCCTGCATCAGTCGGAGATTGGTTGGGATGTCGCGGTCTTTCCGCGCGTATTTGTTCCGAGCGGCTCTTCTACCGTGGGTGAGAGGCACGCTTCCCTCCTTCTGCCGCTGTGGGTGGAAAAAGATTGGGATAATTGGTCGACCTTTGGCGGCGGCGGCTGCGAGATCAATCGCGGCGGCGGCTCGAAAAATTTCTGTCAGGCGGGCTGGGTGCTGACGCGCCAAATCCTCCCCGAATTGCAACTCGGTGCGGAGATTGTGCATCATACGGCGGACACCAAGGGCGGACATGCCTCGACCGCGCTCGGAGTGGGGCTGCGCTATGACCTCAGCGACAATCTCCATCTGCTTGGGTATGTGGCCCCCGGGGTACAAAACGCGGCGCAGACCGCTCGATGGTCGTGGTACGCGTCGGTCCTGTTCACATTCTAGAACCAACCGCTGCGAGGCCGCTGCGTGAGCAATCATTCGACGATGAGCAAGATCCCCGCGGTAACCCTGGGTTTCTGGATCATCAAGATCGCCGCGACGACGCTCGGCGAGACCGGCGGCGACTCGGTGACGATGACGCTCAATTGGGGCTATCTCGCGGGAACGCTGCTGTTCCTGGGTTTGCTCATCGCTCTGGTCGTCGCGCAAATTCTCGCGAAGAAATTTTACCCTTGGCTCTATTGGGCGACGATCGTCGCCTCCACCACCTTCGGGACGACCATGGCTGATTTCGCCGACCGATCGCTCGGCATCGGCTACACCGGCGGCGCGACGCTGCTGTTTGTTTGTCTCGCAGCGGTGCTTGCGCTTTGGTACTGGTCCGAGGGCACCATTTCGGTAGACACGGTGAGCACGCCCAGGGTGGAGGCGTTCTACTGGGGCGCCATCACCTTCTCGCAGACCCTCGGCACCGCGCTCGGCGACTGGATGGCCGACACGGGAGGACTTGGCTATGAGGGCGGCGCCGTTGTCTTCGCCGCGGGGTTGGCGGTGATTGCGGGACTGTATTTCTGGACACACACATCGCGCGTGCTGCTGTTTTGGGCGGCCTTCATTCTAACCCGGCCACTCGGCGCGACGGTCGGCGATTTCCTCGACAAACCGGTCGGCCAAGGTGGGATGGCGCTGAGCCGCCCGCTCGCATCGGCTGTCATCGCGGTTTTCATCGTCGTCTGCATCCTGCTGATCCCGCAGAGGGCCGGAATCCATCCCGGGGCATCCGCCGAGGCCTAAGCGGCGGCGATTGGAGGTCATTTTGTACATCGGCCGGTCTTTTGTGCGCGCAGGTGTCGTGCTTGCGTGCTGCGCAATCGCGCCCGCTATCGCCGCAGCGCAGAATACGGCGGCTTACCGAATGACAAAAACCGTCGCCCTCGGGCCTGGTGAGCGCTGGGACTTCGTGGTCTTCGATCCGTCGGCAAAGCGTGTCTATGTCGCCCATGGCGACCATGTGACCGTCGTCGATGTCAACAAGGGCGAAGTCATCGGGCAGATCGGCACGTTCCCCGGCGGCACGCACGGGATCGCGGTCTCGCCTGAGACAAGGCAGGGCTACACCGACGACGGCAAAGCCGGTGTCGCGATCGCCTTCGATTTGGACTCGCTCAAGCCGCTGAAGCAGATTTCCGCCGCGCCGGACGCCGACGGGATCATCTACGAACCGGTGACCCGGCAGGTCTATGTCATCAACGGCGATAGCGGCTCGCTCACCGTCATCGACCCGAAAACGAATGCTGCGATATCGACGATCAACGTCGGAGCCGGCCTCGAAGCCGGGGTGGTCGACGACAAGGGCACGGTTTTCGTTCTCGGCGCCGAGAAGCATGAGATCGTCAGCATCGAGGCAAAGACACACACAATCGCAGCCCATTGGGCCATGCCCGATTGCCTGAAGCCGCACGGTTTGGCGATCGATCCGCAAACTCGGCGTCTCTTCGCGACGTGCGCCAACAAGGTGCTTATCGTGGTGGACGCCGATACCGGCGCCAACATCGCGACCCTGCCGATCGGCAGCTCGAGCGATGGGGCGGCCTTCGACCCGGTCCGCAAACTGATCTTCAGCTCCAACGGCGAGGGAACGTTGAGCGTCATTCGGGAGAAGGATGCCCAGACATTCGTCCTCGCCGACGCGATCAAGACGGTTCCGGGCGCAAGAACGATGGCGATCGACCCCGAAACCGGCCGCCTGTTTCTGGTCGCCGCGGACATCGAAAAGGTCGACCCGCCTGCCACACCCGGGGGCAGACCGCACGTCACCTACGTGCCTGGCTCACTGAAATTGCTTTATTTTGATCCACTAGACTGACTCGGCTGATCTCAACCGTAAAACACCGGGAGCCGCTGGTTCAGGAGCGGCGGAAGGAATGGCCGGTTCATGACCGCGCCAGGATAGCCGAGAACAGCGGCGACGGCCGCCCGCCTTCGATGCCGCGATCCGCGCCAGGCGCAGCCCTCTCACGCGAAGAACGTGCTGTCGATCTTGGTGATGCCGATGAGGGTCATCGTCGCGCCGTCGGGGAGCGTGATCAGCGTATTGCCGTTGCTGGTCTGCGCGGTGGCAACTACGCTGTCGATCGCGGCGGTCGTTTCGTTGGGGAACCCGATGCGGTCGCCGGCCGATTGGCTGAAGCCGGTGACCGTGTCGTTGCCCTTCACCCCGTCGTCGCCGACCAGCACCGCGCCGCTGAAGGAGGCATGGTTGATGTTGACGTAGAGGTTGCCGGACCCGGCGGCGATCGTGTCGCCGGGGCCGCCCCACACCGCCGTCGTGCCGCTGCCGCCGATGATCAACACCGATCCGGCGGTAGCGCCGATCAGATCGGTGCCGGACCCGCCGGTGATCGTCGAGTTCGCAGCGCCGATGATGATCGCACTGCCCGACCCAGTGCTGCCGGTGATGGTGTCGTCGGCGCCGCCCCAAATGGTGGTCGAGCCGCTGCCCTCGGCGAGCCTTTCCTTCCCGCCGCTGACGATGACGGCGGTGCCCGATCCGCCGGCGATCGTATCGCCGGCACCGCCATAGACGGTCGCCGCGCCGCTGCCCCCGGTGATCGACATCGGCCCGGCGCCGCCGCCGATCAGATCGGTACCCGACCCGGCGGTGATCGTCGAGTTTGCCGCGCCGATGATGATCGCACTGCCCGACCCAGTGCTGCCGGTGATCGTGTCTCCACTGCCGCCCCAAACGGTTGTCGCGCCGCTGCCCCCGCCGATCGACTCATTCCCGGGGCTGACGATGACGGCGGGGTCCAACCCGGCCCCGCCGCTGATAGTGTCGCCGGCACCGCCCCAGATCGTCGCGCTGCCGGTGCCACCGGTGATCGACTCCTTCCCGGCGGCACCACTGATCAGATCGGTGCCGGACCCGGCGGTGATCGTCGAGTTCGCGGCGCCGATGATGATCGCGCTGCCCGAGCCGGTGCTGCCGGTGATCGTGTCGCCGGCGCCGCCCCACACGGTGGTCGCGCCCCGGCCCCCGGCGATCGCCTCGTTCCCGGGGCTGACGATGACGGCGGTACCCGATCCGCCGGCGATCGTATCGCCGGCGCCGCCATAGACGATCGTCGCGCCGCTGCCGCCGGTGATCGACATCGCCCCGGCGGCGCCGCTGATCAGGTCCGGACCCGACCCGCCGATGATTACATCGCCGAGGACGCCGATGACCGTCTGCGGGCCCGCAGCGACCGCGATAAAGTTGAGGTATGTTTCCGACGCGATGTCGTAGATGGCGCCATCAGAGAACGAGATGTATCGCACGCCGTCGGTAAGGACCGCGTTCTGGTCGAGGCCAGCATTCTCCGTCAACGTAACGGTGCCTGGTGCCGGCTCAGCAATTTCGTAGTCGGAGGGGACACCCAGAACATGAACCGTATCCACCCCGCCGCCACCATCGACCTCGATCGGATCCGCCGTGGTCCCAATTTGGCGGCCCGCCAATACGCCATTCCATGGCGTGGCGTCCACAATGGTATCACCCCCATCCCACAGACTCGCGGTTCCGGTTGTACCGATTGTTTGCTGTAGCGCCGGCCCGGAGAGAGGATAGTAGGTCGCATTGGTTAAAGGTACACCGTTGACCGAGATCGCGGAGATATACGCTGCGGAATTCTCAGGGCCGCCGACATTTACCGCACTGTCGAATGCGACCTCCAGCTGGTTGATGCTGGTCAGACCCGTCATGGTAACTTCAAACGTCTGCAATTGAGTCCAAGTTACGCCCTTGGGATCCACATATGTACTGATTGCATACGGTAGAACTTGCCCCCCGAAATCGGTGCCATTGACATGGATATCCAAGGCGGGAGTCGCACCATTGATGATGGTCCCGTCGACAGTAAACGCTATCGTTGTGGCGAACGTCTGCGGTTGGCTGAGAACCGTACCTTTCGCACCACTATAACCGAAGAGGTAAATCTGGTCGTTGTTGGAGCTGCCAGTGATGGCGTCGCTCAGCGGTTGGATATAGTCCCCACCGCCGAACCATGCCGCCACCACGCTCTCCGCAGGTTTTCCTACCACTGTCGGCCCGGTAGGCCCTTGATCATATGGATCGTTCAATGTCATTAACGACTGAGGCGATGACTCGACTGACTGCCAGAACGATACGCCAAGAAACCAACTTGGCAGCTCGGAAAATACGTCAAAAAACGATTGATACTCGTTTACCTGTGCCAAATTGTCGACAGATCCGCTGTCGATGGTATAATTGGCTTGAGACGCCGCACCCAGACGGCTCTCAAACGCAGTCTCGCTAACTTCTACGGGCTTTCCGTATTGTGTATGGATCTGGTTTAAAATAGAAATCCAATTGTTCCCATTCGCATCATCTATCCAATCGCCGCTAAGTTCTGACAGAGATGGTTCGATATCTTTTGTAAGTGTCGGGTATAGGCTAACCCCGATGAAATCGAGAGCAGTCCCGAATGTCAAATGAGTTGCCTCGTAGGGTGCGGTCGCATTGATCCCTATTTCGCCGCTGTAAACAGCTCGCACCGCGTCGATCAGATTATTCCAATAGCTAGTGTACTCTGGGTTTGTGGTCATACTTTGCAGTTCATTAGCAATCAGAAGTTTGGATATGCCATTTTCTTGTGCGAATTCAGCATAATTTACGACAGCGGCAGTGTACTCTGAAAACCATTGCGCGACATTGGTGGGTGCAATAGCACCGGACCAACTGTTATCCATCGGCTGCAAGGAAACCTTCAGTTCAACATTCAACCCCGCCGCGGTGAAGGCGCTGACGACCGGCTGCAACTCCGCGTTGCTGGGTGGCGTTAAAAACGCGGTGGTAATAGGAGCGCTGGATGTAATGACATCCGAGGAGGTGCTAGTAGCCTGCGTAAGGAATGGCGCTATCTGGACGGTATTGGCCCCCTCCGACAGCAGCGTGTCGGCGACCGTCGGCAGGTAGCTGTAATCGATGTGATTACCGTTGAATATTGGGTATGTGAAAGCCCGCTCGTCGAAAATCATGCGACGGGTCTCCGTGATGGGCGTATCCAAGTTGGCTGCCCGTTTTTATAAAGTTCACTCTAACCGACAAATTGCAATTGGTTCCCCCGCGATGCGCAGCGCGATGACCGGGAGGTCGGCGGTGTTCGCCCCGCGGAGCTGCGGATAGCGCGACGATCAGCAGCTTGCGCGATCGTGCTCCGGGCCGGATTCGAGGATCTCGGCGGACCCGCGCAGCATGACCCAGCCGCGATCGGGAAGCCACCAGACCCCCAGCATCCTCTCCGCGGAGGGTCACGCCCGGTATTTGTCGATCGCGGCCTGGTCGAATTCGAGGCCGAGACCCGGCGCGGTCGGCATCGTAAGCATGCCGCCCTCCGGCTGCGGCACCGCTTTCCATAGCGGGAAGAGGCGCGGCATGTATTCGACGGTGAGGCCGTTGGGCACCGCGCCGACGAGATGGACGTGGATCTCGGGGACGCCGTGGCTGACGACGGGGAGGTTGAAGGCTTCGGCCATGCCGGCGATCTTGAGCCACGGGGTGATGCCGCCCGAGCGCACCTGGTCGATCATCACGATATCGACCGAACGGGCCTCCAGCATGTGGCGGAAGGGCGTGATGCCGTAGAGGTATTCGCCGCCGGCGACTGGCGTCGCGAGCGCCGCCGTCACCCGCGCGAGCCCGGCGTAATCGTCGTGCGCCGTCACGTCTTCGAGCCAGAAGAGGCCGACCCCGGCATCCTCCACCCGGCGGCCGATATCGATCGCCTGCTCGGGGCGCCAGCGCTGGTTGATGTCGCACATCAGATCCATGTCGGGGCCGCATGCCTGGCGGATGAGGCGGGCCTGCTCGACTTCGCGCGCCGGGGAGGTGACGCCCGGCAGCCCCAGTTGCATCTTGGTCTGGCGGTGGCCCTTCTCGCGCAGCCGGCCGGCGGCGGTCACCGCCTCGTCGAGCTTGAGCCCGCGCCGCAATGCGCCGCTCGCATAGGTCGGGATCCTGTCGCGCCCGCCGCCCAGCAGCTTCCACAGGGGAAGGCCGAGCGCCTTTCCTTTCAGGTCCCACAGCGCGACGTCGATCGCCGACATCGCCAAGGTGAGGATGCCGGCGGGCCCGGACTGCCCGGCGGCGTCGCGCAGCTTCCTGGCGACCGCCTCCAACCGCAGCGGGTCCTCGCCGATCGTCAGCGCACCCAATTCGTCGACCGCATGGCGCAGGGTCCGGGTCAAGGCGCCGCCGAAATATGAGACGCCTAACCCCTCGATCCCGTCGTCGCTGCGCAGCCGCAGCGTGACGATCGGGTTTTTCGCGTTGGGGTTTTCCGAAAATCCGCCGAGCGGCTCGTCGTTCGGCAGGAGGACGATTTCGGTCTCAAGCGAGGCGATTTTCATGGGACGACCCTCCTGCGTTTTGTTCGATCATCGATCGGGCAATTTGCGTCCTTCGAGACGGCGCTTCGCGCCTCCTCAGGATGAGGTACATCTTTGATCCCAAACCAAAATCACCCTCATCCTGAGGAGCGTCCCGGAGGGGCGCGTCTCGAAGGACGCACCAAAGCATTACGCCTTGTAGCGGTCGAGCGTCCGTTGATCGAATTCGAGGCCGAGGCCGGGCGCGCTCGGCATCGCGAGCTCGCCCTTCTCTTGCACCGGCACCTCTTTGAAGAGCGGCACCAGCCACGGCATGTATTCGACGGTGAGGCCGTTCGGAACGGCGCCGATCAGGTGGACATGGACTTCCGGGATGAGGTGGCTGACGACGGGCAGGTTGAAGGCTTCGGCCATGCCGGCGACCTTGAGCCATTGGGTGATGCCGCCGACCCGCACGAGGTCGATCATCGGCACGTCGACCGAACGCGCTTCGAGCATGTGGCGGAACGGGGCAATGCCCCAGACATATTCGCCGCCGGCCACCGGGGTCGAGAGCGCGTCGCTGATTCGGGCGAGGCCGGGATAGTCGTCGGCCGTCGTCACGTCCTCGAGCCAGAAGAGGCCGACCCCGGCATCCTCGACCCGGCGGCCGATATCGATCGCCTGCTCGGGCCGCCAGCGCTGGTTGATGTCGCACATCAGCTTGACGTCGGGGCCGATCGCCTCGCGGATCTTGACCATGCGCTCGACCTCCTTGGCCGGCGTCGTCTCGCCGGGAAGCGCCATCTGCGTCTTCATCTCGCGCCAGCCCTTGTCCTTCAAGGTGGCGGCGGCCTCGACGACGCGATCGAGCGGGAGGCCGCGCATCAGCGCTCCGCTGGCATAGGTCGGCACCCGCTCGCGCGCCCCGCCCAGGAGCTTCCACAGCGGCAGGTTCATCGACTTGGCGCGGATGTCCCAGAGCGCGGTGTCGAGCGCCGACAGCGCCAGATTGAGGATCCCGCCGGGACCGGACCCACCGGCGGCAGTGCGCAGCTTTTGTTGGACCGCCTCGACCCGCACCGGGTCCTCGCCGACGCAAAGCGCGCCCAGTTCGTCGATCGCGTGGACCAGCGTCTTGGTCAGCGCCCCGCCGAAATAGCTGACGCCCAGCCCCTCGATGCCGGCATCGGTCTGCACCCGCAGCGTCACGATCGGCCGCTTGCCATTCGGGTTCTCGGCCGCGCCGGCGAGCGGCTCGTCGGCCGGCAATTCGACAAGCTGGGTCTTGGTTCCGGTGATTTTCATGGGGTCACCTCAGGCGGGGGAGTGGGGCACGTATGCGACAGCGTCCGTCATGTCGCGGCGAAGAGCAACAGGCGGCGATCAAACCGGATCGGTTGCGGGATCCCCGGATGTGGTGCGGCGGCGCAACAGGAACATGCGCATCTTGCCGTAGCGCTTGGCGGCCTGGGTGTTGCCGACGTAATCGCATTCGAAGCGGTCGGCGTTGTGGAGCGCGAGAACGGCGGCCAGCGTCTCGGTGACATAGATGCACCCTTCGGGCGTGACCGGCTCGATCCGGGCGGCCCGGCTGACGTGAGCACCAAAGAAATTGTCGCGCTTCAGGATCGGGTCGCGCGCGGTATAGACCGGCCCCAAATGGCCGCCGAGCCGCAATGCCATATCGGACGGCAGGCCGGCCGCCGCGAGGTCGACCGCGGCGATCGCTTCCTGCAGGTCGAGCGCGCAGTCCGCCGCCTTCCCGGCATCGTCGAACACCAGAAAGAGCCCGTCACCCCAGGTATTGGCGAGGAGGATGTCCTTCCGGTAGCGATCGACGACCGCGGCAGAGGCGCCCAGCACGGTGTTGACGAAACGAGGCAATTGGCTGTCAGTCAATTTGCTGAAGCCGCTGATATCGCCGAACAGCATGGCGCGCGTTCGCCGCCCGCCGGCGCCCCCTGATCGGGCGGCAACCGGGCCGGTCAGCGTGCTGCCCGAGTCGATCCGGGCTGACGGATGCCCGCTCTGTCGCCAGGTCGCGACATCGACCGCCGTCCCGGCAGGCCCGGTCGCGGCCGTACCGTCCCACACCGTGACCTGCACCGCCTCGGCCGCGAGGTGACGAGCGGCGAGAAGGGCGCGTCCCATGGCCAGACGGCTGCAATAGGCAAAGAGCTGGTCGTCCCCGAGGTAGCGATCCATGGTGGCGTAGCGAACGGTCGTGGCCGCTCGAAGACATCGCTCGAAGCGCGTGACCCATCCCCTTCCCGACGGGCGCACCGACTCGCTGACAAACTCGCGCCGATCGAACGGCAAAACAATGTTAAGACTGGCGCCGCGGTCCAAGATCGCTTCGGCAAACAGGATATCGGCGCCGGCGGCGAGCGAGCCATAGGCAAAGCCGATGTCCATCGCAGCGAGCTGGCGCTCGATCTGGTCGCGGACCCGATTCTCCTGGTCGGCCGGAAAGCGCCCCTGGGTTCTCGGTGCGGCGATGATATGCCCACAATAATGGACAACCTTTGGCGGCGCGAGGGACGCCAATACCAGGGGGTCGATGCGCTTGGCGCCGACAACCAGGCGTAATTGGTGGTTCGTGCTGGCCAGCCCCCGGTAATCGGCATCGGCTGCGCCGGTGACCGCGGCGCGAGCGCGACCCATCAGGGCGCGGGCGGCCTCGACCTCGCCGAGGATGAGACGGGCTTCGGCTGCGCTGACGAGTTCGTAATAGCTGGGCTTGCCCGGGCGGGCAGCGAGGCCGGTAAGCACGTCATGCGCCAACCGGGCGGCTCTATCGCGATTCTCCGCGAGCAGCCACAGCGTTGCGGCATTGATCGCCGGGTAATAGGCCTCCTCGTTGCCGGCCGCTGCCTCTCTCCTGTAGCAGTGCTCGTACAGCGTGGCCGCCTCGCAGAGGAGGAGGCGTCTTGCGTCGCCTGTGGCGTTGAGCGCGGCATCCTTGCGCAACCGGGCCCTCTGGCATGGAATATCCATTCGCAGAGCCGGCGGAAGCTCGGCGATCTCGGCATCCGTGAGGTCCAGCCCGAGTTTTTCGAACAATTCGGTCGCTTGGGCGGTCGCCCGAATCGAGGCAAGACATGAGACCGCGCGGTACTTCAGCGCAAAATCTCGCGGAAATCTCGCCAGCCCTTGCATCGCGATGTCATAGGCCTGGAACAGCTCACCCTCGCTCTCGTACCGCCGCACCAGAGCGATCCAGTCGCCGGCGCTTCGCGAGCGGGGGGGAATGCCGCGGGAGTTTTGCATTCACCCGGCTCCGAGGATGCCCAAGCCGGCACGCTCGCCGATGTCGCGGCATGAGGCAATAGTCGTAGAGCAGCTTGACCATTCGCCGCGTCTCCCGCTACCTACCCGGCGGCTGTCGAACGGACGAAACGGTCCGCGGCGCCTGGGGATTGCCGGATGACGCGTAGTGCCGCCGTTGCGCCGATGCCCGAGTCCGCCGCTGATCGACAAAAGCCTCCGGCCGTGCCCGCCGCCGATGCGTTGGACACATTCCCCAAGATGCTGATGGCGCATGCCCGGTTGCGCGCCGATCGGCCGGCGATGCGGGAGAAGGATTACGGCATCTGGCAGAGCTGGAGCTGGGCCGACATCGCCGCCGAGGTCGCGGCGCTGGCATGCGGGCTCAGTTCTCTCGGGTTCCAGCGCGGCGACAAGCTCGCGATCATCGGCGACAACCGCCCGCGGCTCTATTGGGCGATCGCCGCGGCGCAGGCGCTGGGCGGCGTGCCCGTCCCGGTCTATCAGGATTCGATCGCCGAGGAGATGGCCTTCGTCCTCGACCATGCCGAGGTGCGTTTCGCCATCGTCGAGGGCCAGGAGCAGGTCGACAAGCTGGTCCTGGTCAAGGAGCGCTGCGCGCTTCTCGATACCGTGATCTTCTGCGACCCGCGCGGGTTGCGCCATTACCCGCAACCCTACCTTCACGCCTATGACCGGGTGCGGGAAAGCGGGCGCGCCTTCGCGGCCGAGCGCCCGGATTTCCTCGCCGCCGAGATCGCCCGCAGCCGGGGTGCCGACACCGCGATCATCCTCTACACCTCGGGCACCACCGGGCGCCCGAAGGGGGTCGTCCTCAGCTTCGACAATTTGATCAGGACGGCCCGCGCGGCCATTGAATTCGAGGGGCTGTCGGACCGGGAGGAAGTCCTCGCCTATCTGCCGATGGCCTGGATCGGCGAGCATATTTTCTCGTACGTCCAGGCCTATTGCGCCGGGTTCTGCGTGTCGTGCCCCGAATCCGGGGCGACCGCGATGACCGATCTCCGGGAGCTGGGGCCGAGCTATCTGTTCGCGCCGCCGCGGATTTTCGAGAATATTCTGACCCAGGTGATGATCCGCATGGAGGATGCGGGCTGGTTGAAGCGCCGGCTGTTCCATCGCTTCCTCGGCGCGGCCCGGCGCATCGGCCCGGCGCTCCTCGATCGCCGGCCGGTCAAGTGGCGCGACCGGGTGCTCTATCGGCTTGGCGATCTTTTGGTCTATGCCCCGCTCAAGAACGCGCTCGGGCTCTCTCGCATCCGGGTAGCCTATACCGCCGGCGAGGCGATCGGGCCCGATCTCTTCCTGTTCTATCGCTCGCTCGGGGTCAACCTGAAGCAGCTCTACGGGATGACCGAGAGCTCGGTGTTCCTGTGCATCCAGAAGGACGGTGAGGCGCGGCCGGACACGGTCGGGGTGCCGATCTCCGGGGTCGAGATCCGCATTGCCGACAATGGCGAGGTATTGTTCCGCAGCCCCGGCGCGTTCCAGTCCTACTACAAGAACCCGGAGGCGACCGCTGACGCCAAGGGCGCGGATAATTGGGTGCATACGGGCGACGCCGGGTTTTTCGACGCCGACCGGCAGCTGACCATCGTCGATCGCGCCCGCGATGTCGGCAGCCTTGAGGGTGGCGCCCTCTTCGCCCCCAAATTCATCGAGAACAAGCTCAAATTCTTTCCCTACATCAAGGAGGCGGTGGCGTTTGGCGACGGGCGCGAGTTTGTCGCCGCAATCATCAACATCGATTTGGAAGCGGTCGGCAACTGGGCCGAGCGGCGCAGCCTCGCCTACGCCTCCTATCAGGAGCTGGCCGGCAACCCCCTGGTCTACGACCTGGTCGAGGGCTGCATCAGCGAAGCGAACCGAGACCTTGCCGGAATCTCCACCCTCGCCACCTCGCAGATCCGCCGCTTCCTCATCCTTCATAAGGAGCTCGACGCCGATGACGGCGAGCTGACGCGCACCAGGAAGGTGCGCCGTCGCATCATCGCCGAGCGCTACCGGAGCCTCGTCGAGGCGCTCTATTCGGGCGCCCAATCCGGGCATATCGAGAGCGAGGTGACCTTCGAGGACGGCCGCCGCGGCACGATCCGCGCCGAGCTCAGGGTCCGCGACGCCGCCGTCACGCCGGCGCCGCGCCCGGCGCCGGCGCCGGCGCGGCGCGAGGAAGCCGTCGCAGATGGCGGATAGGCATATCGGCGAGACCATCCTCGACGCCGACCGGATCAGCCTCTCCTTTGGCGGCATCCAGGCGCTGAGCGAGGTCAGCCTTGGGATCCGCGAGCACGAGATCCTCGCCATCATCGGACCGAACGGCGCCGGCAAAACGTCGCTCCTCAATGTCATAAACGGCTTTTATCACCCGCAGCGGGGCACCCTGACCTGGAAGGGCCGGACGCGCCGCCGCATGCGGCCCTACGAGGCCGCCGCCCAGGGCATCGCCCGCACCTTCCAGAACGTCGCCCTCTTCCGCGGCATGACTGCCTTGGACAACATCATGACCGGGCGGCTGATGCGGATGCGTAAGAACCTCTTCTGGCAGGCGCTCCATGTCGGGCCGGCCGCCAGGGAGGAGCTCGAGCACCGCGCCTATGTCGAGCGCATCATCGACTTTCTCGAGATCCAGGCGATCCGCAAGGTGCCGGTCGGCCAGCTCGCCTATGGCCTGCAAAAGCGCGTGGAATTGGCCCGCGCCCTGGCGATGGAGCCGGAACTCTTGCTGCTCGACGAGCCGATGGCCGGGATGAATGTCGAGGAGAAGGAGGACATGTGCCGCTTCATCCTCGATGTGAACGACGAGTTCGGCACGACGATCGCTCTGATCGAGCACGACATGGGTGTCGTCATGGACATCTCCGACCGGGTTGCGGTGTTGGATTACGGTAGGAAGCTCGCCGACGGCCCGCCCGATGCCGTACGCGGTGATCCCGCCGTCATCGCCGCCTATCTCGGGGTGGAGCGGTGACCCTTCAACTGTCATCCCGGCGAAGGCCGGGACCCACCGGTCAACCGCTCGGGATGCGGATCCGTGGATCCCGGCCTTCGCCGGGATGACATTCAGCGGGCTTCGCCGATGGACATGATGACTGCCGTGTTCCTCACGCCCTTCGCGACCATGTGGGACAACCCCGCATTTCTGGTCGAGGTGATCATCGGCGGGCTCTTGTCCGGCGTCATGTATTCGCTCGTCGCGCTAGGTTTCGTCTTGATCTACAAGGCCTCGGGCGTGTTCAACTTTGCCCAGGGCACGATGGTATTGTTCGCCGCCCTGTGCTTCGTCGGGCTGATCGAGCGGGGCGTGCCGGTCTGGGGCGCCTTCATCGCCGCGGCCGCAATGATGGTGCTGCTCGCCGCCCTGGTCGAGCGGCTGATCCTGCGCCCGCTGGTCAATCAGGAGCAGATCATCCTCTTCATGGCGACGATCGGTCTCTCCTTCTTCCTCGACGGCTTCGGCCAGCTGGTCTGGGGCGGCGACGTCCATCCGCTCGATATCGGGATCCCCAAGGCGCCGTTGATCGTCGCTGGCGTCCTCGTCAACCAGTTCGACCTCGTTGCCGCGGCGGTAGCGGGGTCGCTGGTCGCCGGGCTCGCGCTCTTCTTCCAGCATACTGCGATCGGCCGCGCGCTGCGCGCGGTCGCCGACGATCACCAGGCGGCTCAGTCGGTCGGCATCCCGTTGCGCTTCATCTGGGTCATCGTGTGGTCGGTCGCGGGGATCGTCGGCCTCGTCGCCGGGATCATGTGGGGCAGTAATCTCGGGGTGCAGTTCTCGATCGAATTGGTGGCGCTGAAGGCATTGCCGGTGCTGATGCTCGGCGGCTTCACCTCGATCCCGGGCGCGATCGTCGGCGGCCTCATCATCGGCGTCGGCGAGAAGGTCGCCGAAGTCTTCTGGGGACCGGCCGTCGGCGGTGCGATCGAGGACTGGTTCGCCTATGCGCTGGCGCTCGTCGTCCTCTTGTTCCGGCCGCAAGGCCTCTTCGGCGAGCGCATCATCGAGCGGGTATGAAATTGATCACAATGAGGCAGTGAGACAACGAGATGCCGAACCGAAATACTCTGCCGTGTGATCAAATCTCATTGCCTCACTGTCTCATTGTGAAAACACGATGATTTACCGCGAGGTCGGCCAGTTCAAGACCAGCTATACCGCCGACGAAGCAATCTTTCCGATCCGCCAGGACCGCTGGCTGGCGTTTGCCGCGCTCGCCATCGCCTATCTGGTGATCCCGGCGGTGGGTTCGGAATACTGGCTCCTGACGATCATGATCCCGTTCCTCGTCTACGCGCTGGCGGCGCTCGGGCTCAACCTCCTCACCGGCTATGCCGGGCAGGTCTCGCTCGGCACCGGCGGCTTCATGGCGGCCGGTGCCTTCGCGACCTACAAGCTGACGACCTCGTTCCCCGGCATCAACATCGTCGTCATCCTGATCATCGCCGGTCTCCTCACCGCGCTCATCGGCGTCCTGTTCGGTTTCCCCAGCCTGCGGATCAAGGGCTTCTACCTCGCCGTGGCGACGCTTGCCGCGCAGTTCTTCCTCATCTGGGTGTTCAACAAATTCCCGTGGTTCTACAATTACAGCGCCTCGGGCGTGATCAGCGCGCCGCCGCGCGCCGTCTTCGGTCACCTCTACGTCACCGGCGCCGAAGCCGATCCGCGAGCCAAATACCTCTTCGTCCTCACGATCGTCATGGTCCTCGCGCTCATTGCCAAGAACCTGGTGCGCGGGCGCATCGGGCGCGCGTGGATGGCGATCCGCGACCAGGACATCGCCGCCGAGATCATCGGCATCGACCCGTTGCGCACCAAGCTCCTCGCCTTTGCCGTCAGCTCGTTCTACTGCGGCATCGCGGGCGCGATGTGGGCGTTCATCTATACCGGCGCGGTCGAGGCCGGCGCCTTCGAGATCGATACCTCATTCCAGATCCTTTTCATGATCATCATCGGCGGGCTCGGCAGCATCCTCGGCTCGTTCCTCGGGGCAGCCTTCATCGTGCTGCTACCGATCTTTCTCGACCTCGCGCCGCGCCTTGTCGGAAGCCGGCTCCCGGTCAATCTGGTGACCAATATCGAATCGATGGTCTTCGGCGCCCTCATCGTCTTCTTCCTCATCGTCGAGCCGCGCGGCCTGGCGCGGCTGTGGCAGATCGGCAAGGAGAAGCTGCGGCTCTGGCCGTTCCCGCATTGAACGCGAGGATTATTGCGCCGGCCGAACCGCCGGCCTACTCTCGCGGCAACCAAGAGAGGGAGGAAAAAATGAGGTTGACGAGGACCTTGGCTCTGGCCGCCGCGGTCGCCGCCTTCGGCATCGCCCCCGGCGCGGCGTTCGCCCAGAACGAGCAGTTCATCCCGCGCCTCGTCTACCGCACCGGCCCCTACGCGCCCAACGGTATCCCGTTCGCCGACGGCTACGCCGATTACCTCGACATGATCAACGCCCGCGACGGCGGCGTCGGCGGCGTCAAGATCACCTATGAGGAGTGCGAGACCGCCTACAACAACGACAAGGGCGTCGAGTGCTACGAGCGGCTGAAGGGCAAGGGGCCGACCGGGGCGAGCCTCGTCGATCCCTTGTCGACCGGCATCACCTATGCCCTCATCGAGCGCGCCACGGCCGACAAGATCCCGGTCGTCTCGATGGGCTACGGCCGGGCCGACGCCAGCGACGGCGCGGTCTTCCCCTATGTCTTCACGCTGCCGACCACCTACTGGTCGCAGGCCGACGATTTCATCAAGTATGTCGGCCAGAAAGCGGGTGGCGTCGACAAGCTCAAGGGCAAGAAGATCGGTCTCGTCTATATCGACATCGCCTATGGCAAGGAGCCGATCGGGACCCTGGAAAAGCTTTCCGAGAAATACGGCTACAGCTTCCTCAAATACCCGGTGTCGGCGCCGGGCATCGAACAGTCGGCGACCTGGCTGCAGGTTCGCCAGCAGAAGCCCGATTGGCTGTTCCTGTGGGGCTGGGGGGTGATGAACTCGACCGCGATCAAGGGAGCAGCCTCGGTCGGCTATCCGATGGACCGTTTCATCGGGGTGTGGTGGTCGGGTTCCGAGCCCGACGTCGTGCCCGCCGGCGACGCCGCCAAGGGCTACGAATCCGGTGCCTTCCACGGCGCCGGCCAGAATTACGGCGCGATCCAGGACATCCTCAAATACGTCTATGACGCGAAAGGCGGGCACACCACGAAGGACAAGGTCGGCGAGGTGCTTTACAACCGCGGCGCCATCAACGCGCTTTACGACATCGAGGCGATCGGCACAGCGCAGGGCAAGTTCGGCAAGAAGCCGTTGACCGGCGAACAAGTGCAATGGGGCTACGAGCACCTCAACATCACGCCCGAGCGCATCAAGGCGCTGCATGCCGACGGGCTGATGGTGCCGATCCAGCTCTCCTGCGCCGATCACGAGGGCAGCGGCAAGGCGCGCATCCAGCAATGGGACGGCAAGAACTGGAAGTTCGTCTCCGACTGGATCACCCCCGACCGCGCCATGCTGACCGCGATGTACAAGGAGTCGGCGGAAAGCTATGCCAAGGAGAAGGGCATCACCCCGCGCGACTGCGCGAAGGAGATGTGAGGCCGGGGGCGATGCGTCCTTCGAGACGCACCCTAACGGGGTGCTCCTCAGGATGACGTAAGCTTATGATAAAATTAAGAAAAAACGTCATCCTGAGGAGGCCGCCCAGCGGCCGTCTCGAAGGATGCTCCAGCCCCGGTCCGAGACCACATCGATGAGCGACCCGGAAGCGGCGCTCCTCGCCGTCAACAACATCGAGGTCATCTATAACCACGTCATCCTGGTCTTGAAGGGCGTCTCGCTCGCCGTGCCCGAGCGCGGCATTGTCGCGCTCCTGGGCGCCAACGGCGCCGGCAAGACCACCAGCCTCAAAGCGATCTCCAACCTCTTGCGCGCCGAGCGGGGCGAAGTCACCAAAGGCTCGATCACCTTTGCTGGCGCGCGCATCGACCGGCTCGATCCCGCCGATGTCGTGCGCCGCGGCCTCATTCAGGTCATGGAGGGGCGGCACTGCTTCGAGCATTTGACGGTCGAGGAGAACCTCTTGACCGGCGCCTATACAAGGCGCGACGGCCGCGCCGCGATCGCCGCCGACATCGACCGGGTCTACGGGTATTTCCCGCGATTGAAGACCAGGCGCCGGGCGATTGCCGGCTACATTTCGGGCGGCGAACAGCAGATGGTGGCATTGGGGCGCGCGCTGATGGCGCGGCCGCGCCTGGTCCTCCTCGACGAGCCCTCGCTCGGCCTGGCGCCGCAGCTGGTCGAGGAAATCTTCGAGATCGTCGCGCGGCTCAACGCCGAGACCGGGGTCGGGTTTCTCGTCGCCGAGCAGAACACCAACATCGCGCTGCGTTATGCCGGCTACGGCTACATCCTCGAAAACGGCCGGGTCGTGATGGACGGCGCCGCCGGGGCGCTACGCGAGAACGAGGACGTCAAGGAATTCTACCTCGGCCTCTCCACCGCGGGCCGCAAGAGCTACCGCGAGATCAAATTCTACCGCCGCCGCAAGCGCTGGCTGGCGTGAGGGCCGAGGAAACACGATGGGCTTCGCGTTCCTTAGCCCATCCTACAATACGCGCGCCGGCTTCACAGATCGGCGAGGCGGATCCAGGTGCCGAGCCCGATCGCGACGAGCGCGCCGAGCGCGATCGCGACCGAGCCGGTGCCGAACAAGAGGAGCCACAGCACGAAGGCGACGATGGCGCTGAAGATGCCGCCGATCAGGGACGGCAGCGTGCGCTTGACGCGAGCCTCCGCCATGCCGCTCACCCCTCGGCCGGCGCGAGGCGTGAATCGGGCGCGGTGGCCCGCGCCTTTTTCAGGTTCTCTTTGCGGAAGCGCGTGTCGTAGCCGTTGAACAGGTGGCCCCAGAGGCCGCGGTCGAGATCGCTGGTGCCGAACAGCCAGTCGGCGAAGGGATAGGTCAGGTTCATGTTGGTGCCCATCATGATCGCCTGGTCGTGATGGGCGATGTGATGGCGCCGGATCGTGTTCATGAACGGGATATGGCGGATGATGCGGTCGTCCCTCACATGGCAGCCCCAGTGGAAGAATTCGTAATTGAGATAGACGCCCGAGGTCGTCGCAACGAGGAGCCAGCCCGCATTGGCCGACCACACCGCGCCCAGCACCAGGGCGGCCGCCGCCGACATGCAGATGAACGTGGTCAGCGCATAGGGCGGGAAAAAGGTGATGCGGAAGTCGCGGCTCGTATCGATCCGCGGTTCGTGCTCGGTGAAGAACTGGTGATGCGCCAGCGTATGGCGCTTGTAGATCCCCATGAAGCCCTTGACCGGGCGATGCATGATGAACCGGTGCATCGCCCATTCGAAGATGTTGGAGGCGAGGAACGCGGCCGGCACGACGAGCCATTCGAGCGGGGTCGGCTGATGGACATTGCGCGCGCAATACCAGATCGTCGCCAGCCCGAGCGCGGCGATCACCGCGACATGGCCAACGCCGCTATACCAGGGCGAGATCCGGGTGCGGTAATCGGCGCGGAACGCCGCCTGGCGCTGGGTCATCATCGGGCCATCCTCCCTCGGAGCCGGAGTCAACACCGCGACAAGCCGTTTGACAATTCGATTATGTGCTCCCTTGTGTTGACACCGCCGCTGCGACAGGGCGCGGCGCGAGCGGAGGCGGCATGAAACTCGCGGTCCTGCAATTCTTCAGCTGGCCCGAGCGGCGGGTGGCCCTCGCCTCGGTCTATGCTCGGGCCCTCGAGCGGATCGAGATCATGGATAAGAGCGGGTTTGACGCGGTATGGCTCGCCGAACATCATTTTTCGAGCTTCAGCGTGTGCCCGTCGGTCCACATGATGGGGATGCTCGCCGCCGCCCGCACGACGCGCCTGCGCATCGGCACCGGGGTGTCCTTGGCGCCGTTCTATCACCCGCTGCGCCTCGCCGAAGAAGTGGCCCTCCTCGACGTCCTCTCCGGCGGGCGGGTCAATTGGGGCGCCGGGCGCGGCTTTGCCCGGGTCGAGTTCGAGAATTTCGGGGTGCCCCCAGAGGAAAGCACCGCGCGCTTTCGCGAGACGGTCGAGATCGTGCTGCGCGCCTGGACCGAGGAAAAGCTCAGCTTTGCCGGCATCCATTTCAATTTCGATCGTGTCGAGGTCTTGCCGAAACCGCTGCAAGAGCCGCATCCCCCGGTATGGATGGCGGCGACCTCAGATTCGGCGATCGAGTGGGCGGCGGGGCGCGGCTTCTCGATCCTGATGGACCCGCACGCCTCGCATCGCGACATCGGTAAGAAAGGGCGCCTCTACGCCGAGCGGCTGGCAACGGCCGGGTTTTCGATCGAAGGGCGCGATCTCCCGGTGGCGCGGCTGGTGGCGCTCGCCGACACCACGCCTAAGGCCGCCGAGGTCGCGCGGCGCGGCGCGCAATGGATCGTTGATTCGTATTTCGGCGCAACCCATCGCCCGGTCGGGGTTGCCGACCCCGCCGCACCGGGTGCCGATCCGGTACAGCGCTACCTGGACGAAGTCATCCTCCACGGCACGCCGGACGCGGTGCTCGACCAGATCCTCCGGCTGCGTCAGGAAATCGGCCTCGATTATCTCCTGTGCGCGCCGCTCAGCCACCAGACCTTCATGCTGCTGACCGACCAGATCCTGCCCCGGTTGCCCTGACTGGGCGCTCTGCCAAATACTCCGCATTCCCGGCGAAAGCCGGGACAAACCCTTCAATCGTATCGTCGCTGGACAAGTGGATCCTGGCTTTCGCCGGGAATGCGGAGTTAAGTTTTCCCGGCTATTTGATCGGGATGGAATTCGACCGGGACGCCGTTCAAAATCCCCTCCAGAGTATAGTCGTGGTCGTGGAAGACCACGCGGCGGCTGAAGCGCCACGCGCCGCCTTCCCTCACCACCTCGCATTCGTAGCGGCCGGGCGGCAGCCTGCGGCTCTTGCCGTCCCGGGTGATCAGGACGAGGAGATAGGCGGTCGCCCGCGCCCGATCGCCCGCGGGCTCGATCTCGGCGGCGATGTTGGTGATCATGTGGCGAAACTGCGTGCCGCCGGCGCGCTGCGCGGCAAAGCGCTCGGCAAAGGCGCGGATCGCCTGGCTTCCGGCGATGACCCCGATGACCGGGCTTTCAAGCGCGGCGTCGCCGGTGAAGCAATCGACGACCGTCTCGACATCGCCCCGATCGAGCGCCGTCGTGTACCGCACGAACAAGTCGCCGATCGCCAGCCGGTCCTCGAGCGACATCGTGCCTATTCGATCGGGATGAAGAGCGAGTGGCGGATCTTGCCTTCGACATGGTCGGAGAGGTGACCCTTGCCGGTGGTGTCCTCGACGAGGATCACTTCGCCTGCGGCGATGAAGCGGCTTTCGCCGTCGCTCGCGGTGATCTTCACCCCGGCGTCGAGGTTGACGATGTACTGCCGGCGCGGCGCCGGGTGCCAGTCGACGTGTGTTCGGCCGCGGTCTCGCGAAAGATCACTCCGGTCGCCGGCAGGCGCTTCGACAATTTGCTGCCGCGCCGGGTCTCGGTCCATTCGACCTCGATGTCGCGGAAATGCGATTCGCCGGAAGCATCGGTGTAGAGATTGTGGATCCGCATCAGGTCTCTCCCATCCAAGTTTCGCGTTCCCGGCGAAAGCCGGGATCCATCAATCAAATCCACGATTTGCTGAACCGTGGGTCCCGGCTTTCGCCGGGAATGCGGTAGAAACTCACCTCAAATCATTCCGCCGCTTTTGCTGGAGCTTCCTCGACGAATAGCGGCATGACCTCGGCGGCGAAGCGATCGAGGCTTTGGCGCCCGCGCTGGCCGCCGCCGGAGCCGCCGCCATTGATCAGCACATAGCCGACCCCGGCGACGCGCAATTCGTCGAGCTTCGCGGCGATCTCGTCCGGGCTGCCGTACATCGCGCTCCCTCGGTTGACCGTATCAGGATCGCCGGTGGCGCGGTCCGGCCCGCCAAGGACGGTGCCGTCGGGCTGCGTCGCGAGCTTCAATTGGCGCACCCGGTTGGCGAGGCGGCGTTCGAGCGCCCCCTCCCTCTCTTCCTTGCTGTCGGCGACGAAAAACGCCCGCGTCACCCCGACCGAGAGCGGATCGAAGCGCCGTCCGCTCGCCTCGACCGCATCCTTGTAGGCGGCGATCGAGCGGCCGACATCGGCGGGCGAGGCGTACTGCCCGAGCAACAGGTTGTAGCCGCGCTCGGCGACCCGGCGCACCGAGCTTTCGCCGCCGGCGCCCATCCAGATGGGCGGGTGCGGGCGCTGCGCGGTCGGCGGCTCGACGACGATCTCGTCGAATTGCCAATAGTGGCCCCGATGCGAGAACTTGTCGTTCGAGGTCCACGCCTTGACGATGACGGAAAGGCATTCGTCGAAGCGCGCGTCGGCTTCTTCCATGGGCACGCGGAACCCGGCGAACTCGTTGTAGCGATAGCCCTTGCCGATGCCGAAATCGAGCCGCCCGCCCGACAGCAGATCGAGCGTCGCGGCCTGTTCGGCGAGCAGCACCGGGTTGTGCCAGGGCAACACGATGACCGCCGTGCCAAGCCGCAGATGCCGGGTGCGCGCGCCGAGCCAGGTGAGGAGGTTAAGCGTCGCCGACACCTGGCCATAGCCGGTGAAATGGTGCTCGACGACAAAGGTGCTGCGAAACCCCATCGCCTCCGCTTCGACATTGTAGTCGATCCAGTCGCGAAACCCCTCGCTGCTGTCGAAATCGACAGCGTCAGCCGCGCTGGGCCGCCGCGCCGTCGCGCTGCCGAAGAGACCGAACTGCATGATGCTCTGCTCCCTCTGGCTCGCGGCGTAGCATACTTAACCGGCAGCGATGTTTAGAATGCAGCTTTTATATCGTAGGCGTACGGTATTAGGTAGCAAACGCCACTGAGCTTTTAACAATTTCACACTTGATTAACGTATTTTATCGATCTAAATCCGAATTATGGACACTCGCAAACGCCCGCCCCGGCAGCCAAAAACGCCTCGCATTATCTGGAATGGACCGGACAACCCGACGAACCAAGTCGCAACGACGCTCGGCATCCCGCGCTGGCGTCTGCGGACGGCGGTTCACGAAATCAAGAAACGCAGCAAACTTGGTGCGCGCGACGGCATCACCATCTACGATGACGGAACCGTAAGGGACGCAAACGGCGAGCATGTCGGAGATATCTACGAAGACAGTCGCGCAGACTGAGACCCTCAATGCCTTTGCGACGTTGCGGTTCTCGGGCGATCGGCTGGAGCCAGACCGGGTTACGGGCATCCTCGGCATACAGCCGACCACAGCCTATCGGAAGGGAGACGTCTATCGGCAGAGCCGCGGCCACGAGGTGCGGGGCCGCACCGGCGTCTGGTATTTGAGCACCCGGCGTTGCGTCGACAGCAACCAGCTCGCCGATCATCTTCGACATCTCACCGCCGTGGTCTCCCCGGAAGGGCGGGCTGACCATATCTTAGCCCTGCGCGACTTGATGGCCCGCGACGGTTTGGAAGCCGACGTGAGCTGCTTTTGGTATGGCGGCGCGGGTGCGCACTCTCCTGAGATACCCGCTTTTGCGCGCGATGTTTTCGCCCGTCTAGGGGCGGCGATCGAACTCGATTTCGATACCGATTAGAGTACGGCTCGCAGCGGCCGGCGACGCTGGGACTGCCGCGCCGAGCGCGAGGGGCCGCTCTCTGGCCGCCGATCCTGCCCGAAACAGGCGCCGCCATGCCCAACGGTCATGCGCCGCTACCGAACATCGGTATTTGCGCGATGCCGATGGCCGGCCTAGGGTGCGCGCCGGCAGAGAACGCGAGCATTGAGGAGTCGCCATGGAATTCGGCTGGTACCATGAGTTTCACCGCCAGGTGGAAGGCCAAAGCGACGCCGACGCGTTCGAGCAGGGCTTTGAGCAGGTCGAGGCCGCCGACCGCTGGGGGCTCGACGTCTTTTGGCTCGCCGAGATCCATCAGCAGGCGCGCCGCTCGGTCTTGTCGGCGCCGATGAATGTCGCCGGCCAGATCGCCGCGCGCACCAAACGGATCCGGATCGGAACGGCGGTGCATGTGCTGCCGCTGACCCATCCTCTGCGCCTCGCCGAGGAGACCGCGACGGTCGATCAGGTCAGCCGCGGGCGCTTTATTCTCGGCGTCGGGCGCAGCGGCAATCCGCGCTCGTACGTGGCTTACGGCGTGCCCTATTCGGAAAGCCGCGAGCGCTTTTTCGAAGCCCTCGATATTTTGAAGCGCGCCTGGACCGAGGATACCTTCTCCTACGAGGGCAAGTACCACAGCTTCGATAACGCCCGCGCGGTGCCGCGGCCCTATCAGCAGCCGCACCCGGAGATCCGCATCGCCGGGGCGAGCGAGGACACCTTTCCGACGCTCGGCACGCTCGGCTATCCGCTGTTCGTCTCGGTGCGCAGCGCGTCCTTGTCCGGGCTCGCCCCCGACCTCAAGGCCTATCGCGAGGCTTACACGGCGGCTGGACACCCCGGGCACGGCCGCGTCTATCTGCGCCTCTCGATGCATGTCGGCGACAATGACAAGCGGGCCCTCGAAGAGGGCGAGCCGAGCATCATGGCCGGGTATAAATCGCTGATCACCCGGCTCGAAGGATCGCCCAATGTGCGGCGCCGGGCCGAACTCGAGGAAGTGCGTACGATCACCTATGAGCAGGTGGTGCGCGACAAGGTCATCGTCGGCGGGCCCGATCGGGTGACCAACCGGCTTAAGGAATTGGAAGAGGAGCTGGGCATCGACGGCATCCTCTTCGAGTTGAATTTCGGCGCCGCGATCCCGGCCGAAATGATGATGCGCTCATTGCAGCTGTTGTGCGAAGAGGTGATGCCGCGCTTCAAATAGCGAAAAACCGCCGGCATCGATGACCGGGCAACGGGGGAGGGGGCCCATGGCGCTGCGTCATTGGTTCGTCTTGGGCGTCGCGCTCGCGGCCCTGGCTGGCATCACGCCGGCCCACGCGCAGGCCCCGGCTCCGGCACCCAGTCCGCCGGCACCCAGCCAGCCGGCGCCCAGCGGCCCGGCGTATTGCGTCACCTATTTCGAAGTCGCCCCCGCCGATGCGCGCAAGACGGCCGGTTTGCTGCGGCAGTTCGCCGCCGCCACCCAAAAGGAAGGTGGCAATGTCGAATTCCTCGCGCTGCATGAGATCGGGCGACCCGGCCGCTTTGCGATCGTCGAAGCGTGGAAGGACAAGGCGGCGCTCGATGCTCATGGCGCGGCGATGAAGGCGCTCGGCGACAAATTGCAGTCAGCCTTCGCGAGCCCTTTTGATGCGCGCCAGTTCTGGACGTTGTCGGTTGCCGCTCCAGCCGCGGGTGCCGACATGCGGAGCGCGGTCTTTGTGTTGACCCATGTCGACGTCTTCCCGGCCGGCAAGGAAGAGGCCGCGGCGCTGATCAAGGAGCAGGCCGACAACAGCCGCAAGGACGGCGGCGCGCTGCGCTTCGATGCCCTGATCCAGGACGCTCGCCCCAACCACTTCCATCTGATCGAGGCATGGGCCAATCGCGGCGTCCGCGAGGCGCATGCGCTAACCGACCACACGCGCCAGTTCCGCGCCAAGCTCGTGCCGTTCGAAGGCGCCCTCTACGACGAGCGGCTGTACGAGCCGGTCCGCTAGGCGATCGTCATTCCCCACGCCCCGTGCCCGGCCTTGAGCCGGGCACCCACGTCTTTAATCGGTGACGCATCAAAGACGTGGATGGCCGGGTCAAGCCCGGCCAAGGGTGATATCAGGAGACGACCGCGATCAGCTCGATCTCGACCATCGCGTCGGGGTCGGCGAGGCGGCTGATCTGCACCGTGGTGCTGGTCGGGGAGGCGACCCCGATATAGCGCATCCGCACATCCGAGTGCTTCGAGAATTCCGGGTAATCGGTGACGAAGGTGTTGGTCTTGACCACGTCCGCCCAGCTCGCGCCCGCGGCCTTGAGGCAGGAATCGAGGTTCTTGAAGGTCTGCTCCATCTGGGCCCGCATGTCGCCCTTGCCGACGAGGTTGCCGGTAACGTCGCGCGCCAGCTGCCCGGCGACATAGATCGTCTTACCCGGACCGTTGACCGTGACGACGTGCGAATAGGCGGGTTTGCCCTGCTGCATCCTGACATTCATTCCGTCGGGCTGCTTGCGCTCGATCTCTAACGCCATGACCGTTCTCCGCGATAGGGTTCACTCGGCTCCCTCACCCGGTTAGCATTGCCGGCGCCGGATGCCAAGCGGGAGCGGAGGGGCATGATCGCGGAACAGCGCGTCGCACAGCATTACGGCAGTCCCGGCATCGCCGAACGCATCCTGGCGGCCTTGCGCGCCGCCCAAGGGGCGCAGGCGCCGGTAACCCCCGACGCCCTGGCGCCGGGGGACCATTTCCACGGCGGCGGTCTCGCCGCCACGCAGGAACTGGCCCTAATCCTGCAGCCGCAAGCGGGCGAGCGGCTCCTCGACATCGGCTCCGGCATCGGCGGGCCGGCGCGCTGGATCGCGGCGAAATTCTCGGTCCACGTGACCGGCGTCGATCTGACCGCGGAGTTCTGCGCCGCCGCCGAGGAACTCAACCGCGCGACCGGGCTGGTCGACCGCGTCCGCATCATCAACGGCAGCGCGCTCGCCCTGCCGGTGCCGGACAGTGAATTCGACCGCGCCTACTCGCAAAACGTGATCATGAACATCGCCGACAAGCCGCGCTTCTATCGCGAGGTCTTTCGCGCTCTGCGGCCGGGCGGTGTGTTCGCCATCGCCAATGCGTGCGCCGGGCCTGCGGGGGAGCCCTACTACCCGCAGATGTGGGCGAAGACCGCCGCGACGAGCTTCCTCGCGACGCCGGAAGAAACCCGGCGCGACATGCAGGAGGCCGGGTTCGGAATCGCCGCGTTCCGCGACACCACTTCCGGTCGGTTGCCGGTTCAGACCCGCCGCGGACAAGAGCTCGAACGCGGCACGGCGCCGCCGCTCGGCATCCATGTGCTAATGGGCCGGGATGTCGTCCGCGAGGCGATGAAGAACTCGACGCGAAGCCTCACGGAAGGCCGTATCGCGATGATCGAGGCGTTATTGCGCAAACCCGCCTAGGCCTGGTTAGTCAGGCCCGGTTAGCCAGGCCGCCGCACCGGCGGCCGGCGCAAGGCCCAGAACGCGACGACGCCGCAAAGATAGGCGGCGATCGAGAGGCTGAACGCCACCCGGTAGCTGCCCGTCGCATCGAAGATAAAGCCCGCGCCCCACGAGCCGATCGCCGCCCCGAGACCGCTGCCGATCGTGATGACGCCGAGGATCGCCCCGAGCTGGCGCCCCGGAAACAGATCGGCGGTCTTCGCCGTGATCGCCGGGCCGCGCGCCCCCCAGGTCAGCCCGAAAAAGCAGGCGTGCAGCCATAGTAAGAGATGCTGGTCGGGGCTGGTGATCAAGAGCGCGCAGATCACCCCGACGATCGAGAAACCGTAAGCCATGATCGCCGACACTTCGCGCCCGACATAATCCGACAAGGTGCCGGTGACGATCGTGCCGAAGACCGCGAGGAACGCCCCCATCCCCAAGACCCCGGCGGCATAGATCCGGTCGAAGCCGATATCGATCGCGAAGGCGAGCTGGTGTAAGGAGACAAAGAAGCTGCCGAGGCCGGTGAAGAGGTAAACCGCGAACAACAGCCAGAAATGCGGTGTGCGCATCGCCTCGGTGAGGGTCCACCCCGGGCGCGCCGCCGCGGCCGGGAGCGCGGAAGGGTCGCCGGCCGGCACGCTGCCGTCGCTGATTGCGGAGGCGACCGGGTCGGCGCGCCGGAACATCGCCGCCAGCGGCAGCACAACCACCGCCATCAACGCAGCCTGCACCAGATAGGTCGGGCGCCAGCCGATCCCCGACACCCCCAACTGCACGAGCGGCGCCGAGACCGCCCGGCCGAGCCCGTTGGCCGACTGGACGATCGCGATCGCCATGCCGCGATTGCGCACGAAATGGCGGGACAGCAGGGGCACGAACACCACCAGCCCGAGGCAATTCGCGCCCACCGTCATCACCACCCCGTAGAGCACGATGATCTGCCACAGCGCCGTCACATAGGCGCTGAGCGCGAGCCCGAGGACAAGTAATCCGCCGCCGAGCAGGAGCAGCCGGCGCGGCCCGAGCCGGTCGACCAGCGCCCCGACAAAGGGCGAACTGAACCCGGCGACCAGCTGCGAGACCGAATAGGCGACCGAGGTCTCGGCCCGGCCCCAGCCGAACTCCTCGATAAAGGCGACGAGGTAGACCGCATAGGAATGCATCATCCCGGCGCTGACGGTGAATGCGGTGAAGGCGCCGCCGAGCATCAGCCAGGCCGGCTGGACGCGCGGCCGCGCGGGTATCGCGGGTGGATCGCTCATCGCCCAAACCTGCGCGAAATCGCGCCGCGCGTCAGCCGAAACCTATATAAAAAGACAGAACGGCATCAGCGCTGCGGGGACGGGGACACGGCCGATGAAGACAAAAATCCGCGCGGTGATCCTGCTCGCCCTCTGGGTTTGGCTGAGCGCCGGCCCTGTCCTCGCCGCCGAAGGCTTGCCGACGGCCAGGCCCGAAGAGGTCGGGCTTTCCTTGGAGCGGCTCGGACGGATTACCGAGATGCTGCGCAAAAACATTGCCGCGGGCGAGATCCCCGGCGCCGTGCTGCTGATCGCACGCAAGGGCAAGATCGCTTATTTCGAAAGCCTTGGTCTCTTGGATCCGCAGGCCAAGACGGCGATGCGCAAAGACGCGCTGTTCCGCATCTATTCGATGTCGAAGCCGATTACCACCGTGGCCGCGATGATGCTGTTCGAGGACGGGGCGTTCACCCTCGGCGATCCGGTCGACAAATACCTGCCTGCGCTGGCCAGGATGCAGGTCGCCGCCGACGACAAGCCGGACACCGACGCCGATCCGAGCAAGCTGACTCTGGTTCCCGTCATCCAGCCGATCTCGATCCAGGACCTGATGCGCCATACCGCGGGTCTGACCTACGGGTTTTTCGGCAACACGCCGGTGAAGAAGCTCTATGCCGAGGCGAAGCTCGGCGCCTTTACCGGAACCAATGCCGAATTTGTCGAGCGCATCGCGACGCTGCCGCTGTCATATCAACCCGGTACGACCTGGGACTACAGCCACTCGACCGACGTCCTCGGACGGCTGATCGAGGTGATCTCCGGCAAGTCGCTTTACGCCTTCGAGAAGGAACGCATTCTCGATCCGCTCGGCATGAAGGATACGAGCTTTTACGTCACCGATCAGAGCAAGCAGCCGCGAATCGCCGAGTTTTCGCCGACTGATCGTCTCAACTTCGATCCGCGCGTCGCCGGGAAATGGGAGGCGGGTGGCCAGGGCATGATGTCGACGGCGATCGACTATGCGCGCTTTTTGCAGCTGATGTTGAACGGCGGCACGCTCGACGGCAAGCGCCTCCTCGGGCCGAAGACCGTCGCCTACATGACAACTGACCAGCTCGGGAGCGCCATCGTGCCCGGGCCTTATTATTTGCCCGGGCCGGGCTACGGCTTCGGGCTCGGTTTCGCCGTGCGGCGCGATGCCGGCGTCGCCTCGGTCAATGGCTCTGTCGGCGATTACAATTGGGACGGCGTCGGCGGTACCGGGTTTTGGGTCGACCCCAAGGAAGAGATGCTTGTCGTCTTCATGATGCAGGCACCCTCGCAGCGAACCCGCTATCGGGCGATGCTGCGCGACATGATCTATGCCGCCATCGTCCAGGACGCAGCAACGCCCCGATAGGACGCACCTTGGTTAGGCGCTAGGATGGGGTTAAGCGCTAGGATGGGGGCGTTCTCTATTCGGAGATAGAAACGATGCCGACGGCGGAGGAACGGGTCGAGCGCCGACTGACCGCCATCCTCGCCGCCGATGTTGCGGGCTACTCGCGGCTGATGGGGGAGGACGAGGAAGGCACGCTCGCCGCGCTCAAGGGCCATCGCCGCGAGCTTCTCGACCCCAAGATCGCCGAGCACCGCGGCCGCATCGTCAAGACCACCGGCGATGGCCTCCTCGCCGAATTTGCCAGCGTCGTCGATGCGGTGCGCTGCGCCGTCGAGGTGCAACGCGAAATGGCCGAGCGCAACGCCGGCGTCCCGGCGGACCAGCGCATCGAGTTCCGGATCGGGATCAATGTCGGCGACATCATCATCGACGAGGGCGACATCTACGGCGACGGCGTCAATATCGCCGCCCGCCTCGAAGCCCTGGCCGAGCCGGGCGGGGTCTGCCTCAGCCGCGGCGCACGCGACCAGGTCCGCGATAAGCTCGACTTCGCCTTCGAGGATATGGGCGAACAGCAGGTCAAGAACATCGCCCGGCCGGTGCGGGCCTTCCGCCTCGGACCGAGAAGCCCCACCCCAACCCTCCCCCGCCTGCAGGGGAGGGAGCTATGCGCGCGGGCTCACTTGATTACCCTCCCCCGCAAGCCGGGGAGGGTAGGGTGGGGGCTGGTGAGCCGCCGGCGCTGCCGCTCCCCGACAAGCCCTCGATCGCAGTCCTGCCGTTCCAGAACATATCAGGCGACCCCGAACAGGAATACTTCGCCGACGGCATGGTCGAGGAAATCATCACCGCGCTATCTCGTATCCGCTGGCTCTTCGTCATTGCCCGCAACTCGAGCTTCACCTACAAAGGCCAGGCCGTTGATGTGAAACAGGTCGGCCGCGAATTGGGCGTGCGCTACGTGCTCGAAGGCTCGGTGCGCAAGGGCGGCAGCCGGGTGCGCATCACCGCGCAGCTGATCGATGCCGCGACGGGCGCGCATCTCTGGGCCGACCGCTTCGACGGCACCGTCGACGAGGTATTCGAGTTGCAGGACGAGGTCGCAGTCAAGGTCGCCGGGGTCATCGAGCCGACCTTGCAGGCCGACGAGGTGCGCCGCTCATCCGAACGCGCGCCGCAGGACCAGACCGCCTACGACTTCTATCTGCGGGCCTTGGTCAACTTTCCGTGGACCAGCAAGGAGCAGCTGTTCGAAGCCCGAGACTTGCTCGATGCGGCGATCGCCCGCGATCCGCGTTACGGCCCGGCGCTCGGCTGGGCCGCCGTCTGCTGCGCCAGGTTCATCTATGACGGCTTTACGACGGACCCGGCGGCGCACCGCCGCATGGCGCTCGCCCTGGTCGAGCAAGCGCTGGCTGCTGGCAACGAGGACCCAGGCGTGCTGACCAACGCCGCGCACGCGCTCAGCCTTTGCGGCGAAGACCCCAACGCCGCCATCGGCCTGGTCGATCGCGCATTGGTGCTCAACCCCAGCCATGCTCGCGGCTGGTACGTCAGCGGCACCCTGCGAAGTCGGGCCGGTCGGTACGGCGAAGCCATCGAGCATCTTGAGAAATCAATGCGGCTCAGCCCGCGGGGCTACCTCGCCGCACCGCGGCTGATCCTGGGCGGCGTGCATTTCTTCAATCGGCGCTTCGAGCAGGCGGCGGAATTGCTGGCGTCGTCGCTGCGGGAAGTCCCCCTTGCCATGTCTTATCGGTTGCTGGCGTCGTGTTATGCCCATATGGGGCGAACCGACGAGGCGCGCGCCCACGTCGAGCACCTGCGGGGGATCGGCGCCGAGATCGTGCCAACCCATTCGCCGTACGCCAGAAACCCGGCGCAGAACGAGCTGTTCTTGTCCGGCCTGCGCTTGGCTGCCGGCGAGCCCGGCTGACGAAAGACTGAGGTGATCGGATGACCGGCTTCTACCGCCCGCAGCTCGACGGCTTCGAGGAAGATCCGTTCGCGCGCGACGGCGAGGATAAGCTGATCCGCCGCCAATATTGGCTGGGGCTGAGCGACCGCTCGCTGGTGCTGCTGATGACCAAGGGCATCGGCACGCGCCTCACCGCCGACGAAAAGCGGGCGCACCTCGCCGACATCCGCCGCGCCCATTTGGCCGACGAGATCCTCGCGCCGGAGATCCTGCCGCCCGAGCGGCGGCCCTAACCCCTCAATCGCTTTCCCGTGGGTCTTCAGCCCACGGACTTGTTCCGTGAGGAAGCCGCGATCCATCGACGGGATCCATCCATCAGCACGCGGGGGGATCGTAAAGCGTGATCCGCTTACATTGAAGCGCCGACTCTTTATCCCCTCCCGCGGGCTTGACCCGCGGGTCCACGTCTTTGCCGGTGGGCGCACAGCAGGAAGACGTGGATGGCCGGGTCAAGCCCGGCCAAGGGGTTAAGCGGATGCTTCGGTCAGATCAAAGACTGCTCCGAGGGGCGCGGCATGGCTGCTCCGGCCATGCTGCGGGTTGCCGCGCGGCGCCGCCGTGCTAGGGTGCGGGTGATCGATTCACCAAAACAACCGGAGGAAACCATGGCCCAATCGCAAGCAAATGCGTCGCGCGAGGCGGTGCGCAACGTCGTTCCCGACCTCATTAATTACAGCGAAAAATGGCTGTTCGGCGAGATCTGGGAGCGCCCCGGCCTCAAGAAGCGCGATCGCAGCCTGATCGTCGTCGCCACCCTCATCGCGCTCGGCCGCGAGCGGCAATTGACCGGCCATCTCAACCGCGCGCTCGACAACGGCGTCACCAAGCAGGAGATCAGCGAAATCATCACCCATCTCGCCTTCTATGCCGGCTGGCCGGCGGCGATGACCGCCGCGGCAATCGCCAAGGATGTGTTCGAGAAGCGCTAGGACGCCGCTGCAACAGCCCCTCACCCCGGCCCTGTCCCCGCCCCACCCTAACCTCCCCGCAAGCGGGGGAGGGTTAGGGTGGGGGCAAGCGGGAGAGGGAGAGCCCGCAGCGCATTCGGACGCGCAGTCATCGATGTATTTGCCTTGCCCTTGCAACCGCGTTCCCTCGCCCCGCAAGCGGGGAGAGGGACAGGGTGAGGGGCCTCTTTGATCAAGGGGAATGACATGAAAATCGGTTTCATCGGGCTGGGCACGATGGGTGCCAGCATGGCGGCGAACCTGCAGAAGGCGGGGCACGAGCTTATTGTCCACGACATCCGCCGCGCCGCGGCCGAGCGCCATCTCGCCGCCGGCGCGGTGTGGGCCGACACGCCCAAGGCATTGGCCGCCGAGTGCGAGATCATCTTTACCTCGCTCCCCGGCCCGCCCGAAGTGGAAGCGGTGGCGCTGGGGGATGGTGGCCTGATCGCCGGGATGAAGGAGGGCAGCGCTTACTTCGACCTGTCGACCAACTCGCCGACCCTCGTGCGCGAACTCAACCGCCGGTTTGGCGAAAAGCACCTCTACATGCTCGACGCCCCGGTTTCGGGCGGCCCCAAGGGCGCTGCCTCGGGGCGCCTGGCGCTCTGGGTCGGGGGTGATGAGCAGATCTTCAACCGGCACAAGCCGGTGCTCGACGCGATCGGCGACCAGGCCCGCTATATCGGCCCGATCGGCGCCGGTTCCGTCGCCAAGCTCGTGCACAATTGCGCCGGCTATGCGATCCAGTGCGTGCTCGCCGAGGTGTTCACGATGGGCGTCAAGGCCGGGGTCGAGCCCTTGGCGCTATGGGAGGCGGTGCGCCAGGGCGCCGGCGGCAGGCGGCGCACCTTCGACGCCTTGGGCGACCATTTCCTGCCCGACAAATACGATCCCCCCGATTTCGCGCTGCGCCTGGCGCACAAGGACGTGACGCTCGCGACCCAGCTCGGGCGCGAGATGAAGGTGCCGATGCACATGGCCAATCTCGCGCTCGACGATTTGACCGCGGCCTTGAACCGCGGCTGGGAGAACCGCGACTCGCGGGTCGCGATGCTGCTCCAGCAGGAACGCGCCGGGATCAAGATCGCGGTGCCCGAGGCCGATGTGAAGGCCGCCATCGAGCGCGACGGCAAGGTGTAGCGCGGCAAGGCAGTGCGCGGCGCGTATCCGAGGTAGCGATGCCCGCCGCGCAATCGCGTTACGGGACGGCGGCCAAAGTGTTCCACTGGCTGACCGCGGGGTTGCTGGCGGTCCAGCTGCCGCTCGGCTGGCTGATGCCGGGCATCCGTCGCGGGATGAACCCGGGTGCGGCGATGTCGCTGCATATCTCGATCGGGGTAACGATACTGCTCTTGGTCGCGGTCAGGTTGCTGTGGCGCCTGACGCATCCGGTCGCGCCGGAAAGCGGGCTTCCGGGATGGCAACGGATCGGTGCGGAGCTGGTCCACTGGCTGCTGTATCTGGCAGTGCTGCTGGCAACGGTCACCGGCTGGTTCTTTGCATCGGCGCGCGGCTGGTCGATTGCCCTCTTCGGCCTCGCGCCGCTGCCGCGGCTGGTCGAGGAAGGTTCCGTGCTCGGCCGCACTCTGGGCGGCCTGCACGCGGCCTTGACCTGGATCGTCCTCGGCCTCATCGGCATTCACGTCCTCGCCGCCCTCGTGCACCTGGTGGTCAACAAGGACCGGATCTTCTACCGCATGCTGCCCGGCTGATAACGCCGGCGCTAAATCACACGCCGAACGGGTGCGTTCCGATCCAGTGCCGGGCGATATCGATGCGCCGGGCGAACCACACCCGCTCGTGCCCCTGGGCGTAGTCGAGGAAGCGTTCGAGCGCGGCGGTGCGGCCCGGCCGCCCGGCGAGGCGGCAATGCAGCCCCACAGACATCATGCGCGGCCGGGTATCGCCCTCGCGATAGAGCACGTCGAAGCTGTCTTTGAGGTAGGCGAAGAACTGGTCGCCCGAGTTGAACCCCTGGGCCGTGGCAAATCGCATGTCGTTGCTGTCGAAGGCGTAGGGCACGATCAGCTGCGGCTTGCCGTGCGCGGTGTCCCAGTACGGCAAATCGTCGGCATAGCTGTCGGCATCGTAGAGGAACCCGCCCTCCTCGACGACGAGGCGGCGCGTATTGGGGCTGCAGCGGCCCTGGTACCAGCCGAGCGGCCGCGCGCCGGTGACCCGGGTGTGGATCTCGATCGCGCGAAGGATGTGGTCGCGTTCGACCGCTTCCGCCACGTACTGATAATCGATCCAGCGATAGCCGTGCGTCGCGATCTCCCAATCGGCGGCGAGCATTCCGGCGACGGCATTCGGGTTGCGCTCCAACGCCAGCGCCACGCCATAAACGGTGACCGGGACCGCGCGGCTGGTAAAAGCGCGATGGAGCCGCCAGAACCCGGCCCGGCTGCCGTATTCGTAAAGCGATTCCATGTTCATGTTGCGCATGCCGAGGACCGGCTGGGCGCCGATCCACTCCGACAAAAACGACTCGGCCGAGGAATCGCCGTTGAGGATCGAATTCTCTGCGCCTTCCTCGTAATTGATGACGAACTGCACTGCGATCCGCGCCTCGCCCGGCCACCGCGCGTTGGGAGGGGTCGCGCCATAGCCGATCATGTCACGGTCACGGGGATAGGCCGTATTCATTTGTTCTCCCAATCAGGCGCGGCGGCTAGGGGTGGTGAAGCTCGAACCCTATCGGCATAGGGAAAGGCACCTCTATCCCTATTTGCTCAGTGAGCAATGTCAAAAGGCCTACTCCAGAGGCTTGATTTTCGCCTGAGCGATAAATCGCTCGAAGTTTTCGGGTGGCCAATCGGTCAACTCCATTCCCAAATGTAGCCCGATTGAGGCCAAGCGTTCCAGAATTTCGTTAAGAACCCTTCGAGTACAATTGGGGGTGAGCATCATTTCTGCTTCAGTTTTTTGTACAAGATCTCCTATGTAAATGATATTATCATTCTGAAGGACGTTTTGGGTGGTGTCGGATAGCGCAAGCTCACCGACCTCGTGAAATAGATTTGGGTTAAACACATAATTAGAGGCTGTGACCCAATCTAATGCTTTATCTAGCCACTGAAACTGTTTGTGTTTACGTGCTAATCGGCGTGCTTTCTCTGAAATAGAAAGCAAAAAACTCTTGTATTTCTGAAGGTCTATCTCGGGGGCTCGGTCGATCGCTGCGATAATTGGCGCGATCACCGTGGCAAACGGTTTTGATTTTTTGAGGCTTTCGCTCGCGAGTAGCCCGCCCAATCCACCGGCGATTATGCCGCCCGTTCCAGCGATTAGGCCACCGATTACGGGAAGCGCTGTCACCGCTGCGGCCGCGGCAAGGACAATGGCAAAGTTATTTAGAGTGGTGGTAGCGACAATCGCGCTACGCTCGAAATTCGTGCCTTGGCCGATTTGCTCCGCTGCTCCGAGGACGAAAGCAGCGGCAATTGGGGCAACAACACCCGGTTGATTTTGAAGACTGGTCGCAAAATCGACGGCCGCAGCCCGATATTCTCTTTCTTCGGCTGGTTGTCGCTGATAACGCTGCTCCGCCGCGATCAGATCGGCACCAACGACCGTGCCAAGCATGAAAGTCCCGTGCAACTGCAAAAGAGTGTCGAGCTTCTCGCGATTTTCTTCCCCCAGGGGCGGAAGCTCGTCTTCGGCAATCTTTTCAAGCGCGGCCCTCTCTGCATTCGCGAGCCGCACGCCCTCGACGTAGAGCAGGGTGAAGTCGATCGCTTCTAAATCTTGGTCTACCCGCTTGCGATATTCGTGGATTCGGGCGCCCAATTGGGCGTGTGGAGCGTTACCCGCAGTGAGGGCATCGCCCAGTTGGCACGCAAGGTCCCGAAGGGGCGGATGCAGTCTGCGCAGGCGTTCAACGTTGTTGCCTTCCCGGTCCAATGCCTCAGGGGGCACAAAGTCGATTACGCCGCCCTTCGCGATCTCAAAATGAGGTCCCGATCCTTGAGTAGGCAGATCTGGCAGCTCAGACCAGGTTCCTTCGTCCCAGCCGGCGCCGGGAGTATCGAATGCAAAGGGAGTGGTTGGCTCGTCGCTTGGCGGCTGATCGAACTCTGATAGGTCAGGCGCAAACCCTGACGTGCGATCGGGCGGTCCGGACAAATAACCCTGATCGAGTCCGCTACCAGGAGCATCGAGCGTGAAGAGGGTCGGGTTACTGATGGATGTAAGGGATTCGGCGCCGATATTGGCATCCGTTGTCACCTCGTAACGTCTGAGCCCTTGTCGCAAATCGTCGCGCGTCAACTCAATGAGCGTGGTAACCCTACCCGTGCGACGGTCGGTTGGCTGTGTCACCTCGCCACGGTCGTGCTTTTCTGAAATCAGCGGGGCAAGGGTCTTCAGGTTCTTCTCGATGAGGAAATTCTGGTCACTCGGCAGCAACGGTTGTTGAGCGAAATCGACCACATCCGCGCGGGAGATGGATATCAGCAACGTCTGCGAACCGTTGCTACCGGTAAGGAGCACGGACTCGGCCGCTTGGGCGCGTTCTCCGACCAGCTTGATATCGTTCACTGGCAACGATCGGTCCTCAGCCGTTTCCCGATCCAGATCGACCCATTCTTGGTTCATCCATTAGAAAAGATTGGCGCGCCCGAGAGGAGTCGAACCCCTAACCCCCAGATCCGTAGTCTGGTGCTCTATCCAGTTGAGCTACGGGCGCTTGGCCTGCCGCGGCGGGGCGGCGAGGGCGGCAACAACTACTCCCCCCCAGGGGTCAACGCAAGGGGGCCAAGGCAAGGGCCTGCCCCGGCGGGCCGCTCTAACAATTGGTTTGGATCGCGCCGTTGTTGTAGTAGGTAGCCGCACGAAAAACCCGCAGTATGCGGCGGCGGGCGTGGGCCGCGCGGCGCCAGGGGGAGCGAGCACATGCATTTCGATCTGGCGGCGATCCCGCAGAGCGACGCCTACAAGCTTCTCGTCAGCACCGTGGTGCCGCGGCCGATCGCGCTGGCGACGACGGTCGATCGCGCCGGGCGGGTCAATGCCGCGCCGTTCAGCTTTTTCAATGCGGTCAGCTCGGTGCCGCCGGTCGTCGTCCTCGGCATCAGCCCGGGCGACCCCAACTCCACTAGCGACGGCTACAAGGACACCGAGCGCAACATCCGCGAGACCGGCGAATTCGTCGTCAATCTGGTCGACGAGGCGCTCGCCGAACGGATGAACATCTGCGCGGTCGATTTTCCGAGCGGGATCGGCGAACTCGAAAAGGCCCGGCTGACCCCGCTCGCCTCGGTCGGGGTTCGCCCGCCGCGCATCGCCGAGTCGCCGGTCAGCTTCGAATGCCAGCGCATCACCGGGCTGTCGCTCGGCCCGGGCTCGACGCTGGAGGTCGGGCGGGTCATCCATATCCACATCCGCGACGATCTGGTTGACCCCGAACGCTATTATGTCGCGACCGACAAGATGCGCCTGGTTGGCCGCATGCACGGCCGCGGCTGGTATGCGCGCACCAGCGATCTGTTTCTGATGGAGCGGATCAGCCTTGCCGAATGGAAAGCCGAGGAGAAAGACGGCAAGGAATGAGCCTCTCCCGGCGCCTTCCTCTTCGGGCGCTCGCCCTAGGGCTCGCGCTAGCCGCCGCCGTGGCGGGAGGGCCGGCCGCCGCGGTCGAGGCGCCGCCGGGGTCGAGGAACTTCACCCCGCCTGCTGAGGTACCAAACTATTTCAGCAACGAGAGCGGGCCGTTCCAGGGCGGCGCCAACGCCCGCGGCGCGTCGTCCGACACCGCTGCGACCGCCGCCGCTCCGGCCTCGCGCGGCAGGGCCCTCACTGCCTCGCGCCGGACCGCCCGTCACCATGCCGCGCGCCTCGCCAAGGCGAGGGGGCGCACCCGGCTGGCCCATGCCAAGGCGAGCGCGCACCGGCAATTCGCCCATGCCGGCGCGGCGCACGGCGCCAAAGCGGCGGGTTCGAAGACCGCCCACGCCCAGGCCAGGCCCGCCTCCGGCAGGACCGTCGCCGCGAAGAGCCGGGCGGCGTCGAGCAAAGGCAAGCGCGTCGCCGCGGCGCACGGCTAAGCGCGTCGGCAGCCCCCAAGCCCGCTTGCGGGGGAGGGTATTTCAGGCTCGGCGCGCTCCCTCCCTCGCTTGCGGGGGAGGATGGGGTGGGGGCTGGCATCCATGCCGAGTTGGACATGCCGGGGTGGGGGCCATATAAGCCGCCATGCGCCCCCTCTCCCTCCACACCATCCTCTTCCGCAAGATGCACGGGCTCGGCAACGACTTTGTCGTGATCGATCGGCGGCGCGAGACGGCCGCGATCGATGCCGCGGCGGCGCGCGCCTTGGCCGACCGCCGCACCGGGATCGGCTGCGACCAGCTGATCCTGATCGAGATGCCGCGGGATCCCGCGGCGCAAATCTTCATGCGCATCCTCAACGCCGATGGCAGCGAGACGGCGGCGTGCGGCAACGGGGCCCGCTGCATCGCCCGGCTGATCGCCGAGGAAACCGGGAATCGGCATGTGCGGCTCGAGACGCTTGCCGGGCTGCTCGACGCCGAATTCTTGCCCGACCGGCGGGTCGCGGTCGATATGGGGCCGGCGCGCACGCTCTGGAGCGAGGTCCCGCTCGCCCGCGAAATGGATACGCTCTGCGTCGATCTCGCTCTCGGGCCGCTGGCGGGGCCGGTCTGCACCAGCATCGGCAATCCGCACGCCACTTTTTTTGTCGGCGATGCCGATGCGGTCGATCTGGCCGCGCTCGGGCCCATTCTCGAACACGACGCCCTCTTCCCCGAGCGCGCCAATATCGGGGTCGCGACGGTGCGCGGTCCCGAGCGGATCAGGCTGCGCGTCTGGGAGCGCGGCGCCGGGATCACCCGGGCCTGCGGCAGCGGCGCCTGCGCTGCGCTGGTTGCCGCCCATCGCCGCGGGCTGACCGGACGCCATGCGACGGTCGCGCTCGACGGCGGCGATCTCGATATCCTGTGGCGCCCGGATGAGACAGAAGAACGCGGGCATGTCATCATGACCGGGCCGGCGACGCTCGCCTTCGAGGGCAGCGTCGAGGCCGCACTCTTGGCCGGTTGACGCGCGATGTCCCCTGTCGAGGTCATCACCTTCGGCTGCCGGCTCAACGCGTACGAAAGCGACATCATCCGGCGCGCCGCCGCCGGCGCGGGGCTTACCAACGCGGTCATCGTCAATACCTGCGCGGTCACCGCCGAGGCCGAGCGCCAGGCGCGCCAGGCGATCCGCCGCGCGCGGCGCGAGCACCCCGATGCGCGGATCATCGTCACCGGCTGCGCCGCGACCCTCGCGCCCGAGCGCTACGCCGCGCTCGGCGAAGTAGATCTCGTGCTCGACAACGAAGCAAAGCTGCGGGCCGAGAGCTACGCGCTGGAAGCCCCCACCGATACCCTCTCCCGCCCCCTCCCTAACCCTCCCCTCCCCGGGCTTGACCCGGGGATCACGGGGGAGGGAAGGGTGGGGGCAATGCGGGAGGGTGGGGACGATTCCGCGGTGGCTCCCCGCGCCCGCGCCTATCTCCAGGTGCAGCAGGGCTGCGATCATCGCTGTACGTTTTGCATCATTCCCTATGCCCGCGGCCGGAGTCGGTCGGTGCCGCAGGGCGCCATCGTCGAGGAGGCGCGGCTTCTGGTCGAGGGCGGGGTTCGCGAAATCGTGCTGACCGGGGTCGACCTCACCGCCTATGGCGCCGATCTGCCGGGCTCTCCGAGCCTCGGGCAGATGGTGCGGCATCTCCTGGCTGCGGTGCCGGCGCTCACCCGCCTCAGGCTCTCCTCGCTCGACCCGAGCGAGTTGGACGAGCCGCTTTGGGCGCTCCTCGGCGCCGAACCGCGGCTGATGCCGCATCTGCATTTCTCGTTGCAGGCCGGAGACGATCTGATCCTGAAGCGGATGAAGCGGCGGCACAGCCGGGCCCAGGCGATCGCGGCAGCGCGGCGCGCCCGGGCCTTGCGCCCGGAAGTTGCGATCGGCGCCGATCTGATCGCCGGCTTCCCGACCGAGAGCGAGGCGATGTTTCAGCGCAGCCTCGACCTCGTTCAGGAATGCGGCATCGCCTTCCTGCACGTCTTTCCCTATAGCGCGCGCGAGGGCACGCCGGCATCGCGGATGCCGCAGCTCGATTCCCATCTCATTCGCGAGCGCGCCGCCCGGCTGCGCGAAGCCGGCGCGGCGTCGCTCGGCGCCGAGCTCAATTCCCGCATCGGCAGCCGAAGCCAGGTCTTGATCGAGCGCCCGGGACTGGGGCGCAGCGAATTCTACGCCGCGGTCGAATGCGACATCGCGCTCCCGGTCGGCGCGGTCCAAGAGATGCGGCTCGTTGCGGCGCGCGGCCGCACTCTCGTCGGAGCCACGGCGCCATGAGGTTCTGGCGGCGCGGCGTTCCCGATGGCGATGCCGCGGCGGATGCCGATAGCGATCCGCAGCCGAAACCTCATGATGCCACGCCGCCTCCGGAGGCCGCTCAACCGCGCGGCTGGCTCGGGCAGCTGAGGAGCGGCCTCGCGCGCAGTTCCGCGCGGCTCAATGAGGGGATCAACGCGATCTTCCTGCGCCGCCGGCTCGACGATGCCGCGCTCGGCGAACTCGAAGATCTGCTGATCGCCAGCGACATGGGGGTGGGCGTCGCCGGCGAAGTCGTCGCGTCGCTGCGGCGTACCCGCTTCAACCAGGAGGTCTCGCCCGAGGAGGTGCGCGCCGCGCTCGCCGAGGAGGTCATCCGCCTCGTCGAGCCGGTCATGAAGCCGCTGCGCATCGACCCCTCGGCACGGCCCTTCGTGATCCTCGTCGTCGGGGTCAACGGCAGCGGCAAGACGACGACGATCGGCAAGCTCGCCGGGCAATACCGCGATGAGGGCAGACGCGTGATCCTCGCCGCCGGCGACACCTTCCGGGCCGCCGCGGTCGAGCAGCTGCAGATCTGGGGCGAGCGCGCTGGCGCTCCGGTGCTGACCCGTCCCACGGGGTCGGATGCCGCCGGGCTCGCCTACGACGCGCTCGTGCGGGCGCGCGAGGAGGCGGTCGATCTGTTGCTGATCGACACCGCCGGGCGCCTCCACAACAAGGCGGATCTGATGGGCGAATTGCAGAAGATCGTGCGCGTCCTCAGGAAAGTCGACCCCCAGGCGCCGCATGCCGTGCTCCTCGTCCTCGACGCGACGGTCGGGCAGAACGCGCATGCGCAAGCCGAGATCTTCCGCGCGATGGTCGGGGTAACCGGCATCGTCATGACCAAGCTCGACGGCACCGCGAAGGGCGGCGTCCTCGTCTCATTGGCCGAGAAATACGGCATCCCGATCCACGCCATTGGCATCGGCGAGGGCATCGACGATCTGCGCCCGTTCGAGGCCCGCGCCTACGCCCGCAGCCTCCTCGGGCTCGATCCCTGACTAGGCGAGCTACTCCCGCTGCGGCGCGGCGGGGTGGCCAAGTACTTGATTTGGCGGCGGGGCGGTGCGCGTGGTGAAATCGCCGCTCGCCCTTGCCTCGCGGTCATGGTGCAAGGCCCAGTGCACCGACGGAAAGGCGATCTGGTCCCACGGGATCTCGTCCCAGCCGAAGAGCGCGACTTCGAGGCTTTCCGGGCCCGCCATGACAGCCTCGTCGATGAGGCGGGCGCGGTAGATCAGCTGGACCTGGCTGATCCGCGGAATGTCGTAGATCGCCAGCAGCCCCTCGATCTGGATCTTGGCCTCGGCCTCTTCGAAGGCCTCGCGCTCGGCGCCGGCGCTCGTCGATTCGTTGAGTTCGAGATAGCCCGCCGGCAGGGTCCAATAGCCGCGGCGCGGATGGATCGCGCGCCGGCACATCAGGATCTTTTCGCCCCAGCGCGGCACCGAGCCGACGACGATCTTCGGGTTGTCGTAGAGCACAAAGCCGCATTCGGCGCAGATCATCCGCTCGCGGTTGTCGCCTTCGGGGATGCGGCGCACCGAGGGCCCGCGGACCGGGTCGGACCCGGTCATCGCCGCGTCACACGGGGGATCGGCGCCATCATGCCGGGGATAATAGGAACCGCGCCCACGACCGACAAGGCCGCGAGCCGGGAGACCAGGGGTATCGCATCGGGAAGCCCTCCCCCTGGATGGGGGAGGGTTTGGGTGGGGGTGATCCCGCAGCTCTCCTCGTTCCCTCGCACGTGGCGCGTCCGGTGCACCCCCACCCCGGCCCTCCTCCATCCAGGGGGAGGGAGAGGAGAGCCGCATGCGATCGCCCTGCTGGGGCTTGCCTCGGTCTTACGCCGGGACCGGGATCGCGCGCTGGTTGTACATGCGCTTCCGGATCGCGGCGCGCTCGGCTTCGCTGATCGTCGCGGGGTCGGGCGGCAGATCGGTGCCGGCCGCCATGCCGCGCTGCACCGCCGGGCGGGCGCTAAGCTCATCGGACCAGCGCTTGAAATACTTGAACTCCTCGATGTCCTGGCCCTGGGCCTTCCAGTTGACGGTCCACGGATAGGAGATCATGTCGGCGATCGTGTAGTCGTCGCCGCACAGATACTTGTTTTTGTAGAGCCGGTTGTTCAAGACGCCATAGAGCCGGTTGGCTTCGTCGGTGAAGCGGGCGATCGCATAGCTGAGGTCGCCCGCGTCGGGGCCGGCGCGGCGGAAATGCCCGCATTCGCCGAGTTTGGGGCCCTGATTGGCCATCTGCCACATGACCCACTGGGTGACCTCGTATTTGCCGCGCAGATCCTGTGGCCAGAATTTGCCGGCCTTTTCGGCGATGTACATCATGATCGCGCCCGACTCGAACACCGAGATCGGCGCGCCGCCGCCCTTGGGGTCGTGATCGACCATGACCGGCATGCGGTGGTTCGGGTTCATCTTGAGAAAGTCGGGAGTGAACTGGTCGCCGCGCTGGATGTTGCACGGGACGATCTTATACGGGAGCCCGCATTCCTCGAGGAGAATGGTAACCTTCTTGCCGTTTGGCGTGGGCCAGTAGTGGAGGTCAATCATCGCGAATTTCCCTTTCGGCTGAACCCGCCCGCGCGGATTGGCTTGGGCGGCGCGACCCGGTTGTGGCGCCGGACACTACCGCAGCCGCCGGCGGCTGCCTAGCGGTGCTCGGCGATCGCCCAGGCGGCGAGCCCCGGCAACCCGATTGCGAATTCTCGCGCGCGTTTGACAAGGCCGAGGGCGAGCGCGGTGTCGGCGGGAAGCCCGGTGAGGGTGGCCAGGGCAATGAGCGCGGCCTCCTGCGCGCCCCAGCCGGAGGGGATCGGGAAGGCGGCGCTGCGCGCGGCGAGCGAGAGGCTTTCGAGGAGGACCGCCTCGGCGAGACTGGTTGATATACCCATCAGGTAAAGCGTCAGCCACAATTCGCCGGCATGGCCGACAAAGCTCGCCAGATGCAATCCCAAGGAGAGCGCGAGCGCGGCGCGGCTGGTGGCGATGAGGCCGAGGGCGGCGCCGAGCGCGGCTAATGCCGCGGCGAGCCGGCGCTGCCCGAGACGCGCCGCGCCACGCTCGGCGGCGACAAGCAGCCGGCGCCGCACCAGTAATTCCCAGCTCAGAAGCGCGAAGGCCGGCACCAGCGCCGCGCTCAGCGCCGCCGGCCACCAGAGGGTCCTCTCCCCGAGCCGGGCCAAAAGGATAAACCCGAGCAGCGTGAAGAGGATCTGGGCGAAGAGGCTCAGGCAGAAATCGACCGCGACCGAGGCCGCCCCCCGCGCCGGCGCGGCGACACGCCGCTGCAGGAGCCGCGCGCGCACGACATCGCCGCCGATCTGCGCGGCCGGCAGCGTCGTATTGATCGCTTCCCCGATCCAGCGCAGCGGCAGCATTGCCGCGAAAGGCGGCCGCTCGGCGCGCGGCAACAGGCACCGCCAGGCGGCGCAATCGATGATGATCGTCATGCCGCGCGCCGCGAGGATCGCGAGAAAGCCCCAGCCGATCCGGGGAAACACGCCGAAGAGCGCCGCCCTATCGGCATGCAGGACGAGCCAGACGACAACCCCGACGCCGAGCGCGAGGCCAAGGAGGCGCAGCCAGCGGTTCACGCTTGCCTCAGATGGTGCGGCCGATCGCGTCGAGGCAGCCCTGCAGGATATAGGCGGCGGCGACGCGGTCGACGATTTCGGCGCGGCGTTTCCTAGTGAGGTCGGCGGCGATCATCTCGCGGGTGACCGCCGCGGTCGACAGCCGCTCGTCCCAGAATGCGATCGGCAGGTCGCGCACGCCCGAGAGATTGCGCGCGAACTGGCGCACCGACTGGGTGCGCGGCCCATTGCCGCCGAGGAGAGTGAGCGGCAGGCCGATGACGAGACCGCCGACGCCGTGCCGGTCAACAAGCGCGAACAGCGCCGCCACATCGTCCTGAAAGCGGCGCCGGCGGATCGTTTCGAGGGGGCTCGCGATGACGAGGCGCGTGTCGCTGAGCGCGATGCCGATCGTCTTCGTCCCGACATCGAGGCCGAGGAGGCGGCTGCCGTCCGGCACCGCTTCAGGTAATTCCCGGGGGTCGTCGAGGACCATGGTGGATCATACTCCGCCGCCAGTCCCGGCGAGAGCCCCTCACCCCGGCCCTCTCCCCACAGGCGGGGAGAGGGAGAGCATTTGCTCGGCCTGTCAGCCGCGTTCCCTCTCCCCACAGGCGGGGAGAGGGACAGGGTGAGGGGCTTTAGGGAGCGGCAAGAAATATTGCAGCGATGGCCTTTCCGGGCCATTTGTGGACCGATCGGCCGAGTGCGGAGATACCTTGATGGCATTGGACAGGGAAGCGGTGGCGCGGATCGCCGCTCTGGCGCGCATCCGCCTCGACGCGGCGGAATTGGAACCGCTCGCCGCCGAATTGTCGCACATCCTCGGTTGGATGGAGCAGCTCGCCGAAGTCGATACATCGGATGTCGTGCCGATGAGCAGCGTCGCGGGCGCGGGCCTGCCGATGCGCGAGGACGCAGTCACCGACGGCGATTGCCAGGGCGCGATCCTCGGCAACGCGCCGCGGGCGGCCCCCGGTGGACCAACCCGGGGTTTTTTTGCCGTGCCCAAGGTGATCGAGTGAGCCTACTCACCTCGCTCACGCTGGCCGAGGCGCGCGCCGGGCTCAGGGGAAGGCAATTTTCCGCCGGCGAGCTGGCGCGGGCCTATATCGCCGCGATGGACGAAGCGCGCCCGCTCAACGCCTTCATCACCGAGACCCCGGAGCGCGCGCTCGACATGGCGGCAAAATCCGACGAGCGCCTCAGGGAGGGCGCCGCGCGCCCGCTCGACGGCATCCCGATCGCGGTCAAGGATCTGTTCTGCACCAAGGGCGTCTTGACCACCGCCGCCTCGCACATCCTCGACGGCTTCCGCCCGCCTTACGAATCGACGGTCACCGAAAAATTGTGGGAAGCCGGCGGCGTCATGCTCGGCAAGACCAATCTCGATGAGTTCGCGATGGGCTCCTCGAATACGACGAGCCATTACGGCCCCGCCCTCAATCCCTGGCGCAAGCGCGGCGACAACCGCCCGCTGGTCCCGGGCGGCTCGTCCGGCGGCTCGGCCGCGGCGGTCGCCGCCCATGCCGCGCTCGCCGCGACCGGCACCGATACCGGCGGGTCGATCCGCCAGCCGGCGAGCTTTTGCGGCATCGTCGGGCTGAAGCCGACCTATGGCCGCTGCTCGCGCTGGGGGGTCGTCGCCTACGCCTCCTCGCTCGACCACCCCGGGCCCCTCGCCCGCACCGTCGAGGACGCCGCGATCATGCTTGGCGCGATGGCCGGGCACGACCCCAAGGACTCGACCTCGGCGGCGCTGCCGGTGCCCGATTTCGCGGCCGCGCTCACTGGTGATATCCGCGGCGTGCGCATCGGCGTGCCGCGCGAATACCGGGCCGACGGCATGCCAGCGGAGATCGAGGCGCTGTGGCAGGAGGGCGTGAAGTGGCTGCGCGATGCCGGCGCCGAACCCGTAGAGATCAGCCTCCCGATGACCAAATACGCGCTGCCGGCCTATTACATCATCGCGCCGGCCGAGGCGTCCTCGAACCTGGCGCGCTATGACGGGGTGCGCTTCGGTCTCAGGGTGCCCGGCGACACCCTCGACGAGATGTACGAGCGGACCCGCGCCGCCGGCTTTGGGCCTGAGGTGCGGCGCCGCGTGCTGGTCGGCACCTATGTGCTGTCGGCCGGCTATTACGACGCCTATTACCTGAAGGCGCAGCGGGTGCGCGCCCTGATCGCCCGAGATTTCGCCGCTGCCTTCGAAGCGGTCGACTGCCTCCTCACCCCGACCGCGCCATCGGCCGCCTTCGCGATCGGCGAGAAGATGGAGAACCCGGTCGCGATGTACCTCAACGACCTCTTCACCGTGCCGGCCAACCTCGCCGGATTGCCGGCGCTGTCCATCCCGGCCGGCCTGTCGGCCGACGGGCTGCCATTGGGACTCCAGGTGATCGGCCGCGCCTTCGACGAGGCGACAATGCTGCGCGTCGGCGAGGTTATCGAACGCGCCGCCGATTTCCACTACCGCCCGAGCTTTGTCGCGGGAGAGGGCTGAATGCTTTGTCTTGGAGGGCGGTAGTGCGTCCTTCGAGACGGCCGCTGCGCGGCTTCCTCAGGATGAGGTAAATTATTGATGCCGCGAACAAATCTCCCTCATCCTGAGGAGCGTCCCGCAGGGGCGCGTCTCGAAGGACGCACGGCGCCCGTGCAGCTCGAAAGGTCTCGCGCCCAATGACCGCTCTGATCGAAGGCCGCACCGGGCAGTGGGAGACCGTGATCGGTCTCGAAGTCCATGCCCAGGTGACCGCCCGCGCAAAGCTGTTCTCGGGTGCGGCGACCGCGTTCGGCGCCGTGCCGAACACCCAGGTCTCGACGGTCGATGCTGCCTTTCCCGGCATGCTCCCGGTAATCAACCGGCATGTCGTCGAGCAGGCGGTCAAGACCGGGCTCGGCCTCGACGCGCAGATCAACCTCTACAGCGTCTTCGACCGCAAGAATTATTTCTACCCGGATCTCCCGGCCGGCTATCAGATCTCGCAATACCAGCAGCCGATCGTCGGGCGCGGCCGGGTCATCCTCGACATGCCGGACGGTAGGGCGCGCACGGTCGGCATCACCCGGCTGCATCTGGAGCAGGACGCCGGCAAGAGCCTCCACGACCAGCACCCGCGCGAGACCTATGTCGATTTGAACCGCGCCGGCATCGGGCTGATGGAGATCGTCTCCGAGCCCGATTTGAGGAGCGCGGAGGAGGCCGGGATCTACCTGCGCAAACTGCGCTCGATCCTCAGGTATCTCGGCACCTGCGACGGCAACATGGAGGAGGGCTCCCTGCGGTGCGATTGCAACGTCTCGGTGCGCCATCCGGGGGGGCCCTTGGGCACGCGCTGCGAGATCAAGAATTTGAACTCGGTCCGGTTCATGATGCAGGCGATCGAGTATGAGGCGCGCCGCCAGGTCAGGCTCATCGAGGAGGGCGGCGCCGTCCGACAAGAGACCCGCCTCTACGACAGCGGGCAGGGCGTCACCCGGCCGATGCGCTCCAAGGAAAACGACTACGATTATCGCTATTTCCCCGACCCCGACCTCCTGCCATTGGTGCTGGAGCCGGAATGGCTCGAGCGCCTGCGCGCCGAACTCCCTGAGCTGCCCGACGCGAAAAAAGCCCGCTTCATCGCCGATTACGGCCTCTCGGTCGAGGATGCCGAAGTGCTCGTCGCGGAGCGCGCGACCGCCGAATATTTCGAGAAAGTGGCCCAAGGGACTGATGGCACGCGAAGGGACGCAAAGGCGGCGGCCAATTGGGTGATGGGCGACCTGTTCGGCGCGCTCAACAAAAAAGCGCTCGGCATCGAAGGATCGCCCATCGCTCCCGACCGGCTCGGCGCCCTCATCGATCTGATCGCCGACGGCACGATCTCCGGCCGCATCGCCAAGGACGTCTTCGCCGAGATGGTCGAGACCGGGGAGGCGCCCGGCGCGATCGTCGCGGCGAAGGGCCTCCGCCAGCTCAGCGATGAGGGCGCGATAGAGGCCGCCGTCGACGCCGCCCTCGCCGCCCACCCCGCCCAGAAGGCGCAATACGCGACCAACCCCAAAATCCTCGGCTTCTTCGTCGGCCAGGTGATCAAAGCGACCGGCGGCAAGGCCAACCCCGGCGTTGTCAACGAGCTGCTCAAGAAGAAGCTGGCGGGCTGAGCCTATCTCCCGCGCCGCGGCGCCGCCGCCCGGCGCAGCCGATCGTTGATCGCGCGGCCGAGCCCAAATTCGGGGATCGCCATCACCGCGATCTCGGTGAACTCCGGCCGGTCGAGCCGGCGCAGCATCGCGAACAGATTGGCCGCCGCCTCGCCGAGATCGCCCGAGCGCGACAGAAACAACACGTCGGCAAAGCCCGCCGGCGCCTCCGGCCCGAAGGCGAGCAGCGCCTCGCCCGGCCGGGCGTCCACCGCGGCGAGGCGCAATGGCCGCCCCGGGGCATAATGGCTCGGCAGCCGTCCGGGCGCACGCGGGGCATCTTCGCCCGAAGCTGCCGTCTCGATAGGCCCGAAAATCTCGCTGAGCTGCTCGAGCGTCACCCCGCCGGGCCGCAACAGCGCCGGCACCGCGCCGGTCAGGTCGAGCACCGTGGATTCAACCCCGACCGAACAGGGGCCGGCATCGAGAATGAGGGCAACGCGCTCGCCCAGCTCGGCGGCGACATGCGCGGCGGTGGTCGGGCTGACCCGGCCGGAGCGGTTGGCCGAGGGCGCCGCGATCGGCCGCCCGGCTGCGTGCAGCAGCGCCTGCGCGACGGCATGCGCCGGAGCGCGCAGCGCGACCGTGTCGAGCCCGGCGCTCGCCAGCAATGCAAGGCCGCTCTCGCGCCGGCGCGGCAATACGAGGCTAAGCGGCCCCGGCCAGAAGCGCCGCGCCGCGATGCGCGCGCGCTCGTCGAAGAGGGCGAGCGCCTCGGCGTCGGCGAGGCCCGGCACATGGACGATCAGTGGGTTGAAGCGCGGCCGCCCCTTCGCCGCGAAAATCCGCGCGACCGCGCCTTCGCTCGTCGCATCGCCGCCAAGCCCGTACACCGTCTCGGTCGGGAACGCGACGAGTTCGCCCTCGCGCAAGAGGCGCGCGGCGCGCTCGATCGCCGTGGTGCTGGCGGGAACCGGACGCGCGGGCGCTGCCGGATTAGAAGAAATGCCGGTCATGTCGGCTCGCGCCGTGCCGGCCCCTCACCCTCCCACGGCTTCGCCGCGGGTCCCTCCCTCTCCCCGCCGGCGGGGAGAGGGTTGGGGTGAGGGGCCGGCACCGGCCGATCAACCTGTTCGAACCTGCTTCTACCGCCCCCTGACCCGCGGCATGATGAGGGTCGGCCAGGGGTCGGGCATCTCGCCGACCGGGACTTCGATCAAGGAGGGGCCACGCCGCTTCAAGGCCGCCGCGAGCTCGCGGCGCAGCGCCTCGGGGCTCTGCGCGCGCACCCCGGCGATGCCGAAGCTCTCGGCCATCTTCGGGAAATTCGGGTTCAAGAGATCGACCCCGATCAGCTTGTTGCCGTAATCGTTCTTCTGCATGCGCCGGACATTGCCGTAGGCGCCGTCGGCGAAGACGATCGCGATGGCGTCGATGCCGTGGAGGGCAGCCGTCGCCAGCTCCTGCACATTGTACATGAAGCCGCCGTCGCCTGAGATCGACACGACCGGCAGGTCGGGGCGCGCCACCTTGGCGCCGAGCGCGGTCGCATAGCTGAAGCCGAGCGTCCCCTGATAGCCGCTGTGGATATAGGTGCGCGGGGCATAGACCGGAAAGGCGAGGCGGCCGACATAGCCGACTTGCGTCAGATCCTCGACGTAGATCCCCTCGTCGGGCAATTCGGCCCGGATCGCCGCGAGGTATTCGCATTGCGGCCCGAGCGTCTCCTCGAGGCGCGCCATGGTCTTGGCCTTCAGCAGGTCGAGTTCGGCGCGGCGCGAGGCAGCCTCACCCGCGGGCAGCGCCCGATTGAGGGCGGCGAGCGCCGCCTTCGCGTCGGCGACGATGCCGACCCTTGGTCGGGCGACCCGGGTGATCTCAACGGGGTCGATGTCGATGCGGATCACCTTCAATTCCGCGTCCAGCCCCCAGCGCGTCTGCGGCTGGTTGAACCGGGTGCCGACCGCGAGCACGACGTCGGTCGCGCGCCACAGATCATGCCCGGCGAGGAGGTTCTGCGCGAGGTAATGGCGGTCGCTGAGGATGCCCTTGCCGCCGGTGTAGGTCACCACCGGGGCTTGCAGCCGCTCGGCCAAGGCCAGGATCTCGGCACTCGCCGCGGCGGCGCCGCTGCCGACATAGATCATCGGCTGCCTGGCGCCCGCCAGGAGCGCGGCGGCCGCTCCGATCAGCTCGGGATCGGGCAGCGGCGCTGCGTGCGGCGCCTCCACCGCGGGCAGGGCGATCTCCGTTTCGAGCGCCATGATGTCGAGCGGCATCTCCAATGCCACCGGGCGCGGCCGGCCGTCGCCGAGCTGGCGGAAGGCTTCGTTGACGAGCTTCCCGGTCTCGCTTGGATGGTTGATCCGCGAGGCCCATTTGGTGAGGCCCTTGAGGATCGCGAGCTGGTCCGGGATTTCGTGTAAGAGGCCAAAGCCGCGGCCGATCAGGTTGGAGGGGATCTGGCCCGATATGCACAAGACCGGCGCGTTGGTCGCATAGGCGGTGGCGAGCGCCGCGGTGGTGTTGAGGAGGCCCGGCCCGGGCACCACCGCATAGGCGCCCACCTTGCCGCTCGCCCGCGCATAGCCGAACGCCATATAGGCGGCGGCCTGCTCGTGGCGGGGGTGGATCACCCGGATCTTCTCGCCGGCATCGTAGAGCGCGACAAAGAGGGCATCGTTCTGGACGCCGGGCAGCGCGAACAGCGTGTCGACCCCGTGGCGGCACAGCATCTCGACCAACGCCCCGCCGCCCGTCATCCGCGTCATCCTTCCCTCCTGCGCTCCGGCACCGCTTCGCGATCGGGAGAATGCACTTGAAAGCCCGGCGCGTCGCTGCCCTTATCGGCCCTACCCCTAGCTGTCGACCGACGAGGGATACCGATGATCGAAGCGACGCTCGACCTCGCGACGAAGGACGGCGCGATGGAAACCTTCATCTGTCATCCCGAGCGCGGCGGCCCGTTCCCCGCGGTGTTCCTGTTGATGGACGCGCCGGGGATCCGCGAGGAGTTGCGCGACATGGTGCGCCGGCTCGGCACGGTCGGGTATTACGTCGTGCTGCCCAACCTCTATTACCGCGCCGGGCGCGACACGCTCTACGGCCCGGACGTTTTGGAGAAAGGCAGCGCCGAGCAGGCCCGGATGCGCGCGGTGCGCACCAGGATGACGATACCCCCGGTGATGGACGATATCGGCGCGATGCTGGCATTCATCGACGGGCAGACCGCGGTGGTGGATGGACCGGTGGGCGTCCACGGTTATTGCATGAGCGGACCCTACGCGCTGGCCGCCGCGGCACGCTATCCCGACCGGATCGCCGCCGCCGCCTCGTTCTACGGCACCTGGCTGGTCAACGACGCCGAGGAGAGCCCCCATTTGTCGTTGGGCAAGGTCAAGGGCGAACTCTACATCGCCTGCGCCGAGCACGACGATCTGGCGCCCCTGCCGATGGTCGAGGAACTGCGCGGCCTCTTCCAGCGTGCCGGAACCGAGGGCGAGATCGAACTTTACCCCGGCGTCCATCACGGCTTCGCCTTCCCGCAGCGCTGGTGCTACGACAAGCCGGCGGCCGAGCGGCACTGGGAGCGGCTGATCGCGCTCTACCGCCGGCGGATCGGGTAGCAAGGCACGGACCGCGGTGCGGCGGCGCGACTTCATCAGCCTTGCCGGCGGCGCGGCGGCATGGTGGCCGCTGGCGGCCCGCGCGCAACAGCCCATGCGCAAGCTGGGCGTCTTGATGATCGTCGCCGAGGACGATCCGGACAGCAAGCTGCGCATCGCCGCTTTCCAGCAAGGGCTACGGGAGCTTGGCTGGGAGGACGGCCGGAACATCCAGATCGAATACCGCTGGGCCGCCGGCCGGCCAGAACTCGTCCGCCAGTACGCGCGAGAGATCGTCGCGCTCGCGCCCGACGTGATCCTCGCCGATGGCGCGATGGTCATCGCAGAACTGAAACAGCTGACCCGCGCCATGCCGATCGTCGTCGCGCTGGCCGTTGATCCGGTGAGTCTTGGTTTCGTCAACAGCCTGTCGCGCCCAGGCGGCAACATCACCGGCTTCACCTTCATCAATTCAGAACTGATCGGCAAATGGACGTCGCTGATCAAGGGTGCTGCGCCGGGTGTGAAGAGGGCCGCGCTGCTGTACAACCCCAAAATCACGCCTTTCTATCCGGATTTCCTGCGGGAAATCGCCGCCGCTCCGCAATCGGTCGCGCTGGAGGTCTTTCCGGCGACCGTCGACACCGTCGCCAACCTGCAAACGACGGTCGAGGCCCTGGCCCGCAGCCCCGGTACGGGCCTGCTGATCGGTCCTGATGCGTTCAGTATCGGCAACATCGCCAAGATCGCTGAGCTTGCCGCGGCCAACCGGCTGCCGGGCATCTCGGTCTACCGGCAATTCGTCGCCGAGGGCGGACTGATGTCATACGGCCCGGATGTTCCCGACATCTTCAGGCGGTCGGCCGGATACGTCGATCGCATCCTCAAGGGGGCGAACCCGGCCGAGCTGCCGGTGCAGCAGCCGGCCAAGTTCGAGTTCGTCGTCAACCAAAAGGCCGCGGCCGCGCTCGGCCTCACTCTGTCGCCAACCCTGCTCTCACTCGCCGACGAGGTGATCGAATAGCCGCTATCGCGTGCGGTTGTATTCGTAATCCTCGCGCTCGCCGGCGCCGGCGCGCAGCCCGGCCGGCAAAGGCGGACGCGCGGCCTGCAACTTGGCATGGGCGTCGAGCGAGGCCTGGCTGTCCCACAACTCGATGAGCGTAAACTTGTCGGGGTCGAAGACGCTCTGGTAGATCTCGAATTGCTGGCAGCCGGGGTCCTTTCTGGATTCTTCGCAGCGCGGCTTGAAGGTCCGCGCGAATTCAGCGCCTTTGCCAGGTGCGGCGGTGATCGTAACAACGAGCCGGACTGCCATATCTATTCTCCTTGCGCGGGTTTCCGAAGGCCGGAGCCTAGCACAGGGCGGCGGAGGGCAGGCAACCCGGAGCTGGATCGGATTGGCGCCCCGACCGTTTACTCCGCGCGAGGGAAGAAGGCCGAATGGGTCGGACAGATTGATGATTAGAGCCCGAGTTGCCGCGGCGCTTGGCGCCTTGCTCTGCCTCTTCCCGAATTTCGCCGGCGCGGCGGCGCGGCCCGAGGGCGCGATGGAGCCGCTCGACCATGCGATCTGCCGGCTGATCGAGAGTTCCGCCCACGCCAACCAGCTGCCCGTCGGGTTCTTCACCCGGCTGATCTGGCGCGAGAGCAGCTTTCGCGCCGGCGTGGTCAGCCCGGCCGGCGCCGAGGGCATCGCGCAATTCATGCCGGGGACCGCGCAGGAGCGCGGTCTTGCCGACCCGTTCGACCCGGAACGGGCGATACCCAAAGCCGCCAGCCTAATCGCCGACCTGCGCCGACAATTCGGCAATCTCGGCGTCGCCGCCGCCGCCTATAACGCCGGACCGGCGCGGGTCGCCCTCTGGCTGCGCGGGGAGGGCGGGTTGCCGGCGGAGACGCGGGCCTACGTCCGCCTGGTGACCGAGCGCGATGTCGAGGACTGGACCGGGCCGCCGACCGCCGCCGAGCCGGCGCCGTCGCGATCCTGCGTCGCGCTGGCCGCCGGGCTGCGCCGGGATCGCGGCGACGATCTCGGCTTCGCGCCCTTGGCGCCATGGGGGGTGCAGCTTGCCGGCAATTTCTCGAAGGGGCTGGCGCTCGCCGCCTTCGAACGCCAGCGCCAGCGCTATGCCGCGATTGTCGGCGAGGTGCGTCCGATGATCATCGGACGGCTCTTACGCAGCCGCGGCACGCGGCCGTTCTACCAGGTTCGCCTGCCGGCCGGCTCCCGCGCGGTCGCCGAGGCATTGTGCGGCCGGATCCAGTCGGTCGGCGGCAACTGCGTCGCGATGCGCAGCTGAGCCAAGCATGCGGGCCTAGGCACCCGGCGGATCGACCGATCGAAAACCGTTTCACAGTCGGGCGCGGTCGTGCGGCGCGGTGAAATCGAGTTCGGGTCCCAATGGCAGGATGCCGTTGTTGAGGTGGCGCATGCCGCCGTAATAGCCCATCTTAATCCGCGCGAAATCGACGGTCTCGGCGACCCCCGGCATCTGATGGATCTCGCGCGTGTAGTTCCACAGATTGTGATAGTCGACGAGCCGCCGCCGATTGCATTTGAACAGCACGTAATAGACCGTGTCGAACCGCAGAAGCGTCGGAAACAGCCGCAGATCGGCCTCGCTGAAGCGGTCGCCGACGAGCCAGCGCTGCTGGCCGAGCCGGGTTTCGAGCTGGTCGAGCGCGGCGAACAGCTTCTCGAAGCTTTCTTCGTAGGCGGCCTGGCTTTTGGCCAGCCCGCAGCGATAGACGCCGTTGTTGATGGCGGCGTAGACGACCGCGTTGATCTCGTCGATGTCAGGGCGCAATTCCGCCGGGTAGAGGTCGAGACCGGCATCGCCGAACTCGTCGAACTCGGCGTTCAGCATGCGGATGATCTCGGAGGATTCGTTGTTGACGATCGTCTTCGTCTTCTTGTCCCACAGCACGGGGACGGTGGCGCGGCCGGTATAATCGGGCCGCGCCGCGCTATAGACCTGGTGCACGTGAAAGGCGCCGCCCTTTGGCGTCAGATCGTCGAAACCGCGCGAATAGGCCCAGCCCTCGCCCTTCGGCAGGTCGGATTCGAGGAGCGCGATCGCGCCGTCGAGCCCTTTCAGCTTGCGCATCAAGACGGTGCGGTGCGCCCACGGGCAGGACGGCGCGGTGACCAGCTGATAGCGCCCCGCTTCGGCCTTGAAACCGGACGACCCGTCGCGCGTCACCCAATCGCGGAAGATCGAATCCGGGCGTACGAACCGGCCAACCCCGTCCGCCGGCAGCGGGTCGTCGTCGAACCAGGTGCCGTTGACCAGCATGCCCATCGTCGCATCTCCCATGGCCGATTGGATCAGCGTAGACGCATTACGTGATTTGGTCGGCGCCATGCAACAATGCGGCGGGATCATCCTCGTGCGTCCTTCGAGACGGCCGCTTCGCAGCCTCCTCAGGATGACGTCCTTTTTTAATGCCATCATAGATTTACGTCATCCTGAGGAGCGCCGAAGGCGCGTCTCGAAGGGCGCACGACCTCGATGCGGCGCCAAACTGAGACATTGGCAGAAATTGCCGCGCTCCCCTGCGGGTTGGCTCTACACTCATACCCATGACGCCGCTCGCCTTCGCCGGGTTCTGTTCGGGCCGGGTAGCGGGCGACGGGAGGGGTGCGAGATGTCGTGCGCGGGGAAGGTGGTGCTGGTGACCGGGGCGCAGCAGGGGATCGGGCGCGCGATGGCGCTCGAATTCGCCGCCGCCGGGGCCGATGTCGCGGTCAACTGGCTCGATGACGTAGGGGCCGCGCAACGCGTCGCCGACGGGGTCGGGGCGGCGGGGCGCCGGGCGCTCCTGGTCCAGGCGGATGTCGCGCGGCTCGCCGCCGTCACGGCGATGGTCGCGGCGGTCGAAGAGGGGCTCGGGCCGGTCGACATCCTCGTCAACAATGCCGCAATCTTTCCGCGCGTCCCGTTTCTCGACATGGGAGAAAACGACTGGGACTGTGTGCTCGACGTCAATTTGAAGGGCTCGTGTTTTTGCGCCCAGGCCGTGGCGCGGCGGATGGTCGCCGGCGGGCGCCCGGGCTCGATCATCAACCTGACTTCGGGCGCGGCCTTTCGCGGGTCGCCCCGCGGCGTGCATTACTGCGCGAGCAAGGGCGGTGTCCTGTCGATGACCCGCCAGATGGCCCTCGAGCTGGCGCCCTACCGGATCCGGGTCAACGCGATCGCCCCCGGCCTCACCGACACCGCCCAGCCGCGCTATGGCATGGGCGAAGACGAGATCGCCGCGGCGGGCCGCGCAATCCCGCTCGGGCGCATCGCCGAACCGGAGGAGATCGCGCGCGCCGCGGTGTTTCTCGCCTCCGATGCGGCCGGCTTCATCACCGGCCAATGCATGCACGTCAACGGCGGCGGCTATCTCGGCTGATCACGGGCTGACCTGGCGGATCAGCCCCGCCCAGCGGTCGAGGACCGGCAGGATCTCGTCCGCCTTGGCTGCGGGCAGGCGCACCGTGACGCGGGCAACGCCGAGATCCCCGTAGCGCCGAATGAGTTCCGGATCGTCCGGGGCGCCGCCGATGGTGACCGGCAGGGACCCCGGGTCGCGGCCGGCCTCTTCGGCCATCCGGCGCAGCCGCGGCATGTAGTCTTCCGGGCTGCCCGAGCCGGCGGCCGGGCCCTGCGGCAACAGCCCGTCGCCGTAGCGGATCGCGCGCCGCGCGGCGTGGCGGAAGGCGCCGCCGACGATAACCGGCGGGTGCGGCTTCTGCACCGGCTTGGGCCGGGCGATCATCGGCGGGAAGTCGACGATCTCGCCGTGATACTCGGCGATATCCTCGGTCCAAATCGCCTTCATCGCCTCGATCTGCTCACGCATCTTCTGGAAGCGGGTGGCATAGAGGGTGCCGTGGTCTTCCATCTCCTCGGCGTTCCAGCCCCCGCCGATGCCGAAGATGAACCGCCCGCCCGACACCTGGTCGAGCGAGGCGACTGATTTCGCGGTCTGGATCGTATCGCGCTGGATGACGAGGCAGATCGCGGTGGCGAGCTTGAGCCGCTTCGTCGCCACCGCCGCTTCCGTCAGGGTGACGAACGGGTCCATCACGTCGTAGTACTGCCGGCTCAGCTCCATATTGCCCGGCAGCGTGAAGCGCCGCGTCACCGGGATGTGCGAGTGCTCGGCGACCCACAAAGAATCAAACCCGCGCTCCTCCAGCGCGACGCCCAACTCGGAAGGCGACATCGAATACTCGGTGAAAAAGATCGAAGCCCCGAATTGCATGACGAATCCCCCGTCATCCTAACCCGTACACCCGAGGCAGATAGCTTACTGAGGGATCTTGCGCAAAGAATCCAATATCCGGCTGGCATCGCGGTAGTTTGGATCGTCTCCTGCACGCGCGATCACGAACTGCAACCGCTCCATCGCTTGCTTGATTTCACCCAAATTTGCATGTGCTATGCCGGAAAAAAGATACGGGGTCAGCCAGGTAGGAGTCGCGATAATTTGCTGCTCGCATAAATCGAGGAGCGCTCTCCAATTCTTTTCTTCCTGTAACTTGATGATCGAGGCAAATATCTGAGTTTCTACTCCAACGGTCGTCTCACCGCGGCCGCTTTCGGTACGTCGGTGTTCGCCTCGGAACCCGAATATGTCTGTAACACCTCGTTCTGCGTTCACCGCGCGCTTTGCTAAATCTTCTGCCTTTTGGGTCAATTCGACGAGTTTGGCGGAAAGTCGTAAATTCTCGCCTCTTAGTTCTTCAGCCTGCACCTCAAGACCGGCCGCCCTTTCGCTCGTCTGCGCCGCGAGAAGGTTTGAGCGGCTTAGCTGAGCTTCCGTGTCATGGTCACGCACACGTGTCCCCCACATCAGGAGAATCACACCAATCGCTGTGACAAGCGCTCCTGCGATAGAGGCTCGCCAACCCCACGCGTAAACCCTGTTCGCCGTGTCGAGCGAAATGTCAAAAACAGACATGCTCGATCAGTCCGTTCGCCGCCCGATCTCCTTTGCCGCCTTGCGCGCCCGCTGCGCTCCCTCGCGCGCCATCTCGGCGCAGAGGCCGGTGTAGGCGGTCGGGTCGAGGAGCGCCTTGATCGCCTCGGCGTCGAGATGCGCGCTCACCCGCTCGTCGGCCGCGAGGAGTTCGGCGAAGGGCCTGCCCTCGACCGCGGCGGCCTGGGCGGCGTCGTAGATCACGTCATGGGCGTGCTGGCGGCCGATTGTCCGGCCGAGATCGAGCATCACGGCTTCGGCCATGATGAGCCCGCCGCCGAGATCGAGGTTGGCGCGCATCCGCTTGGGGTCGAGGCGAAGTCCGCGGAGCACCTCGACGAGCCGCGAAAGCATGTCGCCGGTGGCGATTGCCGCGCGCGCCTCGGCGGCGTCCATCATGACGCTGGTGGTGCGGTCGGCCTCGTGCTCGGTCATCATCGCTTCCAATGCCAACGGCACGGTGCTGCGGATCTCGGCCGCGGCGGCGATGATGTCCTGGCAGAGTTTCGGGTTGCGCTTTTGCGGCATCGTCGAGCTGCCGACCGTGCCGGGCGGCACCGGCTCCTCAACTTCGCCGAACTCGGTCTTCATCAGGGTATAGATCTCACGGCCGATCTTGCCGCAGGTTGCCGCGAGGAGCCCCTGGAGGCAGATGTTCTCGGCGAGGTGGTCGCCGATCGTGCGCGCCGGCACCCTCATCGAGCCGAAGCCGAGCCGGCGGGCGATTCCTTGCTGCACCCGAGGGCCGTCGGGCCCAAGCGAGGCATAGGTGCCGGCGCCGCCGCCGAGCATCGCGACAAAGATCCGCGGCGCCGCCTCATTCAGCCGCTCGGTATGGCGGATCAATTCGTCGATCCACACCGCCGCCTTGTAGCCGAAGGTCGCCGGCAGCGCGTGCTGGCCGTGGGTGCGCCCGGCGATCGGCATGTCGGCGCCGGTCTCGGCGAGATCGGCGGCGGCGAGGAGCACGTCGGCGATGAGCCGCAAGATCACGCGATGCACCTGGCGCAGCACCAGAAGATCGCCGGTCTGGGTGATGTTCTGCGTCGTCGCGCCCCAATGCACCCAGCCGCCATGCGGCTCGCCGACGACCCGGCTCAGCTCCCAGACCAAGGGAACGATCGTGTGGCCGGTGCGGGCAAACCCCTCGTCGATCCTCGCGCGGTCGAGCTTCTCGTAATGCGCCGCCGCGGCAATCGCCTCGGCCGCCGCGTCCGGGATGATGCCGAGCTCGGCCTGCGCCTCAGCCAGCGCGGCCTCGACATCGAGCCAGGCCTGCCAGCGGTTTTCCTGGCGATAGAGCGCGCGGATGCCGGGGTCCGACACCCGGGCGGCGGTCGGCAGTTCATCGCTCATGACGCTTTCTCCGATGGGCGGGGATCAGTCCTTCGAGACGCCCGCTAGCGGGCTCCTCAGGATGAGGTCTTTTCTTAATGCCATCAATAATTTGATCTCATGCTGAGGAGGCGTGCACAGCACGCCGTCTCGAAGCACGCGATGCGTCGATGCAGCATCATCGCCCGAGTTTATTGCCAAGCATGTCGCGGATGTCGGAGAGGTGCTCGCTGCCCCAGAACTGCTCGCCGTCGACGACAAACGTCGGCACCCCGAAAATCCCCAATTCCTCGGCCGCGCGGGATAGCCGAGCGACCTCGCGCGGCCCGTCGCCGGCGGCATAGGCGGCGAACCCCGCGGCATCGGCCCCGGCCTCGGCGAGGATTGCTGCGATGACGGAAGGGTCTTCGATGTCGAGCTCGCGCTTCCAGAAGCGCGCGAAGGCGATGTCGTGATACTGCCGAAGCACTTTGTCGCCCTGGCGCTTGGCGAAGAGGAGGCCGCAGGCGGCCAGGGTCGAATCCCAGATCTTCTGTGGGCCGCGGATCGTGAGGCCGCGTTTTCGCGCCTGGCGCCGGCAATCCATGTAGGAATACTTGACGCGCCGCCACTGATGGGCGTTGCGGTTCTCCTCGATCACCCGCCCCTCGCCGTCGAGCCGGGCCGAGCCGAGAAAGCTCGGGATGTCGAGCACATAGGGCAGCCAATCGATATGCACCGCAAAATCGCGCTCGATCTCGTAGACCAGATCCTTCGCCAGATAGGCGTAGGGGCTCTTGTAATCGATGTAGACCGTGACGCTGCGCGGTTCGGGCATGCCGGTTCCTCGTGGTAGGCGTGCCGCACCCGTACTCGTCATTGCGAGGAGCGCAGCGACGACGCAATCTCGACCGGACGAGCATAGGCGGCACGGGATTGCTTCGCTACGCTCGCAATGACATCGATGGAGGCGATATGGCCACAACCGCCGATCCGGACGAAGCGGCGCGCGAGGCGCTGCGGCTGATCGGTCCCGACCCGCAGAACTGGGTGCCCGAGCGCCCCGCACCGGATGGAAGGCCGATCGACCACAACGTCCTCATTGTCGGCGCCGGCCAATCCGGCTGCGCCTTTGCTTTTGCCTTGCGCCGCGCCGGGATCGGGCGGGTCTCGGTCATCGACATGGCCGACGGCGAAAGGGCGGCGGGGGTCTGGCTCAATGCGGCCCGGATGAACGTGCTGCGCACGCCCAAGAGCCTCCCGGGACCCGAGCTCGGCATTCCCGCCTTCGGCTTTCAATCCTGGTTCGAGGCCCGCCATGGTGCCGCTTCCTACGCCGCATTCGAGCGCATCCCGCGCGCGGCCTGGGCTGAATATCTTTGCTGGTACCGCCATTTTCTTGGTCTCCCGGTGCGCTACCGGACCCGGCTCGTGCGGATCGAGCCGGCCGAGGGACATTTCCGGCTGCATCTGGAGGGGGAGGCGGGTGGGGCGGTGGAGACCGCGCGCAAGATCATCCTCGCCAATGGCGTCGCCGGGAATGGCGGGCCCTATATCCCGCCGGTGCTGAAGGAGGGGCTGCCGCCGCTTCTCTACGCGCACACCGCCGATGCGATCGATTTCGCGGAGCTGCGCGGGAAGCGGGTGGCGGTCATCGGCGGCGCCGCCTCGGCCTTCGATGCCGCCGGCGTGGCGCTCGAAGCGGGCGCCGCCTCGGTGGATCTCTTCGTGCGGCGATCGAGCCTCGCCTCGGTGCCGATTTCGCGGGTGCGCGGCTATCCCGGCGCCTACGACAATTACGGGGATTTACCGGATGGGGTGCGCTGGCATCAGGCGATCCGCTTTCGCCGGGCCGGATCGACCGCGCCCTCCGACGCGATCGAGCGGGTGCTGCGCTTTCCTGATTTCCGTCTGCACCTCGCCGCGCCGTGGCTGACGGCGCGGGTCGAGGGGGAGGGGATCGTGGCTGAGGCGGCCGGCGCGGAATACCGCTTCGACTTCGCGATCGCCGGGACCGGGTATTTCGTCGACCCGCATTCCCGCCCCGAACTCGCCGATTTCGCCGACAAGATCCTCTTGTGGCGCGACCGCTACCGGCCCGCGCCCGACGAGGAGGACCCCTATCTCGGCGCCCACCCCTATCTCGGCCTCGGCCACGAATATCTCGAACAGGCGCCGGGAACGGCGCCCTTTCTGCGCGACATCCACATCCACAATCCGGCCGGCTTTGTCAGCTTCGGCTGGCCGGAGGGTGACGTCCCCAGCATGAAGCGCGGCATCCCCGCGATTGTCGCCCGCATCAGCCGCGACCTCTTCCTCGCCGATCTCGAAATCCACCGCCGCCGCCTCGCCGCCGATGTCGCCCCCGATTTCACCGAGACCCTCTACGCCGCGGCGCTCCGCCGTCCGAGCACTTAGCACTACAGCGGCTCGCCCCTCGCGAGCCTTGGGCGGTCGCCGATTGTGCCCATCGCGTGGCGCATCAGGAGGCGTTTCACGGGTGGGAGGCGGTGGACCGCGGCGAGGCCGAGGTCGCGGGCGAGACGTAGGGGCGGGATCGTGTTGGAAAAGAGCCGGTTGAGCCCGTCGGTCACCGCCGCCAGCAAGACCGCGTCGGCGCGGCGCCAGCGCTGGTAGCGATCCAGCACTGATTCGTCGCCGATGTCGAGGCCGCGGCGGCGCTGGTCGACGATCAGCTCAGAAAGCGCGGCGACGTCGCGGATCGCGATGTTGAGGCCCTGGCCGGCGATCGGATGAATGACGCGCGCGGCCTCGCCGACGAGGGCGAGGCGCCGCGCGACATAGCGCTCGGCCTGGAGGAGCGCCAGCGGATAAGCCCAGCGCGGCCCAACGGGCTCCAACTCCCCGAGAAAGCCGCCAAAGCGGGCGCGCAATTCGGCGGCGAATTCCGCGTCGGCCAAGGCGAGGATCCGCGGCGCGAGGTCGGCATGCTCGGTCCACACGATAGACGACCGATTCCCAGTCATCGGAAGGATCGCGAACGGCCCCGCCGGCAGGAAATGCTCGACCGCGATGCCGCCATGCGGGCGGGCATGCGCGACCGTCGTGACGATGCCGGTTTGCCGGTAGCGCCATTGGGTGGCGCGGATCGCGGCGGCCTGGCGCAATGGCGAATCCTTGCCGTCGGCCGCGGCGACCAGCCGCGCGCGCAGCCGCTCGCCATCATCGAGGTGCGCCAGCGTCCCGGTCGCGCTCGCCTCCACCGCGGCGACGCGGCGCGGCGCGAGCAGCCGCATATTCGGCAGGGCCTGGGCGCGCTCGTAGAGGGCGCGGCGCAGCACCCGGTTCTCGACGATGTAGCCGAGCGGCGTGTCGCCCCCGAGATCGCGCGAATCGTAATGCAGGAACAAGGGCGACCCATCATCGGCGACGCGGATCTCGCGGATCGGCTCGGCCTCGGCGGCGATCTGCGGCCAGAGCCCGATGCCATCGAAAACCAGGCGCGAGCCGTAGGCGATGGCCGAGGTTCGCCCGTCGAAGCCCGCATCCAGCATCGCTGCCGGGTCCTGCGGGTCGACGATCGCGACCTCCAGCCCGGCGCCGGCGCAGGCGACCCCGAGCAGCATCCCGGTCAACCCCGCGCCCGCGATCACCAGCTCGAAATCATCGGCCATGGCGGGAGGATGACGGGCGGCGAACGGCGAGTCCAGTTCCCGGGAGCCCGATCGGCACCCGCGTCGTGCGTCCTTCGAGACGCGCCCGCTGGGCGCTCCTCAGGATGAGGTCAATTTTTGATGGCATTAAGAAAAAACCTCATCCTGAGGAGGCCGCAAAGCGGCCGTCTCGAAGGACGAACGACGATCATCCTATCCGGCGCGGGCTCAGCTTTCCGGAAGAACGTCGATCGCGTAAGGTGGCCGGAGTTTCCCGTCGTCAGGATCACCGCGTGCCGCTCAACCCGCAGCTCGATACCCTGTCCGACTATCCGTTCGAGGCGTTGCGCACGCTCCTCAACCCGGTGATCCCGGTGGTCAACGACGCGCCGATCCTCATGTCATTGGGCGAGCCGCAGCATCAGCCGCCCTCCCTCCTCACGGAGACGCTCGCCGCCCACGCCCACGAGTGGAACAAGTATCCGCCGATGGCCGGGACGCCGGAGCTGCGCCAGGCGATCACGGATTGGCTCGGGCGGCGCTATCGCCTCACCCCCGGATCGCTCGATCCCGACCGCCATGTCGTGACGCTGGCGGGTACCAAGGAGGGGCTCTATCTGTTGTCGAGCCTCGTCGTGCCGCGCCGGAAGGGCGGCCGGCGCCCGGTCGTCCTGGTGCCCAACCCGTATTACCTCGTCTACAACGGCGCGGCGACGATGGCCGGGGCCGATGCGGTCTTTCTCGACGCGACGCGCGAGAACGGTTTCATGCCCGATCTGGCCGCCATCCCGCGCGAAATCCTCGAGCGCACGGCGCTCTTCTATCTGTGCTCGCCGGCCAACCCGCAGGGCACGATCGCCAGCCTCGACTATCTGAAACAGGCGATCCTCCTCGCGCGAGCCCATGATTTCGTACTCGCGGTCGATGAGTGCTATGCCGAAATCTACGACCGCGTCCCGCCGTCCGGGGCGCTCGAAGCCTGCGCCGCGCTCGGGTCCGGGTCCGCCAATGGATTGTTTGACCAGGTCGTCGTCTTCCACTCGCTGTCGAAGCGGTCGAGCGCGGCGGGGCTGCGCTCGGGCTTTGTCGCCGGCGATCCGCGCCTCATCGGGCATTTGAAGCACCTGCGCGATTATGGCGGCTGCCAGGTGCCGTTGCCGATCCAGGCCGCGGCGACGGCGCTCTGGCAGGACGAAGCGCATGTCGCGGACAACCGCGCGCGTTACCGCCGCAAATTCGACATCGCCGAGGCTGCGATCGCCGGCCGATTCGGGTTCTACCGGCCGGCGGGCGGGTTTTTCCTGTGGCTCGAGGTCGGCGACGGCGAGGCGGCGACGTTGCGGCTGTGGCGCGACGCGGCGATCCGGGTCTTGCCCGGAGGCTATACCGCGCGGGCTTCCGCCGGCCGGGACAATCCGGGCAGCCCTTATATTCGCCTGGCGATCGTCCATGACGAAGCCACGCTCGAAACCGCCTTTGCGCGGATCCGGCGCGTGCTGTAGCAGAAGATACCGGATCGCGGCTGGGGGGTCGGCGGTTCGGATGGGGTGTTCGGAGCCGGACGGTTTCTTACCGAGCCCCCCTATCGCGTCATACGGCGAAGGCCGGTATCCATGGCGGAAGTGGATCCCGGCCTGCGCCGGGATGGCGAGGAGGGGGATCCTGGTGAGCTAACCTCGCCGGTTCGGATAGAGGGGGGACAAGGCGATGCCCAGGGCAGCGCAGCTGTCGGTTCGCGGCTTCGGCCACCGTTGGCGTGGCGGGAGCGAGCTGTTTGGCGCCTTGAGCCGGCGGCTTTTCGAGGGGCTCGGCGTCCTGCTGGTGGTGGCGAGCCTCCTGTTGCTGCTCGCCTTGTTGACCTACAGCCCGGGCGATGTGTCGCTCGACACGGCGGTCGATGCGCCGCCGCGCAATTTTCTCGGCCATGACGGCGCGCTCATTGCCGATGTTCTGGTGCAGAGCGTCGGGCTGGCCGCCTATCTGGTGCCGGCCGTCACGTTCGGCTGGGCGTTCCGCCTGTTGTTGGCGCATCCGATCCGCCGCCCGGTGCGCGGCATTCTGCTCCTCTTTCTGGCGCTGGTTCTCGGCGCCGCTTCGTGCTCGATCCTGCACCCCGGGCTGAACTTGCCGGCCGGCGCCGGCGGGGCGGTCGGATGGGTGGTGCTGGGCCTGGCGACGCGCGCCGGCTTCCTCTCCCTCGCGCTGCCGCTGGCGATGGCGGCCGCCGCGCTGGTCGCCTTGCTCTTGGTGTCAATCATCGGCCTGACGCCGGGCGATTGGCGCGATTTGGGGAGCGGCGCCGGACGCGGCGCGACGCGCTTTGCCCGCGCCTCGGGCCGCGGCACGGCGGCGACCGCGGCGCTCGGCCAGCTGCTCATTCGGCGCTGGCGCCAGGCCGGCCGCCAGCGCCGCGCCGCGGCGGGCGCGCCGCCGCCGTGGACGGCCCCGGACCGCCCGACCGCCGCCAGGTCGGTGGTGACCCCGCTACATGGCCGGCGCGAGCCGCAACTCGGCAGGGCATCACACGGGGCACCCCATAATGCCGGCGACGCCCCCTCATCGGCGCCCGGGGCGGCGCCCGGGGCGGTGACCGCCCGGCTCGTTCGCCTCGTCATGCCGCGGGCGAAGCCGTCGCTGCCGGGCCGGCGCGGCGCCGAGGAGCAGCAGCCCGGGCTCGACCTCGCCCCCGACCAGGAGCCGCTCCTGCCGCCGCTCAGCCCCCTGACCAAGCCGCCGGCAGCAAGACCGGCCGCGGTTGACGAGGAGGCGCTCGCCAAGAACGCTCGGATGCTCGAAGCGGTATTGGAGGATTACGGCGTCCGCGGCCAGATCGTCCAGGTGCGCCCGGGCCCGGTCGTCACCCTTTACGAGCTCGAACCGGCGCCCGGGATCAAGGCCTCGCGGGTCATTGGCCTCGCCGACGACATCGCCCGCTCGATGAGCGCGATCTCGGTCCGGGTCGCGGTCGTGCCCGGCCGCACCGTCATCGGCATCGAATTGCCCAACCTCAAGGCCGAGACGGTATACCTGCGCGAGCTCCTGGATAGTCCGGCTTACGAAAAGCACGCCGGGCGGCTCGTTCTCGGCCTCGGCAAGGATATCGGCGGGGAACCCGTGATCGCCGACCTCGCGCGCATGCCGCATCTCCTCATCGCCGGCACCACCGGCTCGGGGAAGTCCGTCGGCATCAACACGATGATCCTCTCGATCCTCTACCGGATGCCCCCCGAGCGCTGCAAATTCATCATGGTCGATCCCAAGATGCTGGAATTGTCGGTGTACGACGGCATCCCGCACCTCCTCGCGCCGGTCGTCACCGACCCGAAAAAGGCGGTGCTCGCGCTGAAATGGACCGTGCGCGAGATGGAGAGCCGCTATCAGAAGATGTCGAAGCTGGGCGTCCGCAACATCGAGGGCTTCAACACAAGGCTGCGCGACGCCGAGGCCCGGGGCGAAAGCCTCATCCGCAAGGTCCAGACCGGGTTCGACCCGGAATCGGGGCAGCCGGTTTTCGAGGAACAGCCGTTCGACGCAACGGAATTGCCGCTGATCGTCGTCGTCGTCGACGAGATGGCCGATTTGATGATGGTCGCCGGCAAGGAGATCGAGGCGGCGATCCAGCGCCTGGCGCAGATGGCGCGGGCCGCCGGCATTCACATCATCATGGCGACCCAGCGACCCTCGGTCGATGTCATCACCGGCACGATCAAGGCCAATTTCCCGACCCGGATCAGCTTTCAGGTGACCTCCAAGATCGACAGCCGGACGATCCTCGGGGAAGGCGGCGCCGAACAGCTCCTCGGGCGCGGCGACATGCTCTACATGGCGGGCGGCGGGCGCGTCACGCGCGTGCACGGCCCCTTCGTCTCCGACGAAGAAGTCGAGCGCGTCGTCTCGTTCCTCAAATCCCGCGCCGATCCAAACTACATCGACGAGATTACCGAGGATGACGAGGGTGCGCTCGACCCGTTCGCCGGCGACGACGAGGGCGGCGCCGGCGACGCCCTCTATGCCCAGGCCGTCGCCCTCATCTGCCGCGAGCGCAAGGCCTCGACGAGCTTTGTCCAGCGCCACCTGCAGATCGGCTACAACCGCGCCGCCCGCCTCATCGAGCGGATGGAGGCCGACGGCGTCGTCAGCCCGGCCAATCACGTCGGCAAGCGCGAGGTCCTAGCCCCGGGGGGTCGGTAAGCCGCCCCTCCGCACCCTCTCCCGTATCGGGTCTCCCTAACGCTTAATAGCGGGTCAGGTCAGCCAGCAAAAAAAAGGAGTATTAGCGCTGTTAGGAAGTGCGGGGCGGGATATTTTTCGTCATGCGACGAAGGTCATGCTTTAGCACGAACGCACGCTCTAGAAAATTTTCTAGGGCGTTCATCAGAGTATCTATTTCCGATGCTGTAGGCTTCCAACCACGATGCGCAGCCGCACCTCCTGCATCCGCCAAAACTGAAAGGATTTCCTTCTCTTCTCCGCCTATTTTATTACCCGCAACGAGTTCCTTGAGCTTTTCGCCAAAGCTCTGGTTGGAGTTAGCACCAAGTAACCCAGATGCACAATCGAACACCGTGCGCATGCCAATGCTTGCGAGGACACATAAGTCATGATCGAGCGCAGCATAGAGTTCTTTCAGCAACGCAGAGAGTGCAGGATAGGAAAACTCAAAGGTGATCCATAGCCAATCGGGGCGTCTTCGTCTTGTGTGGTTGTTCGGCCAATACGACACACGCTCGTTTATTTCGCCAGTCTCTGGTTCGGCATCCTCGGAGCATTCCTCCACGTGGCGGATGTATCGGCAGTCGCAGCCGAGACAGCGCAAGATCGAATACGTGCTTTTCCACCAAACACCGCCGTCTTCTTCTGCTTGTACCATGTCTTCCGCTAGGATCGCGGCGTTACGGACCGAGCCGCAATTCGGACAATGGCCGCGCTCTCTTGGCCGCGAGTCTTCATCGCTCACAGACGGTTCCCCTGCTTGCGTTGCCCACCCCTGTACCGAACCGGCAGAGCTACGCACAGCGCGGAGCGCGAGCATGGCGAGCGGCGTTGACGGCACGCCAGACTATGCTATCCGAAAACAGGCATCGATTTAGCTTTTGTTTCGAAGATACGTAGGTTCCGGCGCGACTTCGCGACGTACACGCGGATGGAGGGATTGGACATGGCGGACAACGATCTCTCGAAGCGTCCCGCTGGTATACCGTCACCACCAAAACATCGTCAAACGCTCGGAGATATTTTGGCGATGATCTTCGGAGTAATTGTGTTCGCAATGGCAGTGGTGTTAGTTATCCTATGGTTTGGCTATGGTTACATTACCTGTTTTCAGGCGAAATTGCCGGCCGGGACCGAAATCGGTCACTTTGAAAGGTGTGTGCTCGGTCTGCGAGGTGCGGATGAATGAGCAGTCCGATGCCCCCCTTGCGGCCGCTGCGGGGTCGGCAGCGGATAGCCGTCGATACGAGTTGCGTATTTGTTCTTTACATTTAAGCAAAAATAATGTATATTCCATAAATACGCAATCCGGATTGGCGGTGCGCGATCATCGAGGAGGCTGAGGATGCCTGCTGATCCCCAACAGATGCAGGCGGAGCGGAACTCGGAGGGGCAGTTCGTCAAGGGCCGATCCGGCAACCCGGCTGGCCGGGTTCCGGGCACGCGTAATCGCGCAACGGTGCTGGCTGAGCAATTATTCGATGGCGCCTGCGGTGCGTTGGCCAACAAGGCGGTGGCGATGGCGCTGGAGGGCGACGCGGCGGCGCTCAAGCTGTGCATCGGGCGGATCATCGGGCCGCGCCGCCACCGGCCGACCAGCTTTGCCTTGCCGCCGCTGTGTACCGCCGGAGATCTCGCGCCGGCGATGACGGCGATTGCCGAGGCGGTGGCCGAAGGCGTGCTGTCGACCGGCGAGGCGTGGGAGCTGGGGCAATTTGTCGATACCTTCATCCGGGCGATCGACGCGGGCGAGTTCGACGCCCGCTTGCAACGGCTGGAAGCAGTCAATGGCGTCCTTCTATAGGCCAAGGCTGGCGCGCCGGCTGGCGGTGCTGACCGAGGCCGTCCGGCGCAAGGTGTCGGAGCGCGAAGACTTGCGCGAGCATGCCAAGGCGACCGCAAGCATTCGCGCGGCATTGGCCGGCGCGAAGATCGATCCGGCGCAGATCTCCTGCCTGCGGAATTACGCCGACGCCGAACCGCGCCTCGATCGCCTCGGCGACACGCCGGAATTAGAGCTTGCCGATGCCCTCTTCGCGGCCGGGCATCCGCGCCTCGCGTCCCGCGCGAGCCTGGCGGCGGAAGCGGCCGGGCGGGCGGCGGGGTTTGCCGGCCGGCCGCCGCCCGACCGCGGCGCCTCGCTCTCGGATTGGTACGCCTGGTCGCTCGCCGCTGCCGGGCAGGAGCCCGCGACCGGGTGAGGGTGCGTGCAACGGCCCCGCCATCGCCCCAGCCCTCTCGCCCGGTGGCAGGAGTATCGCATTTGGAAGCCCTCCCCCTGGATGGGGGAGGGTTTGGGTGGGGGTGATGCCGCGGCTCTCGCCGTTCCCGCGGTCACGGAGCGGCCGGGCACCCCCACCCCGGCCCTCCCCCATCCAGGGGGAGGGAGAAGAGACCCAAATGCGATTGCCCTGCCCCCGATGGGGATGAGGGAGCCCGTTTCGGTGGGACGGTCGGCGAGCGAGTCACATTGACGCGACGGGCGGCCGGCCTATCTGCTCAAAAGCCGCGCATCGGCGGCATGCCCGGAAGAAACCAACCGCATGGCCTGGTTTTTGCGATGCTGCCGCACGCTCGGTGCGGTCATTGTGGTGCTGGTGCCGAATGTTGCCGCGGCCGCCGCCCCGGCGCCGGCGGTGCTGACCCAGGGGGACACGCTCCAGCTGCAGCGGTTTGCCGCCTATCTCAACGGCATCCGCACGATGACCGCGCGGTTTCGGCAGGTCACCAGTAATGGCGCGGTCAGTGAAGGCAAGTTGTGGGTGGCGCGCCCGGGACGCATGCGGTTTGAGTATGACCCACCCAACCCGATTACGCTGCTCGCCGACAGCAATTATGTGTATTACTGGGACAAGGAACTGAAACAAGCGTCGAAATATGAGCTGAGGTCGACACCGGCATGGTTTCTTCTTCGCGACCCGATCAGCTTTGGCACCGATGTGATCGTCACCGCAATCCAGCATGCCGGGGCGGCGATCGGCGTCACGGTGGTCGAGAGCGCGCAGCCCGATGCCGGCTCCTTGACCCTGGTATTAACCGATAATCCACCGGTTCTGAGGCAATGGATCGTGGTCGATCAGCAAGGTAAGACGACGACCGTCACGCTCTCCGATTTCGAATTCGGTATGGCGCTCGATCCCGCGCTGTTCCAGTATCAATCTCTCTTTACCGGATCGAACCGCTGACATGCACCAACAAGAGCGAAACTAATGTCCGGTCGCAACCTCCCATTCATTGGCATTCCATGCTGCGTGCGCGCGATCTGGGAGCGCCCGTTCCACACGGTCAACGACCGCTACCCGCAGGCCGTCATCGACGCGGCGGGGGGCGTCCCGGTGCTGATCCCGGCGGTCGGGGCGAAACTGGATTGCGGCGCCGTGCTCGACCGCCTCGACGGGCTCTTGATCACCGGCAGCCCCTCCAATGTCGAGCCGCACCAGTACGGCGGCCCACCGAGCATGGAAGGGACGCTGCACGACCCCGACCGCGACGCGACGACGCTGCCCTTGATCCGCGAGGCGGTGCGCCGCGACCTGCCGATCCTGGCGATCTGCCGCGGCATCCAGGAGCTCAATGTCGCGCTCGGCGGCTCGCTCCATCAGCGGATATTCGAGATGTCGGGGCGGTTCAACCACCGGCGGCGGAAGGGGCCCATGACGCTCGACGAGCGCTACGGGCCGGCGCACCCCGTCCAATTGTCCGAGGGCGGCCGGCTGATCGATCTCGCCGGCGCCGGTGAGGTGATGGTCAACTCGCTGCACGGCCAAGGGATCGACCTCCCGGGCCCCCTTCTCTTCGTCGAGGCGGTGGCGCCCGACGGGCAGATCGAGGGGGTCAGCCTCCCCGGCGCCCGATTCGTCGTCGGCGTGCAGTGGCACCCCGAATACAAGCCGCTGGAGAACCCGTTCTCGCGGGCGCTGTTTGCCTCCTTCGCGCAAGCCTGCCATGCAACCGCTGCGGTAACTGCGGCAAACCGCCGCGCCGCATAACGGGAATTCGTTAAAGTTCCTGCTTGCTGCATGCATTTTTGCCGCTGTCGCATGCACAATTCGCATTGTGGGCCAGCCCATGCGATCCCCATCTGAGTGATCCAGAAGCGGAGAGGGCGCCAAGCCCTCTTATGACGGGTTCGTCTCCCCTACGGGCCCTGAATTCCCCCAAGCGCTTCTGACAAGCAGGCGCCCGGTCATCCCCCCCGACCGGGCGCCGTTTTTGTGGGCCTTCCTTGTTCTTGCGCGCGCGCCGACGCATTGTCCGGGTCGCGGGCAGGACGGGTGAGGGGGCGGCCGGTGCGTTTGATTACCTGGAACATCAACTCGGTCCGGCTGCGCATCGGGCTCGTCCGCCGGCTCATCGAGGAACAGCAGCCGGAGATCCTCTGCCTCCAGGAGACCAAGACCCCGGACGAATTGTTTCCGCGCGCCGAGTTCGAGGCGCTCGGCTACCCTCACATGCTGGTGCACGGCATGAAGGGCTACAACGGCGTCGCCATCCTGTCGCGCATTCCGTTCGCTTCGGGGAGGACGCAATCATGGTGCGCGCGCGCCGACTGCCGCCATGCCGTCGTCGAACTGCCCGGCGGCACCGAGCTCCACAACATTTATGTTCCGGCCGGGGGCGACATTCCCGATCCCGACGCCAACCCGAAATTTGCCCACAAGCTGCAATTTCTCGACGAATTGACCCAGTGGTTCGCGGCCGAGCGCGGTGCCGGGCGCGCGATGATTGCGGTCGGCGATCTCAACATCGCGCCGCTCGAAAATGATGTGTGGTCGCACAAGCAATTGCTCGGCGTCGTCAGCCACACTCCCATTGAGATCGACCGCCTCGCCCAGCTGCAGCAGGCCGGCGGGTTCGTCGACGCTGTCCGGCATTTCGTGCCCTCCGAACAGCGGCTCTATACCTGGTGGAGCTACCGCAACCGCGACTGGGCGGCCTCCGATCGCGGCCGCCGCCTCGATCACGTCTGGGTGACGCCGCCCCTCGTCGGCGCGCTCGCCGAGGCCCGCGTCCATCGCGACAGCCGCAACTGGGACCAGACCTCCGACCACGTGCCGGTCATGGTCGAATTCAACTTCTGACCCGGCGATAGAGGTGATAGCGGCCGGAGGCGATGCCGGCGGGCAGCGGCAGCATTTCGAGATCCGGACAATCGATCGATGGGTCCGCCGCCAGCACCGCTCCGGGGCACAAGAGGGGCATGAGGCTCGGCGTCAGCTCTGCCGCCAAGACCTGGTTCGCCGCCGCATCGCCAGTGCCCGCGTCAAGGTGAGCGCAGGCGACCCGCCCGCCAAGCCGGTCCACCACCGCCCGAAGCGTCTCGCGCATGTCGCCGAGGATCAGCATGTCGGCCGGCGGCACGCAATCGGGGTGCGCCGCGACCTGGCGCTCGCAGACATAGATCGCCCGGTCGGGGAACAAGGAGCGCAAATGGTCGTAGGTCCGGCCATTACCGAGCCCCAGCTCGAGCACGAAGCCGTCGATGTCGCGGATCAATAGGGCGGCGCGATCGAGGCAGGCGCGCTGCGCCTCGAGCCGCCGGATGAAGCTGTCGAGCCGGCTCATTCGGCCGGCATCGCGCCCACGCCTTCGCTCAAGCGCCGCACTTCGGACGTGGCCGTAAACAGCTGCTTGTTGGTCAGGTCGAGCCGGTGCGCCAGCTCCTGCATGATCGACACCGCCATGCTCGGGAATTCGCGCACCATGCGCATGAACGGATCCTTGGCGATGCGCAGCGCCACCAGCCGGCCCTTGGCGCGCACCGACGCGTTGCGCGGCACGTCGCCCAGAATCGCCATCTCGCCGACGATGTCGTTGGCGCCGAGCGTGGCGACGGTGATCGGCCCCGCCGGTCCCTCGAGAATGATGTCGGCCTCGCCTTCGATGATCAGATAGGCCGCATCGGCCTGATCGCCCTGATGGCAGAGGAATTTGCCGTCATCAAAGCCGACCCGCTCGCTCATGAACGCCAGCAGCTTGAGCTTGGCCGGTTCGATCTCCGCAAACGCCGGCACTCGCCGAAGAAACTCGAATTCCTGCTGTAGACTCACCTGCTTCCTCCCGTCCTTCCCGGCGCCTCGCGCTCTGTCATTCCGCGGCCATCAAGAGGGCGGTCAGCGAATTCTTTTGATCCAGCTCGCCCGGGCGGCCCTGCTCCTGCAGCTTGCCGCCGCTCATCACCAGAACGCGATCGAAATTGCGCGCGAGGCTGGCGCGATGCAACACCCAGAACAGCCCGCGCCCGGCCATTTCCTCCCGCAATCCCTCGCTCGCCTTGGCTTGCGCCGGTCCGTCGAGCGCCGTCGTCGCCTCGTTGAGGATCAAGAGATCCGGGCGCTTCAGCAACGCGCGGGCGATCGCCGTGCGCTGACGCTGGGCCGGCGACAGGCGGGAGCCGGCGGTGCCGACATGGTATTCGAGGCCGATATCGATAACCGCCGCCCGCAAAGAAAGCGCGTGCAGCACTTCGCCCAAGACCTGCGGAATTTGCACCGCCGCCTCAGCCTCGCCATAGGCGATCTTGCCGAAGAGGATGTTGTCTTGCAGCGAGGCGGCGGCGTTGTAGCGGTCGGGGTCGAAAAACTCGATCTGGCCGCGGGCCTCGGCCGGCAGCTCGGCGCGGAACACCCGGCGCGCTTCGAGCAGCCGCTGTTGCATGGCCTCGTCGAGGACGCCGAGGCGATGGCGCGCCGCGATCAGCTTGAACGGCAGCGATAAGAGCTTGCGGCGCTGCTCCGGCGCCAGCGTGCCGCCGCCTTCGGTCACTCCCAGAATGGCGGTGAATTCCGGCAGATCATTGGCGCTGATGAAGCTGAACTGCTCGAAAAATTCATGCTCCGGGGGTAGGCCCGCGAACATCTCGGTCATCGTCGCGGCGACCTCGCGGCCGGCTTCGACCAGATCGTCGGTCAGAGCGAGCTTGTCGAGCACGCTCAGCATATAGGCATTCTCGGCGAGCGAGCCGAAATCGAAAACCGGCCCGATCGGAGTGCCGAACAGCAAATTCTCAGCGACCGTGGCGTTCGAGTTGTAGCGCTCGAGATCGTAAGTTTCGACCAGCTTGGTGATGCCGTCGGTAACCAGCCGCTGGGCCAGCGCGTGGCGGGCTTCGATCAGGCGTTCCGCGACCCCCGCGTGCTGCGCCGGATCGAGCCGGCCGCGCAGGCCGAGGGTGTAGACATCTTCCTCGAAGTCGAGACGCGCCAGGACCTCGGCAATCCGCTGCGTGAGCTCCGCGGGGTCGGATATCTCAGCGCTTTCGTAATCGATCCAATCGGCATGCAGATCGTAATCGATATTGCCGGAGCGCTGCGCCTCGAAGAGTTGGCGCGCCCGTTCGCGGGTTGTTGCCTCGTCATACTCGGCCGGCTGCACCGGGCGGTGGCGCAGCCCGAGCAGCAGATTGTCGCGCAAGGTTCCGGTAAAAACGTAGGGGGTGTTGCCGACATAGCCGATCCGCCGGCCGATGACGGCGACCGGCAGGTCGGCGATATCCTTGCCGCCGATCGTGATGCGGCCGCCGGTCGGTTGGACCAGCCGTGCGAGGAGCTGGGCAAGCTCGCTTTTGCCGCTGCCGCTCTGGCCGATGATCGCGACATGATCGCCGAGCCCGACCGTGAAACTCACCGCATCGACGACCCGGCTCTTGTCATCCTCGGCGAGCGACAAATTGGCGACCGCGACCTCGCCGGTCAGCGGCGCCACGGTATCGGGTTCCTCGAGCAGCAGCCGGGCATCGATCATGCCGGGAGGTTGGAACTGCTCGACGATTTGCTCGTAGGTGATCCGCGAATTTTGAAAGATCTGGTAGTATTGGAGCAGCTCGTTGAACGGTGAGGACATGTCCTTGTAGGCGGCGAGGATCGCGACCAAGGACCCGAACGACAGACTGCCTTGGATGACCAGATAGCCACCCAAAGAGAAGAAAAAAAACGGAGTCAGTTGACCCAGGAGATTGTTGAGAAATTTGGAAAAAAATTTACGTCTGTAGATTTCAAACCGGATATCGTAGATCACGCCGAGGACATTGGCGAAATCGGTCAGTTGCAGCTTGACCGTGTCGTTGGCATGGATCTCGATGATGCCGGCCGCCGATTCCTGTACCCGATCGGCGACCTGACGCACCGTGCGCACCCGGCGCTTGGCCAGCTGGTTTACCTTGGCCTGCAGCTTGGGGATGATATAGCCCTGCACCGGATACAACGCGATCGCGGCGATGCCGAGGAGCGGGTCCTGTAGGAGAATGAAGACGATGATCACCAGCAGCTGCCCGGCTTGGAACAGCGGCTGGACAAAGGCATCGCCGATAAAGCCGCCCAATTGCTCGCATTCGACGGTGATCATCGGGATGATCTGCGCCGATGAGGTCTTCTGGAAATACGACGGCGGAAAACGCAGCAGCCGAACGTACAGCGCATAGCGGAAACGCCGCAGCATCCGCTCGCCGAGCTGTCCCTTTAACGTGTTGATGCAGTATTTGAAGCCGCCGTTGATGAGAACGAGTGCCAGGAATATCCCGCACAGGAACATCAAGTACGGTACCTGGTCGAAGTCAATCCCGAGGACTTCCTGCGGGAAATGCTTGCCGGCAATGGCGTGGTTGATGATCTCTTTCGGCAGCTTGAGCGAATAATAGAGGAAGGGGAACGAGACGAGGGTGAGCAACAGCAGCAGGATCTGCTGGCGCAGGCTGTGTTTCAGGATGAAGCCAAAGACCCCCGGTTCGAGCTCGCTGCTTTCCGGTTCCGGCGGCTTTGCCGGGGCGGTGGTGTCGGAACGCGGCGCGGCGCCCGAAAAGAAACCGGGGCGCACCACCTGTTCGGCCGAGCGGGCCAGTGCCGTCATCGCCTTCATCGCCGGCGCCTCGGGGAAAAGTGCATCTCGCGCGTCCTACTGCTGCATGTCATAGTGCGGCCGGCCGGCAGGGAGAGGGGCATCGCGTTGGACGGCCGTCGTGACCATAAGCGTATCCTGATCTACAGCCATGACACGTTCGGTCTTGGCCATCTTCGCCGGTGCCGGGCAATCGCGCATTCGCTGGTCGATGCCGACTCCTCACTATCGGTGCTTATTCTATCGGGATCGCCGATCATCGGCAGCTTTGATTTCCGTTCGCGTGTCGATTTTGTGCGCGTTCCCGGCGTAATCAAGCTGCGCAACGGCGAGTATGTCTCCCTCAACCTGCATATCGACATCGAGGAGACGCTGGCCATGCGGTCCTCGATCATCCGCCATACCGCCGACATCTTCGATCCCGACATCCTCATCGTCGACAAGGAACCGCTCGGACTGCACGGCGAGGTGCGGCCCACGCTCGACCTCTTACGGGCGCGCGGCACGCCGCTCATCCTCGGCCTGCGCGATGTGATGGACGATCCGAGCGCGCTCGAAACCGAGTGGGAGCGCAAGAATGCCATCCCGGCCGTGAGCCAATACTACAACGAGATCTGGGTCTACGGACTCCCGCAGATCTGCGACCCGCTCGCCGGCATCGCGCTGCCTGCGAGCGTGCGTCGGCGAATGGTTTATACCGGGTATTTGCGGCGCCATGCTCCGGTTGCCGTGGCTGCGCCGCAGCTGGCCGATCTGCCGGATGGCGAGTTCCTGCTGGTGACGGCCGGCGGCGGCGGCGACGGCGAGGGCCTCGTCGACTGGGTTTTCGCCGCCTATGAGAACGACCCAGGCGGTCTTCCCCCGGTGCTGGTGGTCTTCGGCCCGTTCATGCTGCCCGATCACCAGGCGGCCTTCGCGGCGCGCGCTGCCCATTTGCCCAAGGTGCGCACGATCACCTTCGATGCCCGGCTCGAAAATCTGTTGGCGCGCGCCGCCGGGGTCGTGGCGATGGGCGGCTACAACACGTTCTGCGAGATCCTGTCGTTCGACAAGCCGGCCTTGATCGTGCCGCGCACCGCCCCGCGGCTCGAACAATACATCCGCGCCCAGCGTGCCGCCGAGCTGGGGCTGGTCGCCATGTTGCCCGATTCGGAAGAACGCGACCCCCGAACGATGGCGGCGGCGTTGCTGCAGCTCATGCAGCAGCTGCCGCCTTCCGCGGTGGTGATTCCGGGCCTGCTCGACGGCATGGCGAGTGTCAATCGGCTCACCCAGAAATGGCTCAATCAGGGCCGGGCGGAGCGCATGCGCGTGCGCGCCCGCCGGAACGCATGACCGAACGCATGACGGGACGTATGATTGCTTCTGGATCACCGCCGGCCGGGGGGCGGGTTGCCTTTGTCCTCAAGGGCTATCCGCGTCTCTCGGAGACCTTTATCGCCCAGGAGATTCGGGCCCTCGAACAGCGTGGGCTCGGCATCCAGATCGTCTCGCTGCGTCACCCGACCGACCGCGCGCGCCATCCCGTGCATGGTCAGATCCGCGCGCCGGTGCTCTACCTTCCGGAATATCTCAAGGACGAGCCGCGGCGGGTGTTCGAGGCCTGGCGGCGGGCGCGGCTTCTGCCGGGCTACCGAGCGGCGCGGCGTGCCTGGCTCGCCGATCTGGCGCGCGATCCGACACCCAACCGAATCCGCCGCTTCGGCCAGGCCTTGGTGGTGGCCGCCGAGCTGGCGCCGGATATCGGTCACCTGCATGCGCATTTTCTGCACACCCCGGCGTCGGTGGCGCGCTATGCGGCGATCATATCAGGGGTGCGCTGGTCGGTATCGGCCCATGCCAAGGATATCTGGACAATCCCGGCCTGGGAAAAGCGCGGCAAGCTCGGGTCGGCGCAATGGGCGGTCACCTGCACCGAGGCCGGGCGACGCCACCTGGCCGAGTTGATGCCGCCCTCCGGCACGGTCGCGCTCTCTTACCACGGGCTCGATCTCGATCGCTTTGCGCCGCCGCCGCCGCGACAGGCGGGCGGTGACGGCAGCGATCCGGCGCGTCCGGTCACGGTGCTGTCGGTAGGCCGAGCGGTCGAGAAAAAGGGCTTTGACGATCTTGTCGCCGCCCTGGCGCTGCTGCCGGCCGACCTCGCCTGGCGCTTTGTTCATATCGGCGGCGGCGTCCTGGCAAGGCGATTGCGACGGCAAGCGCGTCGCCTCGGCATCGAGCGACACATCGAATGGCGCGGCGCGCGGCCGCAGCCCGAGGTTCTCGCAGCTTATCGCGACGCCGATCTCTTCGTGCTCGCCGCCAAGATCGGCCGGGATGCCGACCGCGATGGCCTGCCCAATGTGCTGATGGAGGCGCAGAGCCAGCGCCTCGCCTGCGTCGCGACGCAGCTGCCGGGAATTGCCGAATTGGTCGAGGACGGCGGCACCGGCGTGCTGGTGCCGCCGGGCAATCGGCCGGCGCTGGCGGCGGCCCTCGCAACCCTCATCCGCGATCCGGCGCAGCGCATCCGGCTCGGCGTCGCGGGCGAGGCGCGGGTCCGTCGGGAGTTCGACATGGCGAACGGTATTGCCGTACTGGCGGCGCTCTTCGGTTTGCCGGAGCAGCAGCCGGAGCCCGCCCGGACACCGGCGGCGGCCGCCGCAGATTGATCGCCCGATAGACCGATCCATTGATTGGCCGATCGCCATGCGGATTGCGTTTTATGCGCCGCTGAAGCCGCCCGATCACCCGATGCCCTCGGGCGATCGCCGGGTCGCACAGCTGTTTTGCGAGGCGTTGTGCGCCGCCGGGCACGAGCCGTTTCTGGCATCGCGGCTGCGCAGTTATGACGGCGCCGGCAACCCCATTCGCCAAGCCCGCCTCGGCGGGATCGCACGAGGCGCCGCCGAGCGACTGGTGCGCCGATGGCGGCGGGAACCGCGTGCCGCTCCCGAGCTGTGGTTCACCTATCACCTCTATTACAAGGCGCCGGATTGGCTGGGCCCCGCGGTGAGCCTAGCGCTCGGCATTCCTTATGTCGTCGCCGAAGCGTCCGCGGCGCCCAAACGCGCCGGCGGGAGCTGGCAGGTTGGCCACCGCGCGGTAGAAGAGGCCCTGCGCCGGGCCGATGCAGTGCTCGGGCTCAACCCGGGCGACCGCGAATGCGTGCTGCCGCTGTTGCGCGATTCCTCGCGCTGGGTTGCGCTGTCGCCGTTTCTCGACATCAGGCGCTACGGCGGGCATCGGGCCCGGCAGGATTCATCGCCGCCGCGCCTCATTGCGGTGGCGATGATGCGGCACGGCGACAAGCTCGCCTCCTATCGGCTGCTCGGCGCGGCATTGGCTCGGCTGCTCGACTTGCCGTGGTCGCTCGACATTGTCGGCGACGGGCCGGCCCGCGCCGAGGTCGAAGGCGCGCTGGCACTGCTCGGCTCGCGCGTCCACTACCGCGGCATCCTCGATGAGGCCGGGATTGCGGCGGCGCTCGCGGAAGCCGACCTCTTCGTCTGGCCGGCGGTCAACGAAGCCTTCGGGATGGCGCTGCTCGAAGCCCAGGCAAGCGGCGTCACCGTCGTGGCCGGGGCAAGCGGCGGCGTCGCCGGTATCGTCGCCCCGGGCGAAACCGGCCTCCTCGTGCCGCCCGGCGATGTCGCGGCCTTCGCGGCGGCGGTGCGTCGCCTGGTGCTCGATCGCGAGACGCGCGCCATAATGGGGGCGGCGGCGCGCGCCAAGGTCGAGCGCGAGCATGACCTGCCGGTGGCGGCGAGGCGCCTCGCCGCGGTGCTCGATCGGCTCGGCGGGGTCCGGGCGGCGTGACCCATTCGGTGCTGTTCTACGTTCAGTATCTGCTAGGTATCGGGCACCTGCAGCGCTCGTTGCGCATCGCCGAAGCGCTCGTGCACGACGGCATCGCCGTGACGCTGGTCTGCGGCGGCCCGCCGGCCGCGCTGCCGAGACATCCCGCGATTCGAATCGTGCAGCTGACCCCGGTGCGGGCGCTCGACGCGGCTTTCGAACTGGTCGACAGCGCCGGCCAGCCGATCGATGACGCGCTGCGCGACGGGCGGCGCGCGGCGTTGCTCGCGGCCTTTGCCGCGGCCCGGCCGGATGCCGTCATCATCGAGGGGTTCCCGTTTGCCCGCCGCGCCTTTCGCTTCGAATTGGAGCCGTTGATCGCGGCGGTGCGCGCGGCAACGCCGCGGCCGCGCCTCATATGCTCGGTGCGCGACGTCGTGGTGGTGCGCGACGACCCGCGGCGGCACCAGGACATCGTCGCGCGCGTGCGCCGTGATTTCGACGCGGTGCTGGTGCACGGCGACGCCGCCTTCATACCGTTCGATGCGAGTTTTCCGGCGACTCCGGACATCGCCGACCGGGTGATCTACACCGGCTATGTCTGCCCTCCCGCCGCCGCGGTGGACGCCGGGCTGGCGACAGGCGGTGACGGGGTCGTCGTCTCGACCGGCGGGGGAGCGGCCGGCCAAGCCCTCCTCGAGGCGGCGCTCGCGGCACGCCGGTCCGGGTGTCTGGCGGGGCTGCCCTGGCGCCTCCTCGCGGGCACCAACCTGCCGGAGGCTGATTTCGCGGCATTGCGGGCAGATCTCCCCGCCGGGGTTGCAGTCGAACGATTTTGTTATAATTTCGTTGGGCTGCTACGAGGCTGCCGAGTGTCGGTCAGCCAGGCGGGGTACAACACAGTGCTCGATATCCTGGCCGCCCGGGCGCGTGCCGTCCTGGTACCGTTCGCGGCCGGCCGCGAAACCGAGCAGCTGATGCGCGCCGAACGGCTGGCGGCGCTCGGCGCGGCCGAGCTGGTACGCGAGAACGAGCTGTCGCCCCAAAGCCTTGCCGCGGCGATCGAGCGCGCCGCGGCAAGGCAGCCGGCGACGGTCACGATCGATACCGATGGAGCGGCGTGCACGGCCCGGTTGATTGCTGCGATGACCGGTTGATCCCTGCGATGACCGGTTGAACTGCGATGAAACGTCCGGGGTAGCGCTCCGCCGAGCATTTTGTGGCAGCTGCGAGCCAGGGTATTATTGCTCAATGATTGATCGTATGCGCGTCGATCAGGCAACGACCGCCGAGTGGTCCGATCTCGTCGACGAGCTCGATCGATGGGGGCTGGCCGGGTGCGCTGCCACTTTGTGGTGGCGCGATGATGATGCGGTGACGCTGACACCGCAGCTCGATGAGCTGCTGCAGCTTGCCGATGAGGTGCCGATCGCGCTGGCGGTGATCCCGGCCCTGGCCCGCCCCGAGCTGGCGACCGCGTTGCACGGCCGGCCGCGTGTCGCGGTATTGCAGCACGGCTGGCAGCATGCCAACCGGGCCAGGCACGGCAAGAAAAGCGAATACCCGGAAGCGCGATCCGCTGCGCTGGTCGCGGCGGAGATCGGCGCCGGGCGGGCTCGCCTCAAAGCCTTGTTCGGGCGGCGTGCCGTCGCTGTGCTGGCGCCGCCGTGGAACCGCTTCGCCGACGAATTTCTGCCACTGCTTTGCGCGACGGGCATCGCCGCGATTTCGACGATGGCATCGCCGAGCGGCGCGGCCTTGCCGACGGGCCTTGTCGCGATCGATGTTCACGTCGATCTCGTCGCGTGGCACCAGGGTCGCGGGTTTATCGGCACGGCCGCCGCACTTGGCGGCCTGGTCGGCCATTTGCGAGCGAAACGGCTTGGCGCTGTCGCGATCGCCGGGCCGATCGGGATTCTGACACATCACTTGATCATGGATGGACCGACCGCGGCGTTTCTCGATCGGCTGATCCCGCTGATCCGGGACCATGCCGCGGCCCACTGGGCGAATGCTGCCGAGCTAGTGCAATGATGCCGATCGAGGCGGTTGAGGAAGCGGCGGCCGGTACCACCCGGCATGTCTATCCGGCGACGGCCATGGTCGGCGACTATCTGCGCGCCGCCGCCGGGCTGGTGCCGACCGGCGTCGTGTTTGCGACCGAACCGGTCAGCACCGTGGCGGCGACGGTCTTGGGCAGCTTTGCCGCGGTCTTTGGCATTTTCGGCCTGCGCACCGTGCTGCGTCACCGCACGAGCCTTGAGATGAGCGACACCGAGCTGCGTGCGTCCGGCGCCTTGCGCCGCCGGATCAGCTGGGCCGAACTCGACCGCATGAAGCTCAGCTATTATTCGACGCGCCGCGACCGGCGCAGCGGCTGGATGCAACTCGAACTCAGCGCAGGCGGCTCCAGAGTCAGGCTCGACAGCCGGATCGCCGGCTTCGATCGGCTGGTGCTGCGCGCGGCCGAGGTCGCAGCGACGCGCGGTGTCCAGTTGAACGAGGCGACGCTGGACAACCTCCAGGCGCTCGGGATCAGGCTGCCGGAACTTGGAGCGCAGCGATGAAGGAGGTGCTTCGGGTCGAGGACCTGCATGTCCGGTTCGCGGCCCCGGGCCGGTTCATCGAGGCGGTCCGAGGCGTCAGTTTCCGCATCCGGCCAGCGTCGACCATCGCGCTCGTCGGCGAGTCCGGCTCGGGCAAATCGGTGGTCAGCCAGAGCATTCTGCGCATCCTGCCGCGGAACGGCTCGATTACCCGGGGAGCGATTCTCTTCGCCGATCCGCGCGGCACGGACGAGCCGGTCGATCTCGCGCGATTGCCGGCCGACGGACCGGCCATCCGGGCGATTCGCGGCGGCCAGATCTCGATCATCTTTCAGGAGCCGATGAGTTCCTTGTCGCCGCTGCACACGATCGGCGATCAGGTCGGCGAGGCGCTGCGCCTGCACCGCAGCGGGACGGCGGCGGAGGCGAAGGAACTGACCATTGATATGCTGCGCCTAGTCGGGTTTCCCGATGCGGCGCGAGCCTGGCGCAGCTACCCCTTCGAGTTGTCCGGCGGGTTGCGGCAGCGCGCGATGATCGCCATGGCGCTGGTCTGCCGACCGGCTCTGTTGATCGCCGACGAGCCGACGACCGCACTCGATGTGACAATCCAGGCGCAGATCCTGAAGCTGCTCGTCGAGCTGCAGCGCGAGCTTGGCATGGCCGTGCTGCTGATCACCCATGATCTTGGGGTCGTCGCCAACGTCGCCGAGGAAATCATCGTCATGTATCGCGGCGAGATCATGGAAAGCGGCGCCCTCGACGATATCTTTAGCCGGGCGCGGCACCCCTATCTGCGCGCGCTGTTACGGGCGGTTCCGCGCTTTGACATGCAGCCGGGCGAGCGCCTGACGCCGCTCCGCGAGATCCCGCCGGGGGACGCGCCGCATCTGATGGCGCAACGGGCGTCTTGGCCGGCGGACGCCACCGGGCCGCTACTCGAATGCACCGACATCCGCAAGAGTTTCGGGTTGCGCAGCGGCGGGCTGTTCCGCGCAGGGTCGGGTTTGCAGGTGGTGGCGGTCGACGGCGTCAGCCTGCGGATCGGGCGCGGCGAATGCCTCGGTCTGGTGGGCGAAAGCGGATGCGGCAAGACGACCTTGAGCAAGGTCCTGCTGCGCGCGCTGACGCCCGATTCGGGTGCGGTGACGTTCAGCGACCGGGGTGACCTGATCGATGTGTTGGCGCTTGACGGCGAGGGGCTGAAACGTTTTCGCCGCCGGGTTCAGTTCATTTTTCAGGATCCATTCGGCTCGCTCAACCCGCGGATGAGCGTCCATGACATCATCGCCGAGCCGCTGGTCATCCATGGCATCGGCGATACGCGCTCACGCCAGGATATGGTTGCCGAACTGATCAACCTCGTCGGGCTCGATCTGCGCGATCTGCGGCGCTACCCGCACAGCTTTTCCGGTGGACAGCGCCAGCGCATCGGCATCGCCCGCGCGCTCGCGCTGCGGCCCGATCTGGTGATCTGCGACGAGCCGGTCTCCGCGCTCGACGTGTCGATCCAGGCGCAGATCTTGAACCTGTTGATGGATTTGCAGAAAAAGCTCGGCCTGACGTATCTGTTCATCTCGCATAACCTCGCCGTCGTCGACTACATCGCCGACCGGATCGCGGTGATGTGTGGCGGGCGCATCGTCGAGATTGCCCCGCGCGGCGAGCTCTTCCGCAATCCGGTTCATCCCTACACCCAGGCGCTGCTCGCCGCGATACCGGTTCCCGACCCGGACCACCACCTCGATTTCAATCGCCTGATGGAGGGGCGGGCCTCCGATCCCTTGGCCTGGCCGGAGCCCTTCCGGCGCGTGCCGGGACGCCCGGCCCAGCTGATCGACGTCGCGCCGGGCCACTGCGTCGAAGCCAGCGCGATGCCCGGCGGGGTGCGCTTGCGCGAGGCCAGCCTCGCCGGAGGGTCCTGATGGTCGGGTCGAGCGGAACCGCGATCATGCGCGTGCGCCGCAGCACCGCTTCTGTCGCCTTCTGCGCGCTCGCCTCGCTCGTAATGGCCGCTTTCCTACTGATTTCGGGCACCGCGCGGGCCGAGTTGCAGGAGACCCCGTCATTGGCGGCCGAGGTCGCGAGCGGCGCGCTGCCGCCGGTCTCCAGCCGGGTGCCGAGCGAGCCCGCCCTCGCCGAACTGGAGACGATCGGCCGTCCCGGCGGCGAGTTGCGCATGCTGATGGCGAGCCCCAAGGATACCCGATTGATGGTCGTCTACGGCTACGCCCGCCTGGTGGCCTATACGCCGGCCTTGGCGATCGTCCCCGACATGCTCGAAGGGATCGATGTCGAGGGCGGGCGGGTTTTCACGCTGCATTTGCGGGCCGGGCATAAATGGTCCGACGGCCAACCCTTTACGTCGGAGGATTTCCGCTATTGGTTCGAGGATGTCGCGGAAAACAAGCAGCTGTCGGCCGCGGGCTTGCCGGAAGCGCTATTGCCCAATCGCGAGCCCCCGAAATTCACGGTGTTGGACGAGCGAACGGTCCGCTACAGCTGGCCCATCCCCAACCCGCTGTTCCTGCCCGCGCTGGCCGGGCCAGACCCGCTGTTCATTTATCGTCCCGCGCACTACCTGAGGCAGTTTCATGCCAAATACGCCGATAAAGCGACACTCGATGCTCTGGTGAAGCGGTTCGGCGTCCGAAACTGGTCGGCATTGCACAATAAATTCGACGTAATGTACCGCAATGACAACCCCGACATGCCGTCGCTCGAACCCTGGATATTGAAAACCAGCCTGCCGGCGGATCGGATCGTGTTTGAAAGGAACCCCTATTATTATCGGGTCGATGGGGCCGGCCACCAATTGCCGTATATCGATCGGATCGTCTTCAACATCGCCAACAGCCGGATCATTGCGGCCAAGACCGGGGCCGGCGAGAGCGATCTTCAGGCGCGTTATCTGAGCTTCGACGATTACACCTTCCTGAAGGCCAGCGAAGCAGCCAATGGCTACAAGGTGCTGCTGTGGCGAACCGGTCCCGGCAGCCAGCTCGCGCTTTATCCCAATCTCAACGTTGACGACGAGGAATGGCGCAGGCTTATGCGCGACGTGCGTTTTCGCCGCGCCCTGTCGCTCGCCACCGATCGCCACGAGATCAACCAGGCGATCTATTTCGGGCTGGCGGTCGAAGGGCAGAACACGGTGTTGCCCGAAAGCCCGCTTTATCGCCCGGAATATCGCTCCGCCTGGGCCTCTTTTGACATCAACGAAGCCAATCGACTGCTCGACATGATCGGCCTCGATCGGGGGAGCGACGGTCTGCGCCACCTGCCCGACGGGCGCCCGCTCGACATTATCGTCGAGGATTCGGGGGAATCGACAGACAAGTCGGATGTCCTCGAACTGATCCGCGATTCGTGGCGGCAGGTTGGCATCAGGCTGTTTTCCAGACCCGCCCAGCTGACCCTGTTTCGGCGTCGGGTGTTTTCCGGTCAGACGCTGATGTCGCTCGACAAAGGCATCGAGAACGGCCTCGCCACCCCGGATATGTCGCCTTGGGAACTTGCCCCGACGAGCCAGCAGCAGCTCGAATGGCCCAAATGGGGCCAATATGCGGAAACCAACCAAACCGCCGGAGAGCCCCCGGACCTGCCGGATGCGATCCGGCTCAAGGAGCTCTTCGAATCCTGGCTCGGTGCGGAGACCAGCGACCAGCATGCGCAGGTGTGGCACGAAATGCTGCGGATTTGGGCTGACCAGGTGTTTTCGATCGGGCTTGTCGCCGGCGTCCAGCAGCCGGTTGTTGTCAATGCGCAGCTGCGCAATGTGCCGACCGATGGAATGTACAATTGGGATCCCGGCGCTCATTTCGGTCTGTACAAGCCGGACGGGTTTTGGTTCGATAAACCGCCCGCGGCGTCGGCGTCGGCGGCGCTGACCGGCCAATCGCACTGATGCGTCTGCCCCTGAATTACGATCGCCTCAGACTCGACAATTTTCCGATAATGCTCGGCGGCGGTTGCCGGTCGGACCGGCGCCGACCGCGTTAGGAGAGCGATTTTCGATGCTCGGCTATCTCGTCAACCGGATCCTGATCATGATCCCGACATTGATCGCCATCAGCATCCTGATTTTCATCATCATCAATCTGCCGCCGGGCGATTATTTCTCAACCTATATCGCCGAGCTGCAAAGCCAGGGGGAAGGTGCCAACCTCACCAAGATCGCCTTTCTCAAGGCGCAATACGGCTTCGATCGGCCATTATGGGTACAGTACCTGTTCTGGGTCGGCGGGCTGCTGCACGGCGACATGGGTTTTTCCTTCCTCTATGACCTGCCGGTCAACAAAGTCGTCGGCGATCGCCTGCTGTTGACGTTTATCGTCTCCTTCACCACGATCCTGTTTACCTACATCGTCGCGTTCCCGATCGGGGTCTACTCCGCGACCCACCAATACAGCATGAGCGATTACCTGTTGACGTTTCTTGGGTTCCTGGGGCTTGCCACGCCGAGTTTCCTGCTCGCCCTGGTGCTGATTTATCTAGCGCATGTCTATTTCGGGATTTCGGTCGGCGGTCTGATGGACCCGGTGTACCTCGACAAACCCTGGTCCTGGGAAAAGGCCCTCTCGGTCTTCGCGCATCTCTGGATCCCGGTCATCGTCATCGGAACGGCGGGGACCGCCAGCATGATCCGGCGCCTGCGCGCCAATCTCTTGGACGAACTTCAGAAGCAATACGTCGTCACGGCGCGCGCCAAGGGCCTCCACCCGCTCAAGGTCCTCTTCAAATATCCGCTCCGCCTGGCGCTCAATCCATTCATCTCGGATATCGGCTCGCTCCTGCCGCAAGTCATATCCGGCGCGGCGGTCGTCTCGATCGTGATGTCGTTGCCGACCACCGGCCCCATGCTGCTCGACGCGCTGCGCAGCCAGGACATGTATCTCGCCGGTTCGTTCCTGATGTTCATGGCGTTCATGACGGTAATCGGGGTTTTCCTGTCGGATTTGGCACTGGCGATGCTCGATCCGCGGATTCGTCTGCAGGCGGGGCGCTCGCAGTGAGCGAAATCGGCCTCACCGCGGGTCCGGCGCCGCCCAAGAGGGCGCACGACGCGGCGCCGGATCCGAGCGGGCCGATGGCGCATTACGTATCGGCGGCGCCGTTCGATCCCTATGCGGTCGACAGCATGACCCCGGCGCAGGAGCGCTTCTACCGCGCCGCGCCGTTGCTGCTGATGTGGTGGCGCTTTCGGCTGCACCGGGTCGCCGTCGTATCGGGAGCCCTGCTGATCGCCTTTTACGTGATCATCCTGTTTTGCGAGTTGCTCGCGCCCTATGCGCTCGACAGCCGCCATACCGACTTCATCTACGCGCCGCCGCAACGCCTGCACGTGATCGATAACGGCCGCCTGGTCTGGCCTTTTGTCAACGGCTACCGCTATCGTCTCGACATGACCAATCTGCGCCGGGTCTACACGCCCGACCCGGCCCAGCCCCAGCCGATCCGGTTTTTTTGCCATGGCGACAGATACAATCACTGGGGCCTCATCCCGGGCAATTTCCACCTGGTCTGCCCGGCGCAGGGGGGTCAGCTGTTTTTGTTCGGCACCGACCGGCTCGGCCGCGATATGTTGTCGCGCATCATTTATGGCGCGCGGATCTCGCTGACTGTCGGCCTCATTGGCGTGACCATCAGCTTCACCCTCGGCATCGTGATCGGCGGCATCGCGGGCTATTACGGCGGCTGGACCGACATGTTGATCCAGCGCGGCATCGAGGTCGTCCAGTCCTTCCCGCATCTGCCATTGTGGATGGCGCTGTCCGCAATACTCCCGGTGACCTGGAGCCCGATCCTGGTTTACTTCGGCATCACGGTGATTCTCGGGATGCTCGAGTGGACCCACCTTGCCCGCGCCGTCCGCTCAAAGCTCCTGTCGTTGCGCGAGGAGGATTTCTGCACCGCCGCGGTGCTGATGGGGGCGAGCCCGGCGCGGATTATCGGGCGGCATCTCTTGCCGAGCTTCATGAGCCACTTGATCGCCTCGGCAACCCTGATCATCCCCAGCATGATCCTCGGCGAGACCGCGCTCTCGTTCCTCGGGCTCGGGCTGCGCCCGCCGATCACCAGCTGGGGGGTGCTCTTGAACGAGGCTCAGAACATCAGCGTCGTCGCGTTGTATCCATGGCTGCTGCTGCCGGTCATTCCGGTGATCCTGACCGTGCTCGCCTTCAATTTTCTCGGCGACGGGCTGCGCGACGCGGCGGACCCCTATCACTGAACCGCAGCCGATCCGGTTCAGAGCTGCAGGATCAGGCCCTCATGGGCGACGATCGTGCCGGGGCGGGCCTTGGCGGCTTCGGCGGCGACCGCGTCCATGAAGATGTCGTCGTGGTCGGGGTCGTGGTGGAACAAGACCAGCGTCTTGACCTTCGCGGCGTTAGCGAGGCGCACGCCCTCCTGCCAGGTCGAGTGCCCCCAGTTCTTGTGCTTGGGGTATTCGTCGTCCGTATAGGTAGAGTCGTAGATCATCACATCGGCGCGGTCGACAAGCTTGAGGACGTTGCGGTCGAGCCGCCCGGGCTCGTGCTCGGTATCGGTGATGTAGGCGGCGGCCTTGCCGTCGAACTCGACCCGATAGCCGGTCGCGCGGTTCGGGTGATTGAGCAGGCCCGTGCGCAGCGTTATGCCTGGGTGCGGCACCAGCGCCTCGCCCGGAGAGAAATCGTTGAATTCGAGCTTGGCGTTGAAGATGTCGATCGGGACCGGAAACAGCGGCGCCGCCATCATCTTGCTTAGCACTACCTCGATGCCGGTCTCGGGCTTCAAATGGCCGGCCCAGACGCGGATGCGGTTGCGCGCATCGTAGCACGGCGCGAAGAACGGCAGACCGTGGCAGTGGTCGAGGTGGGTGTGGGTGTAGAACAGATCGAAGTCGCGCGGGTGCCCGCCCTTGATCAGTTCGTCGCCAAGCAACCGCAGGCCCGAGCCGCTGTCGAAGATGAACAGCTCCTCGCCGCAGCGGATCTCGACGCAGGCGGTATTGCCGCCGTAGCGCATGGTTCGCGGCCCCGGGCAGGCGATGCTGCCGCGCACACCCCAGAACCGGACCATCATTGCCGGGTTGGCCAAAGAACTCGCTCCCTCGCGCGCCGCGCTCTCGCCTTTCATAACATAATTACGAACCACTTTTGGTAAAAGCGGGTCGGCGGCCGAGCCATCCGGGATCAATGGCCAGCGAGAAGTTTACCATAACGCGTTGTTAACCACATCGGCGTTATGACACGGGCCAGCGCTCAGCCAATAGGAGAGCCCCCGTGATGTCCGAGACCGAGTACGCCAGCGCCGTCGCCGAATTTCTGCGCAAGCGCGGCATCACCCGCTGCCCAACCGCCTGCGTCGTGCCGACACGCGCGAGCGTCACCGCGGCGGACTGCGCCGCCTTGCGCGACCACGACGCGGCGCGCGACGCCGCGCGGCAGGCTAAATCACGCAACTATCAGCAGATTCTCGCGTCATAGCGGGGTTTCTATCGGAGGCCCTCGTAGCGCGGCTCGCGCCGCGCCGAACCGGTCAGCAATCTCGGCCGGCCCTCCGGCAACACCGGGCCGTCGACGAATCGCCTGATCATCGCCCACGCCAGCGGCGCCGGATCGATGGGCTTGCCGGCCCTGCTGGCGCCATGCCGATTGTCGCTTCGTTAGCAACGATCTCGTCGCCCGCCCGGCCTGATCGGCGGGTTCCGCCGTCATCGGCTGGAACGGCGTCGCCCAGCGGGTCTATAGTCCGCTCGGAGCGAGCCGGAGCTGACAGAGAATGAACCTCTTCAAGGAGCATGCGGTCCGCGATCATGCCGCCGCGGCCGCGCAGATCCCGGTCATCGATTTCGGCCCGGTCTTCGGCGGCGAACCGGGCGCTCTCCGGAGCGTCGCCGCCGCGGCGCGCGACGCCTGCGAGAATGTCGGGTTCTTTTATGCGCTGAACCACGGCGTGCCCGAGGCGCTGGTCGATCGCGCCTTTGCCGCCTCGCGGCAATTCCACGCCTTGCCGCTCGCCAGCAAGCTGAGGCTGCGCCTCGATGAGAACAATATCGGCTATCTGCCGATCAACGCCTCGGTCCAGGGCGCCTCGACCGTGCACAAGGCGACGCGTCCGAACCAGAACGAAAGCTTTTTCGTTAGTCACGATCGCGACCGCGAGCATCCCGATGTGATTGAAGGCAAGCCGTTGCGCGGCCGCAACCAGTGGCCAGAGGCGATGCCGGCGCTGCGCCGCGACATGATGGCGTATTTCCACGCACTCGGCGCAATGTGCGACCGGATGCTGCCAGTCTTTGCCGTGGCGCTCGACATGCCGGCCGATTCTTTCGCGCCGTTCTTCGCGGGCGAGGCGCACGCCAATCTGCGCTTCCTGCATTATCCGCCGCAGGACGCGGACTCGGACAATGTGTTCGGCCAGGCGCCGCACACCGACAACAGCTTCATGACCGCGCTGGCGCGCACCGATGTGCCGGGGCTGGCGGTGCGCCTGCCGCCAAATGGATCGATGGGGGGCGAATGGTTTGCGCCGCCGATCATCCCCGGTACCTTTCTGATCAACCTCGGCAATATGATGCGCCGCTGGTCGAACGACCGCTTCCTGTCGACGCCGCACGGCGTCCTCAACGATTCCGGGACCGACCGCTATTCGATCGCCTATTTCCACAGCCCGAACCCGGACAGCGTCATCGAGTGCTTGCCGAGCTGCGTCAGCGCCGACAACCCCGCGCGCTATCCCCCGGCGGTCTATCGTGACCTCGTGCTGGCGTTTTACCGGGCCAATTATTTCCACCAGAAAGGCCACCGTTCCGAGGCGGCTGCGCTGGCCGGCGCGGCCGCCGAGTAGCGGCATCCAACGGAGGGGAGACGATGTTCGACCTCGATCGGTTCACCGCCGAGTGCCGCGATGCGGTTGCCGCGGATCCGTCGCACAAATCGGTACGCGAGGTGGTGGCGCGCGCGGTGTCCGAACCCGCCGCGATCCTCGGCGGGCTCGGCGAGCCGAGATGCGCCGGGGTCGAGGCGCTCTATCGCGGCTCCGATCTGACGATCCTCAGCGTGGTGTGGGCCCCGCGCATGACGATCATGCCGCACAACCACCTGATGTGGGCGGTGATCGGCGTCTATACCGGGCGCGAGGATAACATCTTCTGGCGCCGGATGCCCGAGGCCGCGGGTGGCAGGATCGAGGCGGCGGGGGCAAAATCGCTCGGCGAGCGGGACGCCGAGCCGCTCGGCCGCGACATCATCCATTCGGTGACCAACCCGGTATCGCGGCTGACCGGCGCCATTCATGTCTATGGCGGCGACTTTTTTGCCGTAAGCCGCAGCGAATGGGACCCGGAGACATTGCGCGAAGGGCGCTATGATCTGGAGAAGAACATGCGCCTCTTCGAGGAGGCGAACCGGGCTTCTCTCCGAGCGTGAGGCGTGCCATGGCGCTGAAGGTTTACGCCCTGACCTTGGGCCACCTCGAGGGCGAGCTTGGCCATCTGATGGAGGGCGGGGAGGGCCGGATAAGGCTGCCGATCCCGTCCTATCTGATCGAGCACCCGAAAGGCACCGCTCTCTTCGACACCGGCATGCACCCGGACTGTCAGGACGATCCCACGGCCCGGGTCGGCGCCCGCATCGCCGGCCTCTTCGCCTTCGATTACCGCCCGGGCGAGGAGATAGCCGCCCGGCTCCTCGCGCTCGGCCGCGACCCGGCAAAGATCGACCTGGTCATCAACTCGCATTTCCATTTCGACCATGTCGGCGGCAACGCGCTGATCCCGAACGCGACGATGATCGTGCAGCGCCGCGAATGGGATGCCGGGATGGACCCCGACATGGCCACCGGGCGCGGCTTCAACCCGCGCGATTTCGACCTCGGCCACAAATTGCGCCTCATCGACGGCGAGCACGATGTGTTCGGCGACGGCAGGGTCGTCTGCCTGCCGACCCACGGCCACACGCCGGGCCACCAATCCTTGAAGCTGCGCATGGCCGGTGGCGAGATCGTGCTGGCCGCCGATTCCTGCTATTTCTGCCGCACCCTGCGCGAACGCCGCCTGCCGCGCTTTGTCTACGACCGCGACGCGATGCTCGCCTCGCTCGACCGCCTCGCCGCGCTCGAAACCCAGGGCGCGCGCATCTTCTTCGGCCACGACCCCGAATTCTGGGCGACCGTGCCACAGGCGCCGGCCGCGCTCACGTGACGTTCCATCCGAGTTACCAGAGTAGAGTTGTCCCGTAAGCCCTAAATGCGCGGTCTCCGGTGATGATCGGTACCTGATCCGCCAGCGATTGTGCAATCAATAGGCGATCGAACGGGTCACGATGGACATGCGGCAGGGTTTCCAGTATACGGAGATGAGCGAGCGTAATACCAATCACCGCAAAACCTTCGTCGCGGACCACGGTCTCCAAATCGTGTGGGAAGTTCAACTTCCCTAACGAACGTTTTATTGTGAGTTCCCACAGCGTCCCGATCCCGATCAATACCTCGTTCCCGGGATCGGCGACGGCGTGACGCGCCGGGGCGCTGAGACCGGGCGATCCGGTTAGCCACCACAAGAACGCATGTGCATCAAGGAGCAGGCGCATTACCAGCGTTCGAAATCATCGATTTCCTCGTCGGACAATTCGAAATCGGGCGAAATCCAAATCTGGCCCTTCAGGCGGCCGGGGACACGGGGCTCGGCTTTTTGGGTTACTGGGACGAGCCGCACCAACGGCGTTCCATTGCGGGCTATAACAATCTCCTCGCCGGCCAGGGCGCGTTCGACCAAGCGCGACAATGTTGTCTTTGCCTCGTGCATGTTGATGACGCCGCTCATGAGTGCTCCTAGCTAGGCTAGCTAATAAATGATCCGGCCCGCGATCTTAGTCAACCATGGACGTGCCCGCCCGCCGGGCGTAGGGTCGGGGCATGGTTTGGGCGGTAACTCGCGCGCCCTACGCGTCACATCCCGAAAAAAGCCGCGGCCGGCTCCACCCGGAACCGGAGCACGAGATGCGCTCGCCGTTTCAGCGCGACCGCGATCGCATCATCCATTCGACCGCGTTTCGGCGCCTCAAGCACAAGACCCAGGTCTTCGTCTATCACGAGGGCGACCATTTTCGCACGCGGCTGACCCACACTCTCGAAGTCGCGCAGATCGCGCGGACCATCGCCCGAGCCCTCGGCCTCGACGAGGACCTCGCCGAGGCGGTCGGGCTGGCGCATGACCTCGGACACACCCCGTTCGGCCATGCCGGCGAGGAGGCGCTTAATGCCGAGATGCAGCCCTATGGCGGCTTCTCGCACAACGAGCAGACGCTGCGCATCCTGACCCGCCTCGAACACGGCTATGCCGAGTTCGACGGGCTGAATTTGACCTGGGAGACCCTCGAGGGCACCGCCAAGCACAACGGCCCGCTCGTCGGGCCGGGCATCGAGCGGCCGGTGCCGCCCGCGATCGCCGACTATGACCGCCGGCACCCGCTCGCGCTCGATACCTTTCCCGGGCCCGAGGCGCAGATCGCCGCGCTCGCCGACGATATCGCGTACAACAATCACGACATCGACGACGGGTTGCGCGCCGGGCTCTTCGCCGTCGCCGATCTCGCCGAAGTGCCGCTCGTCGGTCCGGTGTTCGCCGAGGTCGGCGCGCGCTATCCCGGGCTCGATGAGGCGCGGCTGATCCACGAGGCGATTCGCCGGTTGATCGACCGCATGGTGAAGGACCTCGTCGCCGAAACCGGCAGGAGGCTCGCCCGGAGCGGCGTCAAGTCCGTCGAGGAGGTGCGCGAGCTGAGGGAGCCGATAGCGGCTTTTTCCGAAGAGATGCGGAACCATGACCTGGCGCTCAAGCGATTCCTATCCGAGCGGATGTACCGGCATTATCGGGTTAACCGTATGAGTTCAAAAGCGCGTCGGGTCGTGCGCGAGCTGTTCCAGCTGTTCCTCGCCGAGCCCGAATGCCTGCCCGGCGAGTGGCGCGCCCTGACCCGCGACAACAACCCCGACACGGCTCGGATCGTCGCCGATTACCTCGCCGGCATGACCGACCGATTCGCACTCGACGAGCATCGCCGGTTGTTCGATACCTACGCTTCGGTATGACGAACAGGCGATGAG